>Ga0307514_10003017_pt1 | contig 16631 bp, 23 predicted proteins | sample 16_EM_MG_FD_203088 | JGI IMG/M metagenome (GOLD analysis project Ga0307514, IMG submission 203088) | Populus trichocarpa ectomycorrhiza microbial communities from riparian zone in the Pacific Northwest, United States - 16_EM | ecosystem: Host-associated > Plants > Roots > Unclassified | place...
TCCTCGTTAAATTCTATCCTCACATCCCTTAATGTCAAACCCATCCCTGCTCCTAATAAGTGGGTATCAACTCGTTCGCCAATGCGTCGCAGGTCCCCTAACAACTGGGTATCGCAGCTCACGTCGTTTTCTCCCACAAGGAACACCTGCCAGGACGAAAAGCCGCCACCGGCTTTTGCCCAACCTTGCATAATTCATACATAACATACATCTCCCGTATTCGTAAGATCTCCCCTAATAGTAATAATTCATCCATCATATCATGCCTTGGGACATAGAAGCGGAATACAAAGATCGGACTTTCCGTAAAAGATATAAATAGTAGTGCAATTCCGCTCAGCGCTGCGTCTGTCAACATGCTTCCACGGATCGGCAGAGGAGCTCGTTCCTTTACTCGAGCTCTCGCTACACATGCGCCCCCAGTTGAGAAAGACTGTACCTCGATAACCCCTCCGTATGGCTCCCTACTTCAAAAGCTTGAAGTTGTTCGGAAGTTGCTAAAACGTCCCCTGACTCTTGCGGAAAAGATTCTTTACAGTCATATCATTGAGCCGGAGGTCACTCTTTCAGGTGGTGGTAGGATAAGAGGTGAAGCGCACCTCCAACTGCGTCCTCAACGAGTTGCAATGCAGGACGCGTCTGCGCAGTAAGCAAACCGATTATCACTTCCCTTCGATTCAATGGTTTAAGAACACATATAGGATGGCCTTGTAAGCTAATCACGACTTTACAGTTGAATAAGATCCTTAAATGACATCCAGGTTGCAATTCATGAGCGCAGGATTAGAACAATGTGCAGTCCCAACAAGTATACATTGCGACCACCTCATTCAAGCTGTGGACGGGGCTGAATCCGATCTCAAGGTTTGATTATGTATGATTTGAGAGTACAGGTTCGAGACTAATAAGATTTAGCGTTCCATTGTCACAAATCAAGAAGTTTTTGACTTCCTTCAAAGTGCAGCGTTGAAGTACGGCATCGAATTTTGGAGACCTGGATCTGGTATCATCCATCAAATCGTATTGGAAAACTATGCTGCACCCGGTATGTTGATGTAGGTCCTTCCTTTCCCATTGCGGCATGCCAATTGACTGGTTCGCAGGTTGGGCACTGGTAAGTAATTTATCACAAACCACTGATACCTGCATAGACTTGAAATCTTCAGATTCACATACGCCAAATGCTGGTGGCCTTGGTACCATCGCAATTGGTGTTGGAGGTGCCGATGCCGTGGATGCCATGACCGGAACACCATGGGAGTTGAAGGCACCGAACATTCTTGGTTAATGTCGTTGTCCTTATGCCCATAGTCTTACTTATCTTTCGTGACAGGGATCAAACTAACTGGTCAACTAAGCGGTTGGACAACTCCCAAAGATGTCATTTTACATCTAGCTGGAAAGTTGACTGTCAGAGTGAGTTGTACGTCCTTGTTTCGGTTCACCAAATTTACAATACAAAGGGAGGCACAGGAAGCATACTCGAATACTTTGGACCAGGAGTCGCAACGCAATCGTGCACAGGTAATGCAGCATGCAGCATATCAACTTCAGTTGAACTAAGACCACAATCTTTGCATAAGGTCTTGCGACTATGGCAAATATGGGGGCTGAAGTCGGAGCAACGACATCTACATTCCCTTATTCTTCAAATATGCAAGCTTATTTGAGAGCAACGGGACGATCGGCAGTTGCGGCTGCAGCGGATCATGCAGCTTCAACTGGCTTCTTGGCAGCCGACGAAGGAGCAAAGTATGATGATGTTATCGAAATTGTAAGGGGTAATTGTGTTGTTTGGCGGTACAGAGCTTTTTACTGACTTGAGCCCTGAAGAATCTTTCTGAACTTGAACCGACTATCAATGGGCCATTTACTCCCGATCTCGCTACTCCTCTCTCGAAATTTGGCGAGTTCGTCGAAGAAAATGGATGGAGGGATGAATTCTCGGCGGCTCTGATTGGCTCTTGCACAAACAGCTCCTATGAAGATATGGTATTTGACTATGTCTGCAATTATCGAGTTGTGTATCTCATTGACTGCAGACTCGTGTTGCGGATCTGGCTAAGCAAGCAAAAGACGCTGGCCTAACTACCAAAGTAATTTTCCACTGACTTTTTAATGAATGTAACTAGAAGTATCACCAGGTGCCTTTCCTCTGCACCCCTGGTTCAGAACAGATCAGGGCGACAATGGAACGGGACAATATCACACCTACGCTCGAGGGCGTTGGTGCGCTTGTCCTCGCAAATGCATGTGGACCTTGCATTGGTCAGGTACACTTCACATTTTTTCGTACAAACTCGAAGCACTGAGCATGTCTCTCGCAGTGGAAGCGTACAGACAATAAAAACGATGAAAATGGTGAAGATTTCTCCAGATTCATATGACACTCCTTCGCAGCATTAACCGTTCCTATAGCCATTCTGACCAGTTTCAACCGGAATTTCAAATCTAGAAACGATGGCAATAGCAAAACGATGAATTTCCTTGCATCACCGACAGTTGTTACTGCTATGGCTTTCTCTGGAAAACTTTCGTTTAATCCTCAAGTTGACTCTTTGATGCTGCCGTCTGGCGAAACCTTCAAGTTTTCTCCTCCCTCGGGCCAAGACCTTCCCTCAAACGGTTTTACGCCCGGCGATCGTACATACTATCCAACTCCTGTGCCCGAACCGCAGCCAGACGTACAGATTGCTATAAGAAAGGATTCTCAGCGTTTAGAAATATTACAGCCATTTCCCAGCCATTTTGGTCAATCAAACTCTCGAGGGCTGGAATTACCTCCTCTGAAGGTGTTGCTTCGAGTTCGTGGAAAATGTACAACCGACCACATCTCTGCCGCTGTAAGTTTGATTTCCGATTTTACGAATAAACTTACTGAATCGATGTACTTGCAGGGGCCATGGCTCAAGTATAAGGGACATCTTACAAATATCTCTGAAAATTTGTGTAAGTGTTGAATATCACTCCAGAAATTCGTTTTCTAATGGCAATCCTAGTGATCACAGTAGGCCCATATTTCGTTTATTTGTTGTATCTCCTGAAGCTGACGTTGGATTCAGGCCACCAATGATGAAGGTGGAGAAATGAATGTTGCGTTTGACAAGGATACCAACACATCTGGCACGATTCCAGAGGTAGCCAAACGATTTAAAGCTCGATCCCAACCATGGGCTTTAATTGTTGACGAAAATTATGGCGAAGGAAGCGCCCGCGAACACGCAGCTCTACAACCGCGGTTTTATGGTCAGTTGGAGTTCTAAATCTTGGAGTTTCGGTTCTAAATGCTTGGCTCTCGCAGGTTGTGCTATGATCTTAGCACGGTCATTTGCCCGAATTCACGAGACGAACCTGAAGGTAAGTTCGTTACTTCGTTGATGATTACACAATTCTGATCTTATCTATAACACTCAGAAACAGGGAGTGCTGCCCCTGTGGTTCGTCGACAAGGCAGACTATTCGAGAATTGAATCGGGTGATATTCTAGAGACACTTGGACTCGCTGACGTCTTCGTTGGGAAACCAGATGCTTCCATCAAGATCAAAGTGACTAAACCCAATGACACGAGCTACGGAATCGTGACTAGGCATACTCTGTCTGTGGATCAATTAAAATGGCTCAGAGCGGGCTCTGCGCTGAATTATATCCGTTCTATGAAGGCGTAGTGGATTATCAGACCTATCTGCATGCAACTATCATACATTATGGGGTGGATTTCAATGTAGACTTGAAGAAGTCATTATAATCAAGCTGTATTCTTTCCGTTCCTCGTGTCCTGAGCCACGTCAGAGTGTCGGTGGCAACTGCCATCGCCGAAGAAGGCACGCCTGCGAGTCGAGCAACTTTTAAACCATGGCTATCACGGTTTATGCCAGGTCGCAATCTATAACAATAGGCGAAGTGCTCATCCTATTTCTTTCTGAGTACAAAACAAGGAGTGATTGAAGAAGTGAATACATACTTCAATGTCATCCACATCGCTGCAATAAAACCGGACTTTGGAGAATACGCCAGACCCTCGTTCGTTGTCCTCATTTCCGAGCATCTCAGCCAACTCATGAAAATGAGTCGCAAATAAACATCGACTTTTTGTCACAGTGGCAATATGATGGAGGGAAGCGAATGCGATGGCAAGGCCATCTTTTACGGTCGTTCCGCGACCGACTTCATCCATGATAACCTAAGCAATGCTATGAGTAAAGGATACAAGATACAGAATATCTACGTACGAGACTTTTATCAGTCGCTCGACAAAGGATATCTGCTGTTTCCAGCATTTCAACCATAAAGGTACTTCGATCACGAAACAGATCATCTTTGGCGCCGATTCTCGAAAACAACTTGTCTACAACACTGATACGCGCATAGTCCGCTGGAACAAATGAGCCGACCTGTGCCAGGATAGCAATCAGAGCCGTTTGGCGGAGAAAAGTTGACTTTCCACCCATGTTCGGTCCCGTGATGATGTGCAGATTCGAGGTCGGGGTCATTTCGACAGAATTTGGCGTAAATTGACGGCCAGAAGAAAGAAGCCCCATTTCTACAGCTGGATGCCTGCCGTTTACGACAGTGTATGAACCAGAGCTACACAGAAATTTTCATTATAACCACTCTGTCGTGCATCAAGAAGGTAGCTCACTCTTCAACGATCTCAGGCCGAACAAAGTTCATTTCCTCGGCAAGAGTAGCAAAGGAAATTGCTACATCTAACTCGTCAATGATGTGCGCATTCTTGCGAAGCGCGTCGGAGTACCCGATCACCTAGGAACACAAAAGAGTTGCGGTCAAGTTCCACAACAACATGATGACAAACTTCGAGTCGAAGTATATCGAAGACCTCCTTCTCTGCCGCATTCAAGGCAATTCTCGCTTCTGTTATTTTATTACCTAGTTGAGTCCAATCCTGGATAACTTAAGCATGACGCAATCGGCCAGTGGAAATCGAGTCTACACACTTTATAAAAGTAGCTCTTAGTGGATAGCGTTTCGCCGATCCCATAAAACTTCGGATCTTGGTCGATCTTCTTTCTATCTCGTTTTGCACGAGAAAGATGTACAAACATGCTCAGCTGGGAGGTCGAACGGAGGGTCAATGATGGCGCATCTTGGAACAACAACCTCAGTTTCGCAAACAAGGGTGTATGCTCAGAAGCATACCATATTCAGTCTGTAGGGTTTTCTCCATCTGCTCCTTTTGTTTGACCAAGTCCTGAACAAGAGCATGCACTTTGGACAGCTTTTGTGAGAAGCTGTCAAAGAAAGTGAGATACGGAACGCATAGTGATCGAAAAACACACTTCGGGTTGATGGACCACTTCTTGTCCTGGTTCTCTGAGTTAGACAACTGTGTCTCTGTATCTCCCTCTTCGGTAAGGTTTGATTTGGAAGTGACTTCTTCTCCTATTGGGAATTCACTTGAATCGGAGCTGTCAATGACTGCTTGCGAAATCCTTTCGGATAGTTCTGAAAGGTCCGTCATCCGGTAAAACAGAGTTTCGACGCTGTCCCATTCATCTGCATGTGATGCAAAATGTCTTTCTATAACCTCCATACACCTTTCATTTTTACAACTTTGCTTCAGTGTTGCCCAAGTGCCGATTGCCGCATTCATGGAGATGAGGTCGTTAAAATCGGCACGGCCGAGTAAGAACCGCTGGCAAAGTCGACTGACATCGTCCACCTCCTTCAGAATCTCACATATATCGGCGCGGAAGTGCTGGCGTTTATGGAAGAATGAGACCAGAGATTGCCTATTATTAATTTCGGCAACAGATATACTAGGCGAGCCTGAAAAAGTGAGGGACGTTCTTGACTGCAATAATCATCGACTTACAAAGCCACCTGGCCAAGAGTCGTGTGCCACCACTCGTCAGAGTTCGTTTCACTACGCTCAGCAAGCTGCCTTTCAAGCTTGCCTCTTGGCCGGTCTCCCTTATTTCAAGGCCTTGGATGGTGTGAGCATCAATCTGCATGCGATCGTGTATATCATCGCGACGCGGCGCATTCAGGAGTGGCATATGTTCCAACAAGTTCTCTTGAAGGAATTTCGTTAGGAGTGCGACGGCAGATGTCTCTTGATTAGGGATTGTGTCTAAGTCCTCAATAAGCTCGGCTCCAAGGCGTGTCGGCATAGCATTAGAGAACGTGTCAACTTCGGCGTCGAGACCTTCTGCGGTTGTTGTCTGGTTAGAAGCGACAGGCAGCGAAGCAGGCATTGATTTAAGTGACGGACACCTGCCTTCTTTGACAGGACCACCATTAAGCAAAGTACTTTGAATACAATAAGACACAAGGCAATTTGTTTCTGCCAATGCTGAAAAGATGGGATGGTCTTTATGCTGCTTCATGCATTCATCAAGGACGATTTCCCTGGGAGCTAGCCGAGCAAGCTCATCCAGTATGCCTTCCATACTACAACGTTTCGAGAAGAATTCACCAGTTGAGACATCTATCCAGGCGAGTCCCATAGGAGCTGGCGAAAATGTTGATGGGGAGAGATTGATAGCGAGGAGATAATTGTTGTCAAATGGGTTGAGGAAAGATTCGTCGATGAGTGTGCCAGGTGTGATGATGCGAGAGATGCGTCTCTCAAATTCTTTGATACCGTCCGAGTCGTATCGAGGGTATTCTTCGCACATGGCAACAAAACGACGTTCCTTTTGCACAAGCATCTTCAGATATCTGTCGAGGTGAGGGACAGGGAAACCACACATGGCGACACGTTCGCCATTCCACTTCCTACTTGTGAGCTTGATATTAAGGAGACTGGCTATCTCCACCGCCTGGTCGAAGTAAGACTGGAGAGATGTCAATGGAGCATGACTTGAGGGTGTTCAAATCACGAACCTCATAAAAATTTCCAACTCGGGTAAGAAGCAAGCAATGAGGAAAACGACGTAAATTCGAAAGAATTTCTCTAGCCAAAAACGTCGTCGGCCGCGGGGCTTTGTTGGCTGGTTGAAAAATAAATCAGGGGCCACTTAGGGATAAAATTGTCATTCGAACCTGAAACCACAGCCTTTGTCGGTTTTGCTTGAGGAACATCATTTTCTGCAAGAACTGATAATGGAGCACAAAGGGCGCTAGTAGGTAAAAGCATACCACTAGCCTTGCTTCTCCGTGATCTTGGTTTCACATCCTCTTCTTGAGCTTCTTGCTAAGTATAAGACCAGGGATAGTTGTGAAACGTACCGTTACTTTCCCTCTTCCTCCTGCCTTTGCGTTTTGGTTGCAATACTTCTTCTTCAGCAACTGCATTCGCTAGTGAGCAATCTTTCCTGTTCTGCACAAGCATGAATCACACCAGATTCAAAGGGCGGAGGTGGAACAAGATAATCTGGGTTCCATTCTGGCAAGGGTGCTGCAACTACACCGCTCGCGCTGACATATGCGCTTGGAAGATCTGTAAAGCTTTTAACAGTTTTTCGTCCTTTCTTTTTATCTTTCGGCTCTGCAGCCTCCAAAGAACTATTTGGGGCTGTGAATGAAAAATGACGCGTCTGCGGGGCGCATAAACACAGTGGCGATCTTTGCCAAGAGCTGGGGAGCGACAAAGGTCCACAAAGGCGCGTCAAGACCAGGCAATTTTGTTTCAAAAAGTTCGCCATTGTAAAGTTTGTGTCTCTGGGCACAACTCAACGCATCCCCTGTATTTCATTCTTGAGAGGGACTAATGTACTTGGAATACCTCAAAAACTCACCACAACTTTTGACTTACATAAATACAAGCTCTTTGGATTCTCAAGGAAGTCACGCCACAGGCGGAGTTTGAAGGGGCCAGCAGATTTGGACTTTGACACGCATTCCCAACTCTTCCAAGAGCTCACCATCTCGCATAACTTTCATAAAAATGTCGCACGCAGGAAGACGCAGAGGAAATAAGGTCAAGAAGGGTGTTCAGTTTACCGTAATGGTCGTAGGTAATGCAAATTATTCTTTTTCTTGCTTCCTTCGCGTTGAACACACTCAGGTTCTTCTGGTACTGGACGAACCACATTCGTTAACACCCTCTGCGAATCTGAAGTTTTGGCCCATAAGGTCTCTGACTCCCCGGAGACCGCTCATGTCGAGGAGGGTATTCGAATCAAGCCTGTCAATATTGGTACGTATTTTTTCATTCTTTCCGTTTTTCTTGTCTCCTGACTACTTCCAGAACTCGAAGAGGATGGTGTCCGAATCGCCCTGACTATTGTTGATACACCTGGCTTCGGTGACAACATTGACAATGAATTCGCGTACATACCTTTCACCCAAACACCTGGCTCCTTTCTCATTCTTGTTGCAGATTCCAGGAAATTGTTGGTCACCTCGAACGTCAATATGATGACATCCTTGCTGAGGAGTCTCGCATCAAGCGTAACCCTCGTTTCAGGGATAACAGAGTTCACGCTCTGTTGTACTTCATCCCCCCTACTGGTCATGCGTACGTTCTGCCGCTGAATGGTCAATATGGCTAAAACTGAATTCTCTAGTTTGCGGGAGATGGACATTGAACTCATGCGCCGCCTTTCTCCGCGTGTCAATGTTATTCCCGTCATCGGCAAGGCCGACTCTCTCACTCCCAGTGAATTGAAGGGTTTTAAAAAAAGGGTATGTGACTATACTGCTTGTAGTTCAGGACTTTTATCAATTGTACTTTAGATCATGGAGGACATAGAACACTACGACATCCCTGTTTACAACTTCCCCTACGATGTCGAGGAAGATGACGAGGAAACTATTCAAGACAACAGCGAATTGAGGGTACGGGATTTCTGATGGCAACAATTTCCCGTGCTCATTTCGAGCCGTTGGTTCTATTTTAGGCTCTCATGCCATTTGCCATAATTGGTTCGGAAGAAGAAATCGACATTGACGGAGAGCGTGTCCGTGCTCGTATCTACCCTTGGGGTATCGCCGAGGTCGACAATCCCAAGCATTCGGACTTCAGCAGACTCAGGAGTGCTCTTCTAAAGTAAATTCTTTGATCTGATAAACAAAGCTGCACCTGACCGTCCAAATTTAGCTCTCATCTTTCTGACTTAAAGTCCCTGACACATGATGTCTTGTACGAAACTTACCGTACTGAGAAATTGTCCAGGACGGTGCACTCAGAGACGCCGTACGTATTCCGTTGTCTTGCTCAGCTTTTGACATCTGATTTCTTGATAAGTAGTGACTCGTCTATACTCCCCGAGGAGCTTGCATCTCAGAGCGTCCGCCTCAAGGAGGAACAATTGCGCCGTGAAGAAGAAAAGGTGAGTGATAGTTTTGATTCATGCTGTACAAATATCCCAACGATTGCCAGCTTCGTGAAATTGAACTTAAAATGCAACGTGATCTCAACGGAAAAAGGCAAGAACTTCTCGCGAAGGAAGAGTCCCTCAGGTAATGCATATTTTCTCGTGATGATACAAGTTTGACTGACTTTACGTGGTAATAAGAAACTTGGAGAGCCGCCTTGCTGCACAGGGCCAGCCCGACTTTCCGTGACTGAACATCAAGTCTGAGAAAAAGTTGGCTTCATGATATCAGGGAGATATATACCCTTCAACTTAGTTTGACTGTCATCCACTCTCGTTGTTAATTTGCGTAGCTCGGTACCTTTTAATTGCACTTTCATTTCTGCATAAGGATTGTTTTTGATAATAGTCACTGCCTGATACGGACTCGACTTTGTTTGACAAGCCAAACAACACATTCGAAAACTAAGTATCTCTCAAAGGTCAATAATTGTGACTACCGTTCTCGCTCGCCGTCGCTGTCGTTGTCCGTACCATGGAGTTCGAAACGCAGGCTTTTTCCCAGCAGAGTCGCATGGGCCGACGCCAGCACTGGTCAGGGCAAATATCTTCACCTCCTGTTGCCTCATCCTTGCCTGAACCAAGTCTTGTTCCCTCTTCCCCCGCGTCCTATATGTCCTCGCGTCGCCGTACCTCAGCTGTCAGTATTCGCCCAGCAGGACCCCCTCCAGACCTTCCTATTCCAAGTCTTCCACCAATAGCAACGACGACGAATTCAAATTCTTCACCCCCTGCAGAGTCATCCGATACACCTTTTGTCTCATCATCCATCTTTACATCGCAGCGAGGTGTGCCGACAGGTTCCTTTGGAAGGCCAATGGCATCACCAAATCTATCGGCCGTAGCTGCTTTTTCGCAAGCACGTCAGGCAACATCAACTCCCCAGAATCAGGCACCAGTAACCATGGACGATCTGTCAGACCCGCCTCCGCAGTCCTTTCTTCATTCTTCGTCACGGTCTACCGACCGAGCTAGTGAATCACAAATCTCTCAACCACAAGCAATGAAAAATCGAGATAGAGGAACATCATTGCTAGCACCTCCATCAGACCATCGCTCAGAACAGCGACCTTCATCTCGTCGTGCTCTGACACGAGCACTTGAGCTGGCTCGCGAGGCCGTTCAATTAGATTCGATGAACGAAGACCCAGAAGCGGCTGTTCAAGCGTATGCGCAAAGTGTCGCGTTGCTCAGCGCCGTGATGGAAAGAGTCAGGAATGGTGAAGATACTACAGAGTCACGGAGGAGACGCCGTAGGAGCGTAGCAGCCCAGGAGGAAGAAATTAGACGTTTGCAAAACATTGTTAGCTATCTCCTCACTGCGTCTCTTACACGTCTTTTGACCGCCTTTCTGTTTAGCACGATACCTACGCAGATCGGATGAACATTCTGAGTATCATCTACAGCATACCAGCATTGCCGTATACCACACCACCTCTAAACACAAATGCCGCCTCTGACTCTACGATGTCGATTTCCCCAACGACAACAACCCCATCTCCTCCCGACCATTCGCCACACATACCTCCCCGGAGCTATACCCAATATACACAAGAAATTGCGCAAGAGTTTTCAATCGACCTGCCAGATTACCAAAGGGATCCTGATAATCCAGATGCGGTCCACCTTGACGAATCAGTACTGAGAGGGTCCCCCGGTCCTTCGAAACTTACCTCAGCCCAACATCCATATTCTGTGCAGTACGATTCGGTTGCTCAAACACAACATACTTCTGCGCGAACTTCCATCTCTTTCCATCGGAGGGCAAGAGCCGGCTCAACCCTTCCACCTAAATCGCCACCTCCGGCTTCCTCCTTACCTCAAGCCCCAATCGAAGCCCTTTCTGACCCGACTATCAACCGGGTCGATTCACAACCACATCCTGGAGAGCAAGGAAATCTGGACATTGTGAGGCACAGAAGAACCCCTTCTGGCCTTGGGGCCCTGGAGGAGGAGAATGAAGACGCCAACCGTCCGGAGAAACTACTAGTACAAGACGAATCGTCATGCTTTACCCCTAAACGCGAGTCTCCACCTTTACCACCTTTACCCACTCCATTCTCGATACCAGAGGCAAACGCCCAGTCACGAACGACACCGTTATCAAGACCACCGTCGTCCTCGGGCCTGGCTAGTACTGCTAACGTTGTTGCACCTCGTCCAAGAGGAATATCACTACAAACTCGCAATGAGTTCACTTCCACGCCTAACACAAATTCTTCAGGAGCCATTACGCAGCGGAAAAATCCTGGGAGTGCGCGTTCGTCTTCCCCTGCCGACTCTACTGCTTCTGCAGTCTCGGTTCCTTACCCAATACCCAAGCCCACCAATAGCGGCTTTTCGGCTAGAAGTCGATCTTCATCCCAGCCAGGTCGGCGTCCATCGATAGTAGGTGGACAAGTTATAGTCGAAGAGCTGCCTCCTTTACCTGTTGTCGGAATAAGGAATGGGACACCTCGAAAGTTGTCTGTACCCACGAAGATGAATTACAACGGTCCTCCCCTACAAATAGACCCCAACCTTCTTCAAACTACGGCCAATCTCACGGCCAATCTACCGACCACTCCTGTATCTCCTCTTCCACCAGCAACACCTTCTGACCCCCTTCTAAAACCTTATCATATGATGAATCTTTTAAGAACAACTATGACCTCCCTGACAGGTGGTTACGTGACACGTCGATTGCATGTACCTTTCGAAGTCTGGTCACAAGGAGGAGCGAAACTTACGAACCTTGACGAAAAAATTCGAGTGGTAACTATCCTTTGCGATGCTTTAGAAGACCTCCAAACCAGCAGCAGTGAGTGCTTTGGCGCTGGCAACGTAAGTAGTGGACTCGCACTTGGTATTGGAAGCATTGGGAGAAAGGAAGCTGAAACATGGCTGTCGAAGCTAGAGGAGTTTTCTAATGTCTGTGTGGGTGTTGTATCGAGCTTCGGAAAGAAGCTCGGTGTTGGAGAGGGCTTTGTGTCCAGGAAGACGACGCTAGGCGACAAAATCACTCGAAGGCTCGATAAATTCACCAATGGAAAGAAGTGAGTATAGTTCTTTCGCCGTTTTATCACCTCAACTGATCGCTAAACTACACGCTTTTTCTCAAAGTCTTGATTCCCCTGCAGCATACGTTCAAGGGCTTAAGAAGTTGTTTCAACTAGCACAGCTGCTGGACGAACATACAAGGGCAGTGGTCACATCGCAGCCGATGGCGCAGTCGTATGCCGCCTTCCCAATCGACATTCGTGCCTCGGCAGAGCAGAAATTAAAGCGATTCTCCGAATTCTTTGCCAGTGTTGTCTTAACGTTTGTCATACGAGATCTTTCACAGCTGCTGGACAAGTATGTCAAGAAATGTGAGAAGTGGCTGGAAGAGTAACGCGGACCCATCTCTTCTTGACCGTGTTGCGATTGAAAGCCAGTCCGAATCTTTTGTTACTGGTTATGCCTACATTCGAACTTCAGCCGGGACGGTGCATGGTGATTACTTGTGTACCATGCGGTCGTAATCTCTCTTATCTTCCGTTGTTGAAATCTCACATGCCTTATTTTGCTCCCGCCTGCTCATTGTTTTGTTTTTTGTGCATTTACATACTTTGGGATTTGTTGTAGGATAATAGAGAAGATTTTTTGTTGCCTTGTTTCCGTCCTTAATTGAAGAACATAGTATCTTCATTAAAAAAGTTAAATGTCGTTTTACATAGAGGATAGCATAAGAATAAATATTTAACGGTACAAGACAGCCGCAAAAGCTCAAGACTGAAGTTTATAATGATAATAGTAGAGCGAAAGAAGAAAAGCTACAGGGGGACCATGGCTGGATAGGTTGGTTCTTGCGGCCAATGCTGTTGGGAAAGGCGTCTGATAACGTCCAGGCGTCGAACTAAAAATGTGCAGTGGCTCAATTCACAGCAAAATATTTATTCCGGTTCAAAACTCACGATAGTCTTCTCGCATGTTTTCATCACCACCGGATTCGTCATCAGAATCAACAAGTGGATCAGTCGATGATATAACATGCCATGCTTCTGCAAAAGGAAGGGAAATCAATATCAGGACCTCATGCGTCGCCTGAACGGCTTACGTTGGAGCATAGATCGTGGCTGGTGACGCCTAGTTCGAGGTCGCAGATCGTTGGACGAAGCAATGTATGAAGGAGGGTAAGGCGAATAACGATGGCGTGGTCCAACAGTATCAGAGGCTACTCTGCGCTGGATGGGTAGTGCAGAAAGGAGGGAAGAGGGATGCTGAAAATGCTCAACTCCGACGTTCTTCCGTGAAGAAGAGCGTTCTACATCTTCGCATCAATGTTTCTGCCAAAAAAAAAAAAAAAAAAGAGAAAAAGATCGATACGCACGTTTGACGAATGCGTCAATCATCTCGTCGTCGTCGTCCAGGTCTGGAAGAAGCATTATCGGTTCTTTCGCCTTGGATTTGTCGACGGTCAATATGATCTTGTCCTTCAAAACCTGTTTGCCTTTGGCGTGTTTGCTTTTCGCTCTGACTTCTTCGCCAGCCAAAGAAGCAGCGTCATCATCATCATCACCTGCACAAGTGGTGGACTCCTTTGGTTCTTCTTTCGGTTGAACAAGGCGACTCCTTTGTGTTTGTAATCTGTCCGTTGTGGCAATGTCTTCTGCCGTCTCTTGATTTTCTTGAGACATTTCTTCGGGAGTCAACGATCTTAGAGGGGGAGGAACATGTCTTTTTCCAGGATCGGAGAAAGGATTCCCATCCTCGTTCGACTTGTCATCCGGAACGGGTGATTCCAAGTAGTTGAAGCAGAGCCACAGAAAGACTTGAGCACGAGATGTCGACGACACGTCTGCTCGAAGGAATAGGTCGAGGAAAGTAAAATGGCCATCAAAATGGATTTGACCAATAGGCTAGCGACAGACGAAGGAGCACGATAAACAAAAAAAGTGGTGGTTTCAAAAGAGTGACACATACGCCAGTGTGATGAGCCAAAACAAAGATGAGGTTCGTGATACTTGAAGAGGGTCGATTTCCAGATTTCTGTAAATCACCATCAGACTTGTTTTTTTGGGAAAGGACGAAACGAACCCATCGTGTCAGAATATCACCTGGTGTGGCAGGCAAGCTCTTCACGTCCGTTGGTAGAAGACTGTGCTTGAGGACGTGTTTAATTCTAGGAGCATCTTGCAAATTGCCATCAGTCCGTGATAGAGCCGGAATCGGATGGTAAGTGCGTATGCTGGTTTTCGTCGCCGGAAAGACTGTTTTTTTTTTGGATATCAAAATTTGTCAGTTTATGACCTCGCCCCAAGGGGGTTCACAACCCACTCACAGCTCATTGTCGTATTGACGCGTCCGACGTTCACCAGCAACGCCAGCATAGAAAAATCCACAGCAAAAGCCGGCGACTCTCGCATCGTTTCCTTCAACACCTTTGTCGCTTTCGACGAATGGGCGATCGCATTCGTGTACAGCTCTGCAAACGTTATCTTGGCCGAACTTTCTCCTACTTCTCCTCCTCCTCCTCCTCCTCCTCCTGCTCCTCCATCTGGTTTAGGAGGCGCGTAGGGATTGGTGAAAACCGCATTGGAATCACTGAAAACCGCATTCAAAAAGTCAAACTGCAAATCGGCGCGGGTGAGCGGTTCGCCGTCGGCGCGTTTGATAGGAACAACTCTCCGTGTCGGAGTAGCTGGCGCTGGACTGGTGCGCCCTGGCGCAGCGGCAGCCATGGTGAAGGGGGGGAGATAAATTCAAGAGACAACCACTGTATATAACACTTTCCGACGGTGATGATGAGAGAGTATGACCAAGACTTTGTCACTCAAATATATCTTTGGCACATGGTTTTTTCTTGTTGGGCTGTGTCGCGGGGGACGTTTCAATCACATGATGGCGATTTCGGTTTAAAACTTTAAATGCTATTGAATGAAATACAGCTATTGTCAAAAAAAACTGAATGGCTAGTATATGGGTGTGGTATGTGTACAGAGAAAGCCGATAATAGAATACGACGGATATCGTGGTGGGAATAATAGGAAAAAAAGACAAATGGTATAATAAACAATTCCGGAATGTAATGTAGAAACAATAGAAATTACCTGTTAAGATCTAAGAAAAAGAAGAAAAAAAAGATGATTTATCTTAATCGCAAGTCAGAGAAAGGCTGCACCAGTCTATCCTCCTTCCATGCGCTAAGGATCCACTCCAGCACATCCACCACAGCACTGCTTCGATACATCAACCCATGATCTGCACCGTTCACCACCTTCACCGAGCATCTGTCAGGTCCCATAGCCCGTTCCATCCACCGCACCGCATTTTCCGCAATCTTCTCATCTTTATCTCCATACCACACCCTGACCCTATGAGGATAGTTTTCATATGAAAACCCCCACGAGTGATTCTCATGGTTGAGGATCTGAAGAAGATCATTCGTCGTGCCCTTTGACGACTCCGCGTGAGATGCGGCAATAAGAGCGTTGCCCAGCTGAGCTTGATAATTCCCTTCGTCAACAGGTGGAGCAGGTGTCGAGAACACACTGCTTGGCGAGGGCGGGCCAGGTGTGGAAACCGTCGCATGTGAAGTCGAGGTAAAGGATATCGATCTTCTTCCTGAACTTCGCGGAGTGGACGACGAACCAGAACCTAAACTCCCAGTAGATAATATCCGCTGAGGAGTCGTGGCAATATCGCATATGTCAGGTTTTATTGAGTGCGTCCATGATAAATCTTCCAAGCCAAGTCCAACATCGATCTGAAGAGTAGGTGGCAATAATGGTTGAGGGCTTAAAGACTCGGATTTCCGTGAAAAATGGCCCTTGTTCTTCAATGAGCCCATAGACGTGAGAGCCCGCAACTTCCTGGACGGCTTCTCTTTCTCCTTTTCCTTCTCTTGGCCTTGCGAAGGCGCCGCTGACAAACTGGAGCCCTTCAACCTCTCAAAAATGCCTTTGGATGCTTTCCGTTTGGTATAGTACGCACCACCGTTTTGGGCTTGGCCGGGTGGCGAGGGGCGAGGGGAGGCCAACGTACTACGGCTTTCGAACCGACCTTCAAAGTCCCGCAGGTCGTCATATTCACTGAAACTGCTCGAGCCTATACTCGGCCGTGGACGGGCTTCAACAAGGGAAGGGTAAACAACATTGAGATTCCCATTTGGGACAGGGGAAGATCTCTGTGAGCCCTTGTCTGCGGTTAGCTTTATCAACGCCGGCGCCGTATACCCGATACCTTCATATGTCAGAGTAGGAGGTTTCCCTATCATCCAAGCTTGAATTTTCCATTCTGCAGCTTGAGCTGTCTTCAAGATGCTGTTGGGGACGTACTTCAACCACTTATAGCCATCTGTTGTGATAAGATTACTCGAAGAAGTCGGC
>Ga0307514_10003019_pt1 | contig 16628 bp, 11 predicted proteins | sample 16_EM_MG_FD_203088 | JGI IMG/M metagenome (GOLD analysis project Ga0307514, IMG submission 203088) | Populus trichocarpa ectomycorrhiza microbial communities from riparian zone in the Pacific Northwest, United States - 16_EM | ecosystem: Host-associated > Plants > Roots > Unclassified | place...
GGCCTGGCGCCCAAGTCGGCGGCGGACTTTGCCTTCCTGCTGCACGGCTTTCACTTCCTGAAGGACGAGGGGGTGATGGCCATCATCCTGCCGCACGGCGTGCTGTTCCGGGGCGGGGCGGAAGAGCGCATCCGCACCAAGCTGCTGAAGGACGGGCACATCGACACCGTGATCGGCCTGCCGTCCAACCTGTTTTATTCCACCGGCATTCCGGTCTGCATCCTGGTGCTGAAGAAGTGCAAGAAGCCGGACGACGTGTTGTTCATCAACGCGGCGGAACACTTCGTCAAAGGCAAGCGCCAGAACCAACTGACCGACGAGCACATTGCCAAGATCATCAAGACCTACCAATTTCGCGAGGAAGCGCCCCGCTATTCACGGCGCGTGGAAATGGCCGAGATCGAGAAAAACGATTTCAACCTGAACATCTCGCGCTACATCAGCACGGCGGTGAGCGAGGCCGAGATCGACTTGGCAGCGACGCATGCTGAATTGGTGGCGATTGAGAAGACCATCGCCGAGGCCAAGCAAAAGCACAACGCGTTCTTGAAAGAACTGGGCTTGAGTCAGCTGCCTTGAACCAGGCCGTGAACGCGATCGTCCGCTTGCAAGCTAGGGATCCCCAGGGCAAACCGCCACGCGACGTTCATGGGCAGCGGATAGATTCGACTGAATTTCATTGAGCGCCCTGTCCATGCCAATCCCCCGCTTTTTGTCCCTCGCGCTGCTTGCAGCCGCCGCCTGCGCCTCGACAACGCCTGCCTTTGCCAAATGGCCGCAAGAGGGCTACAGCGCAGCCAAGAGCCAGGCCAACACCGACGAGGCCACGTTGACGGCTCGCAATGTGGCCGGGTTGCAGCTGAAGTGGCAGCGGCAGCTGGGGCAGTTCTATGCCAGCGCGGTCACGCAGGCCGGCCCGCAGTTGCTGGCTTGCTCGAACCTTTTCGACGTGTCTGCGCTGAAGCTTGGCAGCGGTGCCAGCAAGTGGGACCAGCTGGCGGGCGTGGGCAACTGCGGCACGCCGGCCACGGCGGGTGGGCAGACCTTCCTCGTCAGCTCGGCGCTGTCGCCGAACTATCGCAATGTGGTCAGCGCGCTGGACACGGCCAGCGGCCACGTGCTGTGGGAAACGGACTTGCCGGCCAGCAGCAGCGACATGGGGCTGAATGCGGATCCTGCGCTGAGCCAGGGGCGGCTGTACGTCAGCAGCAACCGTGGCCAGGTCGTGGCGCTGGACACGGCCACCGGCCAGCAGGCCTGGCGCAGCACCACGGGCGGCAACGGCGTGATGAACAACGACCCGGCGGTCGGCGGTGGCCGTGTGTTCGTCAGCACCTGGCTGGAATGCTGCGGCAACGGAGCGCGCAAGCTGCATGCGTATGACGCGGCGACCGGCGCCGAGCTGTGGGCCGCCGAAGTCGCCACCAGCAACATGCAGCGTCCGGCGCAGCCGCTGGGCGACAAGGTGGTCGTCACGACCGATTCGGGCCTGGTGAATGCCTATGACGCTGCCACTGGCGCGCTGAGCTGGTCGCGCACGCTGGGCTTCGTCGACCACGCGATGGCGTTGCACGGCCAGGCGATCTACGTGCCGGTGGGCACCAGCGTGCTGGCGCTGGACGCGGCCACCGGCAACACGCTGTGGACCCGCCAGTTGCCCAGCGGCCAGGGTGCCATCTCCAACCTGGTCTGGGCCAATGGCCTGGTCTACCTGCTGGCCCAGAACGCCAGCAGCGAAACCGCGGTGGTCGCGCTGAAGGCTGGCAACGGCAAGCCGGTGGCCAGCGTGCCGGTGTCGATCTCCGGCAGCTACGCGCGCCTCAGCCTGTCTGATGGCATGGTCTACATCAGCGCCAACGGCACCCTGAGCGCGCTGGGGCTCTGAGCCCCCGGCAGGCAGGGCTACAGGCCGGACAGGAAGCGGTAGACCGCCAGCTGCTCGGCCTCGTCCAGCTCGAAGAAGCGCTGGCGCACGATCTCGGCTTCGCCGCCGTGGGCCAGCACGGCGTCGCGCAGCGTCTCGGCGCGGCCGTCGTGCAGGTAGCGCTGGCGCATGTGCAGGCCGACCAGCGGCGTGGTGCGCCAGTCGGCGCCGGTGGCCTCGCCCTGCACGATCTTGTCGTCCAGCGCGGGGCCCATGTCGTGCAGCAGCAGGTCCGAATACAGCGGCACGTCGCCATGCATGCCGGGCAGCGAAGGCACATGGCATTTGGCGCAGCCCACGGCGTCGAACACGCGGCCGCCAGCTTCCAGCCTGCGGGCCAGGCCCAGTTGCCCGCCGGCTGTCCCGGCGGCACCCACAGGCACATGGGCCCCGCTGCCGCTCAGGCGCACCATCGCATAGGCCAGCCCGGCCGACAGGGCCAGGGCCAGCGCGCAGAGCCCGGCGAGCCGCAAGGCCTGCGCGGGCTGGCGAGGCAGGCGCAGCGGTGTGCTCAGGCCCAGCGCAATCATCACCATCAGGAACAGGAACTGGTCGAACTGCAGCAGGCTGGCGCGCACCTGCGGATGCAGCGTGATGCTGGAGTTCAGCAGCAGCACCGCCAGGAAGCCGACGACGAACCACGGCACGGCCACGCGAGGGCGCGCCGCACCAGCCTGCTCGCCCTCGCCACCCTCTCCACAAGTCCCCGCCTGGCGCTGCAGCCCCATCACCAGCAGCAGCGGGATCAGCATCACCACCTTGCTGAGCTTGACCAGCGTGGCGGTGTTCAGCGCGCCTTCGGAGATGGCAAAGGAGGCGCCGTAGACCTGGGCCAGCTCGAAGATGCTGGCGCCCACGGTGACGCCAAAACCATGCTCGTCCAGCCCCGGCAGCCAGCCGGCGGTGAAGGCAATGGGGTACAGCAGCAGCGCCACGGTGCCGCTGACGGTGATCAGGCTGATGGCCAGGCCTGCATGCCGCTCGCGCCCCGGCGCGAGCGCCGCGACCGACAGGATGGCCGCGGCGCCGCAGACCGATGAACCCACGGCCACCAGCAGCGCCAGCGCCGGGTCCAGCCCGAACCAGCGGCGCCCCGCCCAGCGCACCAGCAACAGCACCACCACCAGCTCGACCGCGGCGATCAGGATGGGCACCAGCCCCAGCGAGACCAACAGCAGCACGGTGATGCGAAAGCCCAGCAGCATCACGCCCAGGCGCAGCAGCTGGCGCTTGGTGAAGGCGAGACCGGGCTGCAGCACCGCCGGGCAACCCAGCACGCTGCCCAGCAGCAGGCCGAACAGCATCGCCACCAGCACCGGGTTGCGCGCCAGCGGGTCGCCCAGGCCTCCGGCCATCCAGCTGGCAGCCAGCGCCAGCGCCGCGGCGGCTGCCACGCCGGGCCAGCGCGCCCGCAGTTCGAGCGCCGGCCACCAAGCCGACCACGCGGCCAGGCGGGCTGCCAGCGGCACGTCCGCCCGAGATTCCACCCGTGTGTTCATCGTGCCTGCTCCGTCGCGCCAGGCTTCACGGCGGCCAGCGCGGCCCCGGGCGTTGGCTTGGGCGGTCCCAGCGTGCGCAGGTAGGCGGCCAGCGAACGCACCATCGCGCCATCGTCCTTGGGCTGGGCAACCGGGTGCAGCGCCAGCGCGCTGGTGATGCCCATCTCGTTGCCCATGGCCTCGGCCACCATGTCTTCCAGCGTCGCCACATCGGCCTTCCAGCCATAGCGGCCCACCCGCTGCTCGCCGCTGGCTGTCGTGACGCGCTGCACCCTGCCTTTGATGCCGTCGCCCTTGCTGACGGCCTGGGCGGCGATCACGGCGTCCGGGATCTCGTCGAGCCGGCTGGCCGCCTGCAGCGCCAGCGGCATGCGCAGCGAGACCACGTTGGCCTCGCGTGGCGCGTCGGCAGAAGGCGCGCCTGCCACACCCAGTTCCCGCACCGAGCGGCGCGGCGCCACTGTGCTGAGCTGGCCGGCCTGCGGCATCAGCCGGCCGGTCACCGGGTCCATGCGGGCCAGGCGGCGTGCGAAGTGCGCCTCATCGGCGCTGGCGCCGCCGCCAGGGTGGCAGGCCACGCAGGAAGGCGCGTTGAACAGCGGGCCCAGGCCTTCGCGCGGCGAGAAGCGGGTGGAGAACAGGCTCGCACCGTGAGTCATGGTGGTGGCGGAGGTGCCGCTGCCTCGCGCCACGACAGGCGCTGTGCCGGTCACGGATGCGGTCATGTTCGCGAATTGCCCGGCTGCGTCGAAGGCATTCACCTCCAGCACGGTGGCCGTGGCGCTGCCCGGCGACTGCGCCATCAGCCAGATGCGCTGCGCGTCGGCCGAGACGGCCAGCGCGCGCAGGCTGTCTGCGCCGATGCGGCCAACGCCGGGCCAGTCGACCAGCGCGCGGGCCACCGCCTGGCCGTCCTGGCGCAGCCGCAGCAGGCTGCCGTCGCCGCGGTTGAGCACGTACAGGTCCGAGCCGCCGGCCAGCGTGGTGTGGCTGGCAAAGCGCGGGTTGGCGATCTCGGGCAGTGCGGCGGCCAGGTCCACCGGCTCGCGCAGCCACGGCGAGTTCAGCTGCGCCACGCGGCGGGTGGTGAACTGCCGCCCGTCGTCCGCCAGCTGCAGCACCGCGATGCGGTTGCGCCGGGCATCGGCCAGGTACAGCGCACGGCTGGGCATCCACTTGAAGGCCATGCCGATGACGCCGGGGTCCACCCCGCCCACGTCCACCGTGCCAGGCGGTGCCAGCCCGTCCACGCCGTCCTGCACATGCACCTGCACCACCGCGCCATTGCCGGTGACCACGGCGAAGACCGCAAAGCCGCTGCCGTCCGGCGAAGCGCCGAGCAGCGCGGTGCCCAGCGCGCCGCGCTCGATCGCGCCGGGCGTGAGCTGGCCGCTGTCCCGCCGGTTCCACAGCGAGGCCCACCAGCCGCTGCGCACGGCCTTGGGCACGCTGGCCCGGCCGCTCTGGTCACCCACGAACACGCCACCGGCGGTTTCGCTGGGCGCATTGGCCAGCGGCGTGCCGTCCGGGTCCACCACGCTCTCGCTGCCTGGGCCGCCCAGGCCGAACGGCGCGTTGGCCACCCAGGGCCGGCCAAAGGCGTTGTTGACCGACAGGTAGCGCGGCCCGGAGACGGCGCCGAAGCGCGCGGTGCGGGCGGCCTCGTTGTGGCGCCGGTTCAGGAAGGCTTCGCTCTGCGCGCTGTAGAGCTGCACCGGCGAGCCGGGCGACGGCGGGTGGCGAGCAAGCTCGGGCGGCACCTGCAGCGGCGCGCCTTCGCGGGCTGCGCGCGGGTCGATGGACAGCACGCTGCCGGTCGCATGCGCCGCATTGCCAGGCGCCGCGCCCAGGTTGCCGGCCACGGCCACCAGCAGGCGCTCCGGGTCCAGCACATGGCCGGCCTGGGTCTGCAGCAGGAACTCGGGGTTGGACGGGATGGGCCCGCCGCTGTGGAAGCGGCCCACCTGGCGCAGCCCGAAGCCGCCAGGCAGGCCTGTGGCCACGACCCGCGCCTGCAGCACCCAGGTGGGTGGCTGCGCGGCCGGAGATTCACCCAGCACGCCCGGCGCTGCCAACACGGCGGCCAGACCCAACAGCCCCTTGGCCACCCGCAACATTGAACCCATTTCGCAAGACTCCCGTCACCTTCGGCACAACCCTCCGAGGCCACGCTCCTGAATCTCCTAACGAAATGCGGATCCTGAAAGTGCCACCGGCAGGCGCAAGCCGCCGCCGAGGCGTGAACCGGCCCTGGCTCAGAACACGTCCAGCATCGGCAAGCGGCTGTCTTGCTGCAGGCAACTGGCGATGAACAGCGCCACGCCGATGTCGCCGGTCCACAGCGAATGGCGGGCGTGGCCGCTGGCCTCGCGCTGCGCATCAACCTGCGTGGCGGCGTGCATCGCAAAGGCACGTGCACGGGCCAGCCACAGCGCATCCCCGCTGCGCTGCCAGAGCTTCAGCAGCGCGTAGCCGTTTCCTGCGGTGCCATGGCACAGGCCCGAGCCTTTGGCCAGCGGGCCGGCGCGCCAGGTCAGCTCGGCGGCTTCGGTGAGCAGCGCGTCCCAGCCTGGCGTGCGTGGTGCGCCGGCCAGGCGGCAGACGATGCCGGGCGCGCCGTGGCAGTCCTGCACCAGCATCTTGCCGTTGGCGCTTTGCGGGTGCGAAGGCGGCCAGTTGGTGCACCCGTCCTGGCGCATCGCCAGCGCCTGCAGGGTCTGCAAGGCCCGGTCGGCAAAGCCTTGCACCACCGCGGGTGGCAGCAGCGCCGCGCCGCGCATCACCGGGTACAGGTTGCCGGCAAAACCGTGGCCCGCGCCGATGTAGCAGACGACCTTGCCGTACAGGTCCTGCCACCACAGCCAGGCGCCGAGTTCGGCGTCGAACACCATCTCGTCCCACAGGATGTGCACGCCCCGCGCAAACAGCTTGGCCCAGCGCGGCTCGCCGGTCGCCTCGGCCATGTGGATCGCTGCCACCAGCGTGCCGGGCGAGCCCCACAGCATCTCGCGCGCCGGGTGGTGCAGGTTGCCCTGCACCACGTCGAACAGCTGGTCGGCCACGGCTTGCGAGGGCGTGGCCTGCCACTGCAGCAACAGCAAGCCCGAGTCCCCCATGAACAGCGACTGCGTGCCGGCCAGGTGCGTCTCGCCAACCTCGCGGTTGCGCTGGACCAGCGTGGGCACGGTGGCGTCGAAGCGGACCAGTTCGGCCGGCTCGACGAAGCCCTGTCTAGACAGGTGGCACAGCGCCCAGATGATGCCGCCGGCGCCGAAATAAAGCATCGAATAGCGCGTGTCGGGCGTTGCCGGATCGTCCAGCGCATGCGCCCGCCAAAGCCCCTGCGGCGAGAAGTCCTGCAGCGCGTCCTGCACCATGCGTTGCACCGCGGCGCGTGCTGCAGCCTCGTCCCACAACGGCCCGTTCAAGCCCTCGTGGCGCGCGGGGTCAAACAGCGTGTTTGAAACAGTCGTTGCAACTTGCATGCACGCATTTTGCGGGTGTCATGCCTGTCCCGCCAAGGGCAGCGCGCTGCGATATCAGGCCTGCGCCTACACGGCGGCCAACGGGCAACTTCTATAGTCCCCGGCATGCAGATGGATCATGAACGCACACCAAGGATGAAGATCGGAAAGCATGATGCGGGCTTTCGGCGACGGGCCGGCATTGGCATGCCCGCGGAGTGCGCATGAAGGCCCCCGACCTGCCTGGCAGCGAATGCGCGCTGTTCTTTGACTTCGACGGCACGCTGGTCGATCTGGCGCCCACCCCCGACACCATTGCCGTGCTGCCGCGCACGGCTGAATTGCTGTTCCAGTTGAAGCTTGCACTCAACGGCGCGCTGGCCATCGTCAGCGGCCGGCCGGTCAGCGAGATCGACCACTACCTGCATTCGCTGAAGCTGACCGTGGCGGGTGTGCACGGCACCGAACTGCGCGTTGCCGATGGCCCCATGCGGCGCATGCCGGTGGCCTCGCTGGACGCCGCGGCCGTGGTCATCGCCCGGCTGTGCGAACAGCACCCGGCGCTGCTGATGGAGCGCAAGCCCGGCGCGATTGCGCTGCACTACCGGCAAGCCCCAGCGCTGGAAGACATGTGCCTGGCCGTGATGGAAGAAGCCTTGCTGCATGCGGAGGGCATGGCCCTGCTGCGCGGCAAGTTCGTCGTTGAAATGAAACCCAGCCGCGCGACCAAGGCCGCCGCGGTGCACGCGCTGATGGACTGCAAACCTTTCCGCCTCCGCAGGCCCTGGTTCTTTGGCGACGACGTGACCGACGAGAGCGCCTTCGAGCTGGTGCAAAGCATGGGCGGCGTGGCGATCAAGATCGGTGAAGGCGAAACCCTGGCCTCGCACCGCCTGGCCAATCCGGCCGAGTTGCACGACTGGCTGGCCGCCGCGGCCGCCCAGCTCGGTGCACAGCAACCTGAGAGGTTCTCGCGATGAGCCGGCTTGTCGTGGTGTCCAACCGGGTCGGCGACCCAAGCAAGCCCTCTTCCGGCGGCCTCGCGGTCGCGTTGGGCGACGCCCTGACCAAGTCCGGCGGCCTGTGGTTTGGTGCGGGTGAGGTGGTCGACGCGGCCACGCCCACCGACCAGCGCCTGCACCTCAAGCCGCTGGACAACAAGGTCACGCTGGCCACGCTGGACCTGAGCCGCGAAGACTACGACGGCTACTACCGCGGCTATGCCAACGGCGTGCTGTGGCCGGTCTTCCACTACCGGCTGGACCTGGCGCATTTCGAGTCCGGCCACCTGGACGCCTACCGCCGCGTGAACCGCCAGTTCGCCCAGGCCCTGGCCTCGCTGCTGCAGCCCGATGACATCATCTGGGTGCACGACTACCACCTGATCCCGCTGGCCGCCGAGCTGCGCGCGCTGGGCTGCCAGCAGCGCATCGGTTTTTTCCTGCACATCCCCTTGCCGCCGCAGCTCATCCTGGCCGCGCTGCCCGGGCATGACTGGCTGATGCGGGCCCTGTTCGCCTACGACCTGGTGGGCCTGCAGAGCGAAGCCGACATGGTGCACCTGCGGCGCTACCTGGTGGCCGAGGCGCATGCCGAAGAACTCTCCGAGCATTCATTCGGCGCCTTCAACCGGATGCTGCGCGCCGGCGCCTTCCCGATCGGGCTGGACGTGGACAGCTTCATCGCGATGACCGCCGCGCCGCCGGCACAGGACACCCTGGCCACGCTGCGCCAGCAGTACGCGCAGCGCCAGCTGCTGGTCGGCATTGACAGGCTGGACTATTCCAAGGGCCTGCCGCAGCGCATGAAGGCCTTCCGCACGCTGCTGGAGCGCCACCCCGAAACCCGCCAGCAGGCCACGCTGGTGCAGGTGGCCGCGCCCTCGCGAGAAGACGTCGAAGCCTATGGCGACATCCGGCGCGAACTCGAAGGCCTGTGCGGCGCGATCAACGGCGACTTCAGCGAGCTGGACTGGACGCCCATCCGCTACCTGCACAAGCCGCTGGAACGCGAGGCCGTGCCCGGGCTCTACCGGGCAGCCAAGGTCGCACTGGTCACGCCGCTGCGCGACGGCATGAACCTGGTCGCCAAGGAATTCGTTGCCGCGCAGGACCCGGCCGACCCCGGCGTGCTGGTGCTGTCGCGCTTTGCCGGCGCGGCCGAACAGCTGACCGAAGCCTTGCTGGTCAACCCCTACGACACCGACGCCACGGCAGAGGCCATCCTGCATGCGCTGAAAATGCCGCTGGAGGAACGCCAGCTGCGCCATCAGCGGATGCTGGCCAGCATCCGCGAGCACGACGTGCACGCCTGGCAGCGCCGCTTCCTGGAAACGTTGATGGATGTCTCGCCCGCATGACGACGCTGTTGTCCGAATCCGAATCCGAAGCCACGCTGGCGCTGCGCCTGCAGCACATCGTGCAGTCCTCGCCCATCTTCATGGCCGCGCTGCGCGCCGTGCGCCAGGTTGCGCCGCCGGACGCCTGCATCGGCGCCGGTGCCATCCGCAACCTGGTCTGGGACCACCTGCACGGCCACACGGAAGCCTCGCCGGTGGCCGACTGGGACGTGGTCTTCTTCGACGCCGCCGACTGCCGCCAGGCGCGTGACCAGGCGCTGCAGCAGCAGCTTGCGCAAGCCTGCCCGGAGCTGACCTGGGAGGTCACCAACCAGGCCGGCGTGCACCACTGGTTCGAAGCCATCTTCGGCCACGCCGTGGCCCCGCTGGACAGCCTCGAAGAAGCGGTCGCCACCTGGCCGGAATACTGCACCTCGGTCGCCATTGCACTGCGGCCGGACGACAGCCTGCGCATCATCGCGCCCTATGGCCTGGCGGACCTGTTCGCGCTGCGCGTGCGCCGCAACCCGGCGCGCGTCAGCGAGCAGACCTACCGCCAGCGCGTGGCCACCAAGCAATACGCCAAACGCTGGCCGGGCGTGACGGTGGAGAGCTGCTGAACCACCCTCGATTCGGGGCCTGAACATCGCGTTCGGGCTGAGCCGGTCCAAGCCCCTGCTGGGCCACGCGTTGCTGGGTCACAATGCGCGGCCGCCGCAGACCGCCCAGCTTTTACCCACCCATGCCGGAGACCAGCCCGACACGCGAGGACCCGCCAAGTCCTCCAGAGCGCCGGCACCCAAGGCTGGTCCTCATCGCGCTGATGGGCCTGTCTGCCACCGCACTGTTTGCGTTGCTGCCTTACCTGGCGCTGTACCTGAAGCAGCAGTTTGCCCTCAGCAACGCGGCAGCGGGACTGGTCGTTGGCAGCATCGCGCTGGTGTCATCCGGCGGCGCCTGGGCAGGCGGCATGCTGGCCGACCGGCTGGGCTGGCTGCGCATGCTGCGCCTGGCCGCGGCGCTTTACGTGCTGGTTTTTGCCGCGCTGTTTGCGGCGCGCAGCGCCGAAGCAGCCATCGCACTGATCCTGCTGATCGGCCTGTGCCGCTTGCTGATGGAGCCGGCGCTGAAGTCCGCGCTGGTGCAGTACGACGACGGCAGCGGCCGGCTGTTCAGGCTGCGCTACATGACCTTGGTTGGCGGCGCGATCCTCGGGCCTCTACTGGCCACAGGCATGGCGCCCTACGGGCCGCAATCCTGCTTCGCGGTGTCGGCCGTGGCTTTTGCGCTGTTCCTGGCGACAAGCACGCGCTTGCGGGCCGAGCCGACGCCCGCTCGCGACGACACTGCGCCGCTGACAGTCGACCGCTGGGCCGTGACCGGGCTCATCTCACTGGGCTTTGTCTTCTTCCTGGCCTTCTCGCAATACGAGTCCACGCTGTCGCTGCGGCTGGACGCCGCGTTTGTCCCCGGAGGCCCGGCCGTCTATCGCCGGGCACTCTTCATCAATGCAGCGCTGGCCATTCCGGCGATGTACCTCAGCGAGCGCACCATCGCCAGGCTGCCGATGCGCGTGCAGGTGGCCATTGGCGTGGTGGCCCTGACAGCCGCACTGTGGCTGCTGTTTGGCGCAGCGCCAGCACAGTGGTGCGTGGGCCTGGGCGCGGTGCTGTTCACGCTGGGCGAGGTGATCCTGTTCCCGCTGCCGGACATTGCCGCGGCACGGCTCGCGACGAGCGAGAATCGCGGCCGCCTGATGGGCCTGATCGACCTGCGCTATCTCGGTTTTTTTGCCGGCCCGGCGATGGGTGGCGCGCTGCTCGATCACTCCGCAACACTGCTCGCCAGCGTGCTGTGCCTGCTGGCCGTGGCCATCTTTCCGATCTACCTGCTCAACGAGAAGCGCCTGCAACGCTGAACGCAAGCGCCTCCCGCTGCCTGTCCACACCCCATGACAACACCTGAGCCACGCATCCCCCTGCACCAAGCAGGCCTGGACACCCTGCGTGCCGTCGCCATCGCGCTGGTGTTCATGTACCACTACGAAGTGTTTGTCTCGCAGGAGGCGACTTTTGGTTGGCTCAGCGAGGTGGGCTGGGTGGGCGTGGACCTGTTTTTCGTGCTCAGTGGCTACCTGATCGCCAATGGCCTGCTGGGCGGGCTGGTGCGCGGGCAGGCGCTGGACCTGGGCGGGTTTTATGCGCGGCGCATGTTCCGCACCTGGCCGGTGTACTGGCTGGTGCTGGCAGCGTATTTCCTGGCGCCTGCGCTGATGGGCGGCAAGACGCCGCCGCCGCTGTGGCGCTTCCTCACGTTCACGCAGAACTGGGGGCTGCAGCCGGGCACCGCGTTTTCGCATGCCTGGTCGCTGTGCATCGAGGAGCAGTTCTACGCGACGCTGCCGCTGGCCGCCTTGCTGGGCACCCATGCAGTGAAGGCCTGGGGCTGGGGACGGCGCCAGGCCTGGGGCGCGCTGGCGCTGCTGCTGGCGGTGGGCGTGGGCCTGCGGGCGTTGCTGTGGGCCTGGTACGGCCGCGAGGACAGTCCGCTGGCCGACCATTACTACCCCTGGGTGTACTACGGCACGCTGTGCCGCTTCGACGAATTCCTGCCCGGCGTGGCGCTGGCGATGCTCAAGCACCTGCACCCTGAGACCTGGCGCCGCCTGATGGGCGCGGCCGGCCGCTGGTTGCTGCCCGCCGCACTGCTGGCGCTGCTCGCCATGGGCCACGGGGTGCTGCGCCACTACTACATCGACGGCTACGGCTATGGCGGCTTCATGAGCATTGCGGGCTATTCGCTGGTGGCGATGAGCTTCGGCCTGCTGGTGGCCGCGGCCATGCGGCCGGGCAGCTGGCTGCAGCGCACCCGCTTGCCGGGTGCGGCCACGCTGGCCGCCTGGTCCTACCCGCTGTACCTCTCACACAAGCCGGTGGCCTACATCGTGGCCAATGCGGGTGGCGCATCGCTGGCGGCTGCGCCTGGCTGGCGTCTGGCGCTGGTCACTGCGGCTTGCCTGGCCGTGGCAGCCTTGTTGCACCACCTGGTGGAGCGCCCGGGGCTGCGGCTGCGCGAGCGCTGGTTCCCGCAGCAGTTCAAGCCGGTGGGCGATGCACCGCCGCGGGCCGGGGGCGCCGTGGCGCCCTGAAAATCAGGCGCCCATCAGGCCCAGGTCGTGCAGCGTCTGCGCCAGCAGGTCCATCTGCACCGGCTTGAGCAGGTAGGCGTCGTGGTGCACGGTGCGCCCGGACGATTTCAACTCCGGCAGCTCGCTGCCCGAGCAGACCACCATCACGGTCGGGTGTTCGCGGCCCTGCTCTGCCTGTCGCACTTCGCGGATCAGCTCCAGCCCGCCGAGGCCGGGCATGTCCAGGTCGGTGACGATGGCTCCCACGCCGCCGCGCCGCCACCTGGCCAGTGCGTCGCGCGCGTCGGCGGCGCCTTCGGCTTCGAAGCCCAGGCGACACAGCATCTCGGTCATCATCAGCCGGCTGACCGGGTCGTCGTCGCAGACCAGCACCGCGCCGCTGCGCGGCCCGGCCGAAGCGGGCGCCAGCTCGTCCTGCCAGGGAATGTCCAGCGTGACCTCGGTGCCCCGGCCGGCTTCGCTGTGCAGCTCGATGCGGCCACCCATCAGCGTGCAGAGCTGGCGGCAGATGGCCAGGCCCAGGCCGGTGCTGCCCTCGGGCGTTGTCGGCCCGGCCTCGCGCTCGGCGGTGGCATAGGGCTCGAACAGCGTGGCGCGCAACTTGGCGTCGATGCCGGCGCCCGTGTCGCCCACCACGAAGCGCAGGCCGCCGTCCGCGGCGCGCGAGGCTTCCAGCCAGACCCGGCCGGCGGCGGTGTACTTGCAGGCATTGCTGAGCAGGTTGGTCAGCAGCTGCTTGAGCCGCAGCGGATCCAGCACCACCCGGCGCGGCAGGTCCGGCGAGGCATGCAGCTCGAACACCAGCCCCTTGCTGCCGGCAGCCGCGCGCCAGGCACCGGCCACTTCGGTGAGCAGGGCCTGCAGGTCGAAGCTGCGCGGGCGCAGCTTGATGGCGTCGGTCGAAAAGCGTGCAGCGTCCAGCACGTCGTTGAGCAGCTGGGTCAAGGTCTGCGCCGACTGGCGGGCAATCTCCAGCGCATCGGCCTGCTGCGCGTCCAGCCCCCGGTCGCTGACCGACTGCAGGGCCAGCGACAGCAGGTGCGTGGGTGCGCGCAGCTCGTGGCTGGCCGAGGCCATCAGCAGGTTGCGCGACTCGGCCTCGCGTGCCAGCCTGGCCTGCAGTTCACGCTCGGCGCTCACGTCCACCACATACCCCGTCCACACCCGCGTGCCGTCCGGCTCGGTGCGCTGCACCGCTTCCGCATGCACCCAGCGGCTGCCGCGCTCGGGGTTCAGGTAGGCCACCGTCAGCTTGAAAGGCTGGCCTGTGCGCATGGACGCCCGCTCAGCGGCCAGCGCGCCGGCCCGGTGGTCCTCGCGCACGCGGTCAATCACCTCGCGCAGGATGGAGCGCGTCGGGTCCAGCTGGTCGACGCCCATGAAACGCATCGTGCCGGGCGAGGTGTAGCGGTGGGCGAAGCTGCCGTCCGGCCGGACGACGTAGCGAAAGACGATGCCCGGCACGTGGGCGGCCACGTCGTTCAGCAAGGCTTCCGCCCGCCGGTGCGCTTCGATTGCCCGTTCTGCGTCGGCACGCGCCTCGCGCTCGGCCAGGTGGGCCAGCTTCAGCCGGCGGTTGGCCAGCCACATCATGCAGATCACCAGCAGGCCGCCCAGCGCAATCGGCACTGCCCAGCTGGTGACGTCCACCCAGGTCAGCCCGGGCTGCACCGAGACCAGCAGCCAGCGCCGCTTGATGTCGGCCGCCTCGCCCGGCGTGATGGCCTCGAAGCCTTTCTCCAGCAGCCGCGCCAGCTCGGGCCTGGACTTGCGCACGCCGAAGAACAGCTCGCTGTCGGCATCCGGCAGCACGCCGGTCAGGCGCAGCCGACCGGTGTAACGCGCGTCGATCAGGCGGTTGATGACGGTGGCATTGCCAATGGCCGCGGCCACCTCGCCAGTGTCCAGCGCCTCCAGCATCTCGGCCTGCGACGAGAACTCGGCCAGCGCCAGCCCGGGGCGGCGCGAGCGCAGCTGCGGCAGCAGGAAATGCTCCCTCAGCAAACCCAGCGAGCCGCTCTCGATGTCGTCCGGCGTGCGCCACTGGCGCGGGTCGCTGCTGCGCATGACGAGCACGGTGGGCGATGACGAGAACGGCCCGACAAAGTCGAACAGCGCCCGGCGCGACTCGGTGCGCGCCATGCCGACGACCACGTCCAGCTCGCCCCGCGCCGCGCGCTCGTAGGTGTCGGCAAAGCTGGCGCCGCTCTGCTCGATCACCCGCAGGCCGACCTTCTGCGCAGCCAGCCGGAACATGTCGGCCCCCAAGCCTTCGAAACGGCCCAGGCCGCTGCTGCTGGTGAAGGGCGCGAACTCGCGGTCGAAGCCAATGCGCACATCGCCCGCGCGCTGCACCCAGTTGCGCTCGGCATCGCTGAGTTCGACCTTGCCGGGCACCCACAGCGCCGACGAACCCACCGGCAGCCAGCGGCGCGCCGCCGCAGCCCGCTCGGCCGGGCTGATGCTCTCCAGCGCCTTGCGCACGATGCTGTCCAGCAAGGGCTGCTGGCGCGACACCGCAGGCCCGAGGAAGCTGCGCCCTGCCCGGTCCTCCCGGCGCACGCGCAGGTTGGCCAGCAGATTGGCCTCGATGTGGTACAGCGCCTCGTGCAGCCAGGCCACGCACAGGTCGGCCTGCCCGGTAGCCACTGCCTGCAGGGCTTGCTGGGTGGTTTCGAAGGACAGCACCCGGGTGCCCGGGAACTCGCGCGTCAGCATTTCGCCCGGCACCTGGGCCTGCACGATGGCCACGCGGCGGCCGGCAAAGTTCTGGGCTTCGGACACGTCAGTCACATCGCTGCGGGTCACCAGCACCAGCTCGGCATCCAGCAAGGCACCGGGGAAGGTGGCAAAGGGCTCGCGCACGGGACTGGGCGCGGCCAGCGGCGTCATCTGCACCTCGCCGGTGGCCAGCAGTTGCGCGGCCGCCTGGGCCGAGGGCACCCAGCGGTAGGCCCAGCGCAAGCCGGTGCGCTCGCCAATGCGGTCCATCATGTCGATGGCAAAACCCACCGGCGTGCCGTCCGCGTGCCGGCTGTAGTACGGCGCGTTGCCGTCCACCACCACCACCGGCACGGCGCCCTGCTGGGCAATCCAGTTGCGCTCCTGGTCGCTCAGGCTGGGGAGCTGGGCAAATGCCAGCGCGGCCGGCAGCAGCCAGAGCCAGCCCCACAACAGCACACGAAAGCAGACCCGCATGCGGCATCGTACCCGGCACGCAAGCCGCTTCGCCAAAACAACAGGCGCAGGCCTGGCCCTCGCGCCGGCGGCACCGTAGACTCCGCAGCCGACTTTCAGGAACCTTCCCATGCAACTCATCGGCATGCTGGACTCGCCTTACGTGCGGCGCGTCGCCATCTCCCTGCAGCTCTTGCAGCTGCCGTTTGAACACCGCTCGGTCTCGGTCTTCCGCGGCTTCGAGCAGTTCAGGCAGATCAACCCGGTGGTCAAGGCGCCGACGCTGCTTTGCGACGATGGCACGCCGTTGATGGACTCGACGCTGATGCTCGAATATGCCGAAGCGCTGGCGGCCCCGCGCAGCCTGATGCCGGCCGCCCTGCCCGAGCGCCAGCAGGCGCTGCACCTGATCGGCCTGGCGCTGGCCGCGACGGAGAAGAGCGTGCAGATCGTCTACGAACACGGCATTCGGCCGGCCGAAAAGGTTCACGCGCCGTGGCTTGAGCGCGTGACCGGCCAGATGCACAGCGCCTTCGGCCTGCTCGAAGCGGCGCTGGCACCGCAGTCGCCGCATGCGCCGCTGCTGTCGCTGGCCAGCGGCGAGCTGCAGCAAGCCGGCATCACGCTGGCGGTCGCCGTGCATTTCGCGCAGCAGATGCAGCCCGAGCAGATCACCGCCGCGCGCTACCCGCGGCTGAGCGCCTGGTCGGCGCAGGCCGAGCAACTGCCAGCGTTCCGTGCCGCAGCGCATGGCGAGGGTGTGTACCCGGTGCAAGGCGCCTGATGGACTGGCAGGCCGCCGCCCAGGCCCTGGTGCCAGCCGAGCTGGCCTACGCCGCCTTCAATGCCCGCCGCACCACCGACGCCGACGAGGCCGCCGTGCAGTGCGCACCGGCCGACGCCGTGCCCTGGGTGTGCGACCCGGCGCGCCCACGCAGCAGCTACTACTGCCGCGCGGTGGCACGGGAAATCGACGCGCTGGAGGACCTGGAACTCAGCCCCGAGGCCGAGCAGGCCGCCGCCTGGGAGCTGTGGCCGGACAGCGTGGACGCCAGCACCAGCGCCTTCCTGCAAAGCC
>Ga0307514_10003020_pt1 | contig 16627 bp, 18 predicted proteins | sample 16_EM_MG_FD_203088 | JGI IMG/M metagenome (GOLD analysis project Ga0307514, IMG submission 203088) | Populus trichocarpa ectomycorrhiza microbial communities from riparian zone in the Pacific Northwest, United States - 16_EM | ecosystem: Host-associated > Plants > Roots > Unclassified | place...
ACCTGTATAGGAGAAAGGTGGGTGGTGGTGCATAGACATGGGGTGGGTTGCCAGTTCAGAGAGCGAATTTTGGTGGGGCAGTAAGACTTACAAAGTCACATCACATATAATTTACAATTCACTTTCAATGAAAGTTTTATTTACTACTAAAGAAGACTTGATAAAAAGGACGGCCTTTGATGACCATTTTTGGACGTGTGGTGAGGTGGTTGCGTGGGCGGCCCGTATGGGCCGGGAACCGTTACGATCCAGGGGATAGGAGATGCCAAGTAGTTGGGGTCAGGCAAGTAGCAACTTTACTATCTATCTACCCACCCCCACACTTCTACATATACTGTTTCTATGTTGCATATTATAGACTCCGCATCTAGTATATGGTATTTAGCTCTACAGAGAAGAGTTCAGTTGGAGCCATGGTTGCAATAGTGGCTACCAATTACTAAAGACACCAATAGTGTTTATAGTTTATTGTAAAGGCACATATGGTCAAGCATGCCAAAGTAAGAGAAATGATAGGATATGGTTGCTAAGGTGGACTTGGAAGATCTTACAAGTAAGTTGAATACTAACATTTTCAGTACTAATCGGCAAAAGTGCAAATCGACTATAGACTGCGCTACGCGCACACGCGCACACCCGCAGCTCATAGCAAGCTTCCCGTGGACCCCTGCGCGACGCGCAGCCTATAGTCATCTATAGTGAATTCATAGAGATGTGCGCGTGGGCCTATGGAACTATATACGGCTGGCGGCCGGAGATGGACCTATACTAGTCTTCACTGCCTGCAGTCTTCACTGCTATACCGGTACTGTACACTATCGCTGAGAGCCTGCTTGAGAGCCTGCTTGAGAGCCTGCTTGAAAGCCTCCTTGAAAGCATGCTTGAGAGCCTTCTTGAGAGAGCCTCGCATCGGGAGGAGTAGAGTTTTCCATGGGAAGCTTTTGGCCAATGGACAACTCTGAATTTGTGGAAGCTTTGGCTAATAGAAAGCTCTAAGTCTGTGGAAGCTTCGATGTTGACGTTGACGTAGCTAACCTACTTGTCTAAGTGCTTCTAGTACTGTAATCACCATCACCAACATCATCACCATCGCTATCATCATCATCGCCATCACCATCGCCATCATCACCATCAGCCCCAGACTGAATGCGCACACATACGCCCACAATCGATGGGAAGCGGGCAGCAGATTCTACTGGAAAATCTGAGTCGGAGATCTGCTCTCCCCAAGATCCACTTATCTACCGTTCCTGCAGAATCTAAGGCTGCAATTGTCAACACCATGGCCTCGAGGCATCGTGAGATCTCGTCTCGGTGGCCGCGCTAAAGATAAGGTTCAGACTATGATATCGACCGACGTCATGATTCGGCCGCCATACACCGCCCGCCATCTGCCACACACCACATGCCACATGCCGCCCGCTAAACACTGCCCACCATACGCCACCTTCCATCTTGAGAGTGTACTTGGGAGCGTAGAGCCAAGTAGGCTGGGAGTGTACCATCGAGTGCAATTGGAAGCGTACTTGAGAGCGTGCTCGGGAGTGTGCTTGAGAGCTTCTTGAGCGCTAGTTTGGGAATGTACAGTCAAGCAGGCTGGCTGTGTGCCATCGAGTGCAAGTGTGAGTGTCCTTGGGAGCATGCCCGGGAGTGTACTTGAGAACGTACTCAGTGTATTTGGGAGCGTCTTGAGAGCTTACTTGGGAGCGTACAGTCAAGCAGGCTGGGAGTGTGTCATCGAGTGCAATTGGGAGTGTACTTGAGAGCGTGCTCGGGAGTGTGCTTGAGAGCTTCTTGAGAGCTGGTTTGGGAGTGTACAGTCAAGCAGGCTGGCTGTGTGCCATCGAGTGCAAGTGGGAGCGTCCTTGGGAGCATGCCCAGGAGTGTACTTGAGAACGAACTCGGAGGTGTACTTGGGAGCGTACTCGTAGTGTACTTGGGAGCGTCTTGAGAGCTTAGTTGGGAGCGTAAGTCAAGCAGGCTGGGAGTGTACAATCGTGTGCAATCAGGATTGTACTTCAGAGCGTACTTGGGAGCGTGCAATGAAATGCATTTGGCAGTTTTATTGAATGCAGCACGATGTATAGTATCAAGCGCCCATAATCGCATGCGTATCATAGTAATCTAGTCAAATTGCAGGTCCATAGGACCTCATAGTGCCACGCGTCAAATATGCTATGGATTACGGGCCCAAAAACAGCTTCTCTATGAGTTACGCGTCGCGTAATGTCATTTTTCCCGGAGTCTCTAAGTATTCGGAAAATACAGAACTATTGACACGACACAAAAAAGGATATACCATTTAGCTGGGAATCAGAACAACAGCTGGCTTTCGAAATGATCATCGAGGCTGTTACAATGGCACCAGTACTCCGCCATTTCGATCATGAAAGGGAGGTCATTAATGAGACCGATGCTTCTGATTTTATATCTGCAGGGGTTTTATCTCAGTATGCTGATGAGGAAGTACTACATCCTGTCGTGTACTTTGCAAAGTCTCATACACCTGCCGAGTCCAATCATGATATTTACGATAAGGAACTAATTGCAATTATCAAGGCTTTGGAGGAATGGAGACCAGAATATGAAGGGGCATTACACCATTTCCAGTTACAGACGGATATTAAAAATTTGGAATATTTTATGACAAAGAAGCTTCTGGATCGCAGACAAGCTTGTTAATTCAAGTTCCTATCCCATTGTGCTTATAGATTTGTATACAGACAAGGTAAATCGAACACAAAAGCAGATGCTTTGATGAGAAGGCCAGGAGATCTCCCTGAGGGGGGGAATGAAAGATTAAAGAATATGGAACAGGCGATTCTAAAGCCGCAGAATCTACCAGAGGAATTGTGTTTGTTGGCGGACAGTCCGCCTGCCCAAGGCCATCCCTCCATTTCCAAACTCTGTACAACCAGGTATGTATCTGACCCACTACCAGGGAGAATACTGGAAGCAATTCGAACGAACACTCAGTGGAAGGAAATTACAATTGTGGAGTATACGGAGAAAGCAGAACAGGTATGGTATAGAGGAAAGCGGTATGTCCCGGAGGATGAAGAACTATGGTTACGCCTGATACAGAAACACCATAACACAGCATTGCCATAACACCCAGGATGAGCGAAAAGTTTCGACCTTTTAGACCAATAGTATTACTGGAAGGATTTGCAGGAACAGATCAATCAGTATGTACACAACTGCCACAATTTCCAACGTTCCCGCAGGATGAGACACATGACATTTGGAGTCCTCTAACTGCTGACATTGTCTGTAAAACCATGGCTAGACATTGCCAGGGATTTTGTGGTGGAATTGCTAGAGTGTGAAGGAATGGACGTGATTTGGATGGTAGTGGATAGGCTTTCGAAGATGCCATATTTTGTTCCTGACTGTACGACAATAGATGCTTTCAGGTTAGCAGATTTTTTTGTGAAAGAAATTATTCACCTGCATGGACTCCCCCAGACAATTGTTTCCGACTGAGGACTCCAGTTTGCTTCCGTATTTTGGAGACAGCTTTATACTCAACTGGGGATAGAAAAGAAGTTGTCAATAGCATTTCACCAGCAGACTGTTAGACAAACGGAATGAGCAAATGCAAGTATGAAGCAGTACCTACAGATGTTCGTTAACCATCAATAGGATCATTCAGTGAAATTGCTTCCATCGACAAAATTGCAAATCGACTATACGCTGGGCTATGCGCACACGCGCGCATGCGCAGCTCATAGCAAGCTTCCCGTGGACCCCTGCGCGACGCGCAGCCTCTAGTCATCTATAGTCGATTCATAGAGATGTGCGCGTGGGCCTATGGAACTATATACGGCTGCCGGCCAGAGATGGACCTATACTTGTCTTTACAGCCTGCTGTTATACCGGTACTGTACACACTATCGCTGCGAGTCTACATGAGAGCCCGCTGGCGATTGAAAGCCTGCTCTAGAGCCTGCTTGAGAGCCTGCTTGAGAACCTTCTTGAGAGCCTGCTTGAGAGAGCCGCGCTTCACGAGGAGTAGAGTTTTCCACTGGAAGCTTTTGGCCGATGGCAAACTCTGAGTTTGTGGAAGCTTTGGCTAATAGAAGCCTCTAAGTCTGTGGAAGCTTTGGCTAATGGAAGGCTCTACGTCTGTGGAAGCTTTGGCTAATAGAAGGCTCTAAGTCTGTAGAAGCTTTGATGCTAACGTTGACGTAGCTAACCTACTTGTCTAAGTGCTTCTGGTACTATGATCACCATCACCGACACCATCACCATCGCAATCATCACAATCGTCATCATCACCATCAGCCCCGGCCCAAATGCGCACACATCCGCCCACAATCTGTGGGAAGCAGGCAGTAGATTCTGCTGGAAAATCTAAGTCGGAGATCTGCTCTCCCCAAGATCCAATTGTCTACCTTTCCTGCAGAATCTAAGGCTGCAATTGTTAACACCATGACCATGAGGCATCGTGAGATCTCGTCGCGGTGGGTGCGCTAATAATAAGGTTCAGACAATAATATTGACCAACGTCATGATTTCAGCCACCATATGCTACCCGCCACCCGCCACCTGCCACCCGCCACCCGGTGCTTGGCACCTGCAACTCAGCAAGTCTCTGGATCAAGCACCCAGGAGCATATATGAGAGCATATAGTCAAGTGAGATTGGGAGTGTACTTCAAAGCGTGCTCTGGAGTGTGCTTGAGAGCGTCTTGAGAGCTTACTTGGGAACACACAGTCAAGCAGGCTGGGAGTGTGCCATCGAGTGCAATTGGGAGCGTTTTGAGACCTTACTTGGGAACGTGCAGCCAAGCAGGCTGGGAGTGTGCCATCGTGTGCAATTGAGAGCATCTTGAGAGCTTACTTGGGAGCGTACAATGAAGTGCATTTGGCAGTTTTATTGAATGCAGCATGATGTATAGTATCGAGCGCACATAATCGCATGTGTATCATACTAATCTAGTCAACGCGCAGGTCCATAGGACCTCATAGTGCCACGCGTCAATATGCTATGGATTACCGTCCCAGAAACAGCTTCTCTATGAGTTACGCGTCGCGTAAGGTCATTTTTCCCGGTGCATGCTCCCAAGGACGCTCCCACTTGCACTCGATGGTACACACCCAGCCTGCTTGACTGTACGCTCCCAAACCAGCTCTCAAGAAGCTCTCAAGCACACTCCCGAGCACGCTCTCAATTACACTCCCAATTGCACCCGATGACACACTCCCAGCCTGCTTGACTATGCGCTCTCAAGTAAGCTCTCAAGACGCTCCGAAGTACACTCCGAGTACGCTCCCAAGTACACTCTCAAGAGGCAAGACACTCCCAATCTCACTTGACTATATGCTCCCATGCATGCTCCTGGGTGCTCGATCCAGAGACTTGCTGAGCTGCAGGCGCCAGGTACCAGGAGGCGGGTGGCCGGTGGCCGGTGGCGGGTGGCGTATAGTGGCTGAAATCATGACGTCGGTCGATATCATAGTCTGAACCTTATTTTTAGCGTGCCCACCGCGACGAGATCTCACGATGTCTCACAGTCATGGTGTTGGCAATTGCAGCCTTAGATTCTGCAGGAAAGGTAGACAATTGGATCTTGGAGAGAGCAGATCTCCGACTCAGATTTTCCAGCGGAATCTGCTGCCCGCTTCCCACCAATTGTGGGCGTATGTGTGCGCATTTTGTCCGGGGCTGATTGCAATGGTGACGAAGGCGATGGTGATGAAGGCGATGGTGATGGTGTCGGTGATGGTGATCATAGTATCAGAAGCACTTAGACAAGTAAGTTGGCTACGTCAACGTTAGCATCAAAGCTTCCACAGACTTAGAGTTTTCCATCGGCCAAAAGCTTCCCGTGGAAAACTCTACTCCTCCCGAAGTGTGGCTCTCTCAAGCAGGCTCTCAAGCAGGCTCTCAAGCAGGCTCTCAAGCAGGCTCTCAAGCAGGCTATGAAGCAGGCTATCAAGCAGGCTTCGAAGTAGGCTCCCAAGCAGGCTCCCAAGCGCCAGTGGGCTCTCCAGCGGACTCCGTGCCGGTATAACTGCCAGGCTGTAAAGGCAGGTATCGGTCCATCTCCGGCTGCCAGCCGTATATAGTTCCATAGGCCCCCGCGCACATCTCTATGAATCGACTATAGATGACTATAGACTGCGCGTCGCGCAGGGGTCCACGGGAAGCTTGCTATGAGCTGCGCCTGTTCGCGTGTGCACGTAGCGCAGCCTATAGTCGATTTGCACTTTTGCCGATGCCCCGAGGTCTCAGCTGCTCCAAAATTTGACTATCCTATAAGTCAAATATTGTAGCATCCTGAATGCACCTCCATAACTACAGGTGCTTTCAGGAGCACCTGAGAATGCTCTTGCGGAGTCTGAGAGCACTTTGCTTAGCTCCAGGGGGGCCTGGGAGCATCTGGAATCACTTAGCAGCACTGGTGAGGTCGACCGGAATGTCTGGGAGGTTCGCGTGTGGCTTCCGGACCGATTTACATTTTGCTGATGAGGGTTCCGAGACTAGGGGATTTTCAGTATCACAAGGACCCAATTTGGTATAAGTCACCTTGGCACCTGGTAGAGCAAATTTTATGTGTAGGAGCAGAGGTAAAAAAATTTCGACAATCCCATTCGGTCCGCTATAGGCCTGAATCCGGTATAACAAGTGAGTTATTGGTGGCAAGCGAACTTGCTCTCTGAGAATCCGATACAGCAAGGTATCCGGTAGAAGGGGATCCGTTATACCAAGGGTAGACTGTAGTCTTAGTTAGCCGATAAAGCGACAATTTTCATCACAGCTTGTTACCCTCGCGTCTAACCGGGAATATTATTGAGCCCCCTGCTTTATCTTCTGCTTCACCATGTACTTGTAAAGTGCTGGCGTTTAACCCGAGCATATCTTTTGAGATCCATTAACTCCAATCATCGCGATCGTTTAACCTCACGTTTAACTACAGCAACTGTTTTGCCATGGACTGTTTGACTCAAACACTCCCGTAGTATCCGGAGGATATAAAATGAATGAATAAATGAAACAAATCCCACGTGCACGATATCGATATCAACGAAAGCGCTAATGCCAAGCTACAATCTTATCAGTTCTTTAATCAGCTTACCACACATCCATCACATCATCCATCTTCTCCATCTCCAGAGTAACTGGCGTAGGCCAGTCGCGTGTAACTAGGCGTTTGAATTCTTACCGTTCAAGCATAAAGTACTGGTCCCGCTTGGCTAGACACTGTTAGATTTTTTTCGCTCAAGCGTGTTTCACCGAGATTTTGAGGACGTAAGCAATAAAGTTCCTTTCAGCTGTTGTCTAACTTTAAAAAAAATAGTGGACTACTGTACCATAGAGTTCTGAGATTTCCATCATCTCCTGCTAACTATTGCTTCCAATACAAAACCCCCCCTATACAACCACTAAATCTGAGCTGTAGCGCCTTCCAACTAGTGTTCTCAACAGTCTAGTCCGGCTTTTTTGAGCCTTAGACTAGCCGGCCTGCCAAGTGGTGAGGTTGGGCCGGGCCGGGCTGAATAAATCCAGGAACCTGTATCATGGACTGTAGGTACCTGCAGGTACCTGAACTCGAGGGCTGTTTTCTAGTAAGTATGATAGCATTAATAGAGACTGGCGCATACAAATAATGAACTCAAGTACACGCATAACCATCAGATCCTATACATCCTAACGTTCTAATACAGCAAGCTTATCCTGCGGCTTCTTGAGCTTCATCACTTTGTGACTTCCACGATTTTAGCCTTATCCTTGGATTTCAAACACTCCACTGCACAAATAATTTCATCTCCCAGCTTGTTGCGACGGTCGCTGATAAGTAGCTTCGAACTATAGATACCTACAGATACCTTCTTAGTTATGCAGTAGAAACAGGTACCTACAGGTGTCAAGCAGTCCAAACAGGTACCTACAGGTACTTTCTTATTTATGCAATCGAAACAGGTACCTGCAGGCATCATGCAGTCCACACCGGTACCTACAGGTATCTCTGTATTTATGCAGTCCAAAAATGACACGACAATGCCGGACTGTTTCCGAAAACCCGTGGACTTACCTGACCGGCCGGTCAGTCCGCAGGTACCTGTATTTGAGCCGGGCCGCCTGCGAACACTGCTTCCAACCAGGCGTATCAACATTAATAGATATGGGGTATATTAAATCCAATAGACCTACCTTTGACGCAAGTGGTATTGATACTATGTCGTCACCCATCCGAGTGAATGTTTATACTAGTCCAGCCTAGTGCGAGGATTTTATGGACTAGAGCTTGACCAGTACGAAATGTTTTTGCAGACGGGCCTAGTCAGTCTGGACTGCTCCAGACTACATAGTTTTTAGCCGGGGCTCGAGGAGAGCTCAGAATAAGGAGAACCACGAGGTCTTACCACTGCAATGGTAACTCTGAGGCCCAAGGAGAGCTTGGAAATGAGTAAAATCACGAAGTTTGCCACCACTATACTAACTCCAAGGCTGAAGGAGAGCTCGGAAATGGAACGAAAGCTATGGAATGCATGAAGTCTTGGGATAATTTGCATATCGGACTTCCGCAGGTGGTTGTGACAAGTCCTGTGCTGACAGTGGAGGAAGGCCCGGGTCCACAGAGTAAAGATAAAATTGAGATGAGTGTTAAGAATGAGATTATAGAGTTAGATAATATGTAACCTTTCATTACCGCTGTAGCAAGTGCCATATAATAGCTTTCTAGGACTGGTCTAGACTGAAATAGTTCAGTACAAGACTGGCTGTCTGTGGTCCAGTCCAGTCCGACATCTCCACAGGACCAGATCGTACTAAACCATCCTGCAGACCGGGTCGGACCAGTCTGGTGAAAACATTAATTGATACTGGTAACGGGACGCACACTATACAGAGCATACCAACCTTCTACGCAGCATCGGGCCACAATTAGTTCCCGTTTCCCGGCATATTATATACAGAGTACGACGCTCGGGAGTCGAAAAAGAGGCCAGACTGAACGCTGGCGTTCGGGCAGACTGATCATTGGGTTGTAACTAACTGCCGCAATTGAAGGATTTGAGGGCTCTAAGTGTTGCAGAGCAGGTAAAACGCAACTCAAGAACGGTGAAAGATATTTTACAGCCGCCTTTTTCTAAAGTTTACGGTGAAATAAAACTAGTTAATTGCAAAAGTTTTGCAGATCAACATATTCAGAATCTGCCACCGGCACTAGTTGCTGGATTATTCCAAGATCTCAAGTCTTCCGTTAGAGAATAGGGTTATTCCGTCGGGGTTTTCAGTTCGTTTCATTTAGTTATATTGAGTTTGCTAATCTTAGCCTATCATTTCGGTTTCACGATGATTACTGTACTAGGACGAGTGACTATTGGTGACTGTCTCGATGACCCGAGTTTTCTTGAATCTACACAATTAAAATACTTGAGTACTTACGAGTAGTATGTGGCAAGCTTACAAGATGGGTTTGGACCTACTAGCAGAGTATACGTAGTACGCAGGAATTTGATGAGCAAAGTCCACGATGCTGTCGATCATGTGGGTGAATTTTCAGTAAGAAATCAGCAGTTGTGCATCTAGAAGCTAGCACAAGAGAATTCTGTAGCCTACATAGTAGAGTAAGATATTCTCAAACGACTTGTCTTGTATGCATACATCAAGTAACTACCTAGCTTCTATGTGGAGTTGTAGTTATTGCTCGTCGACGTTGAGGGGTCTAGAATGATAGCATAAGGGTTGGGGTGTTGGCGGTTGAGTTGAGTAGCCAATTAAATTCGCATCAATATCTAACAGTCAAAGAGTTAAGCTCGCGCTGTATCTTGGTAGGTATATGTACCCGCTGGCTGATTCATCTAAAGAATCTGTGATTATGGGATGCCTGTAATAATTTTGCTAGGTCTTGGAGTTCATTATGCCCGATATGTTCTAGCCTTTTGGCAGAATTTGTTTGTTTGATGGCCTGCCCTTTCTAGTAAAATCCGAAAGGCCTTGGAGAAATCGGATAGGGCATGCCAGGCATAAATTGTGTCAGAGGCTACGTAGCTTGTAAAAAAAGCGTACAGTGGCTTATGTAGACATACTATGCGGTCTCTCGGGCCATTGGGTATTTTTGAAACTCCCAAGGCTACCTATCGCAGCTATACACTATTGAAATCCCCATGCCATCTTGAACTCTAACTCGCCAGGGCTCCACCACCACCGTACTTGGTACAGCTACTTCTGCCTTCAATCTGCCAGCTAAAGCGTCACTCTGTAGCCGCGTACGTATTGTTTGAAATGGATAGCAAGTACTGTGAGTCAAGTCTAGAAGCAATACTGCTTCTTACTATCTACTGCTCATTACATACATACAGAGACAAGACCAGTTTAATTACTCTCTCTCTATATATATAGCCACCAACTACCTACTAAGCGCAAAGTTGAGCACATAATTCCAACTTCCACACCCACCTTGATTCAGACCGCACTGTGTGTATATTGCATGTGTGGGGGGCATTGAAAGAAATTCATGCATTTACATTATCGTTCAGTCCATTTGCGGATCCTCCAATGGGAAGCTATTGGAAGAACTTGGGCTGTCTGCGGACGGACCAAATCTGCCAAAGGATTGGAACAGATACAATATGCCAGAGCGGTGTTTTCATGGATTGATTGTAGCACGTTATATGGGCACTGAGAGAGCTGTTATTTTAGTGATATGTGATATTATGTCAGGTAGTCTCTATTGCTCGCTATCCGACTTTTAAATCACCATAAAACACCTGTGGGAAGATCAGAACACCTCAATGAATTTCTGGAAAGTTACCATACACAACATGGAATTATCAAGATGCCACGTACAATATTGGTAAACGCGCAGAGGCAACAGATTCGCTGGGTACTAGTGCCAGTGCCAGCCCTGCACCTCCCCTCCCACCACGTCGCCTTCACAGCAAATGCCAACGTCTGGCTTGGGTGCTAAAGCTCGCCCCCATGCGCTGGGCAGAGGCTCTACAACAAGTCCATGAGAATCGTTACTGGAAATAAAAATTACGCACGCAATCGGCTTACCGGAATTTGGTCGGATGGTGTATTATCCCGGATTAGGCAGCTGGGGGCGAGCGGTACAGCTGTTCGTGCATTCAATTTACCACGCTATAGACTGAAAATATGATCTGAGCATCTTGGAGCAGGTAGCTGGCCGAGAAGAAATTTCTAATGTACAGACGCCAATCAAAACCAATGAGTACGCCCCATAAGCGATCTCTGACGAGTAGCGACACAGAGTCTGTGAGGCATTGGGCGATCGTCGCACTGGCCAGCCTTACGAGCTTAATCTCAAACCACTAGACATGCAGGAGTGACGGACGTAGGGGTTTGACAAAACCAGTATATGTACGGGATGAAACTGCCTTCGTCAGACTGCTATATTCGTCATTCCTACCCGTCACAACTCCGTCCGCTGGTTTTGCCAAGGTAAATTCACCCTCCAACTGTCCAACTGGCTCACTAGTTTGTTGTACCAAACCCCGCCCGGAGAAGGGGATCCTACGGTAGACTGGTGAGCCTGCCAGCAATTCTCTCTACATTCTAGCTTTATGACATGTAATTGTAAATATATCAGCAATCTCGAGTACCGTGCTGTTTGGTTGCTTGCAATTTTGCAGCCCACCATGATTAGTTATCCCCTGCACCAGCTGCAGTAGTATTTTTGCGGCCAATACAAGATATCAAAATGTGTGGCCAGACCGGTTCTCCAAGGTGAGGTTCAGCCAGCCAATGAACTCAATACCCGTGACCCGTAGCTCATGCGTGTGTGCATATCTAGTGTATGTACTAACTATGCAAGGATTGTTGTCTCTTAGTTCGAATTCGGGCGATCCGCAGTCTTCGCAACGATCAGTACAACAGTTTTCTCTGTGGGTAAGACTGCATGCAGTGAAACTATCCAGTTTTCTTGTATACATAACGGTGCTGAGAGGCGGGTCCATAACTTTCATTAGTCTCGTTGACATTCGCTGGCTTTCTATGTATGTGTAATTGATTTTTTTATGTTCGAGTACTCTAGGTGGATGGGAGTTGTCCAACAGGGTTTGTGTGGAGCTGTAGAAGAGCCGGAAACGCCATATCATACGGTAATAGTAGACCCCAGTTCCAGATGGCGCTATGCTGTGCAGCAATGCATGCAGCCGCCCCCAGCCATGGCAAATGTCGAGTGTAAACGCCGTAGAGGGGTAGTTGAAGCGTACTCTGCATTAGCCTTTCCTCATTCGCAAGCACTAGAACATACGGTAACTACGGCAACGTCACTTAATGCGGGGTCGGGAAAAACCGCAAGGCCATATCTATCTCATTTACTTAAACAACGGAAAACAACCTAGAGGTGGGAGTTGGAGTAGAGCACTCAGGATAAGTCCAAATGTTTATTATAACCTCAGACTTACTCCGGACACGGGCAACGGAAGACAACCAGAGGGGGTAATGATCATGGGCGGATGAAATGACACATGTTGTATCTTTATAAAGATAATTCAACACGATGAGTTCTGAGACAGCGAGTAAAGTCTATAATTGAAACCACCTCTTTGTGGTGCCTATTCGGAGCTGGAATAATTATTCACTGCGGGGCGGCATTTACCACTTCTCAGATCATTTCAAAAGAAACAACTCTCAACTACGAGCATACTGCGAGTGCAGCGAACAGGAACTTTGGTGCGAAGGTCGATAGCGGCCAGGGGGTCACCACGTCAATGTCAAAACCAAAACCAAAGTTCAATGCAGGGGTCCGACTTACTGGAGTATTGACAACCGCTGAGGCCACCAGGACTTTTTTGACAACCACCACTAATCACAGCATGCAGTACCATCTCATCCTTTGGTTACTCTCAATTAATTATCACTATGATAAAAGAAAAATGTGAGGTACCATTTTAAAAATATATGATTTTGACCTCCACAGCAGCAAGCCCACAGAGGATATCGCGGACAGAAGTATTGCAGAAGTGTAACCAAAACTAACCTGAGATAACTGCCTAGAAAGTTCCCGAGTCAGCAGAAAAGTCATTTCTGCTTGGAAATTGAGGCTATTTGTGCATTTGTGCAGTCACGATTTTCAAAGTTTTAGATAAGTCTATTCAAGTTGGTCTGGAAGTTTGAAAGATTGTATTGAGGATTTTGCCTACTCTTGCGCATTCATATTGAATAAATCAGTCAAAAAAATTCTTGTCTGAAAAATTGTCATTGCGCTTAGTACATCTAAAGTACGGTGGTGGGTAATTGTTAGAATATAGGAAAGTCAGTGGACGGAGGACAAAATTGAATATATCCAGCTGTTATACCAACATATATAAATCATGGGTCTAGATAGTGCTGCAGGGTGGAATTGGAGTTGTAGTACTTTTTGGTTTTTGGTTTTGGTTTGACATCGATGTTGTGATTCCCTGGTTGCTCTCAGCCTCCGTATGTTAGAAACAACCATCTGACCAATGTTCGCATATCTTGCTCCAACAAGTGTACTAACTCTGACCCGATCCCTAGAATTCTGTTTCCCCTTCTCAACTTTCTGAACTTCCAATTCATATCTGATTAGGTAGTCGTGTTTTGAGATTTCAAGGTCTCGCTTCCTTCGTTCTGACTACTATACTAGCGTACTTGCCTAATGTCCGAGTAGAGTGCCTACATGAGGCTCTGGTGTAACTCAAAGAATTTCTGTGAAGGAAAAGAATTGGTAATTAAGCGAAATGTATATTACGCCGCGATATTGTGGGAACTCAACTTCCTGAGATGAGGAGTAGAGGCGGCTACTCAGGTTAAGTTTAAAGCTCGTTTAGTAATAGCCGCATTGAATAAAATCCAATTAGAAACATTCTGAAATCCGAATTTGAAGGTAGCTTTGTATATACAATATTCAAGAACTGTTCTATCAAGTCCTCTGATCCGGTACTATATGTGCAATTGGCCGAAATGCGAAATTGTACAGCTTATGCAGAAAATCAATTCCCCCTCGTTCAACTGACCGACATCAACTTGCTCAAGGGCGAAGGCCAAACTCTAGCTTTGTATTCATCGCTATAGTCAAAATTCTGGAGTAGGGTTTCTAGTTGATTCGTCGTGGACTCTCAGCACAGAGTTCAGCCAAGAATCGCCAATTGTAGCCGATCCCAAAAACTGGGATGAGAGAATTGGAGAAACAATTTCGCGGGTCATACATAGACCACCCGCAGGCTCGAGTAACGCGATACCGGTGACCTTTTCGAGCTCCGGAGAGTCTGGGCCCCTGTTGAGCCAAAGTGCTAAAGGATTTGAGAGGATCTCCGCTTGCTGATGAAAGGGGTTATCCGGACTCGTGCAAAACGGATGAAACTCAGCACTGGATGGACTCGACAGAATAGGGTTATCGTCTGGCCGTGGAAGCTCAGGATCGGGCGGATTCGTGAGAACCGGATCCGGTTGTAAAGGGCAATTCATATACGTATTGAACGGAGGGGGTTCGAGGACAGCTTGGTCTTCTTGTGAGCAATGTTCATCCAGGACAATACCAAGCCCGATAGATCTAGTGTCGGGCAAGTCCTTTGGAACGGGGGGGTAGGCGGAGTCTAAATCGAATTGATGCTGCTGATAATGTGAATCGACTAGATGTGAAGAGAGTAACGACCCAGGCTCGGCTAGACGTGGAAGAAGTATTGCTTTCGGATGTACAAAACCATTATCTGATTCCATATCCATTGGAGATCGTGTATTCGAGTCAAGAGAAACAACCTCAAGCGGAGGTCGCGCGGCTTCAAGTGGGGGAGTACCCGATGCCGATTCGCGTGGTGACTGCTCAATCGGGGTCCAGTAGGTCAAAGGTGAGGGTGTATGCAGAGGGGGGTTCTCTAAGAGGTATTAGAATTGGCCCATGTATTCCAGTGATCGCGCGAGTGGTAGTAGTAGTGGTGGTGGTGATGGTGGTGACCAGTGTTGGGGTTCTCAATGGTATGTTCACTTACCGGTTGAATACCAAGTGGATGCTCCCTCCCCAGGTCCGAGCTTGAGTCTCCTCCGCGATTGCACAATTTTATTCCGATTGATCGGGTTGCCATGCCATGCAAAGGACGTTTCTTTGTTATATATTGTTTGTCGTTCGTCTGCAATATGGATGATCGCAGCCATGTTCCGGCTTGAAATATTCTTCGTAAGCTTCCAGGCCCTCTGAAATCTGTGTCTGTATTGCAATTCACTGTGGTATTTTAGCGGGATTTCCCCTGTACATCGCAGTTAATGAATGGCATACTTTGCGTAGAAGCCATGGGCTTGTATCATAAAATCCTGCACTTGCCGCAAGGACATGTCCTGGTCGATGTACAGTTCCCTAATGAGTGTTTTGTAACGTTCCCACTCTTCCGGCCTGATCTCGAGAGTGTTGCGGCCTTTCTCCATAGAAGAGTCCATCTCGATCGTGAAAGCTAGGGATTTGGTGGTTTCAGAGCGGTTGAGATGAAGTCTCGAATTGAATGTTTGGGAGGTAGAAATATGAAAGCGGTAGCTAATGAGCTACTCTTTAGAGCGGTGTTGATTTAAGGTAATAGCGACCGGGTTGGTATTTGATTATATATATTCGATGAGGGCTCGTAAGCTTAAGTCGTTTTTATGACCAATGGGCGATGAGTGTAAATATTCGATATATCGACTGCCTACTTTGCACTCAGCCAATTATTCGCAACTCCTTGCTGTTGGGATGTGGCGGAAACTAAGATCTGGCACCACAACATTACACTAATGGTGGAAATTCATTACGGTCACTCTAGGTCATGGAATAACTCAGACCAGTGTCATGCTGTTCGCTTAAAGCTGCGTTGGGCTAAAACGGTCGTCAAAACTATAGGAAAGAAATGAAGGCAAATCTGACTGATATTAGTATTTGGAAAATAGACACCACCAGTCCTCTAGAAATAAACAATGTTGCGCCGATTAAACCACATCTAAATTCTGTTCGTTTGGTATCAACCTCATCCCAATTAGGAGTTGCAACAAGCAAATTTCCTATGTGGGATTTGATATCCAACATTGCTTGTTTTGGAGGACGGATTACATCAATACATTACCATTGGTTGCAATGCGGAAGTAGCTGTGGCCCATCAAAGCGGAGAATTCCAAAAGATACGATGTAGGCGGTTTGAACCTGGGACGCCTCATACGGCGTTGACGGTATAGTATTCCGGTCGTGGTCTCCGATCTGGTAGAGTTTGCTGATCTGTGCTGGAGAAAAGCAATCAATTTCTTAAAGCTTGATCTTTTCTGTCTAGAACTACTCGAGTAGAATCGAATACTGTAGAAATACAGAGAAATTTTTATTTAGTACTTAATTAGGTAATCATAGTGTCTAACAAGCGGGGAAAGTGGGTAAATGCAAAAGAAAAGTGGTTAGAAATTGGGATCTGTGCTAGGCGAAGTGTCTGTGGAAACATTATGTTCGCCTAGTTTCGCAATCACTTTCACTATTTCCGTTTACCAGTGAAGCTACTGCTTATATCGAACGGTTATCAACGGCTAAATTCACTGCTATCGAAAAGGTCCTCAAGATGTAGGCTCGTTCCCAGCCCCAGTCTTGGCACGAGCGCCACTTTCTGACGAAACTCGCTCGTACCCAGAGAGGGGCTGGAACCTTTCGAGCTCCGAAAATGGGGTTCGCTTATCGGAACGAGTGAAT
>Ga0307514_10003021_pt1 | contig 16626 bp, 16 predicted proteins | sample 16_EM_MG_FD_203088 | JGI IMG/M metagenome (GOLD analysis project Ga0307514, IMG submission 203088) | Populus trichocarpa ectomycorrhiza microbial communities from riparian zone in the Pacific Northwest, United States - 16_EM | ecosystem: Host-associated > Plants > Roots > Unclassified | place...
GAAAAAGATACTTATTGTCTGCCAGAAGGGAATCAATGAATTCCAAACGCTCTGCGGCGGATTCAAAGCGGTGGAGATCATAAAGCTCTGCAATGTTGTCCCTTACTGATTGAATAAAATGGGATTCAACCTTATCGACTTGTGCGCGAACCTAGTACCGGTTTGAGTCTGTAATATCCACCGTGGGCCGTTGATTAAGCATCCCTCATTCATGATCTCCTTTGTGCATGCCTCGAATGCTATGGACTAAATGTTGTTTTGCTGCATAGCGGTGTCCCAGTATGTCTCTATTATCTGCCAGTATGGGGCTTCAGCTAATGCTTTCGCAATGCATCGCGTTGCATAACTTACTGTCTCCAAGTCGCTTGCACTCATAAACGACCGTCTGTTCCACATGTAGAGCTCCAGGAGCCTGCCCGTTGCAAATACAAGACGCGTCATGTCCGAGTGCCCAAATCGATGGGTGCTGCGACTGCCGGAGACCATTGATCGAGGTGTCGACACCGCCTGCGGTTGCCATTGCCACTGCCTCTGTCTCTGATTCTTTTCGGTAGGTCACGTTCGCAGTGGATTTGTAATGATCGCGCGGGCTTCTGGATGCGGGATGGGGGTAGGTAGGTTTTCAAGACCGCAGAGAGGAGTGGGAGTGCTAGCAATGCCGGGTGCTGGCCTGGATACAACGCGACGCATTGAGTCTGTCTGTATGGTTCCCCTCGGAGCTGGTGTGTTACGACTGCTTGTACCCGGCGTGGCGGTTGGAGTAATTACTGACCATCGCTGTGTAGCGGACGTGGTGGAAGCCACGAGTTGTGTGATATCTGCAACGCGAGAATTTTTCACCGAAGATGAGGGGGTGGAGTTCTGACCTTGGATTGTAGAGTGTACGGAACTCCCTCCTGGAGAGGAATGCCTCTCGCCAGCCGGTACGGAAACGCGTCTCTTAGGAGGCGGAAGTTGAGAATTCCCTGAACGCCCACACTTTCGTTGATTCTGACGATTAGCAAGACTTCGAACATTTCGTATCACCGGAGCCGTGTCAGGGTGAGTGCTTTGGGAAGGAATATTCCACTATACATGTTCGACGTTAAGAAGATAGGAATAATATCCTCTGCATGCATATGCAACGGCAGGCGAGGTAGACTCCTATTCGAGCGGCCATGGACGGATTCGACAAAAAAGGGAGGCGCAGTGTAGACCGCGCTAAACTCTAAACGCTGACAATACTCGGGGACGAGATCCCTTCAGAAGCATTCAATTATGGGGTTAACTGCCATCAGATTGAACTCAGATTAAACTGAGCATTGATATTCGCTGTTACAGCAACGTCTGAAGGTCTATTTGCACCGCTTGAAGGGTGTATATGCCATCTTGGCGCGATTATCATCGTATTGCATTCGTTCTTGGCACAATACTTCGAATCATCGATTGTGTATATCTTTAGCTTCCCGGTGGAAATCCCACTTTGGCAGACCTAAAAGCATCACAAAGCGAACGATGACGTATTCTCTATCCTATGACATCAGTTGTGTGTGCTTTTTCCACTGCTAGGCATTGGTAGCCGTGTTGGATGGTTGCACAGTTGGGACAAACTGCGAACTACTCAGTTTCCTCTGAGATGCATGAGGTCTGAGCAGTAAAAATGATGTGTGATGCAAACGCAACGCCCGGCGATGCAAACTGTCCTCACCGCGACTACTAAATCTCGTCTCGAGGCTTGTCGTTCATGAGGTGCCTGGTGGTCCGGCTGGATGAAGGCTGCGCCGTTTTGTGTTTCTTAACCAACAAAACTCACAAGTTGAACCTTGAACTAAGAAATCGCCGGAACTCGAGTATATATATCCCTTCTTCCCACCTACACCTCCATTCTCTTTTCCTCCCATATTATACACACCGACAGCATCCTGATCTCGACCGCACGTGACTTGCACAAAACAATGACTCTCGTTCCAAAACACACCCAATTACCTACACAACTTTGTACTTTCCCTCTAGGCTTCCTTCGGCTACATGCAACTGTATCATAATGCTAACGTTTCGGATGTAGATTCATTGTCAACTCACAGCGATGGCACCAAAGGGCAGCAGCAAAGGAAAGTGGAAGGCTAGGGCAAAGATGCCGACATCGGTTCTAAATTGACGCTTGTCGTTGGATCTGGACCGTTTACAGGGATTCATCTCGGAACACATCCTTTGACTCATACAGATATACAATGTTTGCGGCGTTAAGGATGAGAGGGCATGGGACCTCTTTTATGATATAATCTTTCTTGATCCAGTCACGACTCGCCACTTTTCACAATTGCAGCTGATGTGGCCGCACCGCAGGAGCTGGAGTTCGCCTTTTCGGGAGTGGTGGGCTGCCTTCCGCTCATATATGGGGCAAATGTTTGACAAAACCTGCGACCAAATGAACAATTGGAGGTGGGACAACCCCGATGCCTTCGGGGATCAAGTCGATCGCTCCAATCCGCAGACAACCAGCTTGCGGAAGGTTAAACGCACCGGCCAGCGTTTCTCTTGGTATGGTAGCGATCATCTCAGCGCAAAGATTGAGCCACGAAGCTGCCGGCAGTACAAGCCAGGCGACTTCCTGGCCGTTAGACCACTGAATTGGGATGAGATAATCGACGAGGATGATGATGAGGAGAACTGGGCGGATCCCGGAGCGCCAAGCGGTGGAAGGAGGTGTCCTGGCGATGGCAATGACAATGACAATGCCGAGGGTGAGCAGGACACGCAGGGAGGTGAGAAAGGGACCGGGAAAGGGAAGGGAACAAAGGACGGGAAGGGGAAACTGAAGGGGAAGGGGAAGGGAAACAGTAAAGGGAAAGGTATTGTTCAACAAACCCCAGGGGGAGATGATATCTCCCGTGCCGTTGCTTTGCAGTTGCAGAAGGAAAGGTATGAGGCAGAGTCGGGCACGGAGGGCTAACTAGAGCGGGAATATTTACAGCCGGAAGCATCGCCCGCCATGTCAATTTCCTCAGATTATGATACCGACTCTACCGAGAAGTCGGACGGCTAATATGACTCAGAACTTGACTCTGATGTGGATATGCACATAGAGGATGATGTGGACGCACCGGATGGCATTGATTTAGACGGCGATGTGGATATGGAAAGGGATGGTGACGCTGATGAGGAGGAAGATGAAGAGGAGGAAGATGAAGAGCAGGATGATGAGGAGGAGGATAAGGATCAGGATGATGGCAAAAAACCTCGGACGATTTGCCAGGGAGAGATGTTAAATACATCGGCTGACGATGCTGATACCATGGTAGACGATGAGCGAACCGTGCTACCTGAGCAAGGCCAGGAGATGGAGCAAGGCCAGGAGATGGAGCAAGGCCAGGAGATACGCGAGCATACCCCACGGCCACAACCACCGGCGCCTGCCCCACGGCCACATATCCCGCAGCCTCCCCCACCACCACAAACTCAGGAGACTCATACCTTCCGTGGGCTGGAGTTTTCGGGGCTTGTGACGCCTCAAAAACCTCGCCCAGAGGCGCCAACTCAGCGAGAAGCTGAGGCAGCCGGAAACACCTCGGATGTCGATGTGGAGCAGCAGCCACTCGGCGAATCGGCATGTGGCGACAGTCTCCCCCATGTCCCTCTCCCAGATGTCCCTTTCCTGGATGTCCCTCTCCCGGATGTCCCTCTCCCGGATGTCCCTCTCCCGGATGTCCCTCTCCCCGATGTCCCTCTCCCGGATGTCCCTCTCCCGAATGTCCCTCTCCCCGATGTCCCTCTCCCCGATGTCCCTCTCCCTGATGTCCCTCTCCCTGAGGCGCGCCCAGATGGCTCAGTAGGCGAGGAGTGAATCAGTCCTTGCGTTGCGTTTGGGTTAGATTCGGGTTCTTGTCTTGTGAGTTTGCTTTGCTGGAATCTATTCATCTCAGGCACTGATTAAGGCACGCGTGGAGGTGTTTTGTTCGTTTGGGTTAGGGTTGTGGGCTTGTTCAATTCCTTTGTTCTAATCTATTTATCTCAGGCATTGATTATTACACGCGTCGCGAGGTTTTTGGATTGCTCAGGGTTTATTTTTTATTTAGTCATAGTTTTATGGGACATCGTGCATGCAGTGTTTTTGCAACTCCTGGGGTGATGGTGATGAGGCTCAATTAATCTCTCAAGTATTGTGAGCTTATACCCACACCAGACTGCTCAGGCCCAGCTCCAACTTTCGTCCCTTTCTACAGTGAATACTCCACTCCTCCCGTGTCGTCGACAATGCCAGACAAGACCCCATTCCGTTGGCCCGAATTTTCATGCAGAAAGAAGTTCACCTCAGACAGCTGGCGACTTAAACATATCAAATTACACCATCCTGAACACCTTCAAGTTGCAAAGAATCTGACTGTTCGCAGCATGCCCCGACACGTTGCACCCGCTCAGCGTCGTGAATTCAACGCTAACAAAGTTTCAGTCGAAGACTTGGCCGCGTTTCCCTACCTCGAACACGTTGAAAATATTGCTGACTCAGAGTCTCAACCACCGCCACCTCCTCTGCCGCGGACGGAAACATATCCCGGCGCCGGCGCTCCGCTGAGCGATTACATTGCTGATCCATGGAAACCCGACGCTCAGGGTTGCCTTGAGACGAACCTACAGAACAATCCCTACAACCCGTTTGCGACCCGTGAAGAGTACAAATATATCCAGTGTGCGATCAAGAAGAAGGGTATGAAGATGTACTATGACAACGTGCTGAAGGAAGAAGACACCGCTCTGCGTTTCCCAAGCTTCAAAAATGGGGATACGGTCCAGAAGCTCGTGGCTAGCATGCCAGATGATCAGGCTCTCGGGGAGTGGGAACTACACACCCTCGAGGATATGAGATTGAATGACAATCACCAACGGCCTATCAAATACTGGAGTCGAGACATCATCAAAACCATGAGATGGTTGATGCGGCAGCCAGCCTACGCCGAGCATCTCATTTACGCCCCTCAGGGTTGCTTTAACAGCAATACGTCACCGAAACGCCTCTATACTGAAATGCACAGTGCGGACTGGTGGTGGGAAACACAGGTAAGCAGAGATACTCGGATATAATAACGTGCTATTCGAGGTTAAGGCAACGCTTAGACTGGGGGATACACTGGTTCCCTGGATCTTCATGTCCGACGGAACACATCTCTCGAATTTTGCTGGCAACTAGAAAGAGTGGCCTGTATATATGACAATTGGCAATCTATCTTGGAAGATCCGCCAGATGCCCTCAGCACACACCGTCGTAACGGTCGCTCTCCTACAGATTCCAATCAAGAACCGCAATATTCCTCAGAAGCGGCTGGATGAGCAGCGGCAAACACAGCGTGAGGTGCTGAACGAAGTACTCTGGTGGGTACTCCAGCCTCTCACCTTTAAACTCAATCCCAGCGCCGAGAGCAGGTATTACAACGTTCTCTGTGCAGATGGCAACTTCAGGCATTGCAAACCGGTTTTAGCAGCATGGCTTGCAGATTGCCCTGAGTATTGCGACCTACATCATCTCGAGCGGCATGTCTGTCTTTGGTGCGAGTGTGCAAAGAACGAACTTGGAGATTATGTCCCTTCTGACAAGCAACACCCCCGATGTGATCACAACCTATATAGAATGCTCAGCGATGCGAATACGAAGGTAGCCGATGCCGACCTCTCGTGGCGCCATGTGCACCGAGGATTCAACCTGTTTCGACATATTCCCTGTATTGGGAGCGACCTCCCGAAGCCCGACCTCCTCCATACAATGCAGATCGGCATGCTTGACCACCTCCAGAAGCGGATTTTCCACTTCATGAAGACGCACGAACGGCTTGACAAGTACAATGCAATCTGGTTATCCGTGCCTGCTTACCACGACCTCACTCCAAAAAATAAGTCATATGAGGAAGTTTATCAATGGAATGGGAAGGAGATGAAAGAAATGAGCCGGTACATGCTTGGAGTTGTAACCCAGTCTCTATGAGGCGGAAGCCCCGCTCAGCATCCCATATACAATCGCGCAATTGAGTGCACATGGACATTGTTAGATTTCTATATGTATGGTCGATATAAATCTCACGATGATGCAACTTTGAGTTACATGGAGGACGCCTTGCGTCGCTTTCACACTTTCAAAGATATTTTCTTACTCGGGCGAGCCGGCAAAAAGGCGAAGGCCCAAGCGAAGGCCCTGAGAACGGTACTCGTGAGGAAGCGAAAGGTCGACAAGGAAACATATGCTGAAACTTGGACGCCGTCCAATAAGTGGTGCGAACTGATCGCCTGACGGGATTATATCAGCCACGAGATCGATGTTTCCAAGGAGTTGGATGCCAACTTCAACTTTCCGAAGATCCACTTGATGTCTCATTGGGTCGAACAGATTCGTCGACATGGAGCGTTGCAACAGTATTCTGCCGAGAGACATGAACAAGCACATAAAACGAACCTCAAGGACGGTTGGAACGCCTACAATCACAATCTCAACTACGTGCCGCAAGTAATCACCTTTCAGCGTCGCATTCTCTGCTTCGAAATCTGAGGGCTCAATCTGCAAGCCCTCGCTCAGCATCGGGAGAACAGCGCTACCGCCTGCAAAGTCCTCCCTTCCGGTGCTGATCTCACTGCCCCCCTGGGCCCCCAGTCATATGCGAAGACCAAATTCATACGGCCCCAAAACCGCTGTGATGGAAAGCATCCTGACGCTATGATCAAAGACTTCAGAGCATTACTCGACAATACCCAAGACCCAACGCACGCCGTGGCAATATACAGCGGCACACGGGAGTTTATCAAGCATAAGAGTTGTACCAAGACATATATATCGGATGAACAACTGCACGCAATGGAGCTCTGTATTTACCATGGTATTAAGGTTCAAGTTTAGGGTTTAGATGGTGAACACATATCTCAGATGTGTCGATGCACAGGAAGCCAGAGCTGGGGCAGAGGAGATCGACGGAACGACTGGGTGTGGGCAAAGCAACGCCCGGGGATGTGTTATGGCGCGCTAAATGGGCGTTCTCCGTGGCAACTGCAACGACTACTCAAAATCAAAGTCCTAAACGAGGATGGAGCTTTCGTTGAGTACTGGTTAGCCCTGGTGCTCACCACAATACCTGAAAACTCGGGTAACTTGGATCCCGTCTCGAAATTTGTACAAGCGAGAAAAGCACCGGCAGTCATTGCTCTGCAAGTTTTCAGCGTGGGAAGTATTGTTGGCTGCGCGCACGTCATTCCAGAGATAGCTACTAATAGTAAGACAGGAGATGGACGGAACGAACGATGGATTGTCAATAGCCACATAGATCTGGCGACTTGGAATGATGTGTATAATTAGTGAAGAGAGAATGGCATTTTGCGCGCAGGTAGATGCAATGCGAGGAGAGTTATTCCCAGCGTCACACATCGCCTTGCAATCCCGTATAATTAGTAAAGAGAGAATTGCATTTTGCGCGGAGGTAGAAGGAACACGAGGAGAGATTTTCGCAGCATCACCCATCGCATTGCAATCCTGATGCAAGCGCGTACCCAATGAACCCATTCCGATGTATAGTTACAGTTAGCCACAACGCCAGAGTGATCGTCTACAATAGGAGACCGACAGCACAAGAAGAAATGATGAAACAGCGATCAGAGGGCGATATGGAACGCGACGCGTTGAATTGACGCCGGGCAGAGATTATCCTGCCACCGGGGTGTCTCTGACGGCTCTGACGGAGCGCGTCCACTCTGACGGAGCCATTCCGCCTGGACGGAAATATTTTTTGCTGATGAACTCGAAATCGTGAGAATGAAGGGACGACAGACAAACTTAGGTGTATGCTGCACTAGGTGTTAACTCCTGATTATGGCATGGAGAGATAGAGAGGGATGACTGACCTTTGTGTTCTTGCGATGATGGTACAGTTGTGGACAAGAAAGGGGGAGATGTGGGATGAAGATGAGAACGATATGGAGAATACGAGCGGCTATGAGAAATCAGGAGTTCGACTTGCCTGATTGGGTTTACAAGACCCCGTATCGATGATATTACACACCGGATTGGGACTCGTACCTGCCGTATCGGGGATGGTCAATTCACTGGCACACGAAATTCTCCCAAGTCACAGGTTCTCATGATGATTTCCCCCATCTCCTCTAATCTCTCTCTTTGATGTGCTCAACTCTACCATCACCTAAGAACACGAAGTTAAGTCATCCCTCTCTATCTCTCCATGCCATAATCATGAGTTAACACCGAGTACAGCATCATCCTAAGATCAACAGTCTCCCACTCCCAGCCAGTTTCTCATCTCTCGGTGGATGTTGTACTCAACTCTCTACATTCCCACAAATACAAGTTAACCAATGAATAGAGTCTCAGCTGCCGTCGCGCCTCCCTCCAAATCGACCGCCTCCAAGTCTTCCTCCAATCTCGCTTGATCATAGCCTGCAAGTGCATCTCCAAACTCGCTCGGTCACAGCCTCAGAGTGCATCTCTGAGTTCATTCGATCTCGGCCTCCAAGTGAATCTCCAAACTCACTCAATCACGGCCTCAGAGAGTATCTCTAAGTTCACTCAAACTCGGTCTCCAATTCCATCTCCGAACTCGCTCGATCACGGTCTCCAAGTGCATCTCTCAGTGCACTCGATCTCGCCCTCCAAGTGGATCTCCAAACTCGATTGATCATGGCCTCCAAGTGCAGCTCTCAGTTCACTTAATCTCAGCCTCCAAGTGCATCTCCAAACTCGCTTGATCATGGCCTCGGAGTGTATCTCTTAGTTGTAGAATCGGCCTCCAAGTGCATCTCCAAACTAGCTCGATCACGGCCTCCAAGTATATCATCAAGGAGTGACGGTGGGTGTATGGAGATACAGGGGTAACGGAGGTGGAATGAGTGACGCGGAGAATATATTCGGGAGACCCCGGGGTAGATAGATAGACAGCATCTCATTTTCATCTCATCTTGTCTCACAACAAAAATACACACTCTATCTTTCCCAACTTTTGGTCTCACTCGCTCTTTCCGAGATCTCGTGGATCTGCGCAATTGCCTTGATCCTTACAGCCGGGTAGTATCATATCTTCTCACCTTCTTGCTACGCTCCTCAAGCTTAATGTAGAAGGAACGTGAGGAGAGATTTTCAGAGCAAGAAGAAATGGCGAAACGGTGATCAGAGGGCGATATGCAATGCGACGCGTGGTATTGACGCTGGGCGCAGAGTAATCCGCCACCGGGGTGTCTCTGATGGAACTGACGGAGCGCGTCCACTCAGACGCAGCCATTCCGCCCAGACGGAAATGTGTTTTGCTGATGTGGCTACAGGGATTCCTGTCCAGGAGGGAATTCGGTAGACTCTACAATCCCTGGTCAGATCTCCACTTCCTGATCGTCACGGAACAAATCTAACATGGCTGATATCACTCAATCCGTGGCTGTAACCCCGTCCACTACACAGCGGCGGTCAATGATTCCAACAACAGCCAAGCCAGGTACAAGTAGTAGTAGCAAACCAGCACCCGGAGGAACCTCACAGACAGACTCAACCCATCGTATTGTATCCTGCCTCGCATCCGGCATTGCTAGCACTCCCAGTCCTTGCAGCGGTCTTGACATCCTGCCCTCCCCCATCCCTAGTCCAGAAGGGCGTGCAACCATTACAAATCTGCTGAGAATGCGAGCTATAGAAAGGATTCTGAGACTGCGGTAGTGGCAATTGCAACCGCAGGCGGCGTCTACATCTCAATCAGAGGTCTCCAGCAGTCGCAGGATTCATCAATGTGTTCACACAGACAGGACGCATCTTGTTTTTGCAACGGGCAGACTGATGGAGCTCTATATGTGGAACAGACGTCCGTTAATGAGTGTAAGCCGCTTGGAGATGGTACGCTGTACAACGCTACGCATTGCGAAAGCTTTAGTTGAAGTCCCACACTGGCAGATAATAGAGATGTACTGGAATACTGCTATGCAGCAAAACAACATTTGATCCATAGCATTTGAGGCACGCACAGAGCAGATCTTGCATGAGGTATGCTGAAGGGCCGGCCCACGTTGGATATTACATGCTCAATCCGGTCTCAGGTTTGAGTACAAGTCGACAAAATTAAATCCCATTTTATTCAATCAACAAGGACCATATAGCAGAGCTGTAGGCTCTGCATTGCATTCAATCCGATGCAGAGCGTTTGGATTTCATTGATTCCGTTCTAGCTGCCAATTAGTACCTTTTTCCTGTGGCAGAGTGTGTGGAAGGTGGTGTATGCCGCGCCAATCCAACACAGAGAGTGTTGAAAGCTGCTAACGAATGGCTAGAGTCCAATTTACTTCCTGGTGGAAGCGATCCCGTGGTTTATCTACATCAAATTTTATCATCGGGCTAATAACTGTGGTGAGTATGCTGATCGATTTTATAATTCCATGGTTGATGACAAGTACGGTCATATATGGTCGCCACTCGTCACGTTTACCTGCACTTCGTTGCACCATGCTCTCCTGGAGTGGCACATGAACAAAGGTGTTCATCCGAAAGCTTCCAACTCAAAGCTGAATGCGGACAGACCTGATTGTTCGAACTACTTCAACTACAATAATGACGGTATTAAGAACACATCCTGCTGCGTTGCCATGGGTTTCAAGTTGTTAACCTCAGGTGGTGTTGCAGACACGTACACATTCTTGATGAATCTCTGGAACACAGGACTGGAGAGCTACCAACTGAGGGTGTATAAAAACACTCTTGCGACTGTCAAGCATCAGATCCAACAGGCGGAGCACCCAACGCCTGCCGCAGTCATCAGCACAGAAGCAGTGTGTGTTGACAATGCTATTCAACTTGACTATTTGCCCTCCGAGGTGGCGCTTACGGAGCTTGAGTTCGGAAGCACTGACCCAAACATCCCTATAGACATCAATTTTACAGATGACGAACTGCATTTCGGGATGCCAGGGGGCTTCTATGATTACAAAGATGAAGGTGATGAAATCGACAAGCGTGATGCAATCCCCACTGCCAACCGGCGACGACTGGCCACAACTTAACTTGTGCGTTTTGATCTGGGAACCAGTGATGTGGTCGGGTATTAGTGTGACGATGGCGATGATGCGGATGCGGATGAGAAGGATGATGCATCACAAGCCGATGATGGATTGACGCAGACTTTGGAGGACTGAGGGTATAGTGCTAGATAGTGTGAAGATTGGACAGAATTTTTCAAATCTGTAGAAAACGATAATGGCGAAGCAAATGCAACGGCAAGCGATGTATGTGAAGCGAAGACTGTATTGTAATATGTGACAAGATCCCAAAGTTGATTATATATGGGAGAGTACAGCATCCGATCAATAGCAATAGCGGGTAGGTTCAACTGTGGTACTCGGCTGGTGAACAGCATAAGTAGCGCCAAGCGTTGTGTAAACGGATACAATGTAAGTGGATCCCTGTGAAGAGTGCAAAACACGTGTCTTTCAGATGGTGCGTATACGTCAGCACATTTCGGAGTCAAAGTAAAGGAAGCCTGGTCCCTGGGCGGCGAGCATATTACACAACGCGACGCGTCACAAGTGAAAGAGGCATGTTATTGCAGCCGCTGGAAGGGAGGAATGCAATGCGACACGTCTCGTAGGCGACAGGACGGTTCTAATTCTCCGTGGGACGGTAAACGGTTCCATAATCGCCATCAGGGGCGTCAGAAACACTCAGCTGTAGTGTAGGCAACGGTTCCGGATGGTCACTTCAGGTCCGGGTCCCGGTCCAAACCGATCTGTTGCGAAATTGGCGGTGCAGGTTGTCAGTCAACCCAAACTGCCCACACGGGTAAAGTTCCATGGTAAACTCCAAACCCGTCTGAATTGGGCTGGTTGTCAGTGGGTCGCCCAGCGGGTCCATCAATAGATTCATATAAGTCTCTTATATTTGCAGTGGGTTAATAGTACATTATCAGAATCGCGTTTTCAGCAACCAATGATGTGTTTTTGTTCATTGAGCAGTTTACAATATAAATTAATTTGGTATCTGTGTTTCACCTTCGATAAATGGAATGTTTGCCAATTCAGGCGGTCAATAATACAGTTATGAACCCGAAGATCCGCGTGATGCTTTGATCACAAAATATGCAAGACCTAAAACTTTTGAGGCTCCGTTGACGCTCATTTTCAGGATGCCGCAGGGAGCATGTTGCTGTTGTTTTTGCCAGTAAAGGCTGCCAATATCTCAGAATTGGATGTCCCAAACCAATCAGAACATAACTTACCCAAGATGCAAAGCTAGAAATTGTTGACGCTCCGTTGACGCTCATGCTAAGAATGGGGTGCTGACCGTGTTGCTACCTCTTTTACCAACAAAAGCTGCCAATATGTCCGTTATGCATGCCAACGACCAAGTCACTGATAATTTACCATGCTTACAAGACCTCAAATCGTTGACGCTTCGTTGACGCTCATGTTACGAATGGGGCGGTGACCATGTTACTATCTCTTTTGCCAATAACAGCGGCCCATAAGTCCGTTATGCATATTAACAGCCAAATCACTGGTGAACTACCGTACTTACAAGACCACAAATCGTTGGCACTCCGTTGACGTTCATTTTAATGTATTTTCCATTCAACATCTGCTGCTGTTGATAAATAATTTCATCCTGGCTTGAGTTTATCGGTTGTCTTTCGGCATGATTGAGCCTCGGCCCCCTGGCAAAGCCGAGCAGCAAAATAATCTTGCACTGTTCACTCTCACATGACTAAAAATGATATATCATGTCAAAAAATTCGTTGTGCCTACTCTACATCTATTTATGAACCAATATTCCCAAAGTAGTTCATACCATTCGCCCATAATATATCTCTAACTGACACTCTCGGTCAAGCTACTTAAAGCTGGTTAACCATTGACACATTCTGTCCAAGTTTTTCTACCCTCCTTTATTGCTCCGCGTTTCCACTGCATTGACCGTCGCAAATACCTTTTCAGTGTGTCTTTTTGGCTTCCGTGTTGGCCGAACCAATCGGGGCGCATGTGGCGCGACGTGCACATTCATTCTGGATCATCGATGCCATTGTTGTGCTCTATATACGATTCATTGTCCGCTGCGCCAACCTCATCGCTGTTAATTGGATTATCCGAGTCGCGCTTCAAGTTTTGCCAACCATCGGTGTCTGAAATTGTTTTAGGTGCCCTATCTTCGTCGCATTCGACTGGATGACAGTTGATTCTCTGGATTCGGCGGATATTTATGATTCGAGTTGGTCCTCCAGGGAGGTCCTTTGCAGACAAAGTTGCTGGTAAAGCTGATCTTTCTGACAATTTAAATGCAGCCGCACCATCATGTTGAAAGAGTGACCAGGATGCTTTGACGATCTCTTCAGTGACCGAAAAGTGGGACCAGGGAAAGGATATTAATCCAGAGGACGAGACATCCTACACTCCACAATACCAAGAGGCATTTCTGAAGTATGTGGAGAATGAATACCGCGCCAAACAATGATGTGTGCCAGTCAATAAATTCGAAACGGTACCGAGCAGCAATCTTGTCCCCTCTTCAACGGCTTCAGGGTCTTATCCATCATCGTTCAATCCATATGATTTGTCCAGCAATAATGAGGAATACTTAACACCTAACAATGTGGCTGAGACGACACCCAGACGAAGTGATCGCGCGGCCCGCTTATTGACCACCTCCAGGATGTTTTTGAATTCGCCTTCTGAACAAACAAAGAACTGGGGGCAAATTAATCCAAATCTCAATGATTACCACTTCGACCCAATGGGGATTAGCAGTACATTTTGGATACCGGACATAACCGACTGGTGGCAACATCAGGAGGAAACGCACTCAAAGTACGCCGATCTCTCCAATGTGGCGCGCGACATATTGTCTATCATATCACATGGTGTCGAAGTCGAGGCCAGTGTTTCCCTTGGCCAAGATGTGAGCGGCTGGAGGCAGTCAAAAACCACTGGCGAGACCCTTCGCGAAAAAGCGGTTGTAAGGCAGTTTGCTCGAGCCAATAACGGGATTTTGGCAGGCACTGACCCTGAATTGGATACCACAAACACAGAAAAGAACTTGGAAATGAAGAAAGATCTGGAGGAAAGCAAATTGCGCAGAATGGCCAAGGTTCATGCCTTTTTGGAGATGTGGCAGGGCAGCCAAAACCTACGTGCTTCGCAGAACAAATCCCGCGCTCAAAACAAGCAGATGACCGTCATAGAATACATTTCAGACACCGAAAGGATCGTCAAAGCATCCTGGTCACTCATGCAACATGATGGTGCGGCTGCATTTAAGTTGTCCGAAAGATCACCTTTGCTACCAGCTTTGTCTGTGATGGACCTTTCTAGAGGACGAACTCAAATCTGTAATGTCCGCCGTATTCGGAGAATCAACCATTGTCCAGTCGAAAGCGACGCGCATTGTGCACCTGGAAGCATTTCGGACAGTGATGATTGGCTAAACTGGAATGGCGACTTGGATAATATAAATGACAGCGAACAGGATTACGCAGCATACCATGACTCCACTATAGAGCACAACAATTGCATTGAGGATCCAGAATGCCCAGAGCAGCAGGATGTGTGCGCCGCACCAAATTGTCCTGAATTGGTTCGTCCGACACAGAAGTCAAAGAGACAGGCAGAAAAGTTGTTAGTGACAGGCAATGCTATTGAAACGCGGAGAAATAAAGGAGGGAAGAAACAGTAGGACAGAATGCGTCCTTGGTTCAACAGCTTTATGTAGCTTGACCGAAAGTTTCAGTTAGAGATATATCATGGGCGAATGGTAAGTAGCTTGCGAAAATCGGTTCACACATAGATTTAAAGCAGGCGCAATGAATCTTTTGGCATGATACATCATTTTTAGTCATGTGAGAGTGAACAGTGCAAGCTAATTACACCGCTCGGCTTTGCCACAGGGTCGAGTCTCAATCAGGCAGAAAGCCAACTGATAGAGTTAAATCAGGATGAAAACAATTATGGACGGCAGCACATGTTGAATGGTCAATATATGAAAATGCACGTCAACGGAGCGTAAACGATTTGTGGTCTTGTAAGTACGGTTATTCACCAGAGATTAGGCAGTTTTTATGCATAACGGATGTAACGGCAGCGTTTATTGGCAACAGAGATCGCAACATAGTCACCACCCCATCCTTAGCATGAGCATCAACGGAGCGTCAACGATTTGTAGTCTTGTAAGTTCAGTAATTCACCAGTAACTTGGTCGTTGTTATGCATAATGGACGTACTAGTAGCTTTTATTGGCAAAAGAGTGTTAGGGGTTCTCTCCTGATAGCGGTAATGATACATGTTATTCAAGCAAGTACTCTTGACTACCATTCGGAATTGGATACCATTAGTCATTGCAGCAAAACACCTTCTTGCGAATGAAAACATGTGATCAGTCAGACGGCTCTTAGCGGCGTTACATCTGAGCCGTATGTAATGATGTGATAGAGAGCAGTCCTATCATGCGGATTCGCAAGATGATGCAATTATGTCGCCATAACCGGGATGTGAAAAACCATCAGCGGTGCGCATAATTATCTATTACACCTACTTTAACTTGATAGCGGGACAACACATCCTAAGTGGTGTGCAGCACGCGTCATGCAATATGCGAGTACGAGGGATCGTCGCACCTTATCTCTCAGAGATAAGGAATCATGCGCGCACTCCCCGGTTCACAGAAGTCCGGAACCTAAGCATGCATTGCGTGAGGGATTATTGGCATTGGCTAAAGATAAGAGGCCTGAAGCGACCCTGCTCATTGGTTTGAGTTAGTATGCATGGCAACCCTTAGAGGGTGTCATAATCTATGTTGGCAGAGTATCGGTTGGTCGCCGACATAAATCTCTGATGCAATGCCGAATAGCCAAATTGGTATGGTGAGGCATTAATAACTTCAAGTTATTATTATATTGCGATAAAGCGCTGATCAGTCCATGTGGCCTCAGACGTTCCAACTACTGAACAAACGATAAGCAAGATGTCTAAGTAAAGTTATGAGTTGTCATACGACGCGTTTGATATCATGACATGATGATGACCACATATAAGGAGCGCAAAGCTTTCGAACCAATCATGCATGCACACGATAACCTTGAGGGAATTGGTGGCGGCTCTCAGAACAGTATTCCGAGATAAGCTATCAAGCAAGTCCGTTGTCATAGTCAGAGGAATGGTGGCCAAACATGAGCCAGCTAAAGACTATAAAGAACTCGCATTGTCTCCCCGACAATGAGAAGAACCAAGCTCTAGCAGCAATCCACAGTCAGACATTACCAGCGAAGAACACCTTAAAATATTATTAAGAATTCTATCTACACAAAAACTTCAAAATTTCCTCACTACTTTAAACTAGTGAATTCCAAATTTATGTTTACCTTGAATCAATTGAAGAAACGTACGGCCCACGATCATCTCGTCCAACAGTTCGGAGATGTTAGGGGTTCTCCCTTAGCAGTGATAGTGGGACTTGTTGACAGTCGAATGGTGCATACCACGCCAAGACTTGCAAGTTTATACAGCCCGTAATATGCCCTTTAGCAGGGGTTCATATTAGTCACGAGAAGAGCTTGAAAGATGGTCAGTGGCATAGGAGGCCAGGTCCATGAAAGGCTTCTTTCACTTTCCAGAAACTATGCGGGACATGCTTGCGAGCAAGCACGGCAGTTG
>Ga0307514_10003023_pt1 | contig 16626 bp, 12 predicted proteins | sample 16_EM_MG_FD_203088 | JGI IMG/M metagenome (GOLD analysis project Ga0307514, IMG submission 203088) | Populus trichocarpa ectomycorrhiza microbial communities from riparian zone in the Pacific Northwest, United States - 16_EM | ecosystem: Host-associated > Plants > Roots > Unclassified | place...
AAATAAGCATATTTCGGATACCGCATCCACTGGCGAACAACGGTCCATGTCGGTTTTCAAGACATAGACCGAGCTCACGTTAAAGCCACTTGTTTATGACCTTGTATATCGAATTTCCTGCGTGAGCCCGGCCTATTTCTTGAAAAGCGACATGGACCGTTGTTTGCCAGTGGATGCGGTACAAGAAAATTCTTATTGTATTGGCTTAGGTAGTCACCATACATATGTTTGTAGCTAGAGAAGCGCTAAACCACAAATACATAGGTACTGTCCACTTCGGTGGATGTTGATAATATTCAGGAAGTTGAGGATGATATTCTGGACTGCATTCGAGTTGCACATCCAACTCTCCAGCTACCACAGTCTGAATTGCGAACTCAATTCATTTATCCAGCTACTGAAACAGTTGAAGATCCAGTCAACGAGATCGAGGACGGAATCCTGGCAACCTATCTCCCCAATGAAGCCGATGAGCCAGAAGCAGATATTCCACTGGCAATACCACCTCCGGTGACACCGCATGAAGCTCTCGCACATACTGAAGGATTACTTCGCTTCTCACTTCAAGCTGAACCTACAGCCAATATCAATGAGCTACAAGAGGTCCTGAAGCGTGAGCAAAAGCGCATTGAGACTCTGGAAATTCGACGCCGGCAGCAGCACATCCAGCGCAGGATCACTGACTTTCTGGTGCCTCCCGGAGCCACCGCCACCTCCCCCTCCCTCTCTCTTTGAGATTCTAGTACCCCCACCTACTCTCATTTGTCCATTTATGTTCCTATTATATTTATCTACTTATTCCGCAACCTGTTCTACTGTTGGCGAGCTTGATTCCATATTTCCCTATTTTCTCTATAAGAATATATTGGTTATAAGCATACCTCACCCCGTCCCAATGATATGCTTGTATCGAGAGTACTCTGTATAGCTTCTCAAACCATACTTGCCATAGTCATAATAGTAGCCTTCAGCACTCTTGACTCTCCCAATATCCATCTCTCAACAATCCCTCGCTTGCACCTCAAACAGAAAAGATAAACCCCCTCCCCCAATAACTCCTCCATCTTCCATCTACCTCGAGCTCCTCACCCCATCTAATCCCCCACCACCAACCAATCTACGCCGCAATCCCCAATTCCTCCAAAAACGCCCTCGAATTCGGCTCCCTCCCCAAAAACTCCTTTAAAACCTTCATCTCATCCCTACTCCCGCCCCTACCCAGTACCACATGTCTATATCGCTGTTCTGGCCCATACGTCAATACGGCCCGTCCGGCCCATTGATGAACGGGCCGTATTGATGTATGGGTCAGATGTCACGGGTATTGACACAATTATCTAGTTTAGGTAGCCCATATGTTAGGACTCGACCACAGGCTAGTATGGTCGCACCATAAGTACTGATGTCAAGCCTACGCATAGTGAGGCAAGAAGCACTATTCGGGACTATTTAGTTAGAAGGCTCTGTAGGGCGCTACAGATCTAACTATTAGTTAAAAAAGTAGAGGCAAGAAGGCTCTCCGAATTAGTAGGCAATACCGAGGTCACTTATTAGAGTGGTCGCTAGACAGCGGAGTAACTAGAGTGAGTGGATGCTAGATCATGATGATTATTATTAGCGAGTTGTGGCGGCAAGGAGGCTGCATGAAATCCACACTCGTAGAATGTTACAACATAGGCGGGAGCAGATGCCTATATAAGAGGCCATCTGGGCGACCGTATGAAATTAGATAGGAGTCTAGTTAGCTAGAAGCAACAGCTTAATATTATTCTCGTATAATCTTTATTCTTAATCTCTCGGCCGTACTACAAGTACCCCCGTTATATCACCTAGTGCTGCTTGCCATTGGTAGGCCGACTTGTGGCGGTAGAGGTATGACTGTGGGCGCGGACATAGACATGACTGTTGTGCTCAGTGGAGCTAACCTAAAACAGGACTATGACGTGGACTGGTGGGGTAGCTCCAGGGAGTGCCTTGACTGTGGCTATGACTCCGACTCCGACTCGCAGTGTTGCCAACGGGCCAGGCCAGCTTTCAGTCCGCCGGGGGCCTGGCTGATGAAGGCCGAGGTCCGTGCTGGTCTGAAACAGTCTGGGCCGGCCCCAGCGGGCAATCATATGGACTGACTACTAATGCTGCATGCAGGACCGGCCAGTCCGGTCCGGTCTGACCAGTCTGGCCAAGTACGCCGAGTCTGGCCCAGTACCTCGCCCGTACTGTTAGTGTTAGTGTTCTCTGTGTCTCTTTGTTTCTATCTAACTTGGTCCGTTATTGATACATTCGCCCATGGCCAGTCCTTCCAGTTCGACCAGTCCGACCAGTCCGGCCCAGTCCACCTAGTCTGGCCCAGTCGGCCCAGGCTGCCGACCCCCGGTCCCTGCGGCTATCGAATGCTGGCCTAATAATTCAGGCCAGTCCCCGGCCGAGCTCGACCCTGTCCAGGTCGGGACGGGCCTTGTTGACGGCCGGACTGGCCGGCCCGGTCCAAACACTGGTTCAACTTGGCACACACCACAACGTGTAAGTAGAGGGCTTCACTTACGCTTCATCTACTTATTCTAAGTCCCTTACGACGGTATTTGGTCATTTGGTCATTGGTACACCAGTAGGGATTGTCCTCCGCCGGTGGGTCGTGCAACCAGACTAGAGGTTGTCAGTCCTAATTTGTAGCATGTATGAGAGTTTTAGCACACGCCACATACTTAGCCGAATTGGACTCATAACTATGCATATCATAGTATCGCATGCAGAATTATCACCGCCATCGCCATAATGTCCACAATATGCCAAAACGAGTCATGATACATGCGGAATAAAATAAGAAAGGCGGTCTCAGGGTATTGTCGAATATATGCCTCCAGGACATCGAAATCATATCGCCCGCCGCTATATTGCAAGGGAGGTAGTACCGTCATCTAGCAATGAACCCTCTAATAACCAGGAGGCTCTCAACATCCTCAAGCCTACCCTCAATGGCAGAGTCTTCTTCAGCCTCTGAGAATGATTTAGTTAATACATAATATGCTCAATTGCTGTGTCAATATTCTGAGCTTTCTGTGCTGTGTTCGATGAGGGGACAACTGAAATAAGCAAGCCATGAAATGTAAACTAAATAACGCCACCATAAATTTGGCCAATCAACAACGTTGCCAAGGTGTGTGTCATATGAAAAACTCTCAACAAATTTGCCCTACCAGTCTGAGATGCCTTCGGATTTGTAGAGGCCCCGATGAGATGAAGGATCAGATAAGGAGATAAGGCTACAAGTAGCTAATATATCGATTAAGCAGTTTTTTTCTGAGTCTATACGTCTGTGAAGCCTAATGCAATGAGACGGAATAAGCAGCTAGGAGATCGATGTAAAGCGATGGGAGAAGGGGGCCTCGGCGAGAGTATTGAAAGAGCTATGGAGAAGAGTTGAAGGGAAAGAGGAAAGATTACGCCCCCACCCTAATAGGGGGTCCCCATTGTATATTAATATAATAAATAAGAAGGAGAGTTGAGGAATTTTTAGGTAAGACAGGTTCGTTAGAAGGGAGAAAGAGATAGGTAGTATCAGAGTTATGCGACAATGATGCAAATTGTAGGTATTATGAGAGTATTTTTTTGGTATTTTAAAGTCTGATATGCAAACAATTGTGTATACTAGCAATGAATTAATTATTTGTTTCTATATACTTACCGCATAAACTGGTCGCTAAGGCTCCCTGTCTCTGCTCAGTTCATACGGTACTCATGGTCTAGCTGTGTTATGCTATGAGATTTGAGGGACATTTACCCTGAACCCCAGGTCATGCGAGAAGTTGTATTGCGGTTGTAAAAATCCATCAACATCAGAGATTGGTTTACTTATAATATAAGTATTTTATCAAGCTCATGGGGTTTATGTAATTCAATTGTATTCCCACCGTACCTGGTGCGCATGAAAAATTGTCCATACAAATTTGTATGGCAATGCCATGTATGTACCCACCCTTCTTCAAGCAAATAGAGCTCATAACTTTACCCAGGTATGAAAATTAATACTGAGACCTGGGCGAAATAAAATCTATATTTCAGGGCTCCCAAGAGTGGTCTTTGTGGAGGATGTTGACCTGCCATGGAGAGTGCCGCTTCGGTGGTAAAAACGCAAATTTACGAAAACTTTTGACCTATAATCATATATACCACATATACTATATAAATATCGGATCTATTGCGTCCGCCTCAGCACGTGGAAACAGAGCTCAGGGTAAGTGTCAAGGCTAGGTCGAGGCTACTATACTCATATTATATTATGATCCATGAGGCTAACTCAAGAAACCTTCCGACACTTCAGCCCACGCATTGAAAACACTTACACAAGACACGCATGTACAAAACCCATAAAATTACAGAAATTTAAACCCTCCTCAAAAAAACATCCCGCCCAATACACTCATCAAACAGTACCCCCTCTAGATCACTTTCACCCTTCATCCCGGCCCTCCCCAATTACTCCCCCTCCCACCCCTCAACACCATCAAACCTCACCTTCATATTAACCGGGAATGGCCAATACCCACTCCAATCCTCCCTCAAATAGACCTTAAACCCGCCCGGCTTCTCCACCGCCTTCAGCTCTCCCGCAATCCCCGGTGCCCTCCTCAACCCCCTCAGCCTACCAAAGAACTTCAACATGGTCGGTAAACTGACCATATTAATATTCGTGCCTAGGCACTTATGGGGGCCTGTTCCATATTGGATATAGGTCTCCATCGGGCGATTTAGGTCCACTACCAATGGGTTCGGGAAGACAGATTCGTCCCTAGAGGCAGAAATGAACGACACAAAGACCCGATCGCCGTTCTGGAGGTTAACGGTTCGCTGACCATCCTGGAGCGTAATAGTCTCAGTCTCGCCACAGTTCACTTTCCGGTAGAGACCAAACGTCCCAGCCAAGCGAGTTCCTTCCAAAGCGTACCGCTTGATGAGTTCGTCTGCTTCAGGGGTATCTAGTCTAGCCAACCGCTGAATCTCAGCCAGATGCTCTGCATTCTCGGGGCGGAGGTAAAAGTCAAGGACTTGTGCAAAGACTTGGCCCTGATTTGCATTTGAAGCGCCAGCGGCGGGGAGAATGTACGACCAGGCGACATCTTCGGGGGAGTTACCGCCATCAAGAAGTCGCTGGATCATTTTGAGACCGTAGGATCGAAGCGCGGAAGTATTCCTCTTCTTGAAATATCTCCCTGAGAACATAGCCCCGATTGGAGAGTGCACAGCCTTGACTTCAAACTCGACGAGCTTTCCAAATTGCCTCACAAGCTGCTGGACTGCGTAGCGGAGAGGGAAGGATTTTGATGGGTCCACGTCAAAGAAGATACACACGAACATTAGTGTGAGGATCTGATGCATCTCCTGCTCTGTAAAGAAATCCTTGGGGTTATCCTTAGTCTTGAGCGGCAAGCCCCACACCGTCGCAGCGAAATTCGCTTGTGCGAGGTTATTAACATCGCGCACAGCATCGATTTGCCAACAACCGGTTCCTTGCCCCCCAGGACCGGGAACCCGATATCTCTTGTCCTTGAGCAAACGAGTGCATGTGTCTTCATAGAACTGCTTGACTTCACTCTCCCATGCCTGCTGACCATAGAGACATTCGCCAACAAATTGCCGCATGCCTTCGTGCCAGTCTGTGTCGCCAGACAACATGAATTCCTTCCCATAAATCCAAGTGAACCCGTCCCACATAACATTGAAGGTCTGCTTGTCATCCAAGATCCTCTTGGTAGTGGCGTAGCTGAGAATGGGGACTCGGGGCTTGACAAACGTGGGGCGACTGTAGTCGAAGAGGTTGTGCTTGCCGAGGTCTTTCATAATTTTCTCGTTCTCGGCGGGAATAGTGAGTGGGTACATTGCGTAGATAGAGTTCCAAGTGAAGTGGTTAGGGAAACACTTGAGGAAGAGTTTGTAAAAGACACATCCATGGAGAACATTGAAGTCACTTGCCACTTCTTGGAAGCCCCAGTTAGTGAGGTTGGCGGGAGTGTGGTCAATAGTGTAGAACCTGTCTCCTCTGACTAGGACCACGGCATCACTTAGAATCGCTCGACTGATGGTGAATGTTGGTGCAATCCCAACACCAGGCTCCATTGGAACCTTGTCCTCCTCAGCAACAAGACCTGGGTATAGTTCGACAAAGTCAGGTTGGTCATAAAGTTGCCGGAGAGCATCCGCAACCTCTGGATTTCGGTTGATGGACTCGAAGGTCTTATGGGGCTCCAAGCCAAAGAAGGCACGAAACTCATTGAGAGACGCAACCCTCCACTTTCGGCTCTGCTCGATACCCATGATCTCAACAGCACGCAAGATAGCGGGGACATTTCTGGCACCAAAAGCACCAGCCGGGTCCTCAATAGACTCGGTCAAGATCTGAACCAAGTCATCATCGTCAAACATACCAGTTTGAGGATTTCTTTCGAGTTTGCCAAAAGTCCTCCTGGCGGGATCAGCAGGAAGCGAGGCTTCCCAATGTCCTACGCCCCGGATGAAGTCCATAAGCGGCATATTGAGCGCATCGACATGTTCACCAAAGATCTCCCTATATAGCTCTTCAGTCCAAATTTCATCACGTTTGGAGATGGCGCTGTGCCATCTGTAGACGAGATTAAACTCGACAGAGCAGCAATTTCCGGTTCCCTGCTCAGTGGCATTCGGGTTGTATATTTTCGAGGGCTCAAAGCGAGGGTCAAGTGTCCAGGTAGAATCTGTTCTGTTCAAATTCACGATAGTCCGGAGGTAATCCGTAAGGATCATGTTAATGTAAAGACCACAAGTTACCCTTTTGAAGATTAGAAACTGCCTTGTAGCACATGTACGATGGGTTGAGGAGATACTCACAATCTTGCAGTCTGGAACAATTCCTCCTCTCTCGCCTCCTCCGCTCTCCTCTTTGCACCTTCCTGGTCGGGATCACGGTGATTGATCTTGAGATCAAATCTTCCACACTCGTTGATACCCGCCAATTGCTCGGCAGCATAGTTGTGAAATCGGTTGAACATAACTAAAAGTACACTGACTCCAGGTGGGAATGCAAGAATCCTCTTCTCATTGTAACAATCTGGCTTGAGCTTTCCGTCCTTGAATGTCCTCATATTTGTTTGGTCTTCGATGTTATTACCATATAGAGGCGACAAGTCGAGATATGAGCTTGTATCATTAATCGTAATATCTGCGCGATTTGTTCGGAAAACATCTACTCCCAAGATTAGGAACAAACTTTGGCGATTCTGGAGAACGCTACTCACCATGGATAATGATGCTGGCAACATAGAACAGCATACTGCTGACATTATTTGGGTGCGGCCGATACTCCCTTCGACTCATAACGCTGTCAAAAACCAGACCAGCATCTGGTAAACTCATTGGCATAAGTGTCATCGGCTTGACTGTTCGCGCATATGGAGTTCCCGCCCGGCCAAGGTTCGGGTGCAGAGGGTTGTTGTAAGCACCATCTGGCTGTCTAAACCTATGTGCATTCCCGAGTAGCGAAAGTGGGGGATGCTGGAGTGTATTCCATAACTGATCGACTTGCTGAGCCGTCAATTTAAGACGGGTCATGGAGTTTGCTGGCAGATGTGACGAAAGTCGGATAACATATTCCATCTACGAGAGAAATACTTAGCGGATTTACTCCAACTAAATACAGTTTCAAAAACTCACAATGTAGGTCTTGTCATCAATATATCCACCATGTTTTTTATGCTTCGCCACGGTCGAGATGGTCTTGTACGATTCCTTAAGGTGCCCTTGTTTCACTAGAGACTTGATATCCCCCCATACTCCCTCGTATTTCTCGTCGTAGATACTCTTTCGTTGCTTCCCATCCCCGTATCGGTGAGGAAGCGGTTTGTGTGACGCGTGAAGCAAGTTTGTCAGAGCACCCATGGTCTGCTCCACTTCTTTTCGAGTAGGCCTTTCTTTCGCTCCATTATACTTCCAGTTGGGATCCTTTCCTGTCAAAACGACAGGTGCTGCTTTGGTTTTGCCAGTGGATGTACCATTCAATTGGCCATTGGAGGGGCCGTTGGAATTATCATTAGAAGTGGCGTTGGAGGGCTGAATTTGTGGTTCAGTTTCCTTGTCCATTGTGAGCCGTGAGGTTATAGATGACGCGGTATATTAGTATATAGCTTGTCACAAGGACTATAGATCGTTCCTCATGTAGAGGAATCCAATATCCAGGGCAGGAAAATTGCAATTGAGCAGGCGGGGGACCTTAAATATAAGTAGCCAATTACTCAATCCCATTTGTCATGTCCATATTCTTTCCGTTAATTGGATATAGATAGCCCATCACAAAGATCTACAAGTCACCGACCACTCGAGTAGAGTACCTCGGCAGCCTGCATGCAAGTGTCTATCCAGCGTCTCAAGTATAAAGAGGTAGGTAAGTAGCTGAGTAGTGTGTGGTTGGCACAAGCCCCATAGAAGGGAGAAACGGGTGTTGTGCGGACTGGCTCCACTGCTGGAGCTCCGCGCAATTTGAAGTTGATTTTGTCCAATCTCTGCCCAGGGGGTTCAGCTAACTTCGTGCCTATGCACTGCTTATTACATAGTAGAGTACCTAGGCCTTTTTTTTTTTTTGAGTCTGTACGTCAAGGATATGAGACGGACACTATAGAATTCATGTAGTATCCCAGCGTTACACAATAAAATAATCAGAATGCACTTGATATCTGGCATAGAGTATGTTCGTTTTGTCAAATTGAACAAATCCGCGTGGCTTTCCCTTAGCTTACTGGCGTTGCATGCATCCGCTGTCCAGAATCGATCGTAAAATGTGGTGGTACTCGTAGAGTCGGTACCTACTCTAAAAACCACCTGATTGCAAATCGCGATTGGGACCTCGCAATCGATCCAGGTGCACCTTTCAACTGGCTCAACTCCACCTGCATGGAGATCGAGTTACCAGTACTCATAGGTAGGTACTCCGTAAGTGGGTATATACGCGAGTACCTTACAAGGGTCGGGACTGTCGCCTCGTATCTGCATGCAGCTCAGCCCTTGAAGTCTCCTTTGGGCTGAAGCAGTGACGATCATGACGACCATGGTTGCCCTCGAACTTTGACAGTAGACTAGCCAATGTAATGCTCGTCAGGAATCCCTGCAGTTGCAATCTAAAGAGCCCCATCAGCAGATCCTCACATCAGCTCGGAAATCAGCTCATGAGATGGCACATATGCGAACAATACCACCAAAATCGTATGAGTATGGTTGGCCAGATATGCGGTACCGTATCTACTTGAGTTGTATGCTAGCGCGCCGTTAGCTGCCAGGTCAGAATGAGGATAGCCGTGTAGGATCAAGCTGAAAGAACATGCTATAAACTAACTCTTAATTGTTATCACACTGCAGAGATCGGTCAGGTCTAACTGGTCTGGTCGGAGGTCTAACCTGCTTCTCCTAGTTCAACCTAACGGCGCGCTAGCATTTCATGGTGAGATGTCGCCCAACTGTGCCATCCTGATCCACTGAGGTTTGTACCCTCGACAAGTGTTTTAGCCCCAGTGGTATATAGCTGGTCCAATCTATAATGCCAATCCACGAGACTAATCGGAAATAAGACGCGTGACACCTAGACTAAATGAATGGCAGGCCCATGGATACCTGGGTAGGTATTGCCGTGCATGCAAGCTTGCAACCCAGAATTCATTGGCCACGACACCAATAGAAGGCCCGGGCCAATACGAGCGGTCGACTCAGATATGTGGTACTTAGGTAGAGTATTCTCGTTCAGTAGCACCTAGGCACTTTCTACTGAGATACAAGCAAGCTTAAGGTGTCTGGTACTACATATAGCAAGTATCTATAAGTACCCGTACTCACTAGTAATGTTGATACAATGTGGGGAGGATACAGAGGTAATGTAGGTGAGGCAGATATATTGAAGCCCATCACCATAGTCTAGATAGGCTGAATGCAATTAATGATTCCTTAAATAAATAAAAAGAAGATATATTGAATACCTAATCGGGTAGTGGTAGTAACGATATTGCTTGGCACCTTTCCTGCACTCCATCATGGGACAAGTTATATCCCATCGACAGCTCTTTTGAATTTGGCACGGATTTCTTAAACATATGTTCCCCCAGCAACAAAGCTTCATGGACAAATACGTGCGGTTGGCTACTCCTCACAGTAGCTGCTAAGATGCCTCCGAGACCAGCCACCCAACCATGACCAATCTTTGTTTGTGTACAGTATAATACTGGTACCTAATTTTGGGTGTATGTAGCTCTCACCTGTCTTCAAGAATCCTATCCCTGGTCCTTGCATGTCATGTCAATGCGGGACCAAGGCTCCTACATGCATTCACTGATTGTGTGCAGGATACTGGCATGACTTTACTCACAAAACGGAAGCTACCTAACTCTGATCGAGTGATATACTCTATACTTAGGTAATGTTTTTGCATTCTCGGCACAAACTTGTCCACATGTTTCATTTTACCAACTCTCCGTGTCAGGAAGGCCCATAAACTAGGTTTCAGTCGCAGATCGGGACGGCCGTTGACTGTTTTTAGTGATAGACAAGGTTTCGCCCACTGGGTTGGCATAACCCAAAGCTAAGAGTGAGGTCTTTACGATGACGTCAGGCTCTTAAGCTTCTTAAGAGTCATTGGTTGCTAGTGGATACATACCGGTATCTATTGCAGGTGGATGGATCCAGAGTTTTTTGTTGCACAACCCCCCTTGAAATCCATGCATACAGTTCGACCAGACACATGAAGTTACTGACTCCATTAAGAATATGTTCCCATACTATGGCCACTAGGCTCTGGAGGGATATGGTCGGTTAACGACGACTATTCGTGAAAGCTGGAAGCATCTGTTTGTTTCCGATAGGCAGCAATCATTATCACCTTGACTATCGTATATAGATAATATATACCCTTGATCAAAATCCACAGAAACATGCTTAAACACAATTCCGAGCGAATGCTTACCCCTAGAACCAACTCTTCTGTCACTCTGCCACTCCCAAGGGGGACCATCTGGGAGTCACGCACCATTTATTCCGAAGGAACAAAATACGCGGATCCTCAGCTGGAATGCTCCTCGCTAGCGGTGAAGTGCGAGCGTGCTTTCCACGCAACATCCAATGTCATACTGGACGGCACCATGCATGACTCCGAGAAGTGTAAATACATGCAGTCCTTTAACATGGAAATAGAAGTTATTGCGCTGGAAGTCCTCAATCAGGTACGCCAAGTAGAATACCTTCAAAAACACGGCTTGAAGGAGGGTACATTTACCTTGAGCAAGGAGGAGCTAGAAGTTATGTGTTCAAGAGAGGAGAAGAAGAGGAGGAGAAAAGAAAAGGAGATCCTGATTGAATTATTGGGAGAAGGAGATGCTGCTAAGCTGCGGCGGAAGTGGAGAAAGGAAAAAAGGGAGGAGAGGCGGAATAAGGGCCAGAAGAAAAAAGAGCTCTAAAGCGCACATCAAGGGGTGGTGGACTAATGGCCTTGCACTGTATTATGCCAATAAATCTCAAGATATATGCATGTTAAGACTCCATCCCTTTGAATTTATCCCAACAGGTTATGAGTTCGGAATGTGTAAAGCCCCTAACTGAGAACCGACATGACATACAGGGAGACTGCGGCTGCCTCGTCAAGGTCTCCTTTTTTTGCTCATGGTCACTCTCCTACCACGCACAGTTTATGCAAGCTTTCATCATTGGGAGGAAAACTATGTTTTTAATGTGTTTATATGCCACCAGGTGGTATTATGCCACACAGCACACTAGCTATCGCATACCAGTACTACTTTCACAAGTGAATGAATTCGGCATCAACGTTAGAATTCATGTCTCCAGCTGCCAAACTTTCTGGTAAAGACCTATACCACACTCTGAACGTTAGAGTTAAAGGCAGCAGTCACCATATAGATAGGAACACTACAAATAGCCAGTCATTCCCCCGCTCAGTTTCTAGTGGCACTGGGCGCTGATAGAAAAATGCAAACTAAGAACATCTGCCTTGGCCTTGGAGTCCTCACCCTCGGTGCTGCGGTGGTTGTGGTGGCTGCACAATCAAGCAAAAGCACTCTAAGTCCTCATGACGTCCTCCGCGCTTCGGAGCCGCTGCTTCCCTCTATCGAGATTACAGCAGCTGAAGCTGCCCATCCAGATACTTACTCTGGCTTGGAGATCTCCAGAGTCAAGGGCTTATTTGATATCAGCAGGAAGACATCAAAGAAACTCGACCCAGAAGACTTATGCTTTGATTATAATTATACAGTTTCAATTAGCCCAGCCCTTTACAATAAATCCAGTCCAGCATCTTCTTTCGAACGGTGGGAGGCTCTTCGGGGGGTTATAGAGCGAAAGAATGCGGAATACATCAAAAATGACCAAAATACAAGGTATAAGGTACTCTTTCTCGCTCGCCACGGCCAAGGGTACCATAACGCGGCAGAAAAGAAGTATCGCGAAAATAAGGGCTGGGAGGTTAGCAGCCCTTCACTCTACCTTCCTCGGCTCATACGTACTGATTCATTTTTGGCATATAGTGTTATTGGGCAATGCAAGCGGGTGATGGGGATTCAACTTGGGGACCGGATGCAAAATTAACGCCTCACGGTATCGCAGAGGCAAAGAAAAAGGGTGAAATCTGGAGGCAACATATTGCGGATGGCGCACCAATTCCCGAAAGGCACTTTGTCTCTCCATTGAGTCGGAGTATCCGGACCATGGAGGAGACTTGGAAGAATGTTTACGGCTGGCTTGGGGGAACACCACACCTCCGAGCTCCAGCGGGAGTAAGGCCTATTGTCAAGGAGCTTCTCAGGGAAACCATGTCCCTCCACTACTCTGACCACCGATCCTCCCTCAACTACCTTCACACAACCTACCCCTACCTCATCTTCTCCCCCCAGCCCACCTGCTACTCGGAGACTGCCGTTGCGTTCCCCAACGAAGATCCCTTCTGGAGTTTCCATCGTGAAACTATGGCTATGCGCAATCATAGAATCAAGACTGCTCTGCAAGAAATTATTGCAGAGTCGGGAGATGCGACGTATATTGGTGTAACAGCACATTTTGGTGTAATTGAGTCCGCATTGACAGTGCTTGGGGGGGGGCTTACACCACATTTGGAGACGACGGGAGTAGTCCCAGTTGTGGTTAAGGTGGAGCCAAGTAAGGGTTCAGGGGGGCGTAGTTGGTGGGAGCGGAAGGCAAGGATGGAGAGCCCACCGCTGGAGTTGAGGGAGGTGTGCCCAGGGAAGGGATTTGATCCCGTGTGGGTGCAGGGGGGATATAGTGCGACGAATGGGGGAATTGGAGTAGATATGTGGTAAAGGTGACGGGCTATGTCGGCGTTAGGGCGTTGTTAAGAGAGTCCTCGAGTTATGTTGGTTTTTTGTTGGTTTGGTGCGAGTTCAGGGTAACATCACTTGTCTGTGAATCCAATCACGACTTGCTGGTACCTTCCATTACGCAAAGTTCTTTCCTTTCTTTACATAAAACCTGTAGCTAGAAGGGCCACAATCTTCCCCTCAAGCGCAGTACAAGTGCAGATAATAAAAAATTTAGCTCTGCCTTTAAATTATTATGGAGGGGTGTAGCAAGATTCAGCATCACGTCATTTTACAGTTAGGTGAACGTATAGTTTGTGGTGAATGGCATATGGTGTACTATGCACATTTGTATTTGTGAGACTCATTGTGGGATATGTTGAATATATTGGTGGTTTCACTGGTATACACGAGGGGTGCATTGCCATAGCCTTGCACTGACTGACTCACAGGTATAATTAAGTCTAGGGGGAAGTCAAGATCTCGCTGGGTCTATCATCACATGTTCCAGTCAGTGTATGCTAAAGTAAGTTTTTCATGATTCGCCACTTGTAGAATTTCCTCTGTAGGGAAGGTGGGGGGACATGAAATCACCAACTTCTGGATATGGTCTCCCACACTATTGTGTATCTCCCTTTTTCCTTTCCAAATCCGATTTTGTTACGTTTATGAGTGCACAATTATACTACAGTAATCTCAAAAGTCGCTCAGGTCGAAATAATCTTCCAAGCCGAAGATAGCTGTAAGTGTAGCGGAAAAATACATATATGACCATGAAGATATTGGGGCGGGTGTTTTGAGTCCCGATACATTTTAAAAGTACAAAACTAATCTCAAAGGACAACCTCATGGCATTATCAACCAAGAAATTGGTCTCATCACTTAAGATACAGGCTGCCGAATGTGTGGAAGGCAGGGGTTCATGTGGAGGTAATGTGTGTTGATGGCGAAAAGATTGATTGATGTTTTGACAGGCCGACGACCCAAGCCGCTGAGGGTCTTCCGAAAAGAGATAAGTGGGCTACCATCGATCTTCACCAAGTTGGACCTACTATGAGGAGGGGGCCACAATGTCATGGGTATGGGTAGGAGAAGAGGAAGGGAGAAGGGGAGGAGGGGCAGGAGGATGCGGGAATACGCTGCTGTTACGAATTTTCTATATGCAACATACTAATTAAATAAAACTCCTAAAAGGGTAGTCACTACCGCTTATAGCCTAGCCTGAGCCCCAAGTGTTGCTTCGGTTTATTAGCATCCTGTTCTGATTGGACTTGTTGGTTTGGAATGCTACCCATATTACTGCAGACTTTTATCCTCACCAAAAGCTGTTGGAGTATGTATGTAGGCAAGGGGAATACAGTCCTGCAGAAAATGTTGCAGAAATATGTTACACCTTATGCAATCTGCTTCAATCCAACGTAAACAGCTTGATTTGTCGCCACAGTTGACCCCCCACTTGTAAGCCAAGTATGAATAATCTACCGACGTATGTCTCGGGAGTCAGTCACCAACACCGGAACCGCAGGCGGCACGTAGCAGCGCCAGGCACATCCATCCATCTTTTGGTCGGAGCTTGCGCCCCACAACTTGTCATATCTATTCTTTTTTCACATTTGATGTAAGTCCGACCTTGGTTATAAAATGACACGGGTCGTATGACCAGTTCAGTGACATCTAGGGAGAACTACATCTTTCTATGATGTTTTCTTAAAAATCTTGAAGCAAACAGAAGATTCTACAAACGCCACTCTGGAATTGAAGAAGCCACCTGTGAGAAAGCGCCAGGTACCTGCACGAAACTTATGCTCCGTGTTGGAAAAATTCATTTACGAACTTGAGTGTCTACCAGCCACTTCCTTGAACCAAACTCAATTCCAGAACTGACACACATGCTTCTGCACTGAGAGGCAGCCGTACAGTGTTCCGCTTGTGGCAAGGAAGTACTATTTTTTGTGGGATTATTGCAAGCGAGTCTCGAGGGGGCTTTGATCAGTTTCAAATGCTGCTCAAAAAGGACACACCAGTTAGCTAGAAGTCAGGTTGGTTTCCCATTTTGCGGGCACAGCTCCCCAAGGCCTCAAAACTACCGTTACCGTCATCTACATTCTTGCTACTTATCCTTCACCTCCTTCTCAGAAAGTATAGATAGTCTTCAGGTTATCTGCAAGAAGCCGGTAGTCTGTCGCGGATATTCGCAAAGGCGGTTCGGCTTGTGCCAAATATGCACCCCCTTTTCGTTTGAACAGAGTACTTATTTAATGGGGCCCAGACGCTTTCCCCCCCATTGTTATATGCCTAGGTGTATAAAAGGATATTGGGTAGGTATTGGGCGGAGAAGGAAGGTACATTTGTCTTAGTTTTTAATGCGGGGGGTAGGTCAAATGGATAGCTAGTCTGAAAGAAATTGGGGACCAGAGGTGACTTCACATTCCTATATACAGACTCGGCCACGACCTTGATAGGTTGGTATTGGGTGGGGTGCCGGTCCGGTCGGCTAAACTGATAGTTCTCCAACACGATGTCTTTCATACTCATACAAGCTGACCTCAATCTTTTCGGGTTCAGATGTAGTTGGCAGAACACTATTGCTTTCAAAGTCTCTGGATATAGCCCGCCGGTCAGGGGGGTTACTAAAAATTCTTGGGTGCAGAAACTCTCTGCTCCTTCTGTGTTTTGCATCAAACATCTTGTATATCTACTGCTTGTGCTGTCCCTTGGCTATCGTAAACGGGGCTTCCTGGCTGTCCAATACCTTGCTTCCCAGGGTATAGAGTACACTTCTAAGATACAATCTCTCTAAAATACAATCCCCTTTTAGCCGAATATGTATGAGATAAGCTAAATAAGTCTGGGAACGAGAACACAATCCCCCAATACAAGACCCAATTTCCTATAGATATTGTAACAGCCGGGTTGCGTGGCACATGCCTTGCGATAGATAGTTGCCTTCGTTCTGTTCTTGCTCTTTCCTTTCTTTCACGCTATACGTCTCTCTCTCTCTTTTTTTTTTGGTAAATCATTACTCGTATTCAGTCTATGTTGCGAAGTGTAATCACGTGAGCGTGGGGAATCATGGGAGTGTCGTTTTGGGAATCATGGGAGTGTCGTTTTGGGAATCATGGGAGTGTCGTTTGTTGAGTCATGAGAAGTGTCGTATGTTTGGATGATACGTAGGAGGAACAATGATACGTAGGGGAACAATGATGCGTAGGGGAACAAACTGAATAATAGGGGAATCGAATGGTATACGAGGAAGTGTTTTCTCTCTTTGTATTTGACGGTGAAGGGGGAAAGTCTTCTATCT
>Ga0307514_10003024_pt1 | contig 16622 bp, 18 predicted proteins | sample 16_EM_MG_FD_203088 | JGI IMG/M metagenome (GOLD analysis project Ga0307514, IMG submission 203088) | Populus trichocarpa ectomycorrhiza microbial communities from riparian zone in the Pacific Northwest, United States - 16_EM | ecosystem: Host-associated > Plants > Roots > Unclassified | place...
TGAAGAAGGAATTTGTTCGTGGAGTTGCGGCGAGCAGAAATGCTTCGGCATGTTGGACAAAGGACACGGTTTTTACATGGGGAACAAATACGGGTCAACTCGGTGAGGGTTCGCTACACTTAATGATCTTTCTTTTATTCATCTACACTTAATGATTTTTCTTATTCATTTGATATAGGCTATGATAAAACGACGCAACCTGTGCAGTCGCTACCAAGACCCGTAACAAAGTTCACGAATGCTGTCATTGACCTTGCTATGAGTGTTCGTGGCTAGTGTGTTTGTCCTGCTCTGATGCTCATGTACGTACGATCAGGAAACGGTTCTTGCCGCTCTCCTCGCCACTCGACAAGTCGAATGTATCTGGAGTGATCGACACTTCCGTATCAAGTATGCTGTGATAGGTTTTTCTACCAGAATGAATTGACCCATACCTTCAAGTTTTCCGATGCATTCGTTCCCCGCGAACATTCAACCTTATCGACCTCCGCAGTCGATTAAAGATGCACACATTGTCAAAATTACATCTTGTGAAGAAATATTCGCTGCTTTGTCCTCTAACGGCGAAGTCTTCACATTTTCAGCCAACTCAAGTTCGGACATTGCTATTCCAGACGTTAAACCTGTGGGCCCCGTTTTTAAGCCGCAAAAGGCATGGGCCCTTAGGAAGAAGTTCAGTGCTGTCAAGGATGTTTCCATCGGTTCCGATGGTTCCATGATTATCTGCACTGAATCGGGACACGTTTACGTGCGCACGAGAAATACCAAGAGTTCGTCAAACAAGGCCTTCAAGTACGAGCGGATTTCGTCCTTGCAGCGAATCACGCGAGTGTGCACAAACAGCACTGGAGCTTTGGCTGCGCTGCGCATCGATCACCGGCCGAATCCAATCGAAGTGATAGGCAATACGATAGCGCAAGATTTGAAGGCCGTCCAGCCATATTCTCAGTTTTATGACGAGTTTAGGCTGGTATCGCATAGACAGTCAGCCAAAGGAGACATTCCTTCGTCTATGATTGATGAAGAATTAAAGGACGCAGACATTGCAAGCGACATTGAAGGCGTCCTAGACTTGATTGAAATTCTTTCTAGCGAACGAGAGATGCGTAAGGCAAGGGGTGGTCGTATTAAACTCGAAAGCATACGCCTTCCTCACGACGCTGATACTGCGGTGCACGTTCAATCAGGTGTTGTGTTTCCAGCCCATCGTGTCATCCTTGCAGCTCGATGTTTTGTGTTGGAGAGCATTCTTTCCGGTCGCCATCCGGTCATCGAACCCAGGTCAAGTCTTTCTATCAGGCTCGTGTCTGCGAATCCAGGACCAGGGGTCGCCAAAATTACGTGCCTTTCGATTTCTGGATGTCATCCACTTACTGTTCTTATCCTTCTCCGATATCTATATTCGGATGAACTGATTGCACTCTGGGACCGGAGGGTCAGCACTGTCATTCACACACAACTAATGAACATCGGTGCTGATCCCGGGCAAATCAAATCGGAATTACAATTGTTTGCAAGATTACTAGATTTACCCGTTCTATCTGAAGCTTTGGAACACCCAGTTAAACGTCAGCTAGCTCCAACGATGGCGCAAGATATGCTGCGGTTATTCAACGCTGCACGGTCGCCCTTGCCAATCAATTCGCCGCTTGCGCCAGATGTTATCCTCCAATTGGCAGATAAGGAGGTCTATACGCATTCTCTCGTCCTGCGTTGTCGTTCTCCTCTCTTTGCAAGTTTCTTTGATCTGGAGGACTGGACCGTAAAGAGATGGGAGGCAAATGGAACAATAAGGTTGAATATGACGCATATGAATTGGCACATCTTGCGCTTCGTGTTATCGTTTCTGTGCTGTGGTTCTGATAAAGGTGTCTTTGACGTCCTTGGTCGGTCTGCCTCATTTATTTTCACATAAATCAGCTTCTAATTCTGGAACTTTCAGACTTCATTGATTCTGGTGAAGGTTTGCTGCAGTTCATGTTCGACGTGGCGGCTGCAGCTGTAAGTACTTCAGCACTTGTTTCTTCCCGCCTTTAGGTTTAACCTACTACTCGCTTGCAGAACGAGTTGCTCCTAGACCGCCTTATTCTTATATGCGCCTCTGTCATCTTGTCTCAGTGCAATTTACAGAATGCGTGCTACATTCTTGCCGACGCCACATACTATCATATTCAGCCCCTCATTGACAGAATGCAAGAGTACATTTGTATCAACATGGAGGCTTTCCTTCAAGGTCACATGCTTGACGAGATCCCTTATGACCTCGTAAAACAACTCACTAGATTCGCAAAGGCGCGTCAGCTCGAGAAGTCACCATTTTCGAGGTCGGACGTTGGCTTGAACGAAATGTTGAAGAGGCATGCAACATGGTTGGAAGAACAAGATATACCAGGACCGATCATCAGAACCGCTAGTAAAGGAATCTTGAAAAAGGAAACGTCGGCATCTAAGTTATTACAGACGTCTGTCAAGAAGGCGCCACAAAAGACTTGTTTTACAGCGCATTCGAGTGCAGCTACCAGTTTTGGCATCGAAATCCGACGTTCATCATCCCCTGATGACATCTTTACAATGGATGAGCCCGAGTCGCCTGGCCAGCCCCCCTCTTTTAAAGGACCACCTGCTCTGGCAGTACTTCCGCCTACCTCCCCACCTATTTGGAAGCCGACGTCTGTGCCGCGGTACGTCTCAACTCTGTTCATATTCTTTTTATATTAGTCATGTGTCGTCTTTAGGGTCGATATGAAGGCCATCATGGCCGAGGCTCAAGCGGCTACTAAAAGTCAAAGTTCTACAGACACACCAGGACCAATTGGCTCTCGGAATGCAACACAACAATCAAAAGCAATGGTCGATGTGCAGATGCCACATTCACGTGGAGATGTTTTGTCTACTTCGAAATCGTCTTCTAAATCTGGTTTTTCTTCACCGTGGAGAATCAACGATCAGTCTATTACTCGTCCCCCACCACCGACGATACCTACCTCGTCTACGCTTGTTTCTCGCAGCGCCAGTCATTCACTCCCCCTGAATTTTTCCAGCACGACTCAACAGAGTACACCTGCACGCACCCAACCTGGGTTGGGACCTATGATTACTCCTAAGTGGCAAGTACAACCCCAGTCCGATCCGAAAATCCGTTCTGCCAGTGGAAGGTGAGTTTTTTTTCCAATTTTCTGTTGGGGGTCTAATCAAATTGTTTTGCAGCGGGAAAGCTTGGTCATTTCCTCCGGTGCAACTTCCCACAAAAACAACTCCAGTAACTGGCATGTCATTTGTGGCCATTCAAGACTCGCAGAAGCAACTAGCAACCGTTAAAGATACTCGATCATTCCGTGAGATCCAGGAGGAGGAACAATCATTGCAGGTAGAAGCCGACTTTTTGAAATGGTGGACGGCGGAAGAGGAACGTGTCAGGTTAGAGGCGTTGGCTTTGGTTCAGTTCGACAGCAACATACAGGACCGCTTGAACGTTTCTGCAAGCAAAAAGGCTGGGCATTCAAAACAAAAACCCAAAGTGGATGGAAAGATAGAACAGGTGGCGGGTCCGAGTACATCACAATCAAATCACAAAGCAGACGAGCAGAATGACAATCCAAAGGCACCTCACAAGCGACGGCGAGCACAGAAAACGACTCAGAAACAGTTTTATGATGCTAAACGATAATCGTCCCATGAAGAACATCTCGGTCCTCAGTAATATTTGCTATATTATAAACTATGTACACGGCCCTCGCCCTTTTCACTGTTCCTTTGTTGTAGATATCAGTGTATTAGTCGGTTATCTCATTGCGACAAGGGTGCAAAGATGGTGATGACTTTCCAAACTGCGTCCTTTCCCCTCTCCCAAGCCTGCGGGCCAGTCGCTCCATCAAACTCCACCATTATACCGTCCATCGACCAGTCGCACCATATCCCAATCGAACCCGAAGATGGAACTGTTCCTCCGCCCTTTCGATCAGGCTCGAGTAGCGTTTTTACGAAATCCTTCCCAGACGTGTCTGCATCAACCTCGAGGGTTGAAGGGCGAGTCAAGAGTTTGCCATCCTTGTCCTTGGCACTGGGATTCAATATCAAAGAAAATGGGGAAATAGGATACGATAAGAATATATTTTCTGCCGATCGAGTTGATGGTCCTTTGGGGCTTGTATTTGGGTTTTTGGCAGGGGAGTTATAGAGGTAAATACTGTCAAGTACGAGTTTTTCGTTCTCCAAATCGCTTTGCTTGAGTACTGAACGGGGTTTATAACCGTCCTTTGGCACAAACTGGAGACTTAGTCCCAGTTTATAGTAGTTGAAGTAGACAGCATCAGAATACGATTTGACTTCTGGCGATACTGGCTGCTTTAGAGAAGCGGTGGTCGCCAACAATGTGATATAATCTACAAGCTCCGTAGACAAAGGATTAAACCCAAGAAGACGTTGAATGTTTGTGTCGAGAAGGAAAGCCATCACATGCTTCTTGCGCGAGGCACTGAGGTTTCGGTTAGACTCCATGTCCAAAGAACAGTCCCCGACATCTAAAGACCTCCAAGAACAGGTTTCTACTTTGAACGTCTTGTCCTCCTTGATCAATTCATATGCACGGCGGCTAATTCCACTCCTTGTTTGTGGTTTCTTTATTCCCTTTGTCATCCTGGTCTCCCTTGCCGTCGGGTACTTTCTGTGGTCGAACTTATCTGTCAGCTGGGAGGTGCCCTTATATATGCAATACGGGTGCGTTTATTTTGAGTCCAAAAGCTATGTGAGGCCCTTTTTAATTGTTGGGAAGCAGAGATGGCGTTCCACCATACGCACGCGTCCAGTTGCCGCGCTTGATGTTGCATCAGCAATACACATTATCTGTTGACCTTCAATTGCCTGTCACCGAGTCCAACTTGGCGTTAGGAAACTTTATGACGAGTGTCACTCTGTTGAATTCAAACAACAAAACTCTTGCTCAGGCTCGCCGACCAGTTTGTGACAGTTTCCTACTTCTCTTTCGACGCCATCTGATCTATTGAAGGCAATTGCACAAGCGCCTCAACCTGGCCTTCTTTACGGGAAGCCAAATAACGTCCATGTCAATGTCCCCCTTGTGAATTCCTTCATTGCTACATCCCCCAACCTGGCCGCAATTGTGGAGGTCGGCCGAAAGGACAGTTGGACCACTCTGGGAAATGGCCAAGGACGTGAAGTACACATCGCGTCGGCTTCGCTTAAAGGTTCCGCTACCCTTCATGGTATTCGGTAAGGCATGGTCTTTTGAAGAAGCAGGACTTGTGGAGGAGTTGACACAATTTCCAGAGGCCTTGCCGTTCATTTCCCAATGTTGTCGTCCTTGGTAGCAGCATTTATGTTCTTCTTGATCTTCTCTTCCATCTTTGCTTTGTGCGTCTTGCCGCTCGTCGTGAGAAGCGAGCAGGAGGGGAGCCCCGTTGTTGCCGAGCCCGCTGAACTCAAGAAAGAAAGAAAGGGATCCATTAGTCGAAAATCTTTAGACGAAGGGCATAGAGAGCGTTCTAATCAGCAGCAAGTACCTGTAAGTCTCGTTTCAGAAGTAGCTGAAATCACGCTGATAACTTGAGATAGGTGAAAACAGAAGCCCCTGAAACTCCCATAGGCCAGGAAGCCAAGACTCCCCTTAGAGGACTCCGCAGACGTTCGTCGCGGCAGTCCAGCTTTGAGTCCGAAGCATGACGCTGGTTTTTTGCCCTGTCCGTTTTCTCGTCCCTCTATGTTATTGCTATACAATAATTATAAGGTTATGCTGATGTATACTATTACTACTGCCAAGCAGAAAAGCTCTCAGCGCAGAGACCTCGATGTAAAGTCAAATCCTATTTGGAATAAGTACCGCTGCTTCAGTCATGCCCAGACTTCGGGCACTTTTCAGCAGATTACACAGCAAGCATTCTTCGCAAAGTCAGATTTTTCCGTCAACGCGGCCTCCTTTATAAACTGAGCCTCTTCAGCCGTCCACTGAGTCCCATTGGGCGACTGAGCTTCCATTGGAGACTGAACCCCGTTTTTCGATTTTGTCTCCTGGGTCGCCTGTGCTTCTCTCGGAAACTCAGAATGAACCTGCTTTGAAGACGGAGGCCCATTGTCCGGATTTGCGTCCTGTGCCTCACTTGTCCGCTCTCTTGGAGATCGGGCCTGCTTCACTGAATGAACTCGTTTTGAAGGCGGAGCTCTGCTCACCCAGTCCTCTTCCCGAGCCACCTTTTCCCGCCGGGCCTCTCCTGGTGACCTGGCTTTCTTCGATATAAGTGTGGAATGTGTTTTATCTACCCCATCACTCTCCACCGACATTAAATCCTCTTTCGGAGACCGAGTTCCTTTCGACTGAGCTTCGGGCGCCAAATGAAATTCCTTCGCCGACAGAGTCTCGATCGCGCAATCAGCCTCTATCGACAACTGGACCTCCGTTGGTAACTGAGTTGAATTTGCCTGTACCCCAGGCTCTTTGACGAATTGAGTCCCCTTTGCCAACTGAGGTTCCTTTGTCGATCGAGCCTCCTTTGGCCGAGTGGATAGCGTCAACTGAGCCTGCTTCGCCAATTGTGCCGACTGTGCCTCCTTTGCCGGTTGAACTTCTTTTGCAGACTCCATTGTATTGGTAGGCTCAATCGCACTGACTGCTGGTTCTGCTTCCGAGGAAACTTTGGTATCTCGACTAGGTTGGGTATCTTTCGTAGCAGCCTTATTATCAGATGTCTCCAGATTCTTCTGCTTCTTCGCTCCTGCAGACTTCGATTCCTCCACACAGGTTGTTTCGCTAGAAGTCCGTGTTTCCCTCGTCGGTTCCGTCTTGGGAGCTTTGGTTGCCTTGAGCGGCTGTGTATTCCTCTTGATATCTTTACGGTCAGGAGTCCGTGGTGTATCCAATCCCGTCGCTTTTTGCTTCCCCGTTATCGACGTCTCGCTCAAGCCAAGGTCGCCTGCGTCGGCACCTCCAAGACCCAGTTCCTTCATCAGCACGCGTAATTCATCCTCTGTCACCCTTACACCATCAAGACCATGGCCCAAATCATCACCAATATCTAATTCGTCTGTTCGCTTGTTCACAGGTGTATTCTTGCCTTTGAGAGGAGAATGGGGAGGGGTGGCGAGTATCTTTTTCTTCAAGCGCTCTGGTGTCATCTCAAGAGGAGACATTGCCCCTGGTACACCAACCGGTTTGGCTTCAGGCATTGATTGTACTTCGTCGGCCATTGGATTCCATTCCTCGTGGCGCTGTAGAAAAATGTCGAGCTCATCGTGCTCGACAGCGTCTTCACTGTTAAAAAGCGTTGAATACAATGATCAAAATTCAAACAAAACGTCCAAGCGTACAACTCGGCAAATGTCTTGGAACGGTTGTTAGTTTTTTTGATAAGAGTATGACGAGAACCAATAAGCTTACACCAGCAAACTTTCCACCAACAAGAATACCAGGAAGTTGCTCGTCTAATTTTCGGAAGCTCTGAGCAATAAATTGGAGGGGTAAAATGCCTGCGCTTACCTGCTGGGGCACTTCTCCTCCAGAGCCGTTTGGCATCTTCATCAGAAGCAAGATCATAAGTAATGTATGGTATTTTCTTGACCTGCAGGATACGCAATATATATTCTGTAGAGTGGCTTCAACATCTACTTGATTTATTCGCTGAGAAGGTTGTTATTTTTACCTTGTCGTTGCCTCAGTATGGGGTGAGAGGCTATCGTCGTCATGAACAGTGCGACGGGTGGGGGACCCATGATGGTTGACAGGGTAGCAAGGGTGGCAACGAGTTACGTTCTGGGCATTTCCGAACCGAGATAAGATGTTGAGGCTTGCTTTCTTCTAACGCTCAGTGCTCAAGGTCGAACTCAGAAAGTGACTACCGCGATGTCTAGGGAATCGAAACCGAAGTTGAAAGTATTGGTGGTTTGCCTGGGTAATTTTAAATAGATTACTCGATTGCTGGTTTATTGATTGCTGAATTGATGACATCGATCAAGGTAATATCTGCCGCTCACCAATGGGCGAAGCCGTTCTTAAAGACATTGCAAATGAAAGGGGTATTGAAGTAGAGGTGGACAGTTGTGGAACTGCTGGATACCATGTCGGAGAAGAACCAGACGAAAGGTGCGATTGACCCCTCATACATATATGCCAATCAATCTCAACATTAATAGAACGGTTACAACTTGCAAAAAGGTATATTGTTTGACCCTTTACAGTTGCTAGTATCAAATTTGAAGCGTCAAGCACAACGTTCCAATAAACAGCAGAGCCCGCCAAATCAAGTCTTCTGACTTCATCAATTTTACACACATCCTTGCTTCAGACGAGGATAACTTGCGGAACCTCATACGTATAAAGCCTGCCAATGCCACGGCAGAAGTTCGATTGTGGGGCTCTTACCTCGATAAAAAGCCCATTCAAGATCCTTACTACGGTGGAATGGTAGAAGATCATTGTCGCATTTTTATTTTTTCGTTGACTGCTTAATTTTCGAAAGAATGGATTCGAGAAAGTATTTCAACAATGTGTTCGGCTATCAAACGCTTTTCTCGACAAGGTTACTGAAGATGCAGGCTCCTAGTTATGTGTGACCAATGCAATTGAACATTCAATGGTGAGTTGGCATATTTACTGAAGCACGATTTCCGATTGCATCTTCTGCTTTCCACAGGCTGGTTATGGTCTAGGATGTTTCATCAGGCTTTTTTATTTTGAAATATTTCATCTGGTCTCACCTTATTCTGTGTATAGAAATTGATTGCGCTGTTATTGCAATGGCGAATTTAAATGAACATTCGTTGTATGTGGGATGAAACGTACCCTTTCCCATAGAATCCAATATCTCCGAGCACACTGCCCTTGTTACCACTCCAGGAGAACATTGGCAATGGCACTGGAATCGGGACATTGACACCAATTTGACCAACATTGACCTCCCTCTCGAATCGTCGTGCAGTAGCTCCCGATTGAGTGAAGATAGCGGCACCATTGCCATATTTATTCCGATTGATAATTTCAACAGCGTCATCCAGCGTATCAGCTTGCAAGACAACTAGAGCTGGTCCGAAGATCTCTTGCCTAATGACGCATTCATAAAAACTCAGTTGGATGCCCAGCATTGCACTTACTGGTAGCATCTCATCGACGTATCACCTTGAATAATGGTTGGCCCAACGAAATTTCCATATGGGTAATATTTTGGAGTCTTCATATTTCTACCATCAAGAAGGATCCTTCCTCCATCCTCTTCTGCTGAAGCAATCAGGCCCGTTACTCGATCCTTGGCGAAAGGCGAAATCAGTGGTCCCCTGAGAAAGGAAACACTTCAGAATTCTTGTGAACTTTCTTGTGAAATGCACCTACAAGTCAGCACCAGATTCAAATCCGCCGTTGACTTGCAACATTTTTGCCCTCTGAATAAGGCTGGGCAACCAGACAGATGTATCCCCAACAACGACCACTGCAGAAGCATCAGAAATCCATGAATGATTACGTATTCTCTTTTCTTACCAACAGAAATTGCCATGCATCGTTGCCCCGCAGCTGGTAGTAGGAGGGATATTAAACACGCGTTCTCCAGTAACGACAAAAGAACTTACCACCAAATGCTGCACCAACAACAGAATTAATGGCGAAATTCTTGTTGGCTAAGAAAATGTAAGCTCCTTTATGTCAACTAACTTAACTAGGCATACCGTCGGGCATAAGGATAGCATGATTCTTAGCCCCCATATTGGCCTACCACAGGATGTTCAGCTATAACCCCACATGGTCATGGGACAAATTTTACTTGGACTCGTTTGCCGTTCTTGGTACCACTGCAACAGCTGTTAAAATCCGTAATTGTATTCAAAAATGTTAGTTTCATACCTCTCATAAATATGTTTTCCAGCACGATCGCCGCCAACGACACTGATTGCCTTGATCGCGGGCTCGTTGCAAATCGCATTTACTGTTGGAACCCCACCATGAATCACATTCAAAACACCATCGGGCAAACCTGGAAATAGTTGAATGAGACACCCGAGAACACTGAGGCAAAATATTCGTACCTGCTCTTTGACAAAGTTCTGCAATTATCATTGCAGCTCCGGGATCTCGTTCGGATGGCTTAAGAATAAGAGTATTCCCAGTAGCCAGTGCCATGGGTATTGTCCATAACGGAATCATGCTATAGAAGAAATATTTTTTAAAAGATACTTGATCTTGTGCTGAATCACATACGCAGGAAAGTTGAATGGAGCAATACTGGCGCAGACACCAAGGGGTTCTTTTCTGACATAGGTGTCCATGTCTTTGCTGACTGTTGGCAAATTCAATGAATGTTAATTGAGAAAAAACATACTGGGTGTACTTACCCTCAATTTTTTCCCCCAACAGAGTGGTGGTGATGGCTGCAGCTGTTTCAACTACCTGCAGCCCCCGTAGAAGATCCCCGTGTGCATCTAAGAGGGAGTGGTATCAACGAAAGTTCGACTTTGAAAAGAAGTCGTACCTGCCAGCGTTTTCCCCTGTTCCAATACAATACTATGAGCGATGTCATCTGCATTTTGACGGAGCAAGTGCTGCAGCCTGGAATTTGGTGTAAAGTGTAGGCTTATGAGTTATGAGTGAACATACTCTAGGACAAATCGTTGGCGGGTATTGACACTTGTTTTACTCCATGTTTTGAAGGAGTTGGAAGCAGCATGAACAGCTTCTTCGAATTCAGATTCCGTAGCTTGGGGAACTCGTGTCAAGATTGTTTGAGTTGACTGTGTGGGATCATTGACAACTCGTCAATAGTCGTACATTTGTTTCGTACTCACTGGGTCATGAACATCGATCCATTCAGTGGCCTTGCTTTCCGCAAATTCTCCCCCGATGAAGTTCTTCGTAGATCCCCCTGTTGCGCTGGTCCCTTTCCAGTTCGCCGAGATCCTCTCGGCCTTTGGTTGCGCTAACGTACTCAAGGCATCTACAGACCTTGTCGTATGAAAGAACCTGCCAGGCAAAGTGTGCAGACGAGCAAATTTGTGAATGCAGAGCTTGGGCATGGGATTCGGGACAAGGAACGCGTTCATGTCCCGTCATTTGACTATACCCGTGGTAAAAAAAACTCGAGTCGCCTAAATAAACCATATTGAACGATATTTCCTGTGTTTTATTTTTACCAAGACTACCATTATTCCTTGTTTTGACGGGTCTTCTCACTTCATCCGTGTTGGTTGCATTATCAGATCGTTTTATATGATTCCCAATGGGACTCATCCTATGACCTTGTTTGCGATGAACAATGGTCCGTCCTAGTTTATTCAATTCCGATAACAATTGGTCAATTGCGTGTAGATCAAAGTCTTCCAAATTCACAAATGCTGCAGCAGCAGTCATCTACTATCCAGCAAAATTTGTCGGCCCATTGGCAGCAGCAGCCACAATTCGCGATTCCTCCAACCCAACAAATGCCCACTCTCGACATGCTTGCTCAGCAACCGCAGTTCAACCAGCTTCAGTGGGCCAATCAGATGCCACAAACTGCGATGCTTCAAATGGCACCGTTCAATATGCCCCTCATATCCCAACAAATCATCCAAGAAGCATTGGCGATGTCGCAACCTGTTATTGCGACGGATGAACCCACCCTCCTGACTGCTTTGCTGACGGCCAAGAAGACAAACCGTAATTTTAAAGAAGCAATAAATGGTCTTCATGGAGTACTATCTTCTCATTTTCGTGCTCAAGAACGTGTATTCACTACTTTATCTAGACCAATGGCCACTCCGCAAGTTTGTGGAAGGATTATTATTTGGAGCACAAGGAACGTTTCGATGACTGGATTGAAATGTGTATCAAGAAAGAGAAGGCTGAATCCCCTACCCCCACAAATCCTACAGCAGGGGACACAAGGAAGTCGTCAGGTGTCACCGTCAAAAAACCGTTACCAGCATCATTTAAACATGACCCATCACTACCTTTAGCTGCGAAATCTTCACGTCTCTCTCATTCCGGCTCTCCGGTGACGCTCCCTTCAAGGGGTGCCAAGAAATCGTCGCCGCTCGTGAAACAGTTCCTTCCAGTTGAAGGTCGAGGCCGAAAAACCATGAATAGTCTTTCTGTCGCGGAGCCAATTTTTGGAAATGGACTACCGCCGCCGAATGCTTGTATAAAGGTTCCTGACCCGCCTTCGCGGTCACCAAGTCCTCCTGCAAACGTCGTTTTCCAGGGCAGGGGAAATAGATATACGCAAGAGGATCGTGAATATTTCATCAAGTTCATTTCCTGGCGCTTGAAGCAAAATTCATCGCTCAGCAGGCACGAGCTGTGCGAGATGCTAGCGGAAAAGGTTGTTGATTTCTTCTTGGACACATTCTGTGCTGACATTTCTGATAGGCTCCTCATCATACTAGCCTATCTTGGACTTCTTTCTGGTCCAATAACCATGATGTTCCTGATAAAATTTTTGCTGCTGCTAGGGGTGAAATACAAGAAGAAAAGGAATTGCATAGAGACGAAGAAATTTCTGAGACGAGACGACCGAACTACAAAGAAATGACAACCAGCGATGAAGAACAATCGAAATCAGAATCGGAGGAGAGCGATGAAGACGACATATATACCGAACCCTTGCGTCGCTATTCTGAAGAGGATATGGGTAGAAAAGGTGATTCATTTAAAGAGGCGGACGCATATTTCATGGCGAAATATATTGCCTCAACTCCAGACTGGGAACATTTAAAACATAAGGATAGGTGGGATCCATACCATGAAAAGGTATGCCGATCTTTCTAGAATTATCGAAACACGTCTTGATTGATGTGTCCATTTCAGTATCCTCAAAGATCCGCCAAGTCTTGGGCAGAACTGTATCGCAACCATGAACTACGTAAGTGTTTATCAACTGTTGCGAAACCCCAGTCGATTTATTGCCACTTAGGCCTTTCAAAGCTAGCCCAACAGATCAAACGAGAGACCGTGTCCTCGTCGATTTTGGCTCAATGTGCTCGACCCAGTAAAGTACCTCCAAAAGAAAAGCGCAAATTGGATGATGAGGGAGAAGTCTCAGAGCACAAGCGCAGCAAACTTGGTGTAGAATAACTGCTTCATATAAACTATACTCGTCCCCTGCATTTATATGTCTATAACCAAATTCCAAGAGGTGATATGTCTTGTAGTATTTTGTGATAGCTTCATAAATAAAGTGTACACGTGAAGTAATTTAGAATCTTAGATTGACCCTGACGATCGATAAAGTTGACAACACTCACGGTCGTCTTTCCTTCTTCCCATCATCTTGACTACCCACTCCATACAAAATTTGACAGAGCCTTACAATGGATGAGGAATATGATGTACGTGCATCGATCATTTGAATCCTTAGAGAGCCTACTCACCGACCACCAAGGTGATCGTTTTGGGTACTGGTCTTACAGAATGTATCCTTTCTGGCCTGCTATCTGTAGAGGGCAAAAAGGTTCTTCACATGGATAGAAATGATTATTACGGTGGTGACAGCGCTAGTCTTAACCTCACACAAGTAATACGTCTTCACCCATTTGCAGATCGTGTCCTGACATGGTTTTGATAGTTGTATCGCAAGTTCCGGCCAAACACAGAACCTCCCGCAGAACTTGGACGCGACCGCGACTATGCAGTTGACCTTGTTCCAAAATTCATAATTGCCTCAGGAGAGTTGACTAAAATCCTCGTCCATACCGATGTTACTAGGTATCTTGAGTTCAAACAGATCGCAGGTAGCTTCGTCTACCGCGATGGAAAGATCTCTAAGGTGCCTAGCACGGAGTTGGAGGCAGTCAGGAGCCCCCTGATGGGTCTGTTCGAGAAGCGGCGCGCGAAGAAGTTCTTTGAGTTTTTGCAAGGATGGAGGGACGAAGACCCTACTACGCACCAGGGTATTGGGTTTCGTTTTTGGAGTGCTGAATGTCGACTCACCAGTCCTAGGTATCGATCTTGACAAACATACCATGAAAACAGTGTACGAGAAATTTGGCTTGGAGCCAGGTACCCAGGACTTTATCGGCCACGCTATGGCGCTCTACTTGGATGATGAGTGAGTGCATAATGCTATATCTGACGTTCGTTGCGAGGGCTGACTGAGTATGCTAAAGCTACATTACCAAACCTGCACGTACAAGTTATGATCGCATTATCTTGTACACGACTTCGATGGCGCGTTACGGCAAGTCTCCTTACATCTACCCCCTCTATGGACTCGGCGAGCTTCCGCAGTCATTTGCCCGTCTGAGTGCCATCTACGGCGGTACATATATGCTTGATAAACCGATTCATGCCATTGTTACTGACGCTGACGGCAAATTCGTCGGTGTCACCAGCAATGGTGAGACAGTAAAGGCTAAGCAAGTCATTGGTGATCCGAGTTACTTCAACGATGCCAAAGACGGCAAAGTCAGAGTCGTCGAGGAAGGAAAGGTCGTTAGGGCAATTTGCCTCTTGAAACATCCTATACCTGGGACCGACGATTCCGACAGTTGCCAAATCATCATTCCTCAGAACCAAGTCGGCCGGAGAAACGGTGAGCTTCGGAGCTTGCACACTCGCATTGATCTCATCAGGGCGTTTTTTCTAGACATTTACATTGCAATGGTCTCGTCTACCCATAATGTTTGCGCCAAAGACATCTACGTTGCAATTGTCAGCTCCATCGTGGAGACTGACAAGCCCGAGTTGGAGATCGCTCCAGGTCTTAGCCTTCTAGGTCCCATTTACGACAAGTAAGTCATCCGTCGAGAGAGAAGTTTTATAGCCATGCTGATTGATCTATCAGGTTTGTCTCCATTACTCCCATTTACACGCCAACAAGCTCCGGCAAAGCCGACAACATCTTTATTACCCGTTCCTATGATGCAACTTCTCACTTTGAAACAGTAGTGGAGGATGTGCATGACGTCTGGAACCGTGTTATTGGCACAGACCTTGTTCTCAAGAAGAGGGAGGTCGAAGTGCATGAATAGATAATGAGTAACACAATGATTGGTTTTGTTCATAACAACTGAAGGCTCTATACTGAATGGACTCTGAAATTGAAGCTATTATGAAGTATGATCGTCCCCTTTTGCGAGTTTTCCATCATCTTGTAATGATGTCAATGGAAATTATATGATTTAGTCGCTCAAGCCGTCTCTGACTTGTCTTGTCAAATTTCTATTGAAAGAATGCATCCATGTCGAATTCAGGCACTTGTAAATCTTGTTTGGCCGACTTTATCAGCTTCCCAAGGCCAGCCTTTCGGGCAAAAAAATCGCTCTCTTCTTGAATTGGTTCAATAGAACGGACCTTTTCGTCATCCTGTCTTTCAGGAGACGCTCTACGAGTTGGCGGGAAGGACGACAGGTCCATGTCAATCAATATGGAAGATCTGCGCAGCAAAGGTCGTTCCAGACTAAAGATACGATTAGGTGTAGGGGCAACCGTCCTCGCTGTCCCATTTACTTTGGCGATTGTAGGAAGGGAGGGCCGAGAGAAAGACCAAGACCGAACAAGGTCCAAAGCAAGTACATGGCAACCTGCACTATGTTAGAAAATTATTATTCTTAATAACAATAAAATGGTATACCCATCCTGCAGAACACCCGGGCCATCTGCAACACAAAGTTGAACTCTGCACGGGCTGATATCTCGCTTGTGCCCTTCGCAGCTTGTAGGGTCTTTGAACGCAATTGTGAAAAAAGCAAAGCAAGACTTGGATCATCATAATGAGGGTCTCCGATTACCCTTACTTTGACATTGAAAGCAGTGACAATATCTTGTAGGGGAGTCTTTTATGATATGAGAGAGGCTTTGATTTCAAACATTGATCGGTAGTACTCACAAGCAGAATCCTTACAGCCAAATCACGTCGATGCAGCATCCAAAATGCCCAGCTGCCCAGCCATCTATTTCCGAGTTCAAAGGCGATGGGAAGAACAGTGTTGGTGAGAACTTCTTTGAGGATAGGTCCCTCATTGCTTTGCTCTACAACGCGTGCGAGGGCGATAGCGAGCTGAAAATCACCCAATTGCTTCAGGCATACGTTAACTGCGTCTCGCAACGAACCCCCGAGCAGGAAGAACGCGACGGCATACTCTGTCACTTCGTCAGTAGATAATAATCTCTGCAATATCAGAAGATTACCAAATCTTTGTTTACTAAGCAATGCGAAGGCGTTCTTTAAAGCAGCGGTTCGCCATCGATCGAGGGTGAAGTCGTTCCCAAGAAATTTCAACATAGCACCTTGTTCCTTATGCCAGGCAGCTTGTCTCCACAAACCGTGCACCAATTTAGATTTGCCCAGGGCAAAGTAGAAGATTGAACATCTTGTAGGATCACGAGTTTCATCTGTCATGTATTCATTACGCGCAATGACTTCAAATTGAGACTTCTAATTCGGAGTTATTTAATAGACGCTCAACCTGTAATACTGCCCACGCACCAGAGATTCTATGGAAGTAAGCCAGAGAGAAATTCCCAATGCTCTAGCACCTGGCCACGTCAGTTTGCCGCCACAAGCACCAGTTGACGCATTGAGGAGGAGTTCCTGGCTTTCACTGTGAAAAGCCCAAATTATATCCCGATAGCGAAGCCGTTCTCGGCGAGCCGACACCTCTGGGACTGCTCCATTGACACCATTAACGAGTTTCCCTTCGGGACTCAACGCACG
>Ga0307514_10003025_pt1 | contig 16621 bp, 17 predicted proteins | sample 16_EM_MG_FD_203088 | JGI IMG/M metagenome (GOLD analysis project Ga0307514, IMG submission 203088) | Populus trichocarpa ectomycorrhiza microbial communities from riparian zone in the Pacific Northwest, United States - 16_EM | ecosystem: Host-associated > Plants > Roots > Unclassified | place...
TCCAGCATGCTTCGTCGTGTTTGGAAACCAGTCACCGCCACCGCGCTCGTTGGTACTCCAGCTTACTTTGCATATAACTATTTCAATCAACCTCCGACTTTTGATCTTCCTGTTCGAGTCAAAGGTGCTAACGGAAGGTCTGAAGTCACGACCAAGAAGATCACTCTTTTGCCTTTGAAGGATCTAGAGGCGCGTGTTCATAAGAATGCAGTGACAGAAACAAAGACGCGTCCAGATGGTATTTTATGGAAGTACACTACAGCGAATCTGGCTTCAAATGATCCGATCGAGGACGCACACGCAAATCAGGTCGTCGAGCGGGATGCAGAAGACCCTTCAGCTCCTGGAGATTACTTATTCTTTGCCGTTATGGATGGCCATGGTGGAACGGAGACTTCAAAGCTTCTGTCCCGTGTTTTGATTAAAGGGGTTGCTTTGGAACTATCCAATCTCATCTCGAATACCACCATATCCCCGGCAAATAGGTTTACTTCTTTTTTCCAAGCATCATCTTCTCGCACATCACTAGACGCCAATCTCAGTCGCGTCTCAAAAGCGATCGAACAGGCGTTCGAGAAGATTGACCAAGAACTTTTGGCTACACCTCTTCGTATTCTTGCTAATAGCATGGATCCAGAAGATTTCAAGGCAAAGACAATACCCGATCTTTCAAAACATCCACTTGCATTGATTGTCACACGTCCAGCAATCTCAGGTACAATTTTCCCTCTCGGTGTCAATTTGACATCCTAGTCATTCTTGATAGGTAGCTGTGCATTGCTTGCTGTCTTTGACACCACACATCGCGATATCCACGTAGCATGTACAGGCGATAGTAGGGCAGTTGCAGGTGTCTGGGAGCCTTCAGAAGACGGAAGGAGGCATTGGCGGATTGACGTCTTGACGGAGGATCAAACAGGTCGTAACCCTGCGGAACTAGCACGGTACGTGAGTCATTTGGATGCTGAGTACCTGTTCGCTGAATGCCTTGTCAGCATACAGTCGGAACACCCAAAGGACGAAGAAAACGACGTGATTAAAGGAGGACGCGTCCTGGGAGGTCTTGAACCCTCACGTGCTTTTGGCGATGCACGGTATAAGTGGCCTCAAATGGTTCAAGAAACGTGAGTTATTTTTTTTCCATCAATTTCTTTGCTCAATAAATATTCTCATTTTGAGTATAAACGAAGCATTCATGGTCGGAAACCAAATGCCAATGAGACCTCCCCCTGCGTTGCTTAAAACACCCCCATACGTAACCGCTCGACCTGTCATCACACATCGCAAGATGTCCCTTCCGCCCAAGAGTACACAAGGATTTGTGGGCGCAAAACGTTTCTTAGTTTTGGGCACGGATGGCCTTTGGGATGAACTCAGGTAAATGCATTCTTCTGCATAGTTTTCACACGTTTTTCTCATCAATCATATAGCAACGAGGAGGTGGTCAGTCTTGTCGCCGGTCACTTAGCCGGCCTCAAGGGCACTATCTCAAAATCCGAACTACCAAAGATAGTCCCTACAGTAAAAGGATCACAAGGCGTTGACGGCAAGCAACATTCCAGCAACCCCCATATACGCAAGGAAGGCTCTTGGATTTTCAAGGATGAAAATCTCAGCGTACATTTGATAAGGAATGCATTTGGTGGAGGGGACGAGATGGCATTTCGCAGAAGCTTAAGCATTCCCGCTCCTCATTCGAGGAAATACCGCGATGATGTCACTGTGACTGTAGTGTGTTGGGAAGATGGGAAGGAGGCCGAGGCGAAAATAATCTCTGAGAACATCAAGGCCAAGTTGTAAGTTCGGCCAACGGTATATCCGTAATCATCGTTTTGAGATTCATCACAATAATCTTGAATAATTTACGCATGCAATTACTTACAACCACAATCCACCTAGGAAACGAGTCAAATGCCTATTCGTTTCTTTTTACTGATTGGTCCATTGAACGGATTCGATGTTATGTAGCCGTTCGTTCGGGACTGCAGTGGCGATGAAAATTTCTTCAAGGGATATCGATTCAGTGATTCCATCTCTAAAACCTTCCTTTTCTTTGGCATTCCATTCGTGCTGGCGTAGAATTTAGCGGCTGGGATTGCAGGCGAAGTGGAAGTAACAGAAGAAGGCGGCAATTGACTGGAGGGAGATGAAGGTCGTCGTGGCAAATCATCGTCATTGGCCAGCCCCCCTATATTATCAGTTGGGTTCCCTTTGACCTGCTCTTCATTCTTTTTCTCGTGCAACGTGTCCAACCCCGTCTTATCTTCTTTATCAGAGTCACCATCGGTGTCATAATCTTCCAATGCTGCCAGCGCCTGACTCTTGTTCTTCGCTACAGCTTCGATTTTGGCCTTCAAATTCGTAGCCTGGGGATCAACAGGACTGCTGGGCGTTAAGGGTGTAATGGACATATCCTCCATCGATGGCAGCAAAGGGCCTATGAATTTTGCATCGACCTTGACTCCTGTGTCCTCGTCATCACCCACAGTCTCCTTCGCTTTTAGAATCCTTTTTTTCATCCCAGCTGCAAGGCCGTTCTTCATGAGAGGACCATTGATACCAAGGAGGGGTGCTTGGACGGCTGCCTCCAACACTTGCCCTTTGCTTTGGATATAAAACAGCATATATGCGTTCCTCTTACCCATAGGCACATTCGCTTGTGTTACAGCCTCGTCGTTCATCTCGAACCAACGACCTTCCTTGCTCTTAACAAACGCATAATAATGACCTGAGTTTGGGCCACCTCCTGCATGGCAGATGACCCCGTAAAGTGTGTATGTTGGCCCAAAAGAACCATCACTCATGAACGGCCGCAAAGACAATTGTTCGTCGTATTGCAGAGGATGTGATATTTTTCTGCCAAGAGGCGAGAAGCGTTTTAGATGGACAGTCAGAACCAAAGGAGCTTCATGGATAGTGAAACATTTCTCTGCGTTGACATGTTTCTTGCACCTGTCGGAGACAGAGACATGAGAGTCTGTTGCTTCTAAAGTGTTGATGAAACTCACTTTTCGCACTTGTACTTGTCTGCCCCTTTTAGAAAATCAACAGCAACGAACTTCCCCAGAGCCTCCTTTAACGAGTCGCATCTGAAAATATCAAGACTGAGATCCAATATGCGATCAAAGGTATCGCTATTGTGCCCACAATCTCGACATGTCACCCTCGAACGTAGCCGCCCGCCAAATATTTTATGTACCCAAGTTGTTTCCGCAATCTTGGCGTCTGGTTTACTAAAACAGAAGATCAGGCGTCAAACACAATATAGTAGCAAAATACGAACGAAGGAAGGCCTGCGAGACATGACTTTTGTAGGGCGTCAATCGCGTAACGTAAGAATTCATGCGTATCTTCTTGACGACCTTTTCGCATGTGTTTGGCAATGACTGTATTACTGAGTCATCGAGGATTTTATTTTAAAAGCGATGATGCCAAACCTTGAAGATTATTACTGATGGAACTTGGAGAAAATGCTATTTTGCCAGTATATGCCTTGACAGCAACTTGCCTCAGACTACAAGCCATACAAAACCCAGCAGAGACACGACCTGCCAGGGATTTAGTCGAAAGTGGGAGTTCGAACATAGAGTCGTGACGCACAATCATCCTTGTGAGCTAACAATTGTCGGAGCAGTGGTGGTGTATGAAGAAGGCACTGAAGAGCGCTGTTCAAAAAACAAGTGTTACCGAGGTTGTATAAACCAGGTGCACGACCGCAGGTGTGCGGCCATGTCATGTCAATAGTGTCAGGGTATAGAGACGCAGGGAGTTTAGCGCCTGTCGTTCGAGAGGGTGAAAGAGTGCTTTTCGTGGGAGTGGGAATGGGAGCAGATGATCCTGGCTTGGGTTCTTCAGGCAGCTTATTGTCCTGTGAGTCAAAATGACGATCCTCTATAGTAAAAGAACGCACTTCGATCTTAGGAGCCTTTGGACTTGTATTAACAGCCTCGTATTTATTGCCAGCTGCAGTCAAAGTTCCCGACGAAGACCCTTCTATGAATTCGATAGGAGCGGGGAGCAAGCTGTTAAAAGTCTCTATGTCCTTTGCAGGTCGGTAATGCGCAATTTCGTCTGCATTGGATTGTGTGGAGAACATTGTGGTGGGCATTAGCGGCGATGCGAGCATCGTTCGTGATCTAACACAAAAATCTACAAAAGCAGAAGGATTCCGTAGAAATGTGGAATGCCTTCTAGCACAAGGTGGAGATGAGACAAAAGAAAAAAAATGGTGGAGATGTGGCTCGCGGTCGGCGAAAAGACGCGACGGGTCATTCCTTCATCAACCTTTGTTTGCACGATGTGGTGACAACATAACATTCACCATCCATACAGACAGTCAACATATTATACAGTCTGCTAATTAAATGATTATGTCGGACGATTAACTATAGTATATACAAATACGTATTTACAAAATTAAATTAACATAGTATAAATCTCTTTAACTGTAACGGATTAGAGCGATCTAGATGATCATGCATCTGACAAATTAATGGTTGACAAATCGAATAAGGGGAGATCAGTATAAAATTTTCCAAACTCAAACGATAGAGAGGGATTTTGATAGCAAGAGGCGACGTCCCGCGCCGACACATGGCTGAACACATCAGGATACAAGGGTGTCTGATTATTCTCTCGCTTGATTTCATTCGCAAATCGTGATGCAGAGGAAGCCAGAGAAGTTGGCATTGGGTACTGGAAGTATTCACCGGAAGAGGGAAGATCGGGAGGTGTGTCCATGACACAGAACCTTGTCCCGTAGAAATCCACGTAAGGATTGGGATATGATGGAATCTGTGTGGGAAACGGATCCATATAGTCTGTGGACCAGGGAAAAGCCTCGATCGGCGTGGAACTCGTCGAAGACTCTGAGGGAGACTCTAAGGTGAGAGTCAGAGCAGATTGTATGAGCAAAATCAATACTCACCATCGCTGAACTGATCGATAAACTCTTGTCCCAGAAATGTGAAATCGTTAGAGGTAACGTCACTGTCTATCAGAAGTTTTGGAAGTTTTGTCTTAGGTGCAGGAAGGAGAGGAGGTGCAAATGACTCCAGATCGATAGAGGAAGCATCGATGCCATGCTTTCTTAGGTGAGCCGCAAAGGCAGAACGACGTTTAATGCTAGAAATGCGCTTTTAAAACAGATCAAGACGTCGAACCACTTAAAAAGACTCACCGCGAGGTGCAGGAAGGTTCTGGACAGCGGTATGGTTCTATACGGCGATGCCTTTCTTTGCGATGTCTAGCGCAAGAAGAGGGATCTCCGAAAGTAACAACACAGTCATCATATCCACACACGTAGGGCTTGTTGCCATTACTTAAAGGTGGAATGAGCAAGGGCACATCAGTGTAGCCAATGCGATGCTTACTGGACATTCTGATGCGTTTTCCAGCCCGAAAGCTGGTTAAAAGTCTTCTTGCACTTATCGCATCGGAAGCGCCTTGAATGCCTTGGTATTGCAAAGCAACGGGCAATACGACATTACTCACCTGGTCTCCGTATGAAGGTATTTATGACGGGTCAAGTCGCCCTTTCGACCAAAAGCCTTTGGGCACTGATCACAGGGATGCTGAATGGATGGGATAAGGAGGTGTGCGGAAAAGCGGAGAAGACTACCTCACCACAGAGTGTGTTTTTCCCATCACAAAAACGGTGTATAAAGCCTGCCAGAGGATATCTACCCAAACAACCCTGCGCAAGCGGGAAAATAGGGACGAGAAATGACGATTGCTGCATGCATCCACTATCCTCCTATTTAATGTTTCAAAAAACATTCGGAACAATGTGTTGTTTACGCACGTTGCGATCTCTATTGTCTGACACGATCATTCTAGACAACGTGGCGCTTAATTACTGTGGCGGGATTGCCCTTTTAGGGATTAATCATAATTGGTGTGACTCCACTATCGGAAAACATGTACTTATACACGTCCCCTCTATTATTTGTAAGTCGATAAAATACTGCGTCCATATAATACGCTTCATGAGCTTTCAATTATTGAACCGGCAATGTTGCACAACGTAATTGTGTTTTTAACGATCACCGTTATTTGGACGATCATCACACGTCACTGGCATTTACAGAACGCTTATCCAGAAAATTTAGACAGCCCTTTTTGAAGCCTCAGCTTATTGTCATTGGCGCGCTAGTCACCCTGTCTATCTTCGCCCACCCTGGATTTCGTGTGCCGCAATAAGTTGGGGATATATATAGAATACACGGAGAGCCAATGTCATTATGGCAACACCAACATCGTAAAGGCCGTGCAGATAAATCGACCACATACCACAGAAGTAGCTTGTCGTTTGAACATCAGAATTTCAGAAAGAACACAACTACTGTGAGGGATCAGGTGAGAGTCTAAGGGAATCGCTTCCGACGGTCTCAATTGCCAGTCTCCACAAATCATATATATTCATTGACCTTTTATACCTGAATCACGTACAGATGTACAACCGGGGGGGGACTAGGATTCAGTCACGACCTAGAGGCTAGAACTAAATACAGCTCGAAATGCGTGAGTTATCTATTGATCTTAAAGTTGTGGTATCCCGTCACCTCTACATTCAAGAGGCCCGACTCCACGAGGCGCGGAGATACCAAAATCATAGTATTATCGACACAGGGGTTACGCTAGTCTTGAGAAAAAATTCCTTGAATCCATTTTTGCCAGTTTGGGTGTCATGATACCAAATGTAGTTAGGTTTGTTGCTCATTCATTGTCACGGAATTTACCGTAAACCGCCTATCTCTCCGACTCCGATCTGCAGTTGACACAACGTCTTAAAATTGTTCTTCCAATGTCATTGTTTAACACGTTGGGCCTGACACTGGCATGTTGGTGCAGAAGCTAGGAAAGGCTAGGAATCATATAGATTAAATTTCGAGTTCGATTCTTTCTGACCATTCCGGTGCCACACAAGGAGAGAAAGACATTACAAGTACCTTAAATTTTTGGCAGTGCTATGGCAATGCATCGTAATTGTCATGAAACTTATTTCATAGATCCATGTTCTGTTTGTTCGTATGCCAAGTCAGGGTCTAGTTCCACCATTTGTACATCTGCACGTCGTCGCTCGCCATTATAGAACCTTATAGAACCCGATATATTGTTCTTTGTCGCATAACGATAGTGATAGTGTTTTCCGTCTCACCCACAACGGGTTTTCATAGGGAGCGAGGTGGCATACCGTGATGACTTCGATTAGCGGGGAGCTTCTCAAGTTTCCTACATAAATTTCATAGGCTATGTTCCTCTATCCATACTAATTCTGCTTGTTGTGAATGACAAAGCTGGGTGGCCTAGCTCCCAATTATCCGATTTCAATCGAAGGAAGTTGTGCACAGTAATTTAAGTCATGGCCTTCGCTCATAATTATTCCTTGGAGTCTAGACCGCAAAACTATTTGGTAAACCAACAACAAAATTTCAGACCATCTTGTTTTTTCTCAGCTTTCGAGTAACTTCCGGCCTTCCAGACGGGATCATTGAGGAGATAGACTAAAATCTGTCATCTGAGGTGCAGACTGAACACTGGTGCAACTTAGAAGATCCAAGGCGACGATCCCTCAACCTCCTTCTTCTGGAGCAAGCCACCCTTTCTTCGTCTTGCACGGGCATCAGCCTCTCGGGAAAGATCAAATGTACTGAACTGGGAGCAGGTCAAATCCCGGAATTGACGTAGGAGCCGTCCAAGTTCTGTCGTACACTCTTCCATAATTGACAGTGAGTCCTCGGTGTGCATCCGTAATTTAGCCAATGCATGCCACTCTGACATACGGTAAGACAAGAGTAGAGCATGAGGATATAGAAGCGCTCAAAATCTCTGCCAACAATGCACTGATCTCGTCAACGATGAGATTGGGGAGGGAACGGATTCCGTGATAGAAGGAAGATATGTTGTCCATAGACTTGCAGGCTTGGATCTGCTTCCATTCCTTTTTGAATGAGGGACCTGCAAAAGTGCAGAGGAGGGCGATTTGAAAGCAGGCAACAGCGCCCTGAGGTCAGGAATAAACTACCTCTCCCTGCCGATAGAGTGGTTTCTCCATTTCAGCAAGGATATGTGATTTTCCAAATCCCATAGTGCCCTGGATGTAGAGTCTGGTTCCACCTCAGGTTTCCAACAAGAAAACTGTTTTATGCACTCCCCTTGACCCAAATACTCGACTTTGCCACCTTTGGACCGCAAGCCTCAACTGAACGGGAAGGGTGGGTCGGAGCTGACATGTTGTCATAATCTTATTTGATATCCATATCTGTAATCACCGACCTTCTGAGGGTAACCGCCTGTCCTCCCATCCTGTGAGAAAGAAAATATCTCTTGGCAAATCAGCAATAGACAAGGTATGTGATGTATACCTTGATCACGGTTGATCTTCTGGAGCGCCAACGTTGACGCTGTTCATGGTCTGTATCTCAGTTTCCATTGATGTCTGGTCCTCCCGCTGCTGTAAAAGGAACACCTTTCCAACACAACGGAGTGGTTGAAAACGGGAGCCGTGCTGCGAAGCTGGTCAGAAGAATATCCTCACTTTCCTAAGGATAACATCTGAAGTTCTGAGATGCTTCGCGTATGATCGCCGTCTTCAAATCGTTGATGTCCCAATTGGCGTTCGCATGAATAGAGAATGTGCTTCGCTCGACTAGGAAGTAGGAATGGCGAGATTCATCAGCGGGAAGCAGATGATTCGTTCTCTTCATTGTTGGTGTCTATGACAAGGGTGATCGCGTGAAGCATGGCTTAACGTCCGGTACACCGTAAGCTATACGCAGCTCACAGACGAGGGTTGGGTTGCGGAGTGCAAAGCATTAGTACACAACGTGACTTCCTGCAATCTCAATACATTAGCGCCTGAAAGGAAGGAACAAACGACGGATCTCAAACATATTATTATTCCCGATACGCTAAATGTATGTACAAGCGCCATCTCCATTTCAGCTCGCTTAGTTTAGGTCTAGCCTACATAGACGTCCTTGTGGACCAGTAATCTGAATTGTCGCTGCGTGGACCGATGATTACAAGGTAGGTTATCGAAAGAATGGAGGGTTGGTTGTCTCTGGCCACGTTTTTTTGGCTTATCAGCTCCAATGTGCCCCATGATCGGCAGGCTGAAGCTTCTTCATCGTATATGAGTGAATTCAGAATTTCTACCCGCAGCTAACGATATATAACGACTGTCCAGCGGAATCCGTCTTGTCGCTTCAACAGACCATGTGAATTTACAGCTTTATTATTGGAACTGCCGCTCAGCCTTCTATTTAGTATCCCTCTGATAAAAGATATGCATACGAACCAATTATACAAAGGTTCACCTCGGTCCGTTACATACTCGGAAAATTCGTTTCTCAACTTATCCGAAGAGCAAGGGGCCATTTGTACCAAAATTCTTTTGAGTTTTAGAAGTTGACATGATACAGCATGATACGCGCGCCGAGCTAATCAGCCGATGAACCGTCGATTTCCTCTATAATCTTATTCACCGCAATGTTTCTTGCAATCGTAGAAGGTGGTTTCAAATTCCTCAATATGCGGAGAGTCAAGATCTATCATCCACATCTGATGATTCTGATCATGATGAGCATCCAGAATTTCTGCAACCATTGATGGCAACCAGAAAGAAGACCTGAATATTGAGTGATATTCGACGAAGACTTATTATCATCTTCGCAAGTTTCCCTAGGCCACGAACAAATGTCTAATCACATTAAAACGCTCTACCTGGTAACATTATCCAAAAAGGGGGCAGATCAAGGTGGAGAGCCGACAATATGTGGTCTTGAAGAAAAATAAGAAGTGGAGTTATTCAAATAATATTCGGGAACGAAGGTAATGCGGCCACAATCGGGAAGGTTGTAGGTATTGCAAAAAATAAAACTCCATGAATTACACTGGGACATTCATGCTAATTCGTTGTCTTTCAGTGAATATATATATTTCTTCGAAATTGAACACGACTTACGCTGCCTGCCCTATAACGTTACCAGCCGGATTGTAGAGGCAAACATAATAATTGGCTCTGCCATGCTTTGGGTCAAAAAAGTTTTCGCACACGGAGACAGAACAACCGAGTTCCGTTGTCGATCTCCATACGACTTGGGTGAAGCGAAGGTAAGAAGGACGGGCAGGGTCGTAATTGTCTGCCAAAAAGCACCACTGATGAGAATTGAGAACATGATTAAATACTATCTACTCACCCTTGTCATTGATAAAAGACGCAACGGCGTCGTCGATGGTGAAATTCCCGGTTCCTGCGACTATGTTTTCACCGTAATTGATATCACCAAGGATTCCGTCCGAATGTTTGAGATTGCACCGGTCAGCCCAAAATGTGGCCTTGGCTGCGAGAGAGTTGGACCATTTCAGTGGTGGGACACCATGTTCTAGTCGGATATCGTTATGTGCACTTAGGAACGCATCGATTTGCCTTGAAGTGTCGCGACTTGCAATAGCGTAAACAGGCGGAAGGTTCCTCTGTGAGGGGATGGCACGAACGGCAGAGAAATGGAAGAGAAAAGTAAGGATGTACAAAAGAACGACAGAAAACATATTTTCTCGAACAAGATACAAACCAAAGGATTGGAAAGAAGGAGGCTCTGAAACACCTCAACTATGAATACACAACGTAGGAACAAGCAGGAGGTATCTTCTCCGTTGCTAACGACGTCTGATATCCCCACTGATGTCACGCGGAACATCTAAATCAGCTGCACGTCGTCCTTACGGAACGCGTTAATTGAAATGTGCAGGGATATGTGAAGGACGAGTCCTGGATGCATGCATTTTCAACACCGGCTGGAATTGTCCAGTGAGATACTTCCATCTTATTGACTGGTTCTAATGTTATATTCCCCTTTGAATGTATCAAGATCTTTCTCTTTTGACTTGTACTGCTCTGCCAACGTCGAGATAACTTTTCGAATCTGAAAAAAACAGATCAGCATTAGGCTTTGTCTAGAATCAAGTTCGAACCTACCCCATCGCGATTTGTTTGAAGAGCCGGACAGACATCTTTGACTGTCCTTTCGACAAGAACACCGCCAACTAGTCGGAAACACTTTCGATCGGGATCATCAACGAGTGCCTCTTCCAATGTGGTGAGGACAAGACTGTGTTCATCCGCTTCCACTTCTAGTTCCCCGACTTTACGAGCGAGTGATTGTAATTCATTTTGTAATCGAACGTAGGTTTGTTGAATTTCTGGCTAATCAAAATCAAAAAAAGATTGAAAGCATAGAAGGATTAACCCAACACACCCTGATCTGATAATGCAGCTGCCTTGACTTTTGTTTTGGCGGTGGAAGTCGACATGGTTGAGTTTGAGTTGCGAAAGATCTAATTGGCTAACGACGATGTGTGACATCTGTGACGCAACTGACGTTCCGCTCCTCGCGAGTCGTTCCCGACATATTTTGGCGACCTTCTTCGCCCCAATGCTTTCCAGACTACACCTTGTCGTAGGCGTACGGCCTAGCATACTCCGGGCTGTTGTTTTCTCCTCTGCTAGTACCGCACAAGTTGCTCGACGCCTCATTTCTACCTCCACCCGCTCGCATGCTGAACACTCGAACTACTCACAGCGACCGAGGGCCCAGCCGTCATTAGCTAGTCGTCTAGATGAACAGGCGGGACATACGCAACCAACCACTACCGCAGGATATGATTCATATGGCAATGAATTGAATCCCTATAAGAATGGGCCCAGTGCTCTCGACAAAGCTGTTCATCTGTTTTTTTTCACTGAAATTATCAGAGGTGTGTCAAACTAGTTTCTCGTTCCTCGTATTTTTCTCACAGATTTCTTTTTTCAGGCATGTGGATTGTGCTAGAAAACTTTTTCCGACCTCCGTACACCATCATGTATCCATTTGAGAAAGGCCCTCTATCTCCTCGCTTCCGGGGTGAACACGCTCTACGTCGATATCCAAATGGCGAAGAACGGTGCATTGGTATGTGTAAACAGCACAGGATGGATAGCAGACTGACACCAATCACAAAGCTTGCAAGCTTTGCGAAGCCATCTGCCCAGCTCAAGCTATCACGATTGAAAGTGAAGCTCGTATGGATGGCTCAAGGAAGACCACAAAATACGGTTTGTGACTCTGGAATTTCACTTGGTGTTTTTTGCTCAGAGGACGTATCAGATATCGATATGACCAAATGCATCTACTGTGGTTTCTGTCAGGAAGCTTGTCCAGTTGATGCGATCGTCGAAAGTGCGACCTTGTGTTTACATTATATCTTGAAGAGTTCAAAAATGTTATTTTTTAGCTCAAAATCAAGAATTCTCTACGGAAACTCGAGAAGAACTCTTATACAACAAGGAGAAACTTCTTGCGAATGGAGATCGTGCGGAAGCAGAGATAGCAGCCAATCTTTATGGTCAGCGTGCACCCCTTCCGTATATTTGGAGAGTTTCTAACCATATGATTTTGTCAGCGGACCATGTTTACCGGTAATACAGCATGGTGTGACTCCTGGAACGTTAAATGAGTCCGCTTTTCCATTTTAATGGATGTCGATCATGTAGTTGGTTCCATTATAGATATCGCAAAGAATCAACGTTAACTTATCGTAGCATTGTCTTTCATCCATTAACTATCATTCAAGAATTGTAAGTAATGTTGAATTCAATAAATGTTGCCCGGAAACCGGGCCGTTTTAAGCACAAGACGTTCTTCTGTACCAAATAATACCTATACGAATTCCCCCCTCTTGGTTGTTGGTTTCTAACTGTTTTGAGGTGAGGCTTCAGAACGGAAGCCTCCTCTACATCTTGTTGTTATGAAATCCGAGGTGGGAATTATGCACGGTAGCGCAAGTTTGAAAAATCTTTTTTTTCTGTGCCGAATCGTGACAAACGATGAGTCGGTTGAATTCCTTGTGGTCGGCGTCTAGTTTTCCAGATTCATTCTTTCGCCAGGGAAACTAATACTTTTTGTTGTTCTTTTCAATTGCCGGAAGATGTGAATTATTGAAATTCTTGGACAGATATAGTTGATCGCTCATCGTTTTCACTTGAAACAGTGCGGATGTCAGTTCGTTGGTCACCGATGTGGAGAAGCAGGGGCGTGAATATTTCCTCCAAGTGGCGGCGGCGAACATGACATGTCCTGACTGACAACTTTTGTGCATGATGGGATTGGACTCCTTAAAACGGTTGTTTGCCAATCTTTCTGACGGCCATACTAATCCACCTCTAATTTGTAGGATTCCCGCGGATTTATATTCTAGATCGGTCTTCGCCCACAGTACTAAGAGCCGTACTAGGTAAGATCGTTCGTTGTTCGCTAGGAATCCGGGTCCAGGTTTCCAAGCAAACCAGATGAACATCAAAATTTCGTTATTATGAGTCTTTTTGACTTGCCATATATGGTTGCGCAAATGGCGAACCTTTGAAACACTCTGTGCTACGCAACTCGTAGGTGAGCTGAAAAAGATCACAATTCCACTGCAACGCGCATGCAACTCAACAAGAAAAACAATTGTCGCATTTATATCATTCTATTCGGGGATTCTTTCAACTAAATCGGCTGCATCGTGCGCTAGCCGGAAAAAAAATTCGCAATTGCTGTATTCCGGAACACGCATAAAGCCTGACGCATATCTCGGCATACAAAAACCCCCGGCCCCCGCTCGTATTACACAGCGCCATGATGGAGTCAAGAAATATATTTGATAATCGGGTAATGGTATTTTGTTTTGAAGAGACATTCAGATTGATAGATTGATGCGCACATTCGTCTGCACAGGTTGAAACTTACTCGGCTCATTCTTGGTCTGACTTTCATACCTCAGCCTTACAAACCAACGAGATCGTCGGTTTGTTGAGGATCGAACCAGTTTACCAGAAGTTTTGATGTGTTAAATCGTGGAATCCCAACCGTCTGCCGCACACGGTACTGCGCAATCTGTGGCTCTATTTTCCGTGTATGCGGGAAAACATGTGACAAACGGAAGCTTTGGTGCCTCTTCCATTATAACTGCAATTCTGACGACAAAGGTTAACGATGGTTAATTGCTCAGGCTATTGGATTACGAGCCGGATAGTCGAAAGAAGGTACGCTTCTCCTGTCTTGACCCCACATACACCTCCTCTGTGATGTTCACGCATATGGAGATGAAGTCATTTCCCGCTCATCGCGGTTTTACTGTGGTCATATAGTTGGTCATCAGACCTGGTGATGGCTATCTTTGCAACTCGATCTTGGCAGCCAATCGCCGGAATTGAAAGACCAACAAGTGATTTTTCTCCCAAAGCTCATTAGCAAATAAAATGCCTTCACTGACTGGAGGGCTGTGAACCCTGTTTCTATTCAGGTCGGCTGGTGGTGTATTCCTTCTGGCAATATTTACTCATGACATTTCATCTAGACTCCAACAATCACTTGGATTCGCCTTCTCGCCGTTTTTGAGGTTGATACTCCACTTCAAGGGTCCTCCGGCGGAGGTAAAGAAAGATGCGACATATACAAGCCTGGTAAACTTCATTCGTAGAACGACCATCTTATCTTAAACCCCACTTCCGACATTCTATCTTCGGGCCACGATAACAAAGTGTCATTCGAAAGAAGGGCATAAGCAAGAAAAGGAAGATTTATTCAGAGCCATAACGGGGGCAGAACGGGCACACCTTATCGGATACCGAGACTTTTAGACTTCTCTTCGTTCTACACCATCACAAGTACCTGTTTATCAAGCAGGGGCACCCTTGTGCCTTCATGTCAGATCAAAGAAGACAAAGTGCTTTCCCCAGTCAGCCGACCACTCCTTTAAGACTTCCGGCTACGGCGATCGCAGTTTCGCGGAAGGTCAAGGTGCTATTTCTGTGCATAACGGCACGGTCACTCCGCAGCAAAGGAACTCGTATCAGATAACTATCCAAGAAAGAAAACACCGATGTCTTGAACAAATAGGCAGGTTATGAATGTGGTTTGGGCATATCTTGAAAACACTGCCACCAGTCTCCGCAACTTGAGATTTGTACCAGTTTTCTGTGTTGGCGTTGGGCGTCACTGGCCTCAGTGAATAATCTCTATCCGCGAACACCAGATGATCCTTTTTCGAATCTCAAGATGACATTATTATTATTTTTTGGCTACAGCTTGAGTTGGAAAGTCTACACCGAACGCCCCTCAAACTCTGTTTCAGGATAGTACTGTTCAATTTATGAGATACCCCATTGCTTCTCAGTCAAGTTGCCCTCAACCTCAGCAGACAAACCGAACTACCTTCGCGCAATATGACATGATGTGCTACAAGAGGTAAAAGAGCTCACACGTACCCGCAGTCATGCACGAATTTAGATATCTGGACACAAGGCGGGAACTTGAATTCATCGCTCGAGTCAACCGGTTGTGGCCCCCCAGCTAGTCAAATAGTGTATTATTCTGGAACAAAATGGACAGCGTAGTAGTACCTCATGACCGACACATGTCAAAAGAGGAATAACTCACACATGCACATACATGTGCAAACTTTGGACCCTCGAGAGTCAAAAAAAGCGGGTAGAGTACCCTAGTAAGAGGGGAACAAGAAAGGAAAGGGCAAACTATAACTCTTTTTTTGTTGCAAATCAAGTTTCTAAGCTCATTTGCTCCTTTTTCAGAACTGGGCCCCTTCCCGTCGGTCTTTGAGCTTGAAATAACTCTTGCTGCTTAGTGACCACTGACCCCCAAATGGTGCGCCTCAGCGAGCCCAAGATCGGAACCGGTTGAACAGATAATGCGCCGCGATAAGCATATAGAGATTGAACCCATTGCAATTGGTCGGTTGGTCTTCTCATCAACGAGACAACGCGGGGCTGTGGCGCCAGTATTGCGGATTTGGCTGTACCATAAAAATACTAAATGGGGCATGTCGAAAAAGCTAAAAATTTCTTGTACAAAAGACATATGAATATTACAATAAGACCGACAGGCTGACGAAATAAGAGGGTCTTTTACAGCAGGACGAAAAAAAAAAACCAAAAGAGCTATGTCAATATTGTAATCTATTGAAAAATGAGATTATTTTTTTTAGGCCTTTTCCTAAATAGCGAATGCATTTCATGGAACGAGTGTGACTAAAAGCTGAAAAAATCTAAATTGAATGTGAAAGAAAAAAAAGAAAACAAGAAGGGAAAACACGAAAGGAGGAAGGAAGAAAAAAAAAATCAAAAATCAAAAAACATAATTCATCGTCCATCTGGAGAGTCCACCTCTCGATGGTACCGTTTCGGAGTAGGGCCTCTAAGATTTTCGTCCTGCATTACAATGGGCATTCGAGCAGTGCCATTACTATGCCCACCACCACCACCACCCAATTCACCTTCTTTGTCATCGTCATCAACTTCCATCTCATGCCTGCTTCGTTTTTTCCCAGTTTCGACCAAACTTGGGTCGATGAGATTACTACTAGCGGCCGTAACCTCTCCATCATCCGGCGCGCCCTTACTAGCCCGAGTGATCAGTCGAACCCGCTGTGATGACCGACCACCGGATCCACCATTGCGTTCCCTTTCTCTTTCCCTTTCTCGTTCTTGATCCCGGTCCCATTCGCGATCACGTGTGTCAACATTGACACCTTCAGGACCACCCCCGGACCCATGTCCGTAAGCACCGGGACCACCAGCAGA
>Ga0307514_10003027_pt1 | contig 16612 bp, 11 predicted proteins | sample 16_EM_MG_FD_203088 | JGI IMG/M metagenome (GOLD analysis project Ga0307514, IMG submission 203088) | Populus trichocarpa ectomycorrhiza microbial communities from riparian zone in the Pacific Northwest, United States - 16_EM | ecosystem: Host-associated > Plants > Roots > Unclassified | place...
CAATATCCTATGTTGGTATTGCAAATCCTCCCTCCACAATACCTTCACCTGCCCTGAATACTACCTCTCCAATAATCCTGATCACTACTACCAAAACCACCCTATCTACCATCAACACTATATTGATGTGTCAGCCATTGGAGAAGATGGATGCACCTCACAAATCATATTCCACTCCAATGCAAGAGAATGGGAAGTACCAAAAGAATGGAGAGAAAAGGAACTCAGAGATAAAGAATTCAGATACAAACCAGAAGGTAAAACACAAGAAAAAGGAAAGTACAGAGTGACTTTGGACCTGAAGGAAGGATACTTGGGATATAAAATGCCTGAGACCAAAAACAAGAGATGGGGATAAATTTTGGTCATGGAGGAATGTAAGGAAGACATGTATTTCCCAAAACATATCTTTTCCTTACCCTGAAGTCATGTGAGAACCAGGTGGAACATGTCAGGTGGCCTCCTGGAAAGATAATGTATTTTCTTAAGGATCAGATAACTCAGAAGTCATGTGAGAATTTCCTTATCAGATTATAACTTATACTTAGCTACAAGAGATGAGTCAGAGAATGACTCAGAGTAATGACTCACGGGGTGAGTCACAGGATGAGTCACAGGGTGACTCAGAGATGGAAAGCTATGACATCATTACTTAGGTAGATCCCTGCCCCAATGGGGATTTAAAGGGATCGCCCGCAACCAGATAGCTTTTCTTTTCATCATCAGTTTATTCAGATAGCAACAAATACAAGAGATCAACCTGTTAAAACCTTTGTGCCTCTTGGCACAATCACGTGACCTCTTACCTAATCAACTATCTTAATAACAACTATCTTGAAGATTACATAAGATAAACTTATGATTATATAAGTTCTTACACAAATCTCAAGACCAAACCTTTACAGTCTGCCAGCTGATTTGAAAGGCTGATTGCAAAATGGGCAGGCACCCAGTGCTGGGTAAGAATGCATCCAACAAGAGAGAAGATTAGATGATATGGAAAATACTGTTTGAGCTGGTTCGTCAGAACCAAGGTAAAATTTCAAGAACAAAGCACTCTTACCAAGAACCCTTCTCACGTCCAATCTACCAGTCCCTTGACACTTCCCTTCTTGTTTCCAAAATTAGCCGTTGCTGTCTCTCGCTTCATTAGCGCTAGTCTCACGATTATGCTTAGCGTTCGCTTTTTAAGTGAATGTCGCACGATTGTACTTGGCGTCCGATTTAGTCCCCAATAAGGTTGGTTCAGACTGAACTATCCTCGAACCTTGGTGTTTCAATGGGCTTTGTTTCCGAATTTGTTCTATTGACGCACGATTGCCCTTGGCATCCGATTTAGTCCCAAATGAGGTTGGTTGTGACTAGACTACCCACGAACCTTGGTGTTTCAATAGGCATTGTTTCCGAATCTGTTCGGTAGAACCATGCTATTATAGAATCACCAGGTGCACACAAGAAACTGAGATATTTGTACAGTGTCCCTTTCTTTATTCATGAGGCCATATTGTTTCCAAACCCATTACTTACATGCTGTTTGACTAGCCCCTTGTGTTGTAGGTGTTTTATAGCATATTCAAGAAGATGAAGGGTCATCAAATGCAAGTCGAGATAGAGTGGACTAAAGGGCCTCACAGCCTGACTGCATGCACAGCTAGAAGAAGTGAATATATATAAAGGACTTTACTCCCTACCAGGTATATATATTGAACAATATTAACAACATCTAGTCATAGACCACCGCAACATAAGAATTAGCCATATTATAACTGTTGATCAGTGATATAAATCTTGCTTCTATTATCATTCTGCCTCGATTACTTTGGTGTGCCTATTACTCATCCTCAATTAGATCCTAAAGGTATGTCTTTCATGCAATATCGGACGTAAGACGTCACGTGCCAACCAGACTAACTAATTGCCACTTTTGGCACTGCCCTACTAGGTAGTCCCCGAGAAATATGCCACGTGCACCAGCAGCGCATAAGAAGGACTAGGCTACCTCTCGAGCCAAGACCCAGCTAGGATGGGGTGATGATAACATAGAGGATTACAAAAAGTGGAGGAGGCATCTTAAGACATATGCACTTATGAACAATATTACTGGTAGGCGGGGGACATCGAATACTACCTGGAATGCATTCAAAACCTTTGCAATGGAGGCCAATCATGGACTCCCGGCATCGGGACGGACGTTGTTGAATACTCCAGTGGGAGATAAAGAAGGTGACAAGGCAAGAGACCGATTTCACCATCTTTTGTTGGATAGCCTGAAGAAAGATCGTGAGACTAGTGTAAAGGAAGGTCTGGCATTAGCAGCAAGACAGCGAGAGAATGCCGCCAATGACTCAGACGGGAACGAGGAACGTCCGACTATTCTACCATCAGTGCTGGTCTGGGTAGCAATTGTCGATCCCAATGTAGCGGGGGATACTGATGCGGCCGGCGAATACGTATGGGCGATCGCAAGTAGGAAGCAGTTTGTAGCATTGAAAAATATCGCAATTGTGGAAGTCATTAAGGGGATTAAGGACCGGATTCTGGCTGGGAAACATGTTCGGGCAATCTACGGTGCCATCAGCAAACCCAATGCTGATGGCAGTCAACTAGAAGACATTACGTGCATAATATCAGACGAGGACCTGACGAACTTCCTGACGGCTACGAATGGGGTATACAGACCCATCATGCTACAGGTAGAGTTGATCAGGGCCGGGGAGACACAAACTCCTACACCTGATGAACGACCATACTTTATGGCAGCCCATTGGGCTGCCAGGGAGGAGCCGTACGAACCTCCCGCGTCCGATTCTGAAAATCACTTGTACCTGATGAAGTTCGGCAAGAGAAAGGCTAAAGCGTGGCCCAGGAGCGACCATGGCTTCGAGCATGAGAAGGCAAAGGTACGTAAGTGTATCAAACGCATGCAGAAGCACATGAAAGAGTTGAAGAGACGCCACCGGGGGTTTATGGGCCCGGCGGTGGGGGATATTATCAATTCGCATAATAAGGCAGATTTCAGCTGGCTGAAGTAGTTAAATCCCTAAGATGGGAAGGAATATGTAAGGGGACGAGCAGCAGCCGTCGCTGGTAGGCAACGCTACCAGCAAACTAATGATAAACAGGCGGCAGAGGGTGTTGCACTTGCTGCATTCACTCCCCGAGGGGTTGGGGATTTCAATTATGAATCAGAATAGATAGCTGGAGGAAGAACATCGGGTGTAGAACATCCGATTAGGGGTAGAGAAAGGTGGCTCAAGAGCAAATAGGGAACGATTGCAGATAGAGGCCAGTATGTATATAGATACATGAATGGATTATAATTGCCTGAGATTGCAGTCACGTGATTCACTCGACAGAGCAGGCTAACAAACATGCATTAGCATCAATTCCCAGAGGCTGGGATATGATTATCTATGCATGCGGTGGGTAGTAGACAGTAAGACTAAAGAAAGGAGAAGAGGGGATCCAAGCTGAAGAGAAGTACTTAGACCTGGTCCCCCTGGGGCCAGAAGAGTTGAACAGTATCCACTTGCAGGTGTCCCCCCGAACAGCGTCCATTTCCTTCTTCATTCAGGCCGATTACTTCTCCTCTGCAAACTCGACTCTCTTCTGCCCGAACAAATATCATGGGGCGAAACAATATGCCTAGGCAGTACACAAGAAAGCGAGCAATGCTCACACAGGTATCGTCCATGTCCGATAGTTGGAAGCGAGAGGGGGATGAGCTCCACGACTTGCCACAAAATAAACAAATCCGAGTACAAGATCAAGTGCAGGTACGTGAGATACTAGTTTGTAGAGTTAGAGGCTAATAAGTAAGAAAGACAGACGAAGAGGAAGAAATCACACAAGTATCCGACTCGGACAAGGTGGAATACAATAGTAAGTACAGGGACGGGATGCCAGATACAGAATCAGAAGATGTTATGCAACTGGAGCAGACGGGGTGAGGAAGTCGCTCTTTTGTTGCCATTGCACTAGAGCTCCAACCACTATGTTTCATTGCACAAGCTTGGGTTAGCGACTATACCTATTTCTATAACCCATTATTGAATTCATTAGACATGATACACTTGATCAATAATGTATGGGAGTTTGCACAAGATCGCGAGAAATCATGCCTGATGAAAACAAAACCATGTGCTACCTTGGTAACTCATCCACATTGGTGAAAACGTGTGATAACTAACAAAAAGTAGCTGAAAAGCACACATTCGCAAGTCAGGGGATATGTCGTTTATGAGTGTCGATGGCTGATCTTGAAGTTATATAAGCTGAAGTATCAGGGGAAGGATGAGGTAGGAAGAAAGATCTCCTGGTTGTTAGAAAAGGACCGCTTTGTCTGCCAGGAAGAGCAAAGAGAGGTAAGTAGCTCGAGGCCGATAAATGATAAAGCGGACGCTGAGAAATGGATAACAGATGTTGGGCCATCGATTCCGGGCACGCGAACTTATTGAACTCACTTATGATCTCTTTTTTAAGGGAGGGAGGATGAGAGGGAGGCGCGACAGCTCCTTTTTCGAGAAGATCAATCCCTCCTTCGTATGCTTCCTGGATGCAGCAATGCAGCACTGCTTAGAAGAGTGGAAGGAGGGAGAAATGGTCACCATAGAATTCAAGTTCGAATCTGCTAGTGGTAAGTCAAAAATTGGACGCACGAGGACTGGATGCTGACAAGATATAGTCACCTATCACAGACTTCGGAACACATGGGGTCAGCACAGCGAAAAGGTAAGGAAACTCCTGCTGGCCAATATCAAGGCAGATTTGAGGACCAAGGTTGGGGGATATAATAGGAGAACTGAAGTAGAGTCCAGCATCCCATCAGTGATTGTTGAGGATGATAGGTATGAGGAGGAACTAGAAAAGGAATTAGAGAAGACCTTGTCTGTGGAGCAACTACCAGTGCCAAACACTGATAGGGAGGTTGAGATCCCGGATTCCCAAGAAGTGATCCCAATGGAGAGGACTAACATAGGGATAAGCCAGCTTTGGGGTCGATGGGAAAGTCAGGAGAAAGTAAAAGATTGAGCACAGGGAATACCGCAGTGGGTCCGATTGGGGCTGTGGAGAGGAGTGATCGCAAGCATGTTAGGATTTGTTTTTTCTTTTTAAGTAGCCATTGATTTGTCGAGAATTTGAGTGACCCCGAGTGATGGGTGGAGGTTTTTTTAGTTTTTTTTTGGTTTGCTGTTATGCAGGTATGAGTGGGAACGGTATTTTTTTCCATAGGGCAGTGGAGGATTTTTTTGTTTTGAGAGTTACTGTATGTTGGTAATTTCGTCGTTTAATTACACTTCACGATGGGAGGGGTCGTGGGAGAGGGGAACATGGGATGTCTGATGGGAGCTGGTAGAGTTTTAGTTTTGGATATAGTTTTAATGAAAAGGAGAATTTACCGCAATGAGAGTCAGGAAGAATATAGAGCGAGTGAAACTGGCAAGGGAGGCATTACGAACGGAAACGGATGCGAGCAGGATGTTGTAAGAGACAGAGAGGAAGGCAGAGTATTGGCAAAGCCAGGACAGGGAGCAGGGCGTTGTGAGAGACAGAGAGGAAGAGTAAGCGTTGGCAAAGCCATGACAGGAAGCAAGACGTTGTAAGAGACAGAGAGGAAGGGTAAGCATTAGTAAAGTCATGATATGGAGTGGGGTGTTGTAAGTGACAGAGAGGTAGGCAAAGCATTGGTAAAGCCATTAGAAGAGCAACGGAATTGTAGACGGTGGTGCGAGAAGGCGGACATTGCCAGAGACAGGCAAGGGGTAAAGACATTGGGAAAGGCGATGTGTAAGTGCAGGCATTAAGAAAGAATATGGGGAGAGAAAGAATATGACAACGGAGATGTGAGAGGGGGCGCGTTGGCAAAGGAGCGTACTGCGTCCGAAAGCTCAGGGAGGAGGTCGACCGAGAGGTTGCTTTGTGAATGCCAGCGCGTTGGAAAATGCAACATAGAGGAGCGCGTGCTTTGCAAAGCGGTGTTAGGCAATATGCCTTTGTGACCTCAGGGAGGTCATAATGCAAACCTGAATTTTTGCTGATGAATCAATACTTGCTATTCTGGTCAACTTCTTTCTCCCGAATTCTTGAACTCAATCACTTCTCGAACTCTCTATATCTCGAGCGTCTGTCTCGAAGCCTTCGTGCTCTTAGCCAGACTCTTTAGATCATACATACTTAGATAGTTCGTAGTATCCAGCTGGCCTAGGTACTCCCTATCTAAATAGGCCACCATTTACAATATACAGTGGGTACTGAATATGATAACTGATATAACTATTGGAGAACCTAAAGCAGACAACAGTTTGAAATATGTGGGCTGGCTAGTAGGCAAGAAACAATAGAAAGACTCTAAGATGCTAATATTGATAGCAAGAAAAAGATTGGTAAGAGTACACTATGACTTGAGTGCAAAAATTCAACACAAGGGATGCTTAAATAGTGCAGAATACTTTGTGGTCTTTATAGATTAGATTTCTTAGTTCATATAGTTATATTCATTAAAAAAACAGGATGAAGGGAGAGAAGATTTTGCTGCTTTTAAAGTATTTACCGAATCATAATGTGAACTCAACCTATTAGTTCTACATATAGATGGAGAAGAGTCATTTATAGATACAGAGTTTCTTGGATAGTTGTAAAGTATTAGCCTAGTATAAGAAATGACCCCCTGGGTTGTCCTGATGTGAATGGTTTTACAGAAAGAACAATTTAAAGTATTGTTCGAATGACAACTACTAGGTTATATAGAGTGCAGATTTCTAGGGTTTTTTGGTCAGATATAGCATGTACAGCTGCATACCTACAGAATAGATATTCAAACGCATCAACTAGAAAGTCCTCATATGAACTATGGCATGATTGAAAACTCTCTCTTAGATATCTCTAGATATTTGGATGCTGATATTATTCTCAAGTCTAAGAAAGAGTTAGAGAAGAAAAATTGGCAGCAAGAACAGTTAAAGTAGTTTTCATTGGATATTATGATACAGATAATATACTTGCGATTTTTGATATTAATACTAAAAAGCTACTTAAGAGATAAGATATAGTATTTTATGAGAATATCTTGGGTCATCCTTCCTTGTATCAATTTGGATTACAACCTGGTTTTGATATTCTTAGTGAACCTATCAAGAATAAATATAAAGTTATTGAGATTGAGCAAAAGAGAGTAGAAGAAGGAGAAGAAGAAGAGTTACTACTAATAATATTAAGACGAATATCAAAAGAGATTGCTATGACTAGTTTGATTGAAAATAATAGGAAAGAATCAGTATTAAGAGATACAAGAGATGTAGTGCAAGTTCATGTTCATAAGGTGATCGTAGACTAACCAATGTTAGAAGGTATGAAATGTAGTATGATTATTTAAGAATTTGAGGATTTGTTCAAAAGAATAGCTATTAAATATGAGGTAGAGACTAGTATATTAAGTATAAAAGAGGCAAAAGAGAAGGAACTACTAAAAACATTTTCCCAGGCTATGAGATTAATCAATAAGAGTTTCTGGTTCCAAGTCTTGATAGCTAAAATATGCTTATGATTTGACAAAGGTACCTTCGAATTAACTTCCACATAAAATATTCCCCCTAGTCGAAAAGCTCTTGCAATAAAGTAGGTCATTGATATAAAACAAGATATAAGAGAGTCAATAATAAAATTTAAAGCAAGATGCGTAGCTAGAGAAGATCTACAAAAGAAAGCAATAGATTATTGCAAAATATAATCTGGAAATTGGGCAACTCGATGTCATATCTGCTTTTATAACTGAACTGATTAATATAATCGTCTACTTCTGTCAACCAGATGGCTTTGTATTAGATATCAGGGTATGTATTCTATATAAATCTCTTGCTGGACTATGTCAAGTAGCAAAATCACCGAATAAGGCCTTGAATACCAGTTTTAAAGTATTTGGCTTCAAGAGCGTTACGTATGATATTGTCTTATAGTAGAAGGCACATCTAATATGAACAAATCAGATACCAGATAATCAAAGTGGCAGTTACTATGCTGTAGTACATATTGATGATTGTTTGGTAATAAGAACAGATGATGAAGTAAAAGAGGTAATAGTATTCCTAGCTACAAAGTTCAAGATTAAAGATATTAGAAATGTTTCAATATTTACTGGATTATTGATTGAATGAGATTAGACTAAGAGAATAATCCAGGTATCATAAGCTCACTATGCAAAACAAATTATCAATATGTACAGTATATAAAACTGCAATCCAATATTAATGCCATTAAAGATAAAGGATATTGTACAAAATACTGGTCCTATATATATAGTGGAAGATAAGACTATGTTCCAATATATAATAAGATCTTTATTGTACGTAGCAAATGGAATATGACCAAATATTGTCTTTGCCCTTACTTGACTAGCACAATTTGCCAGCAACTGTTGCAATCAAAATATACTGACTATCTGTAATGGATGAGCTCTAATCTTGACTGAAGAGAGAAGATATATGTGAACAGTACTACTATCAGTAGTATCAAGGAAGTGTCTTATATAGCTGGTGAGTCCTGAGAGCTCATTATAGAACATGAGAGTTTCACATAGAGTAGATAGTATTCAACAGCTGAAGGTTCTTGAAGTGGATTAGGTAAAGTAACAAGACAGAGGTTGGAATAGGAACAGGCTTAGGCAGGATCAAGATAGGGCCGACAGGTATTTAAAGAGAGAATATTGGGTGAGGTAGTCTCCACTATGCTTGGGAGTTAGATGCGAGAGGATAAGATAGATCTGAGACTCAACATACTGGGATATAGTCAGTTGCCATAGAGTTTGGGTCAGGATTAGGTACAGGGTGTTAGTTTGTAAATAGAGCCCATAGGAATAAGACAACCATGAATAGGTCTTGCTGAGTCAAGATTAGATTGATGCACACATAGTAGAGAGTTGGCAATGTAATAAGTTGCTAATACAATACTGGTGCAGGTGAGGAATGAGTTGGATTAATATCAGTGTCATGGTTTGTAACACTATCAAAAGACTGTCATGGTATATAAAAGGCATGATGAATACAAAACTCTATCTTGGTACATCTAACTCTACACTTATAGGCTACTTTGACTGTTCTTATTTAGATAAGTCTATAGACAGATGCTCAATATATAGCCTGGCAATTATATAGAATAGTTCATTTTTACTGTAGAAATCAAACACACACTTAATGATTATAACATCAACTTAGAAATCAGAATATTTGGCAGGAATAGAATTAATCCAGGACTTATCACAGATCAGAAACATTTTGATTGTGCTTAACCTCTTCCCCCTTTTGCCAATCACAGTATTTGGAAACCATCAGAATGCAAACAACATTGTGACTAGAAGAGTGAACTATAGGATCAGATATATCAAAGCCAGATATTATTATATTATGGAAAAAGTAAAGGATGGAATAATAGTGGTGAAATACCTACCTACGAAAGATATAATAGCAGATGTGTTTAATAAAGCATTATCTCAGGATACTATTTACTGACACTTGAAAGCATTAGAGTTGGAGTGGCCTATAATACAACATATTTGCATAGTTTGCGAAATGAAATTTTTATCCAAGAACCTCTTACACAAGCATCTATATGATAAGAATAGCTACAAGAAAGAAGAAACTATATGAAAGGTAAAATTGAGATTGTATGTAAAAGCTGAAATAGAGATTGAATGTACAAATTGAAATGGAGATTGAATGTGAAAGCTAGAATTCAGATTGAACTGTCGACTTAGATTGAGATTGAACTGTCTCCGTATAAGAAGAGTGAAATTTTGAACTGATCTTAAGCAATAAAGTAAAGCGTATGATAGGTTGTAATGAAAAACAATTGAGAAAACAACTACAGGCGAGACTAAAAGAACAAAGTAATAAAATAAGTCAAGAGTGGCAAGAGTGGCAGACAAATTGAAGATTATGTATGAGAGAGACATGGTAAATATGCGGAAGATAATGAGATTAGGGAGAAGAGTAATGGGACATATTAGGCAATTCAGTGATATATTAAGTGTGAGGTGAAAGCACATAGTCAAGTGACCTACCCTTAGTATGGGTCGATGATATCACCAATAATATCACTACCTGTATATTACTAGCGATATGTTATATCAATGACTCTAATCTATGGAACTGTACATCAATGACTCTTATATTAAGGACTCATAGATAAGATAGAAAGGATATATAATACTTGAGGGAATGAATCGATAGATAGATAAACCAATACAAATACATATATCTTGTTAAATACTTCTACTAAAATTCGCTATTAATTGCATAGTTTATACTTAAATTCTATCAAGTTGCATATATAATATTCAATTATACTTAAATTATACCAAACTAGATATCTTTAAATATCAATTATACTTTAATTATGCTATCGTTTCTGACTTGAGTATAAATTATACTTGAATTATATTATTCTGTATAAGATCACTAAATTACGTTTAAATTATTGTGATGGGTTGGTATTGTAATTACTAAGGACTTAATAATGTAAAGTCATATACTTAGAATTATCAATATTAATTCTAATAGTTGATTACTAATAAAGAGTTCAGGGTAAGTGCCAAATGGCACAAAGATTTCAACAGGTTAATTTCTTGTATTTGTGTTACTAACTAAAAGAACTGTGCATGAGAGAGAAAGAAAACTATCTGGCGGAAAAACAGTCCCTTTATCTACCTATCAGGGTTAGGATTACATGAGTAGTGATGTCATAGTTTTTATCTCTGAGTCATTCCTGTGACTTATGCCTGTGAGTCACTCTGGTGACTCATAGCTTCTGACTCACTCTTGCGAGTCATCTGTTACTGAGTAATAGCTGAAATAATAGGAAGTTATAATATTAAGAATCTGATAAGAAAATACTTTATCTTAATCACATGACTTCTGAGTTATCTGATTCTAAAAGAAATTTATCAGTACCAAGTACCACCTGATATAGTCTATCTTGGCTGTTACATAATAGCTGAGGTAAGGGGAAGACAGGTAATAAGAAATTATATGTGTCTTCCTTACATTCCTACATAACCAATACTTATCCTCATCTTCTGTTTTTGATCTCAGGTAGCTTGTACCCCAAGTATCCTTCTCTTGAGTCTATAGTTTCCTTATACTTGTCTTTTTGCTGTGTCATTTTCTCAGGATTGTATCTGAATTCTCCATCATGGAATACCTTGTTTCTGCACTCTCTTCGTACTTCCCATTCTCTAGTATTGTAGTAGAATATAAGTTGGCTTATGGTGTTGTCTTCTCCAATGGCTGATACATCAATGTGGTGTTGATAGTATATAGAGTGGTTCTTGTAGTAATGGTTAGGGTTCTGGGAGAGGTAGTATTCTGGTCAGATGAAGGTGTTATGGAGGGAGGATTTGCAGTACCAACAGAAGATGTTGGTATTACAGTCAGCTTCTTTGTGTCCTTTTTGCAGGCATCTGAGGCAACAGTCATTGTTTTCCCTAACAATCTAGGGTGCTCTTTGACAGTTATGTTGATTATGTCCTGTATATTTGCAGAAGTTGCAGAATGACTTAGGAGGGAGGTCTGCTTTGAGGTAGGAGACAAGTGTTGTAACAGGAGGTTGTTGTTTTTTGAGGATCCTGTCTCTTTCTTCCTTGATCATATTGACCACTTGTGGTCTTGACTTGCCTGTCCCATCTCTTTTCCCATCTCTTTTCCTGTATGTAGCTGACTGATCTTCCTCTTTCCAGTATCTTTCTACCAAGCTCTTGTCTATGTCTTCAACATATACCCATTGGTCTTTTACCTCATCATACTCTTTCCATCTGATCTTGTATTGTCTTTTCCCAGTCTTTGGTTGTGTTCTGAATTCCACAACTTTTTCTACTTCCCATCTTCCCTTTTGAACTGGTCCTGGTTGATCCAGTTTTCTTAAAGGGAATTTGTTGTCATTGTTAGGGATGTAGGATTTGAGTAGGCTAGTGTGGAAGACTGGTATGATTCTGGAGAGTTCACGGTAGTCTGAGAGGTCAATAGTGTCGGTTTGTCTTAGGTTGTTGGCTTGAAGGATTTTTGCTGGGCCAATCCAAGCGTAGTGGAGTTTGGTGGTATTGAAGTGTGAGGGGAAGTTCTTTGTTGAGACCATGACTTGGTCTCCTTCTTTGTAGGGGGTAGCTGGTCTTCTGGATTTGTTGGCTGAGGTGATCTATTGAAGTTTTGCTTCTGTTAGGTTGCTTCCTAACTGGTAGTGGATTTGTGTAGGGTTTGAGTATATAGGTATAGGGTGTGGTAGTAGGGATGCTACCAACTTGGGGTTGAAACCATATACTGAAAAGAAAGGAGAGTTCTTTCTTGGTCCACTTATTCTTGCATTCACCTGGGTGTGAACTTTAGGTGTTGCTTTTACCCAATTTATCTCTTTGGTTTTTTCTGCTATGAACATAGGAATGATGGTTTTGTTCTTTCTTTCTGATTGTCTATCTGTTTGGGGATGATATGGAGAGGATACTTTATGTTCAATCCCCATAGTTCTTAACCATTCTTGAAATTCTTTTGACATGAATAATGGGTCTTGATCTGAGATAAGGGCATGAGAAAGTCCTATTATAGGAACAACCGTCTGACTCCACATCTCAATTACATCTTTTGAAGTTATGAATAGGGTATATGGTATGAGGAAAGTGTAGTCTGTGAGGGTATCTTGGATGACCAGGAGTTTGTGAAAAGTCATTTCAGGTGAACTTGATCCTTTTTCTAGTCTGTATCCAGGTAGGATATCTGAAAAGAAAACTGTAACTGGTTCAAGGGAAAGAAAGTCTGTACTAACAGTAGTCCATAGTTGTTGAGGTACTGCAAGAGGTGTAAGCAGTCCTACTGGTAGTTAGGTGGTGCCTTTGCTTAGTTGGTAGGTGTTGCAGGATGCAACATATTCTTTGGTGTCTTGGTATTGATTAATCCAACTATATTTGTCTTGTAGGTGTGAGTATGTTTTTCTTAGACCTCCATGACCAGTTTGGTCATGGGCTTCTTGGATTAGGGATTCAATTGCTAACATACCTCTTAGGTTCAGATTTCTTGGGATGATTAGTCTCCATCCACCATTTGCCTGTCCTCTGGTTCTTCTGTATGTATAGAAAAATCCTTCCTTCTCTTTTGTTTCTGTTGCTGGATTTCCTTCTTTTGTATCTTTCCATAACTCTTGCCAATTTCTATCCATTTCCATATATCTATTGTATTCTTCTTTTAACTTTTTATCTACCATCCATCTAGCTACTTCTAAGTCTGGCCATATTTCCAACTCTTGTCCCAAGTTTTCCTTGTTCCTAATGTATTCCACCTCTGGTATTGTCCTTTTGACCTTTTGTTGATTATTTTCTCTTTTGTTACATCTGTGGATGCTATGGTGGCCTTTGCAGTAGGTGCATTTGGTAATATTGTCTTTTTGTAGGAGTGGGCATTTGGTTCTGTTGTGGCCCTCTTGATGGCAGTTTGAGCATTTCCTTGCTGCTTTTGTATTCTGTGGGTTTTGTGAGATTGATTGTTTTTGGAATGGTATTTTGTGACTTACTTTAGGTACTTCTAGTGGAGGTTGTCTGCATTGGGACATGGTATGTCCCTGTGGTCTGCAGTTCCAGCAGAAGTCTATTGCATTCCAATGTTGGGTTGAGGACCCAATCATTGGGGAGGGAGGAGGAGGAGGAGGCTTATGTGTTTTGAGGTGCTTGGGCACCTTATCTGTACATTTCCTAGGATCATTTCTTCTGATCCTGAGGGTGCCATTGAGTATAGGAGTCCACTCATTTTCTGGGGGAGAAGGGCTTCTCCTGATAGTCCTTTCCATATCTGGACCATTGCTTACCCTTTCCCAATGTTCCATCTCTTCTGGCTCCTGGGGTTGGACTTCCCCCATTTGCCATTTATTTTGTTGTGGGTCTTCCTCCCACTCAGAGTATTCTTCTTGTTCAAAGTTGCTAGGTCTTTTGTTAATTCTTACTTGAAATTCAGGTTGATCTTTTACTAACCTTTCTTGTTGAGCTTGTGCTCTGGTGGTTGTAGTATATGTCCAAACCAGATCCAGATCATCTGGTTGGACTGCAGAAAGTGAGGAAGCATTCACAGTTTATCTGTGAGGGGGAATGGATGGACCAGTGATATGGTCCCTAATAAGTTGACTTCTGTGGGATGGCATGTTGTAAGAGTTGTAGATGTTTGGTATGTAGAATGTGAAGTGATTAGTAGTGATGTTTGTAGGATATGGAGTGGTATATAGTTCTGGTAGGTGGGAATTAGGTCCCTTTATCTCTCTGTCCTGGCCACTCCTGCTTAATGTATCTGCTAGCATATTTTCTTTTCCATCAATATGCTTTATGATGAAATCAAATAACATCATGAACTCTTGCTACCTTTGTCTTATTGCATTTGTTTGTTGTTGACTCATAAAGTTGAGCAGGGGTCTATGATCTATCAGTACTACAAAAGAGTGGCCTGATAGAACATTTTGGAAATGTTTGATTGAGTCATAGATTGCAAATAGCTCTTTTTGGATTGTTGGGTAATGGAATTGTGTGGGGTTTAATTTCCTTGAGTGAAATTCTGCAGGTCTTATCTTTCCTGTTGAGTCATATTGTCCAATCCATCCTGCAATAGCTGAATTGCTTGCATCAATCACAAGGTCTATTGGTTCTCCTGACTCATGATTGATTGGTTTAAGAACCTTGTTGGATTGGATAATCTCCTTGCATTGATTAAATGACTCTTTATGCAGTTGAGTCCATTTGAATCTTTTTGTTTCACCTTGCAGATCTGACAGGGGTCCTGATATAATAGCTAATTTTGGGCAAAAATCTCTCAGGTAATTTACCATACCCATAAATCTCTGGAGTTGCTTCCTTGTTTTAGGTCTAGGGTATTCGTTGATTGATTAAATTTTTGCTAGGTCAGGTTCCAACCCTTGTTCTATCATTATGTGTCCTAGTATATGCAGTCTCTTTGGTAATGTTTCACATTTATCCTTGTTGAACCATATCCCTACTTTTTCAAGTACTTTCATTACTTCTCTGACTGCCTTTTTGTATTCTCCATAGGTATCTATTGCAATGATGATATTATCTATGTATATTTTGCAGATCCTGTCTAGTTGATTTCTAAGCAGGTTGTTCATGACTCTCATTATTATTGCAAGTGCATTCATATCCTCTTGTTGCATGACTAGTGAGTCATGTAGTCCCATGTGTATGACAATTGTGCTATGCTTTACTGAGTCAGGATGTATCCTAATATTGTGGTATCTATCTGTTAGGTCTAGCTTGGATCTGAATTTTCTTGCTGCAGTCCAGTTTATTATTTCTTTGATATTTGGTAGTGGTGTGGGATCAGAGATGGTGACTGCATTCCTTGGTATACAATCTGTCAGGAATCTGGGTTCCACTTTGTTTGCTTTTGGTTTAGTGAATAAGAATACCCAGTTTGTTCACTGTGATACTCTTAATCTTCCTGTTTTGACTTCCTGGTTCATTTTTTCTCTCACATGGTGTTTGAACTTGTGCAGTTCCCATATCGTCTTGGGTTGCCATATGCTGCCTGATACGACCTTGATATGATGCTGTATCAGGTGTAGTGGGTACCTTAGTGGGGGTAGGTTAAGTGGTTTCTTATCTGGGAATAGGTGAGGGAATTCTTTTATTGGGTCCCATTTATCTTCCACATGCATATAGTTGCATATGATATTTGGTTCTGATTGTAATTTAATGATCTGATTATTTATTGCTTCTGCTGATCTTTGTTGAAGCCAATTTTCATATGCATGGTGGCCTTCAGGAATGGTGATGTGGAGATTTCTTGCTCCTTCCCTGATTTGGTCTATGTTGGGGGGTTCATCATATGACTCATACTGAAAATCCTGCTCTATTTCTGTTTCTGAGTCACTATGGTTCCAGTAGTTGTCATATGCCCAATTTTGTTGTAGTGCTGTTTCAGAATCTGTTGAGTCTGAATCTGCATCATACTCTTCTTGTGCTATTGATATGCTTGTAGCTAGATTATCTTCTGCATCTGTTTGTACTTCCCAGTTTTGTTCTAGGTTGCTGAGGAATTCCTTTAGGTTTCTCCTGTAGTTGGCTATTCTTTGTTCTAGTGTATCTGGGATTTGTCCTAGTTGTGCATAGATTTCCTTGTATATGTTTTCTTTTTCCTCATTTAGCTTTGTCCATTTTTGTATGTGATCTTCTTCTGGCTCTGATTCTTCCTCTATTGTGCTTAGTTTTCTATTCTTAGGTTCTGAGTCACTTTCCCAATCCATATCTTGCAGGAAATTCTGCAGGTGTGAGTCATTTCTGTGTCCTGCATATGTTTCTGCTTCAGAGTAATCTGTGACTATTTCTGCAGTTGCTTTAATATATTGAGCTGCAGTTGAGGGGAATTCTATTGCTTGCTTATCAAGCATTTGTAATTCAATAGGTTCCTTGTTTCTTGAGTATATGGTGACTTTATTTTCTGCAATATCCATAACTGCTCTTAGTACTGTTAATGCAGGGTCTCCTAATATGGCATTCCATTCTTTTAGGTTAGCTACATACAATACTATAGTTTCTTTGTGCTCTTACACATCTACTTCTACAGTAGCTTTGGAATTGATGTAT
>Ga0307514_10003028_pt1 | contig 16609 bp, 19 predicted proteins | sample 16_EM_MG_FD_203088 | JGI IMG/M metagenome (GOLD analysis project Ga0307514, IMG submission 203088) | Populus trichocarpa ectomycorrhiza microbial communities from riparian zone in the Pacific Northwest, United States - 16_EM | ecosystem: Host-associated > Plants > Roots > Unclassified | place...
GGCAGGACCCTTTTTTTTTTTTTTGATACCAGGTACACCAGGGTTTTTTCTTTTTCTTTTTAATTCTGTGTTTATAGATGTTACTTTTCGTTCTTCCCTGGAGGAATTTTGGGTGCGGGCAGGCATGTAATGTTAAATGTAAAAAGGATCGATGCTTGGAGACAGGTAATTAATTAATCTGATTACTGCTGTGTGAATCTATGAAACGAGAAATAGTCATAGTAAATTGCAGAGTATAAAGTTGGATGGAGTCAGATGGTCTTGGTATTATTTTAGTACCTAGTCAGCAACTTGGAGAATGTTACAATACAGTGTTGACATTAGATGACATTAGTAGATATATAGCTTAGATCCGTAGATAGCTCCTGAGAAGAACACCCTACTCTCTGCATACCAATCCTCCCACACAGCACCATAAACTGTTCACAAGAACATCAAGTTCCTCCATTTTTACGGCTCTACCCGCCGTCACAACACCTTTCCACCCTCAACCCCCGCCCTGGGCAACCATCCCGCCTACCTACCAGCGATCCCGCCCATGATGCCCTTACCGATCTCAACTGCATAGCCACAATGTTTGTTACTAAAGCGAAGGTGGATGTTGCTGCCATCCTTATTTCCTACTTCTCTGGCCACAAGTGTACGGAACATCCGGTTGGTATCCCTACTACGAATACTGATGGTATGCGTAGGGGTACTATAATAAATGAAATAAGGACAAGCCTCAGAGTTCACTCACGGTCCATTGTGAGGAGAGGCAAGCTTGTCTAGAGATTCAATGCAATACCATACCGGTACAGGGTGATCCCTCATAAATGGGGGGGAGGCTTATATACAGATTTTGCCTCTTCCGTCATGAATACCCAATTAGGAATATAGAGAATCTACCATGCCAAGGCCCCCGGTCTAGGTAAACTACCGCTAGTCAAACGGCGTCAGTTGAGCCTCCGTACTGTTGGTTATGTGGCAGCGGTACAGATATGTGGCCAATAAAGGAACACTTCACCTAGTAGATCATATATATCTGGACATTATGCGTTCTGTAATTAAGAAGCTATGGAAGCTGTGATGAGCTCGGAAGAGCTTAATCACCTATCTATATATGTACATGATTGAGTACTATGTTACATCACTCAGGTGTCATCACTCACGTGATGATCATCTCTCACATACCGTAAGTACTCGTACATGTTGGATTACCAAGGGTATAAGAACAGGATGGGGTGTGGATCACAGGATGTGTAATTCTGAGAATAAGACCTCCGTATGTAATGTAAATACGTACTTATGTAGCAACCTACATTATTAGCTCTGCTAGGTGTTCTTTGCCCCCACCAGTCGACACTGTGAGTATGGGTATATTTGCTGTAGTTATTAAGTACAGAAGAGATATGTAATTCATGGGTCCAGTAGACGGTAAATCATCGACTGTAGTCTCGGCGTGAGTCCCCCACACACGTTAGCGGTATCCTATGCGTAAACATAATACCTACCCCTCCAATGCCCCACCAAAAATCAGGCTAATCACACATCACTTCGGCGAAGCACATATTTTTTTCGGGAACCCCCCAGGAATAAGTTACTTTTTCAGTTAGAAAACTATTATCTCGCCGACCTACATTTACGTTACCCCAAAGTCAAGTAGGTATTTCTACTTCCTGTCCTCAGCCGTGGCAGTTTCCTTCACAGAACTTTAATTGACCTCGTATTGGAAAACAAAAGAAAGATGTCTCTTAGCAACAAACTAGGTAAGTGGAGTTATGCTCAGGAGAAGGGGTTGAGTTGTAACTGGGGACTAATTGTACGAGATAGCTATCACTGACGTCGACCTCAAGGGCAAGAGGGTCCTCATCCGAGTAAGCTACCTTTCCAACCATGTTCTCATTAGAGAGCTCATATAGTCACTCCGCAGGTCGACTTCAATGTCCCTCTTGACGCGGAGCGTAAGGTCACCAATAACCAACGTATTGTTGGTGCTATCCCAACCATCAAGTATGCTCTCGACAAAGGAGCTAAGGCTGTCATCTTGATGTCCCACCTCGGGCGCCCAGATGGGAAGAGAGTTGAAAAGTACTCTTTGAAGCCAGTTGTTGCAGAAGTCGAGAAGCAGCTCGGAAAGTCTGCCATTTTCCTGGAGGACTGTGTTGGGAAGGGGGTTGAGGAGCGATGCCAGCAGGCCAAGGATGGTAAGCATCTCAGGCTTCAGCCTTTGTTCACGCAAGAGCTTAATAGAGCGTTTTGTAGGCGAGGTCATACTTCTCGAAAACTTGCGATTCCATGCCGAGGAGGAGGGAAGCTACAAGGATGCTGAAGGGAAGAAGGTCAAGGCTGACCCAGAGAGCGTGAAAGCTTTCCGCAAGTCTCTTACCTCCCTTGGTGATATTTACATCAGTGGGTACTCACAACCTTCATCTATGATACCAAGCCATCATTCTGACACTCTATAGACGATGCCTTCGGAACTGCCCACCGAGCCCACAGCTCCATGGTTGGTGTTGAGCTTCCCCAGAGGGCTGCCGGTTTCCTCATGAAGAAGGAGCTCGAGTACTTCGCCAAAGTCCTCGAGAATCCAGAAAGACCATTCCTTGCTATTCTCGGAGGAGCCAAGGTCTCTGACAAGATCAAGCTCATTGACAACTTGTTGGACAAGGTCAACAGTTTGATCATTTGTGGTGGTATGGCTTTCACCTTCAAGAAGACCTTGGAGAATGTTAGCATTGGTAATTCCCTCTTTGATGAGGCCGGAGCGCAAAATGTTGGGAACATCATTAAGAAGGCAAAGGAGGGTGGTGTTGAGGTTGTGTTGCCATGCGACTATGTGACTGCCGACAAGTTCGACCCCAACGCTAAGACTGGCAGTGCTACTGACGAGACTGGTATCCCTGATGGATGGATGGGTCTTGACTGTGGACCAGAGTCTATTAAGAGATACCAGACCGCTATCGAGAAGGCCAAGACCATCTTGTGGAACGGTCCTGCTGGTGTCTTCGAGTTTGAGAAGTTCGCTAGTGGTACTAAGGCTACGTACGTATTCCCACCACAAGGATTACTTAAGCTAATTCCGACTAAAGCCTTGATATCGTTGTGGATGGTTGCCAGAACAAGGGCAAGACTGTTATCATTGGTGGTGGTGACACTGCTACCGTTGCCGCTAAATATGGTGTTGAAGACAAGTTGAGTCACGTCTCAACTGGTGGTGGAGCGTAAGTACCTTCTATATTTCGTTCGCCGTAGGTAAAGATGCTAATATACCGCCTAGTTCCCTTGAGTTGTTGGAAGGGAAGGAGTTGCCTGGTGTTTCTGCCTTGTCGGTAAGTGGGGCCCATATATGTACATATGATATCCAGGCTAACCTATCCCAACAGAGTAAGTAATATCTGGTGGAGGAAGAACCATTTTCTTATGCATAATGTATCGATAGCTGTCCGGGGGTCAAATCTTTGAACCAATCAGCAAGCAATTTGGGTTGCTTTCGGAAAATAAATCTAGATCTCTCTTGCTGGCGCGGCCTGTTCTTGGCTTGCATAAGTGTCTTCCCAAGCGGTTAGCCGACATTACGTGCATATCAATACCCAGAACTGGTAGTAAAACGTCATGAAACAATTCGCCTTGGTTTCCGACTCATAAACATCCCACGCACCTTGTGCGCTTTCTCAACACTGAAATCTACTCATATATTTTGCTCTATTCATAATATCGCTGGTATAAAAACGCCATCTTTGAAAGGGACACAAGATGACAGCCCAAACAGCACTCATTTGGATCACTGCCGCTGTGGTCCTGGTGTTGCTTGTTCTAGCTTCTGCGGTGTTTGTGAGTGCTCTGAGATCTATGTTGCTTTTGGCGTATATTAATCAATATGGCCAGGTTAATATATACAAACATCGATATGATCGAGATACCTTTGCCTCCATTGTTTGCATCCTTACTCTTTCGTCGCTTTTTGCAACAGTCTGTCTGCTTCCCGTAGACATTGCGCTTGTATCGTCCACTACAAGCAATAGAACAGGACTGAAAAAACCATGGGCAACACCTGAGGCAGTGGATCATATTTTACTGCAACTTAAGGTATTGTATTATTTCCTGTATTCTTTGAATGCGCTTATGTGTCTGCTGGTTATACCGTTTGCGTACTTCCTGTGAGTATATTCGTCTAGTTCCCACATTAAGGGGGGCATTGGTTAATATTGTACATAGATATGAGGAACAAGATGACGAGACAACAATGGGGCAACGTATTCGGGGAGCTTTAAAATATTGTGTCGGGATGGTCGTGTTGATTCTGGTGTTATTCCTCGTTGGGTTCTTAGTGCCTGTGGCAAGGGATATGCATGGGCATATGGACTTGGATTACTTCAAGCGATTGCTCCTTGAGAATCGTAGGTGTATCTCAACTGAAGTACTCAAGGTTATGTGCTAACCTGCCTGCTTAGATAGCGAGAGAGCTCTCACCTTCATCACCGGAGTCCTGCTCTCGCTCGGTACAATCCTCTACATTACCTACACTGCTCCTGGATTCGCTCTACTCCCTGTCTCCATGATCAAGTCTGTCCCAGCATTGTCACGTACTGCTGCTTCCTCTAGTCTGAGCCAAGAGCTCATAGAGATTCAGGAAGAGATTAGAATTCTTGAGGCAAGAGCTAGTGGGACCACAGATAACAGATTAACAGATAAGAATAGAAGAGCCCTTGAGATTCTACAAAGGAGGGAGAGGACATTAATTAGGAAATTACGACTGGAGAATGAAGCCAAACAGAGATCATGGCTGCTGAGGCTGAAGGCGTCATTGAGGCCTTTCACTATTCTTTTTGGGTTGATTTTTTTGTTTGTGGCGGTTGGGATTTGGGTGTCGATGTTACTTACAGCGTACGTACCCCACATAGCTTCCACCTTTACCACACTGAGTATATTGAAGTTATCTATAGGATTGATAAAATCAAGAACTCTCCCTGTGGAAAGCGCTGTGGATATATCCTGCCTCATACAGAAGTCTTTAATCCAGTCAATGCCATTTTCGTTTCGGCATCGAAGTTCTTCCCGTTGGATTATGCGCTCACCTTGATTTTGGTTCTGGATTTATTCGCCAGCACTATTGTTGGGATTTCCTTCATTGGCATCAGGTTCCTATGGTAAGAATACCCCCTGCTGGTTCCATATAATACGCGGCTCTCACTAACACCCCTCCAGGGTTACCCTCTTCAAGGTTCACAAAGGCCGTACCCGCCCACAAGGCCTCCTCATTTCCAGCGTGGCTCTCGCGCTGACCGTCCTCGCGATAAACTATGCCCTTCCAATGATTATCGCCCCACAGTACGGTCACTATGGTGGGCAGCTCTACTGCTCCCGGAACGCAACCGGATCCGGCCCAGTAGATTGTTCCAATCATCCTGAATTCCTCCGCCCTTGTACAGAGGAATCAAATACAGATATATGTACCCCTACAGTGGTATCTACGTTTATTAACCGCGTAACGCTGAATTTCCCCTTCTTTGGTGCGTTCGCGTTTTGGGCACAGTTTGCATTCTTGGGAGTATTTCTTGTGACGGCATTGACGAGTTTGGTAAGGCCTCCGAGGGCCGTGGGGGCTGATGAGGTGGAGGATGACTTTGCGGAGGAGGAGGAAGAAGAGAGTTTGTTGGGGGAGAGTAGGAGGAGGCTTGGCGCGGCGTGGGATGACATGAGGGGAGGCCATGCGGGCGATGTAGGGAGTAGGGCTGCGAGCCCTGCAGCCAGGAATACGGGGGCAAATACTACTACTTACGGAAGTAATGAGGTCTAAGACCTCCCTATGCAAAAATATATAATGGTGGGAGTTGAGGGAGGCGGAGCTAGGGTATACATGGGGTTCCGGTCTTGCTTACATTCCTTAACAATGCTCCTACACACCTTATTGTTTTTTGGGGTGTTACTGTAGCATTTTGATTAAGGTTTTATTTGGCTTTCTAGTTTTGATAATTTATAACTTCTACCGGGGAAGCAGCCCTGGGATGATTGAGCAATAATTAGTTTTAACATGTTAGTTCATTATCATAATTAAAATACAGTCAGTACTCAATTACTCTCCCCTCACACATTCCCGTCTACCGTACCACGCCCTCCTCCTCCTCCTCCTCCTCCTCCTCCTCCTCCTGTCCCTCTTCTTCCTGACCACCTCCATCTCCATCTCCACTCCCCCCCTCATCAACACCCAACGCCCTCCCAAACACGCCCTTCCCAGAATCTATCGCCTCATTTAACGCCTTGACTAGTGCTCCTACCTCCTTTACATCGACCCCCCCCCCGGGTGCCCATATTTCCGCCGCCGCAGAGTGTTGCGATTGAGATGGGGGTATTGGTAGTGGTGAGGGGGCGGGCTTTGTTAGGGCGAGGGTTTTCTTGAGAGAGGTGTTTCTGGAATTTGATCGTTTCAGTGTGGTGGGGAGTGGGGGGAGTTGGGGGGGGGGCGGTAATTACATCTGGTTCACTGTCCAAAGGATCTTTTGCAGTTCGAGCAGGATGGCGGATTGCGTTTCGGTAATGTCTTGGCTGTATATATACGGAATTTGTTAGTAGGTATATAGAGCTGCAGGACTAGCTATATAGGGATGAGGATGATGCTGATACTTGCTGGAGGAGGGAGGGAGACTCACGGTGGGTTTTGGGATACCATTGTTTGGGCCTATATATGGGTATAGAATATTTCTTTACGAGGCGAAGATGTCTGTTGTTTAGGTTTATTTATTGGGAGTTCGAATTTCGATGTATTCAGATACATACTAACGTATTTTATTGGCAGTCTTGTGAGTGAGTGAGGCACCAGTAAGTTCAGGGTAACGGTTCTACGCGAATGAATGGTCCCGCACTTGTAGTATTTTTGCTATTCAGAGACCCCCCCGGGGGGGTTTCGTGCTACACGATGCTGATAGAGTGCAATCTGTTTCTTTTTCCCACTTCTCGTTTATACTGCCAATTTTCAATCCATTTGCGTGCAAGGAAAAAACCCGATATGAAGACAAGAAAAAAAATCTAGGCCATGCCTTCTTGAATACCACGATCTATCTTGGGCCCTGTGCTGCCTCCCACGCCTCATGCAGCTTCTTTTGCCTTTCCCAGTCCTTCTTCAATTTTTTTCCCCTGCTCTTCGCGACCTCCTCTCCACCCTTCATCTTTGTAGGCAATCCATCAGCGCCCCACTCCTCAAACTCGCCCGAATGTGGCGGCTTAAACATCTCAGCCGGGTTCAACTTTCCTGCCTCCAGCCTCTTTCTCTCCGCAGCTTCCCGCTCCGCCTTAAGTGCAAGTCTATTTGCCTCCTTCTCTGCCGCTTTCCTCTCCTTCTCTGCCTTCTGGGCAAGGAGCTCCTCAGGAGACACTAGCTTGACCAAAGCCACAGCCGTCTCTCGGTCATCAAGTGACACCCCAAGAGGTGGTAAGTCATCATTCCTCAAGACATCACAGGCGGTAAGCAGCTCCTTGCTCGAAACCCCATCCTTATTCGCAATTGCAATTGCACGGATTTTATCCCTGAAGCTAGAGAGCACACGGAGATAGGGCATAAGGACTTCCTCCTTGTTGCCTGCACCCTCAGCTTCGCCCGTGGCATCACCCCAACCAACCTTATCTCCTGCATTAGGGGTAGTGTCAAGTCCAAAGATATTGACGATATGAGTGACCCAGCGGGCAATCTCCTTAACTGCAGGGACAGAGAAAGTATTTCTGTTATTAAGCATATAGACATTTGCTTTTTGGACAATTTCTGAAAGGACTTGCATTGCAAGGGGAGTGTTGAAGTTATCACAAAGGGCAGCGTGAAGGGAAGCGCGAGCGCTATCAAGATCCTGGTAAATCTGTGCTTCAGCCTCGGTGAATTTCATAGGAATGAATTCACCACGCTTTTCCCTCTCAGTTTCTTCGGCGGTTAGGGCTTTGACGTTGGTGAAGAACTTGCTGATACTTTCTTCCCAGCTTTTCGCTTCAACAAGGACGCCCATCCCGACTTCAATTCCTTCTTTCCAGCCACCCATGAGGAAGACCACTCGGAGCCCTCTGGAGGTCCAAGCAGGTGTTTCACCCTCTGGCCCCCGTGCAAGAGCTTCTCGGATCGATACAAAGTTCTTGAGGGATTTTGACATTTTACTTCCTTGAATGGAAAGATGGCCCATATGCAAGAAGTAATTGATCCACTGGTGCTTTCCATCTCCCTCTGTGGTCGAGCAGCACTTGTCATCATTCTTAAAATCCCCTTCCCAGTATGCCTCACTTTGTGCAATTTCATTGTCGTGATGTGGGAATGCTAAATCGATGCCTCCAGAGTGGATATCAATTTTTCCACCTAGAACATGGCCCGCCATGACACTACACTCAATATGCCACCCAGGTCTTCCTGGCCCCCATGGTGAAGGCCATGAGGGCTCACCAGGCTTGGAGCTCTTCCATAAGGCAAAGTCGTTGGGAGATTTCTTCTCTTTGACGAATACGTTTGGTGCCAGAGCTGTCATGTTCGCCTCACTTGATTGTGTTGATAGCGATCCTTCACCATCAGCAATCAGCGCCGCATCTCCCTTATTCCACGGCTCGAGCTTAGCATAATGGTGCCCTCTACTCTCGTAGGCCTGGATGTCGAAGTACACTGAACCGTTCTGGGTTTGGTAGGCGAGCCCTTTCTCGACTAGCCTTTGCACAAACGCAACGTTTTCTGGGATGAATTCAGAAACACGAGTGATGATAGTCGGTGGGAGGACGTTCAGCTTTCGCATGTCCTCGTTGAAGTGGTTCTCCCAATATGTAGATAACTTTGAAAAAATCTCCATCCCATACTGTCGGTTTTCCTTTCGGGCTTTAGCATCGAGGTAGGTAGGTAGTATCGAAGCAATGGCGTCGTAAAATGCCTGTGGGTTATCTGGGGTCTTCACCAAAGCGGAAGAAGAGGTATAGAGCGTCTTGATGTGCATCTTCGTCTTCGTATCTTTCTCGTTCAAGAGGATTTCTTCTATCTCTTGACCAGGTTTCTTGTGGACCTCCCTCTCTACAATGGCAAAAATCCGGGCATAGTCTTTGTGAGAAGCGGCCCAGAAGAAAAGAGACTCTGGAGTGATCGAGTCGCCCTCGGGGAGCTTGAGCTTCTCTGTAACATAGTAGTTCCATGCTGCTAGTGCCGTAGATTTGACTTCGGGGGTGATTGTGGGGTTCTTTTCGACAAATTCGTTGAAGAGGAAATTTTCCCGTGCTCGAAGAATAATCTAGAGTTCATGTCAGCTATACCCACTGGGCTCAGTTGGAGTGACCAGTATCAACCTTGTCATCCACATCCGTAACATTCTGTACAAAAGTCACATCGAACCCAAAGTAATCTCGCATAATCCTCCTCAAGATATCTGTGGTAACATAGTTCCTCGCATGCCCAAGATGCCCAGCATCATACACAGTTGGCCCGCAGCAGTACCAAGTCACCTTTTTTCCGCTTTTATCTAGTGGCACGAATGGTACTTTTGATCTCGTCAACGAATTGTACACCCTGAGCGGCGGCAGAGCAGGGGCATCCGCTTCAACGATAGGTTGCTTCCACGGCGGCTGCTTCCGCGAAGTAATAGTTGCAGTAGCCATCCAGGGAGGCAGTTTGGATCTCAAGAAAGATAGATGGGCGGAGGGCAGGGTCGAAATTGGGAGCCTTTGAAATGAGCAAGATGGGATGGATGGATGAATCGCTGATCTGACTCGAAGCTGAGAGGATGCACGAGGCACACGAAGGATGCTGACGCGACAGGGTGTCATGTGCGAGGGCGAACGGCCATGGAGAGCTTTATAGGAGCGAAAGTCGCACGCGGGGCTGAGAGGCCGAAATTGCGGGGCAGGATGACCTTTTTCCCGGCCAGTCCAGTAGCACCTCCTACAGCACCTCCTGTATGCACCAGGGAGAGGCAAGAATGACCGCTCGCCTCCAGGCTTATATAGTATAACTTTTTTAATAAATATCTTGATGCATATAAATAAATTCGTGCTGAGTCTACTTAATACAACACCGTTGCCAAGATTTACATTCTTGCACTGCCGACGTTATCGATAAGAACCTGCTTCCATGCTCTCCTACAAAACACCAAACAATTCCACCCCACCCAATGTTTCTCCGTGCGAGAGCCATTGCCCGAGCTGGCAAAGCCCCCATTCAGTTGAAGCCTTCAGATGCCTCACGGCTTCCAATCGCCCATGCCACAAACGTCCAGTTCCTCCGCCAATTCAGCGCATCCCGCTTAATGCGACAGAAATCCCGAACAGAGCGTGAGATCGAAATATACGTACGGGGCGTGCAGAAGAAACATGGAAAGAATCTACCCGAAGGCCTTCTTAGCGAGGAGGAATATACCGTATACGAACGCTACTTTGGAACGCCAGCGCGACTGTCAAAGGAGGGGGAGGGGGCGCACCTTGAGGAGGAGCCGATAGTGGAGAAGGGCGAAGAGATCAAAATCTATAATGCCGCAGGGGAAATAATACAAACAGTCTCAAGATCAGAGCTAAGAGAAAGTAGAGACGAAGAGGTAGAGGAGATGGAGGGGGAGAATGTTGGCGTTGCCTTTGCTGAAGGACTCAATGAGGCAGACGCAAAGGCATATGCGCAGATATCAAAGGACATTGAGCGGGCTTACAGGCAGGTGGCGCGGGATACCAAGAAGGCTCAGGAAGAAGACGACCTGGAGTACCCACCGGAAGAAGAAGAAGACCCAGAAGAAGACGGGAAAGGAGAGGAAACCGAGGACCTACCTGACGATGCAATCCGCGGGGAGTCATATTACGTGAAAATTCACCCGCTCTCTCGAATGGGTCGCTTCGCCACTTTCCCTTTCACAATCGAGCCCCCCAAAATTCTCACCGAAACAACCAAGAAAATGCTCGCTCCAGTCCCAAACGTCCATCTCGACGTAATAGCACACAGGGCTTTCAATGACCCTCAACTCAGCACTTCCCCCATAAACACTGAAAAAAAAAAGAATAAAAGTGCTAAATTCCCAATCCACCCTGATGATCACCGTATGTCAGACATGGAAGCCAACGTCCACTTCGCAACTGTCATGCCTGGTCTACACGCTCAAGCCCTTTCCGCCCTCACCGAGCTCCGGCGCCGGTTAGGTCGAGATTGGGCACTTCATGAAGTTAACCGCATCTTAGATGTCGGCACCGGGGGTGCTGGTGTCCTCGCCTGGCAGGGCATCGTCGATGCTGAAGAATCTGCGAATGGTCCGGCATCCCCCAGGGACCCTGTGGCTCAAGAGTCTGAAGAGGGGGACTCCATCAAAGCCACTGTCGTTACCGCCGCCGACGCCATCCGCCGCCGTTCCGCCAAAATGCTTGACAATACCACCTTCCTTCCCCGGCTTCCTGATGCCAATCCCACAATTACTGCTCCAGGGCTAGATCAATCAAATCAAATCCAACAACCACGCAAGTTCTACGATCTCATCATAGCAACAAACACACTTCTCCCCATTAGGGAAGACTATAAACGGAAATATCACGTCGAAAATCTCTGGTCTCTGCTCAAACCCACCGGCGGTGTCCTCCTTCTTATAGAGAAAGGAAATTTTCTCGGATTTGAAGCAATTGCCGGTGCTAGAGCTCATATGCTAAAATACAACATCTCATCCCCGGGGTCCGAGACCCGGCCGCAAGACTTAAATGTGGGTGTTCCGATGCCTCTCAAATCTAAAGAGGTGGGGCAAATCATTGCTCCCTGTACCAACCATGAAGAGTGCCCCATGTTTCTCGGGGGGCCGGGGCTTCCTGGGCGAAAAGACTTTTGCAGATTTCAGCAGAGGTATACTCGGCCAAGTTATATGCAGCGCGTAATGAGAGCTACTGGGCGGGACCACGAGGACGCAGAATACAGTTTTGTGGCCGTGAGGAGAGGCAAGGATGCACGACTCCCACCGGGTCATAGGCAGATACGTCCTACTCTGCAGGATTTCGATACCACCAAAGACCCACCGACAAGTCCGTATTCTGAAGAGGCATTAAGGGCGTATTACCACACCCTCCCAAGGATAATTTTAGACCCACTTAAGAAACGAGGACACGTTATCATGGATGTATGTACGAGCGAGGGGAAGTTTGAGCGCTGGACAGTGCCCAAAAGCTTCGGAAATGTAGCGTTTAAAGATGCGAGAAAGAGTGGGTGGGGTGATTTATGGGCGTTGGGGTCAAAGACAAGGATCCCCCGGGTTCTAAAGGTATGCTTCAGCTTCCTCATTTCCCCAATTGCAGATGGCACGCCATCAATTTTGTGAACGCACTTCTGATGATATATATAACTTGTCCAGATTGGCAAAATTGGAAAGTACGATACGGCGAAAATGGACAGACCAGCAAAGAAGCTTTGGCTGAAGAAGAAACAAGAGGAGAAAGAGGCACATAAGAAGCTGCGGGCATTGCACAAGAAGGAATCAAAGGCTGAGAACTGGGCCAAGCAAAAAGGAATGAGAGGGACTGGAGAAGGAGGCAACTGGAGGGAAGACAACCGAGGGATGGCAAGTTATTACTAAGCTTCTTCAGGGTAATTATGAAGGGGGAAAAAGCACTCCACGTTGCGTTTCACGTTCTTTGTAAATATGGGCTTGGAAAAGAAAAATCACTCATGGCGTTCTTGGTAAATGCTTGAAGACATAAAATAATCAACCTGTACCACTATAACTTTGCATAGAGCTAAGGATTGCCCTAGGGGAGACAAAGATGACTGCTTGTTATCAGAAAGAATCCCAAATACTTTAGTGTAAGGTATTTATTTAAATCTATTGTAAGGTGAAGCCTTTGTTTACGATTTATAGGTTTAGTGGACAGTGATAAACTCCTTCCAAAAGTAGAAGTTCACCGACAGCGCAAAGAAGATCCCCGTAGGGAGTTTCTGATACGCCATTACGCTACCGGGCTGATAGCAATTTAGATACAAAAAGAATAGAAAATGAACAATCCGAGAAAACCCCTAGGAAAGCTTCACCTAACTGATAAGCTCTCCTTTACCCAGTCACTTCCTGTCGCCGCCTAAAGGACCACCTCCTCCCCCAGGTATATTCGCGCCGCACGACCCAGACCAATAAACTATTGTAAACGCAAGCACATGCAAGAAAATGCAGTACCCGGCGAATAGATTCCGGCTTAACCTATTCGCCAATACCACTTTAGCGAAACCTAACATTGCCCTTTCTACAATATTCATCCTCCGCATAGCTCTGGCTGTCTCCCTGCCCCGGAAGGCCTGGAACGGGGATATATTTGCTTCGTATGCGGCCCGATAACGGTCATGCATACCTGTACCAACTTGGGAAAATGAAGATGAGGTAGTACCACCTGGAGTTGCACTTGTACCTCCGATGGTGATGTAAGAGTCCCCAGATGGGCGAGAGTGAGAATATGAGGAGATATATCTCGTCTTCTCGTAAAGCTGGAGATTGTCCTTCTGTAAGGTTGCAATCTCTTGGCGTAGGGATGAGATGGTGCTGTTTGCTTTCGCCAACTCGTCCTCCAGTTGTGAGTTGCGCTGCTTGAAACGATCTCTTTGTGCAGTGATCATAGGTAGAATCCCTTCTCCGGTTGGTGCAAATTCACCCCTCAATGATGCTAAGGTATCCCCGCGCCCTCCAGCGGCTGGGGAGAATCCAGAAATGATGGATGATGTGGGTGAGACCCTGCCGCCGCGCCCATGGGACATCGAAGGTGTATAACGAGTTCCTGCCATGGACATAGCGGATGAGAATTGTGCCGTGTGGGGCTCAGATTGAAGCTTAAATAGATCATCTTCAAGCCTGACATTGAGCTGGCGGGCTTGAGTCAGCTCAGCAGTGGTGCTATCCAGTGTCGTCTGGAGAGCTTGTAAACGGGAAGTAAGATCCTGATGGGAAACACGTGAGACGGTAAGTTCATTGCTGAGTTTCTTATTTCTGGCGAGAAGAAGTTGTTCGAGGGTCTCCTTTCCTCCTGGTGCATCCTTGGTGTGGATATCCAGTTGGGGTTTAGAGAAGTCTAGCATCTCATCTTCCTCGTCCTCATCGCCTGTGGAGAACTCAATGCTCTGAAGCGCAAACATTAGATATATTCAGGGAGCGAATCCTGGCATTTATCCTACCTTGAGAATTTCCAATTCCCTCTTCACCTCTTCATAATCGCCCCAACGGTCCACTTTCGCCTTCAACGCAATCTTATCTCCCTTGGCCTCTTCAAGGGACCTCTCTAGTATTTTAATCTTCCTACCCAGTTCTCGTTTATCATCTTCTATTTGCTCCTTAGCAAGGTCCAATTTTTTCATCAAAGCCCAATTTTCATTTTGCAGTCGCAACACCTGAGGGTCATCGTCCTCGTCATCAGCTTGCTGAGATTCCTTGGTAGCTTGAGCTCCATCAGCAGAAAGTGCTGTTGCATTGGCAAGCTCTAGACGAAGCTGCTCATTTCGAGCCTCCACCTCCGCTAATCGCAGATTTGTTCTCTCAAGGTCCCGGCTGACAATTTCAAGCTCAGCCAAGTTACTTCCGACGCGGTCTTCCTTGCCCCTTTTTCCATCATTGGCTGGGGAATCCCCATGTCGGCCCATTCTTTGAGCAACTTCATAACTGGCCTTGACCTCCCGCACGAGGCCTTCCAGATCCGAGATTTTTTCTAAAAAACCTTTCTCCTTTGCTTCCCAATTCCTAGTCCTCTCATCCAAAACGCCCCGTAATACTCCCTCTGCCTTTGACACGTCTTCAGCCCTTTCCCTGTCTTTCTTCTCCTGTTCTCGTTTTTGCTCCTCTAGACGTGTCTCCAGGTGAGAGATCTGTGACGTTAGACGAGAGATGGTATTTCTCAATGCAGAATTTTCAGAGGTTAAGCGAGTAACATCTTCGGATGACACGAGATTGTCGATGGTTGCCTCGAGTAGGGGGTAAGGGTCGGGTGCTTCAGACAGAGCGGAATATATCGCTAGGAATGAGGTCTCCGTGGCTTTCTTCTGAGTTGTCAGGTGATCAATAAACAACTGATACGCTGTACTTATATTAGTGGTGATTTTTTTGATTTCGTTGATCTTGTGCATTACATTTGAGCAATCCTTTCCATTCGTTTGCCCGACCTTCCTCGTCCATCTTTCGGAACTCTTTAGTCTTCTGGGCAAGCTCTTTTCGCTCCACCAAGCTGTCCCTTTGGCTGTTTACTATTTCACTGGCTGTGTTGTCCAAGTTCTTCTGGAGCAACGTGAGGTCCACATCTATAGAAAGCCAAGCGCCATCAGCCCCTCAATCTCCCCATAGTGGGTAATCGGGCATGGGAGTTTCTTCACTTCTCCAAGTTGTGACAGCGCGTTGGAAGGCATTACTGCCATCGATGCTTGTTTCCGGAAGTGCATCTAGCTTTGTCTCCAAAGAGCTTCGTGGTTCATCTCCCGTGGTAGCCATTCTTCAGGTTCCGTTGGCGATGAGTTTTATAGCTGCAGGTTAGCGCTACGGATGGCGTCTGAGTAGTGATCGCTCAGTGGTTAATATTCTTGCAGAAGAATCGATGGAATGACAAATATCGTGAAGCAGCCGCCAAGGCCCGACCCCACATTTCTTGCTTACCTCTTACCCCACCACCATAACACATGCTATCGCATCTTACCGTCACATACACCATCTTTTGTGGCGGGAAGTATGGAATTTGCACACTCGGGGGGGGGGGGGGCAGCGGGGTTGTAGCCGGAGGCGGGGGGGGGAGCTCCTCGGCGGTGGGCCGTAGTTCGTCGATGACCTACCTACCTCTGGAAACTCCAGAGAGGACAGAGGTTGAAACTACCTGTGTAGAAGCTTGACCGAAAGAACTGAGTGGAGTCGAGGAGCAGTGCTGAAACTGGCCGTACAGAGGGGGGTCTATGCATGGGAACCTCCGCTCATGAGACTCTCTTCAGAGCCGTCTTACATTTTGGCCTGACCTCCGGGGCACTAACCCAGTCCCAGCAAACCATTACGCCAAATCAGTACCGGGGCCTAGTAAGATACTGGCCGAGTCTAATAACTAACATTACACCCCCTGAGACCCTTGAACTTCTATGCAATTAACCAGCATACTGTATGACTGCCAATAGTATCTTTCATTTAGCCATCGTAGTGGTAAATGAGGAATACTTACAAAATCATCAGGATTGGACGGATGTTGAGTACTTACCCTGTTCTCGTTCCCAGACTTATTCATACATATTCGGCTACCCTAAAAGTAATATGGATTGGGTCAAAAGATACAGACAGGAGACACGGCGGTAGCTACTGGTACCCAGCCTTGGCGTCATACTGCTCCTGGCGATTGCAGGCCAAGAGCTCAGCCTCACATACCTAGTTCCTGCATCAGCCTTGCATTGATAATTTACGTACTTGCGACAAAAATAATCCACAACTGCTGCAGATGCCACCAGCTGCCCAATTTTCAGCTTCTCGTCGGTGAACTCTCGGAATTGGATGGGGGGAAGCCCAATCATTATTGACTTGCCTCGAGACTAGGTACAGGCTGCAAAATCAATAGCTCCTATCACAGTCCCGAGATACAATGGAGTCCCGCACCTCCATGGATACGATGGAGTCCGGCTCTGCTCTCTCTCCGATAATATCCCCCAGTGCCTCATATGTCGACCTCGCTTCCTCATACA
>Ga0307514_10003029_pt1 | contig 16607 bp, 19 predicted proteins | sample 16_EM_MG_FD_203088 | JGI IMG/M metagenome (GOLD analysis project Ga0307514, IMG submission 203088) | Populus trichocarpa ectomycorrhiza microbial communities from riparian zone in the Pacific Northwest, United States - 16_EM | ecosystem: Host-associated > Plants > Roots > Unclassified | place...
GGCGGTGCCTCCTTCGGCTTGCCCACAAAAAACTTTTCAAAGTCCTTATGATCATCGAACGGTCTCTTCCCCACCAACCTGACCATATCCTCCCTACTGAGCACCTCCTTCTTCAGCAGCTCCTCCGCCACAATGCCCACCAACTCCTTCTTCTCCTCCAACAGCTCCCTGCACCGTTTATACGCCTCTTCCACAATCCTCTTGACTTCCTCGTCGATCTTCCGCCCTGTTTCTTCAGAGTACGGTTTGTGCAGCTTCTCATCGCTGTTATCAAAGTAGAGGGTGCCAACAGCGGGAGACATCCCCCATTTCGTGACCATAGCGTTGGCCATCTGCGTGGCTTTGTTAAAGTCGTCGCTTGCCCCCGTGGTGATGGTGGGGAAGTGGAGTTCTTCAGACACGCGACCACCAAGAGTCATAGCCAAGCGGTCCATGAGCTGGGACATGGACATGAGATAGCTATCCCCCTGGGGAAGATACTGTGCGTACCCTAGCGCGCCCTGGCCACGCGGGATGATGGAAACCTTGAGCAGCGGATCCGCCCAGCGGAGGAACCACCCACAGATTGCATGTCCCGCCTCATGATATGCCACTGTCCTTTTCTCATCGGGGGAAAGGACTAGGCTCTTCCGTTCCAACCCGCCAATAACACGCTCGATTGCTTGCTCAAAGTGTTTCATTTTGACGGTGTCGGCTTTTTCTCTAGCTCCTATCAGTGCGGCTTCGTTGACGCAGTTTGCGATGTCTGCGCCAGCGAACCCGGGAGTGAGCGCGGCGAGACGCCCGGAGAGATAGTCCATTTCCTCAATGGTTACGATTTTCTTGAGGTGCACGATGAAAATCTGTTTCCTGCCTTCCATGGTGGGGCGGTCGATGACGATGTGCCGGTCGAAACGGCCGGGCCGCATGAGGGCTTTGTCGAGGACATCAGGGCGATTTGTGCCGGCGAGGACGACGACCTGTTCAGTGGTGTTGAAGCCTAGATGTTTCATGTTAGATGAGCAAGAGGGAAAGAGGATCAGGGGGAATCTCGTACCATCCATCTCGGTGAGTAATTGATTAAGTGTACTCTCCCGCTCGTCATTCCCCCCCGTAAAGTTGCCCTTCGCGCGAGACTTTCCAATAGCATCAATCTCATCGACAAAGATAATACACGGAGCATTCTTCCTCGCCTTTGCAAACAAATCCCTCACCCTACTCGGCCCTACGCCCACAAACATCTCCACAAACTCTGACCCCGAGACCGAGAAAAAGGGCACATCTGCCTCTCCTGCAGTCGCCTTCGCAAGCAACGTCTTCCCTGTCCCAGGCGGGCCCGAGAGAATCGCACCCCGGGGGATCTTTGCACCAAGTTTCTGATATTGCTCTGGTGTCTTTAGGAAGGAAACAAACTCCATGATTTCCTGCTTTGCTTCGTCCATCCCTGCGACATCTTTGAATTTAGTTTTGACATCAGTCTCGTGGTTGAAGAGTTTTGCGCGGGATTTGCCGATGCCAAAGATCCCCGATTGGCCTGTGCCGGCGGAGGCACGGCGGGAGAACCAGAGGATGGACCCGATGACAAGGAGGGTGGGGATGAAGGAGATTAGGGTCCCGGTCCAGGAGATCTCGTCTCTATATTGCACGGGGATGCGCTCATGGGAAGGGATATCTAGTTCTTTTTGGACTTCGTCTAGTCGACGCTCGAAAGACTCGACGGAACCGATGCTAAAGTAGATTGTGCCATGAGTGTCTCTCAGTGGTGAGTCCGGGTACATCTGTGCCGCCGCCTCTTTCCTCAAGTGAACCCTCACACGGCTTCCATTCACGACCGTCAGTTTCTCGACGAGCCCTTTCTCGAGGAATGCAGTCTGGAATTCCTGCCAGGTGATTTCACGGGCTTGTTCGCCGGGAGAGATAGTTCGCCAGATGAGATATGTGACCAAAGCACTTGCAAACAGCGAGCCTAGGTCGATTCTGACTTCCTTCATACTCGACCCCTGACCTGGCTTCTTGCCCTTCCCACCCCCCGTACCCCCACCATTCCCCAATTCCCCCCCACCCGCCTCAACTCCAAACTTAATCCCCCCAAACGCACCAAATGGCGACGCACCCCCCTTCTTCGTATTCCCACGCTTCTTATGTTGCTGATTAATCGCATCATCCTTCGCCTTTTGCTCCAGTGTCATCGGCCATGCCTGCAAGAAAACCTCACTATCCTTTGGCAGCAACATCTCCTTGAAGTGTGGTACCTGCTTTTCCAGCTCCGGATAGCGCTCAAGCAACTTGTGCACACTCTCGAGCCGGACATATGCGCCCCCATCATACGGCATAAACCTCATGAGCACCTCCCCATCCCTATAGTCCCCCCTCGGCCGTCCCTCCACCCCATGGTTCGCTAGCTTCCTCTTCAGCTCCTCCAGTGCGGCGCTGTCATGCCGTAGGGTGCAGTATTTATCGTACCACCTCCTCGCCTGCTCAAGCTCATTGTGGTCAAATAACTCAAGTAACTCATCTCTCTGCTGCGGGGATAAAGCCACCCAAAACTCATTTACAGCGGCCAACACTGGTGCATCACCTTCTCCAGGCAATTGCCTGGAGTTGTTGAGGAGGAGAGTAGTATATACAATTCCGAGGTCGTGGACGCCCATTTCCTCGAGCTCCTCGAGACTGGGCCGTTCGGGACGGAAGAGGGTGCCTGAGTCGTGGGGATTCCCCCCGGGCTCGCCAACGCCGAAGGGCATTTTGGGGGGGGTTGCCGTCGCATAGTTTCGTCCTCCTCCTCCTCTTCCCAACACACCGAATACCCGTGTGGTAGTATAGATAGTAGGTTGTCGTATCCTCCTAGCCCCTGCTGCATTCAATTCACAACACCCAGTTCTCCTCCTCAGAGCCGACGTACTCAGTGACTGCCTCTGCCCTGGAACCAGTCTCAATAACCCCGATTGCCTAGCAAAGACACCCCGTGACCGCTGTAGCGGTAGCATCTTGCACTGTTTATTTTTCCTGCCGTGTCTTGGGTGCTGGAGGCGTATGACCGCCTCAATTGCAGGCGGGGTGGGTGTGGTGGGATGGGTATTAGTTTCTTGATGTAATCGCGAGGGTTCTTACTAAGCGAACATATTGAGGGGGACTCGGGACTCGGCGAAAGGGAATTCCAAAAATTTGGTGGTAGCAATTTGGTGTTGTGATATAATTGTATCCTCAACTCCTTCCTTGAGAGAGAGAGAGAGAAAAGATAAATTCTAAGCACAGAATCCAGCAAAACGCCCGCACAAAAAAAAGACAAAGCCCAATACAAGGCATCGCCACCTCTTTCCTTCCCCCTCGTCACTTAGCATTACTCCCCCCCCGCCTGCACCATTCTACACCGCCCTCCTCCCTCTCCCCGTTCTCAGTCCATATCCACCCCCTCCCCTCCCACCACCACCTTCCTTGTCCCCCTCCTCGCCTTAACTTTAATCTCAACCTTCTCCGGCACCTCCAACTTCTCCACACTCTCCACTTCCATCTCCTCAAACTCCTCTGTAACCTTGCCCACCTTCCTCGCCATATCCCTCTCATACGGCAACAAAATATGTTGATTCTCCTCCACGAGCTTCCTATCCGCATTCTTCTGTCTCTCCTTATTCCCCACCATCCGATTCTTGTAGAATACCCGCTCCCTGCGCTGGCGAATCTCTTCAACCCGTTGCATGGCGTTGAGGGTTTTAGCGACAAGGTCCCGCGAGTAGCGAGTCGGAACGTGACGCCGCGCAGCGAAGGTAAGCGTTGTGTCCACGACCATTTCTTTGCCAGCGGCTTTACGGAAAGCTTTGGTCCATTTGAGTTTACGGGGGTTGCCTGGGATATTTTAGCTATGTGCATCAGAAATTGATGGGGATGGTGTGAAGGGGAAGGAGAAGAGGGGGGCGGACGCTTCATCTTAAAGTTCTTGTGGCATTTTGACCGACAGAAGCGAAATTCTTTGGCATCGTTGCGAACAAAGACGATCCCATGGGAGGGGTAGATGGGGTGGGAGCACATGAAACAGTTGTAGATCCTACAATCACCATCACCATCGTCATCAACTTCAGAGCTCCGACGTCTATCCTCCACCACTGTACTCCCCCTCCCCACGCAGTAATCCAATCCAATCCTACTCACCTCATCGTGCGGTATCTTCTCAAACCAGCAAATAAATGCAGATATTCCCAGCTATCTGTGCTCGTGAGTTGAAATACTGCGTTGCACTTTTCCTTTCACTTCGGACGTTGCTGCCGACGTTAACTCGATTTTCAGTGTCTGCCAAGATTTCAGGTTCAGTGCTTAGTCACCCACGCAACCACCCAATGCCAAGCCCATCCATCTTTATTTTTCTGGTCGCAGATATACCCCCACCATCTATAACGCCGCTCGTTAGATGCTCAAGACCCCAAGTACTACCCGAACCAACCAGACTATACTCGAACCACCCTCACCAATCCAAACCAAACCGCTCGCTCACACGAGGTGTGCGCACCACTTCATTCAACCTGGAGCAAACACACCCCATATACCAGGGCCCCACCACCAACGCCCCTCAACCCCAATCTCCACTAATGTCCACCCCAATCCTCATCGGCGTCGGTACCTCTTCCCCTTCCTCCCATTATCCCCCCTCTCCTCGCCCTCACTGACCCTCACCCAGGTCTTGCCACAACCGCCTTCCTAACCCGGCTCGGCCTCCGCGCATTCACCCGCTACCGCGCCGCCTCCCCCAGCGGCAAAGCCTACTACAAAGGCGGGTTCGAGCCGAAAATGTCTCGCCGTGAAGCAGTCCTGATATTACAGCTGAGTGAAAGAAACTTGAATAAGAATATGATTAGAAAACAACACCGGCAGTTGATGTTGCTCAACCACCCCGACCGCGGGGGAAGCCCCTATTTGGCGAGTAAGATTAATGAGGCGAAGGAGTTTTTGGACAAGATATAGGTCTGGGAGGACGGAGGGAGAGGAGTGTATATATGCGGAGGAGAGAGAATGGGGGCGGAATAGATGGTGGGGAGGCATTTTATTCGGTTTTTTCGTTTATAGTGGTAATGAGGGATAGATGGGTATGTGTCCGGCCACAAGTCCTTACCATTGTTAATTGTTCGTTCAAGTTGTTTATGGGTATAGATTTGGCGTGTTTATCTGCTTTACTTTACACTATGCTCGATTCCTCTCTTCTCAAAACTCGGTTTTCATAAATACCAAATTGGCAGTTACAAAGTTACCCTCAATTGCTCGCTACCAAATCCCATACCTGAACCACATAAATAGGATTGAACTACTCAATACTAATTTACTCCCCTTTGGCTACAAGTCTTGTATGTGTGGCTCATGCACAGAGCATATGCATTGGGCTTCTGATGCTCTACCGTTCAAGGCAGTTGTCAAGGCACGTGACTAGCCGCCGTTAGGACTTTTTTTGGGGGGGGTCTATACGTCTGTGGAGCCTTAGGCTATGAGATGCTCGCCCCTTTGAAGGTTTGGGTGTACTCACGGGACAACAAGCTGCTTAAACGTCCTGCCTCCCGAGCCTAGGAAAAAGCCGTTAAGACCAGGGTGCTATGCAAAATTTATCTTACAATTCAATTATGTAGTAATCCGGTACCTATTCCTGTCTCCTAGACCAACCGGTGAGCAGCCGCTTGAGCGCTTTCGTTTGTTTGCAATTGGGGAATGTTGTGTGTTGGTGGGAGCTACGGTAGTCTTTGTTCAAGACTACATACATAGCTGATGAAAACACGCAAGACATACTGTACTTACTGTACATAATAAAGTCAAAAGGAGAAAATGGGATATCAATATATAAAGAATTTTGCCCACCCGAGTAGGTCGCGGGTCATTTCGGGGGTTTAATATAGGGCTGATTACTTGTGGAGACTCAGGCTCTGTTGATATTTAATTTATGTATAGTTCTAGGGCATCAGTCCTTTAGCGTTTTTACACCAAAAGTACTATGTAGTATCAAAAAGTAACAATGCTATAAATTCTACTGATACCCATTAAGTAGATACAGGCTACAAGTCAAGGTAGAAAGGGACTGTTTCATCGGTGGGATATTGGGGTGCCGTTGACACATGGATACAAATTTGTATGGGAATGATTAACCCTTCAACAGTGCATTCAAAGATAGTTTGGTTGCACAACCCCTCGTAGACGATTCAAAGAGCATGACTTGATACAAACTAAAGCCTTGTGTAAACCTAATTCATGGTGTTGATAGTTTTAATACTATAGGGTGGACTATACTTTAGTGTACGTATATACAGTGCTAGTCGCAGGCAGCGGATGCTTGGCCCCTGCGGGGGGGTGAGGGGACATGACGGCAGAGAAGGAGGTGGGTGGGGTGAGGTGAGGTGGGATGGTGAGGTGGGGTTGTGGTACTATTATATTGAGGCTGGTATTATATACTTCAGTGTAGTATTTATTTAAGTAAGCCACCACCTGCAGCTATGCGGGAATATAATTGGCCTTATACACCTGCATATATACGAAGCCATGGATACTCCCCGAAAGGCCACGGCCCAATTACAGGATATCCCAGACTGCATTCACTCTTCAATGTGGCATGCTCGAGTAACTCTATCAGACTGCTCACACCCAACTCATAAACTTTGCTGGTGAATATACAAAAGATACATATAGCCACCACAAATTTTTCCCAGTTATAAGCCCCAGCTACAACATAACCCTGGGCAAATGTGTGGTAAAGGAACAATGGGAGAGGCGGTATGAAATGATACATATCATGGATGTAGAAACTCGAGGGCCGAAAATCCTCAATATCCATAGGAGGCATCCCAATTAAAGAACGATATACTCACCTGGAATTATATTTGAGTAGTAGAGTGTTGGTATCAGTCTAGATATTTTGTAAGCAATATCTGTGATATTATGTGATATATGGTGGTGGCCAACAAATTGTCAGAGTGTGGTAAGTAATACTGACCTGATAACGCTCGCTTTTCTGCAACCAAGCAGATGCGTCCTAGAACCCATGATGTGTCACCAAGAGGTAATTTATACGATTGGTTCATTGGCCGTTGGTTTGTACCATGGCCCATAGCACTCCTATACCACATGTCCCATGGTAGAAGTGGCTACATGCCGGCAGTTAGAGGTTTATGGAACAATTTGGGATACACATCTTCACATTCGCGATTCGCAGTCTTCTCACCAAATCATGCTTACTTTGAAGCATAAACACCACGAACTAACGTATGGCCTCGAAAAATAAGAATTTATCAAGCTCGTGAGGTTTATATGATTTACCTGTATTTGATAAATGTGAAAAATTCTGAAAGTTCTTATCACCCATACATACAAACTTGCCCATTCTTCTAGAAAATACAGCCTATAACTACGATGGCTCTAACCAAGACCCAGGGAAAATAAAGTCCATGTGCTTACGCTACCAAGGGCGGCTTTTAGAGGGTTGTGTGGGGGATGTAGACCTGCTGTGGTAAAAATATCAACCCACGAAGCACGGAACTATACTTGATTTTGTGGTGCTATTAAACCAGGTACTGGTACTCAGACTACTTGCCATGGCACGTGTAGCACAGATATACATATCAAGTGGGGTTATCGTTATACACTCTATATATGTACATACCACTATGGTATCACGTCACGTCATAGGCATTGGTACCCCCATGATTTATTGCCGTGCATGCAGCTTGCAGACTACCTAGATAATTTTCAGTGGACTGCAAGCTGCATGCACCACAAAAATTTATGAGTATCTAGGCCTAGACATCAGACACCAGACACTATCATAGAGTCCACTTGGTAATATATATATAAACTCGTTTAGTATAACGAACTAGTTCTTGCCCTATATAGAATATATTTTAGCCAACCTGAATCAATATTCTTGCAGGGTATCCTTCAGTGCACCGGAAACCCTGTTATCACCTCCACGTTACCCATCAGCCATCACCCAATCACCCAAGAAATATTAATTAAAATGCATCGCATGACATTGACTAAAATCATAAAATACTGCCGAAATCTGGTTCAACGCCATGCAATGCCTAGGCCCGTTTTGCAAGGATAAGGATCGGAAATCGGATCGGAGGCTAGAAGACCTCCGATATCCTGGTGTACATTCTTCTCTCGCTGGTAAAAAGTGAGACTGGGGCTGATTGGTAATTTTAGATCAGTTGAGATATACGGAGTATGCCAGTGGAAAATGAGGTCGGGGTTGTATACTTGAAGGGACAAGATGCATATGTCAATGTCAATCCCATTAGTGTCACAATTGCGAGGCACAATCTCGAATTCCATAGTGCATACAGAGCGGTCCTAAAGCCCCTTCTGGGCAATCAATAATATCAAGGACCTGCCCCGAACTCTATCCTTGAAACTTCAACATCATACGAGGCTGCAGATTTTGACATAAAGTTGTTGCACTGCCATCGTGATGACTATATTTACAGATGTATTGAAGTATTATTTAGAGTAGACTCGCTCTCGGACTCGGACCCGTTTATTTCAATTAGCATCAAAGCACATGGTACCTACCACCCCAAAATGCACTTTGTAGTAACTCATAAGCTTCCAGCTTAAACATCCTTAACTGTCTATTTTCAGCGGGCATCGGATCCCGAAGCCCACTGGCAAGTGTCTGCCCCGCCAGCAAAATCTGGGAAATAAGACCCCTGCTCTGTGGTGGGGAAGGACAGGGTACTATTGGAACTTTAACCTAAAGTAAATACACAGCCCTACCATATTTGTCGCAAGACCGTTAGGTACAATATGGCCCTGGCCCCAGTCCATATACCACCACGCTTTCGCAATGCCTGCCAAAATGAGCCCAACCATGCAGTTGGTAGTCATGAGTCATGGTGATAATTGTACTAGTACACGTGAGAAAACGTTTCGTAGAAGAGGGCAATTGGATGTATATGCCAGTGCGATTCCCTGGCCCTATATCCACCCTCGAGTAGTTTGGTTGACTGAATGAACACAGTGATACCTACATAGGTAGGTAGTACAGGCGAGGTACCTATCGACTTCCCGAAAACGGGGCCGCCTCATAGCCTAAGGCTCCCTCCAGGGGGTATAGACTCAAAAAAAAGAAAAAAAACCTATCGACTTCCCAGTTCCAAGCCTGGGGTCCACAGTGTGCCTACTATCATATGTCTACCGGACCATCATTTGGCCGCTGCTGGCCAAACTTATGCCCTAAACTATTAACCACGGACCTCACAACAGGGCATCTGTGTTAGGTACATATTAGGTGTTACATAGGTAAGTCACGCAAATTTATGTATAGGCTCAGACCCAGTCGGGATATATTGGATAGGATTGCTTATACAAGGGACTGTTTTCTCACGGCTCAATATTACCTCCGATGGGTTCGCCAGAGTTATAGTTCCCTACAGTATCCCCAAGAGGTCCGCTCCGTGCTCCGATACAGACACACACACACACACACACACACACACACACACAGGTATCAGCCTTTAGGCATAGCCTCCCCCTTGGAATTATTGAAGTTGCAATAGGCTTTCTGTTGTGCTGGGGTGTGCCAGTGTCCATGAATGTACGGGTGGCTGTAGCGAACGAGTCAATAGAGCACCTCTACTTGGATTTGTTTGCTTTTCGACCAATTTATATATTTATTAAATACCCTACCACCGTACAACCTACTTACTCTGTTTTTCTTTTTTCTTTTTTTCTTCCCCACCCCCCCCTCTACGACAGCTTGACCACTTAGCGTCGGCATTATAAGGTGTCGCCAGATTCAAAACATCGTCCCTTGCTTTACAGGCGCCCAATTGCCCCCTTCACAAACTAACTTATAAATCATCGTCATTTCACACACCTATTGCTAGCTTACATTTTTGTTATTTGTGCTCGACTTGCATCACGACTTGCATCACAGGACGTGCCGGCTCTCCTCCCTCTGTCGGCATTCTCTCAATTCTAGACACCCTCCCCTGCGCCACTCATATCGAAACAAGCAAAGGACACCGATTGGCCGTCGCTACTTCCGCTCCTGAATACATTCAACAGGTCCTTCTGGATCTCTGGCTTCCGGAGGTTCGCGCGCCATAGGGCGGAGACAGACATAGCAACAGTGAATCGCTAGCCCAAAATGGCTTCTCAGATGGAGTACACTCACTCTCCAAGTCATGGCAGCCCTCCCCAGCATTTTGGGGATGGAATTCTAGATGGTCAAACGATCCCAGCTGCGCTGTTTCACCCAGGGCAACATCCGCCTGCGTCTGATGATGGACAGGACCCCAAACGTAGGAGGATTGCAAGAGCGTGCGACATGTGTAGGAAGAAGAAAGTACAGTTGCGCATGGAACATTATGGATGTAAACTTCAGTTGCTGATTATGTTAAATATAGATAAAATGCGATGGGAAGTTACCAGCATGTACACACTGTGCCAATTACAATACCGATTGTGTCTTTACATTGGTGGAGAAAAAGCGAAATCCTCCTAAGGGGTCAGAACCTACCTCATGGTATGAATGGGCTATGCTGATGGGTATTGGGATAACTTAGGGCCAAGTACATTGAAGGATTAGAAAACCGTCTGGGTCGAATGGAGTCCCTCCTGAAACTATCAGGACTGTTGCCAGACGACCCTGATGGAAAAACTGATCTTGGCGACTTGGAAAGACGGCTCACGGAGCAGAGCCAAGGGCGGGCGTCAGTCTCTGTTGCTGGCAGGTCTTCCTCAGAGTCTTTACGAGCACATACTCCTGGGTCATGGTCCATGCACAGTGTCATCAATTCGCCAACTTCGAAAGGCAAGGATGAGGAGGAAGTCGAGAATTTGTCGGATATGATGTGCTCACTTGTCACGAACAACTGCGGGGAGACCCGTTTCATAGGTGCGAGACACTGGTGCTGGGTCTTAGTAGCACGCCAGATTCTGAATCATAAGGCTGATATATACTCTAAGGCTCATCCTCAGGGTTCTCGATATTTAGTCCAAAAGGCATCCAGTGGGTTAATGAAAAGACTGGAGATACTAGCTTTCAAGATATGATTATGACTGCAGCAACTCAGGGTTCAGATAAGTCTTTTCAGGCAAAGAGTGAGATATTCGGTCAGCTTTTTGAGAACCGCAGGCGAAATCCTATGCCCCCTAAAGGGCCTACTATAACACTGGTGGCAGGTACGTATTTCTTCAAGAAGGGTGTGACATTCTCATCTGACATTTATGATATTAGACTTCTTCGTGAATTTCAATAACCTTTTCCCTCTGTTTCACAGACCTACTTTCGAATATTTGCTGGATAAGCACTTTTCGGATTCACCGCCTCCAGATTCAGGGTGGTATGCCGCGCTTAATATGGTCCTTGCTATAGCATGCCGGCTCCGTATTTCCCACCCACTACAAATAGATGACAAGGTAGCTCCATGGGTTGGTGTTGAGCGGTCGCGGCAGTATTTCCAGAACGCAGCTAGTGTTTTGACAGAGCTCCTGCTGAATAATAGTGATCTTATGACTATTCAGGCCATTCTGGCTATGGTAAAGCTCCACCTTTTAAATATCATTGGATGTCTTGCTAACTTTCGTGAAGTCACTTTTCATGCAAGGTACAGCTAATCCACAACCATCGTATCTTCTCATTGCCGCTGCTGTGCGACTGGCGAACAGCATTGGCATGCACCGTCGCGGGAGCTGGTTTGGTCTCAACTCGGTCGAAGTCGAGCAGCGCCGCCGTGTCTTCTGGATTATGTACCTTCTCGACAAGGAGCTTGCCCTACGGTCTGGCCGGCCTGGGGCCATCAACGACGACGACGTCAATGTCGAACTTCCAGAAGAAGACCCAGCAGACGGTGTTGGAAATATTCCTCTAGCTGGCGGGAAGACGAAGGCCAACCTCTTCCGCTTACTAGCTCAATTTTCAACAATAGAAGGCAAAGTGTATATGCAGCTCTATTCAGCAAAGGCATCACGGCAGACTGATCAAGAAATTCTCAACACCATCGGGGAGCTGGATCAGGAACTTGAGAGGTGGAAAGAGTCGGTACCGATTGAGATAAGGCCAGAAAATGAGATAAAAATGGATGAAGGCCCGTTGGTGTTACATGTTGTCATGTTACATTTTGCATACTACAACTGCTTGACTACTATACACAGGATGTCTATCCATCACGGCTACTGGACGAGTAGGCTGTCGAATTATGCGATTTCTGGATTGAGTGCGAAGCCACTAAACCCAAGGGTTTTTTCCAGCGCGACTCTTTGTGTCTCTGCTGCGAGGTCATCCATAAATTTAATCAAGTATATTAATAATGATGACTGCCCTTGTATTTGGTATGGTATCCCCTCAGTTACCTCTAGTTTTCTTTTCACTGGCATTACTGACTATTGGTTTGCAGGCTCATAATGTATTACCCTGTTTCAGCACTCGTGACCCTTTTCGCGAATGTTTTACAAAACCCCTTAGATCCTCGAGCACGACCCGATCTCCGCTTAATGCACAACGTCTGCGAATTCCTCCTTGCTATTCGCGACGAAGACGAGAGTGGCAGCGTTACTCGCATGTTAGCCGTTTGCAAGGAGTTTGACAGGATCGCAAAAGTAGTCTTGGATAAGGCAGAGAAGGAGCAACAAACGAGGAGGAAAAGGAAACAACCATCAGACAAAGATGATGAGAGTGACACAGGGCCTAAGACGCCGTTACCAGTAGGTGTCACAATTGCGTCCGATGCGGATCCCAATTTCTTTAAAAGAAGTGCGACTGCGAACGCTTTGGCAACGAGTCTTGGAGATCCACAGACACCGACACAGAGCTTTGTGTCGGGCGCGGCGGCCAGTGGTGCGGGTTCACTATTACGACAACAGCAGCAAATTCAGCAGCAGCAGCAGCAACAACAACAACAGCAACTACAACAACAACAACAACAGCAACAACAGCTACAACAGCAACAACAACAGCAACAACTACAACAACAGCAACAACAACAGCAAGACAATTCAATGTCTAATGTGGACTCAACCTTCGACACATTCTCTCCCTCATCAAATTTCGGCTGGCTAGGGGACGTCTCCTCTCCTGCTCCACCACAAACTCCAAAATTTGCATTCACAGCACCTGGAGACGGAAACTCACCGATACCGAATGGTATAGATGGAAATGGATACCCTAATGGGGGTTATGGATCAGTGGGGTCACCATCACCGAGTATGGTTGGGTTGACGGGGACCCCGAATTCCTTCCAGGTGCCGTTTGCGCCGCAGGAGTTGTGGCAGATGCCCATGATGCTGGAGTGGGATTGGGCGGACCTGGGTATGGGTGGGACAGCATGGCCAATGGGGAATGATGTCCCATGATTTTACATTTGGTCCGAGGTGGATGTAGAATGTCTTGTCCTAAGGAACGGCGCCTGGGTGTTTGGGATTTTTGCTTGACTCTTTGGGTGTATGTATCTGAGTTTGTTGATGTGTGCAACGATGTTATCATTAAGTGTTGTTTGGGGTCGGAGGGAGATTGGAAGCGATGGGTGAGACGAGTTTTGGGCCTGCGGGCCTTGATATATCCGAAGGAAGGTTTACGTACACTGGAGCGGGAGAGGCGGAGCCCTGGATGGCAGGGTTCGGCTTGCAGCTTGTCCGTGCCGATATTTTTTGCTCCGGGGCGGGGAGGTCTTATATATTCAATTATGTGGGGTTGCGGATGTGGGATGGGATGTGGGATTTTTATACTCACTCTTGTTGATAATTTTTTCCTTTTCTTTTTTTGTTTGTTTGATATCTTGGGGTGTGTGTGATTGACAAGTGTGTTCTTGCAAAGGAAATATTATATTCTCCACACGCCACCCATGTGGGCGTACATTTGTTGAACATGCTTTTTGCATCCAGAACTACAGTACTTACTCTACAGTGCAGTACTGGTAACATGTACAGCGGGTAGCCAGCCTATCGCCAGTAATCTGCCTAGCCTCACCTCCTCCCCCACCTGCATCCGTACACGTCTAGCCCGAACACGTCGACGCCGCCAGCGCTGGATACTTTTCACGTCCCTCTATCTCGACATCCCTCTCTCTATATAAGAGACCCTTTCTCCTTGGCCGGGTTCAGGGAGTCAGGATCGGGGTTTCGAAACGCTATACCGCAAGTGCACTGGGGTTGGGGGCACGACAGCCGCTACGTACTAACCTACTGTACAGTACCTACTACTTGGAGGGCTACTTGGCCTTTGGAGAATTGAGTGCGAATTTGGGGAGAGTGAATTAGGTGGCTGTTGGCTGCTGAAGAATATATTTTGTGGGAACGCGGATTTGAGCTGGGAGCTGCACGAATCCCGCTTGTTTTGATACATACAGCAGTACCTACAGTTCCACAACGCGACAGACAGTCCTCTTTCTTTCTCCTCAACCACAACGACAACCCTCGCAGCTCAACATCCAAAACCACAGGTGTCCATCACGACAGCAGTCAACAATGGCCACCCCCAGCTTGACACACATACTTCCTTCCCTTAACTCCCTCTCCCACGTCACTTCGCTCACCCACACCCTCACCCCATTCTGGCCCACCTTCCTCACAAACCTCCCCCTCCTCAACCCCACCTCCCCCACCTTCTCCCCCGTCACATTCTACCACACCACAAACCCCCTCTTCTCTGCCTTCCTCGCCACTCAGGGTCTAACAGTATTCACCTTCCTCCTCAGCAGCATCACCGGCAACCTTAGCCAAGTCGACCGCCTCTGGTCGATTTTGCCAGCAATCTATATCGCCCACTTCACCTACTTCGCGCACTACCTCTCTCTCCCCACTGCACGCCTCGACGCCCTCCTCGTTCTCACGACACTATGGAGCGCGAGGCTTACATTCAACTATTTCCGCAAGGGTGGCTACTCTTACGGCAGCGAAGACTACCGGTGGCATTACGTGCGGAAAATGTTCCCCGCCGCGTGGGCGCAAGTACTACTTAACCTCACCTTCATCTCCTGGTTTTTCAACGTACTCCTCCTACTCCTTGCCCTCCCAGCGTATTTCTTCCTCTTGATCTCTGCGCTCCCAGCATCCGCTGCACCGGAGAGGTTTAATGGTGGGGATATACACGCGTTTGGAACGGTGGATTTAATCTTCTCTCGAGCTCTCATTTTGGTTATCATTGCCCAGTTTTTCGCAGACCAGCAGCAGTGGAATTATCATAAGGCCAAAAAGGCATATGAACAGAGTGGGAAGCAGGTGGTACCCGAGGGGTGGCAGAGTGAGGAATTGGATCGCGGGTTTTGTGTCGTTGGGCTCTGGAGTTTCTCGAGACATCCAAACTTTTTGGCCGAGCAGGCGTTTTGGGTTATGCTTTATCAGTGGTGTTGTTTTTGTGCGTTACCCCCCCCCCAAAAAAAAAAAAAAATTTCCTAAAAAAAAGCACATACCCTGACACCCAGAATGGTACTAATATACACGGGTAGTGACGGATACGGTCTACAACTACGCTTGCCTTGGCCCACTGCTCCTCTTTGCGGTCTTTCAGGGCTCGACCACTCTCACAGAGAAGGTCTCGACGACAAAGTACCCAGAGTATACCGAGTATCAGAGGTTGGTGGGGAAATTTGTCCCGAAGTTGAGTGCGTTTTGGGAGTCGAGTAAGCCGGAAGAGAAGGGGGAGGAGGAGGAGGAGGAAGAGGTTAAGAAGAGGCAATAAATGGGAGAAAAGGGGATGAATCTAGGAGATTGAGAAGAAAGATATAAGTTGGAATAGGCAACCGCTTTTTTTTTCTTCATCTTTTATTGGGTATAGGAGATTGTGCGGATCTTAGTCTACCGGTAGGCAGGCCATACTACCATGGCGGTGGGTTTTTTGTATTTATTGAATGTTGGTACCTTTTTTTTTTTTTTTGGTTTTTATGTATTGTTTGCAATTCCCCTTTTTCTTTCCTTTTCTTTTCTTTTCTTGTTCTTTTCCCCCCTTTTTTGTGGGCTTGTGGATGGACGGACATGCATTCCCTTTGAGCTTGGTGATATAAATAAGATGAATAATTTGTACTGTATGTACAGTTTGGACCCCGCTTGCCTAACAGAATAAAAGATATTATCGATATAAGCTAACCCTGGATGAATTGCAATGGTACTTACTGTATACTGTATAATATGGGATAGTAAAATAACGTTTATGTATATATACTGTATATTCAGCATTTATCATACCTATATCCTACCTACTTTTGTATGGCAACTTTATACCCCCCCCCTGCACACAAGTACCTATTATAGATAGAAAGAGGGGAAATGGGGAAGCGGGGCGGCTTACCAGTTCTCCACTCCCTTTACACAATCCCAAGAAACCCCCAACTGCACTACGAGTCATTTCCAAAACTACTTTTCGGGTTCTTTGTATGTGGCGTAGGTGTAGTTTAGATAGATAGGGATGAAAGGCGTATATTTTGGGGGGGACGGTGTATTTTGGAATTGAGGGAGGTTGTTTGTTCAGGGTAATAGGTGCAATTAATAGATCATGTCAAGACGAGGTACCTACTTTTGTATATATCATGCTAGCCCCACTCAAGCTATCAGCTAGCTATCCAGTAATCAATCAACGAATGAAATCTAAAAAAATCAACCCAAGCCAAGCAAATACCTGCCCAGCCAAACCCCACTACATAACCCCCCCCAGAAAAAAAGGAAAAAAA
>Ga0307514_10003030_pt1 | contig 16601 bp, 12 predicted proteins | sample 16_EM_MG_FD_203088 | JGI IMG/M metagenome (GOLD analysis project Ga0307514, IMG submission 203088) | Populus trichocarpa ectomycorrhiza microbial communities from riparian zone in the Pacific Northwest, United States - 16_EM | ecosystem: Host-associated > Plants > Roots > Unclassified | place...
ACATCGAGGAGGTCATATTGTAAGGGGGAATTATTGGGTATTAGGTTGACTTTGGCAGGACGTGAGGGCAGCCATGTTGTAGAGCGTACTCATTTTCATAGATATGCACTTAGGTAGAACGAGCATGTTTGCATGGTATCACGGAGTGGGCTCGGCAGATGCAATTACAGGGGGTATTTGCAGGCGTGCATCCTACCATGCACGTGCATCCTTAGGTAAGCAATGGTACCCGAAATGTGCTTCCTGGGCGCTCTCATAGCATGCGCAAGCCAATTGGTTATCTCAGTTGGATGAATGTTACTCACGTTCGCAGTTGGGCATACCCTGGGGTCATCACCTACGTGTGGCAACTCTAAGCCTGCCTCTGGACCCTAGGCAGGCAACTCCCTACTAATCTGAATCTGCTCCTCATACCTTTGCCCAGTGACCTCTCTCAAATCAATCTGCCATCTACCTTCAGCTTTTCCCAATTAAAGTCATTCCTTGCACATGTGGACATTATTTACCCAACTCTCACGATTCAGACGGTCCTGGGACTTGCTGTCTGATTGTCACTCCGAGGCTCAGGATCAAATATAGCCTTGCTTGCGAGCGCACCAGCAACCTAGACAACTGTCCACGGTATGTTGATTGGACTCCACTGTTGGAGCTTGCAGCGGAGCTAACCAGCAACCAGGCCTCGGGCATTTCCCCAAAAGTCAAGGCTATATACTAGATGGGCATTCTTGAAAGACACTGGCAGATTCCTATTGCGCCCTGCCCTCTAGTACGGTTTAAATCACCCCAGTGGAGATATTGCAACGATAGCCCCAGTTGCGGGCATCCCCCTGCGGGTAAGAAACCCAACATTGCAAGTGGTCATTCATCTCGCCCACTCTTGTACCAAAACAGTCACTTCCTGTCTGCAAGTTTTGGATTCCTAGCCTCGTCATTTTATTATCCAATTCAGTCACATACTTTACCAACTCATAGGGTGAGGATTATCTAGCGTGACGCATGGGCTTCATTAGCCTGCTATGATCACCTCTATGATTTATCCAATGATATATCGATATTGACGTGAACACAGATACTGATGGGACGATATATACTGTCAGACCTTTACATGGTGTATGTTTCCAACCAAACCTCACCGGCTTCCACATCAAAGCTCTAGTGCTGCTCCCAATCTCGATGGTATCCCGTTTACCTATTCCCTGTACATCATTTACAACATATCTTGAGCTAAGCTCAATTTGCTGCCACAAGTGTCCCCAACACTTCCCTTCCAAGCACTCCTTCAAGGACAGCCACGAGGATACACTGGCCGATGATATGGTGGGACATTCTTACAGATTACCGCACATCCAGGGGAAAAGAGTGTAGAATCAGCAAACCGTAGGTTCCCTATCCCACTTTCGATACCGCCGTATACGTACGTGGCGTTTACTGGCTAATGATTGTTAAATACACTTGCAGGCGTCAGAGAATTGAGTGTCAACAGCAATGGGGTTACCCACGATAGGCCAGGTAGCCCGTGGGTCCAGGGCTGGCATTACCAAAGGACTAGAAACCCCTTGTTTGAGAAACAGCAATCCAAAGATACCAAAATCAAGGAGGGGGACACTGTACAGTTATCTATAATTCACTTCAAGAATCATTGAACCCTATTCTCTCAAGTGTGAGCTGTCAATCTGCACTGAAAAATGCGAGGAAACCAACGGCACAAAACATCTTGTCTACATCAAACACTGGCAGAGGACTATGACAAGGACTTGGACTCCATAACAGCCAGGTTTCGCCTGCCAAGCCCTTGCTTCTTCAACTTTTACCCAATGTTGTGCCGCTGAAGCAACCTGTGGCTGCGTACTGTAGTTGTGTTGTAAAGTATACTGGAAAGCTATGTAGAAAGTTCACCCGACTTTTGTCTCATACAAACCTTCGTTCTGTTCGCCCATCTGAGCCTTATCTATGTCCATCCCCGAGTACACCTTGGGGGAAGTGACACATCGACACAGTAGTTCCGTCACTGTTCAGAACAATAGGATTTACTCGATACTCGCATCAGGTGATGGCAAAAAATGGAGAGTAAGACCCCTGCTCATACTAAATCTTCGGGTCTGGTCTGGTTGCATGACTTCCGCCAGAACCCGGGTCCGAGGACAGAAATGCAGATTGAGGTAACGGCAACCATACAAGGTTTTTTTTTTTTTTTTTAAATAATCATACAAGGTTAAGTGCATTCTATGGAGGAATTTGTGTTACGAGCAGCGATGGCCAACGTGCTCGGCTCACTTTATGCTAACAGCGATCCAATGTCTCCCTAGGCCACAACATATCGGCCAGTAGGATGTGGTGGCCTGGTATATTGCTGCGTCCTTTCAGGTGTCCCTGTGAAGTGTTCTTGGCAAAAGGACAGGCAAAAGGATGATTAACTTTGAATGCAACATATGTATAATGCACGAGTGTACATGTGGTGAGCGATACAAGAGATAAGGTGACATGTGCATAATGTACTTAACAATTCGCCAGGGATAATCTATATAGGTAGATCCACAAACGTCGCAAAGGTTGTATCAGCCAACATGGTAGGCTAGTTTATTCCCCGGGGGAATTGTAACCTGGTGGTCCACCCGCCCTAGGTCCTTGTATGTGCATGACTGCACTGTACAGTACTGGGGTGAGCAGAGATAGCTATTCCATTCGCTTGTTATTGGAGCGTTCGAATCCTGACCCGGGAGACGCTCCGCAAGCCGCACTCCTCCAGCAACAGAAATATGAGCTCCTGAAAGGGACGGGTGAGATGGCGACTGGAAGTAAGTTATAATCTTGGGCAATGTGGGGTACACAGGCACAAAACAACGAGCTTCCTTTTTTTTTGGCTTAAGTACTCATTACTCATGTGTAACCCGGTGGGGGACGGAAGAGGAAGAACGTGGGAGCAGGTGTACGAGGACGAGAAGTGGCGTGAGAGCGTGGCAGATCCTCTTTTGTGAAGCTGGAGACAAGAGTAGGGACTGGTGGGGGAGAAAAGAGGCCTCCAGGGGGGAATCCCGGGGAGTTCATCGCCATAGTCGTTTTTTTTTTTTTGAGACTATACGTCTATGGAGCTTCAGGCTATGAGACGGATTGTCATAGTCTAGATAGGCTCAATACGATTAATGATTTCTTAAAATAAAAATAAAATAAAAACTCGAGATGGGTTCTGGATGCGAGCAAGTTAATCCGCATTTAAACAGAGGAGATTTAGCACCTCGGGGGCTGAACGAACAGCAACTAAAGAAGAATAATGAGCTTCCCAGTGCTACGGGCTGATAACACATTAGATTTCTTCTAGCTAAAACCGAATATTCACAGATATACTAATTTGTATGAAAACAGCCTTCATCTGCCACCACCGTTCGAGCAATCTCATTCTATTGTTCGCGTACACACCATATTGTAATCCAGAGCTACATAAATACCCTTCAGCTAACATGAAGAATTCATAAAAAAAATTCAGTTATGAAAATTGATCGTCGCCAACGAGTCATATCAGTGATTGACAGTAGAAGAAGTACCTGGCTCGGCATAGCAAGAAATATTGATAGCAGTATATAATGACAGGAAATTTCAAATTAACAGATCACATAGGTAGAAACCACCCCCAGTTTTCAAATGCAAATACTGATAAATCATGGTATTCCTAACCAAACGCCTGAGGTAACCAGTATTCTGAACTAAAGTGTTAAGCCAGTTCTAAAGACAGTCTAGCCCTCTTGTCAAGACAGATATAAACAAATAGAGGAGGTATACATAAGATGCCACTAATTAAATAAAATCATTGACTCTTTCTTGGGTGCTGGCATGCCTAGGACCATGAATATATACCCCGATAATTCTCTGTGTGCTCTTGGCCCCAGCACCTTAGGCTATGCCAGCTCGGAATTCTGGCGCAACGCGCCTGCCGTGAATGCGACAAGCACTACACCTCCACTAACGCATCAGCGCAACATGCAGAAGTATGTGAGGGATAGCAGATCACCACTGCCGTTCGATAAGCTCTTGATCAAAGCTTGCCGTCACTGCGCAGAAGTTCGTTTGCCATCCAAAGGTTCTCCACAACTCTTTCTCTTCGTCCGAGGTCTTCGGGAGTCCATGGAGCTTCATTTCGAGGATCGAGAAAACGAGCGAGGGCGTCACTTGCGACCTCCGACGCCCAGATTGTCCCTGGAGTGTAGGGTTCCGATGGATGATCGGAAGTAGGCGTAAGGATGTCGGCTGCACGAGGAGATTCCTTGTTTGGGGTTCCAATGACTGTCAAGAGGTCAGATGATAAGGTTGAAAGTTGAATGAACCTAGATTGACTGTGGGCCTCCCCCGCCGCCCCAGGCACCCAAGGTGCCTCAGTGCACGGATCCAGGAAACGGCTTATGGAGTAGGCTGAGTGGTGAGAGGAGCTTAACGGTTGCCCGGTGACTTCTGTGAATCTATTGACGACATGGAAGGGCACATTAGGGGGGGTTGGCATTTTTCCCTGTGCTCCGTCAGAAAGTTGTGCGGCGAGATTGTTGGCCTGTCTGGTACTAAGAGGGCGAGCTCTATGATTGGAACCATGATGTCTGGCTGGGCCCGTATTTCTACCTGCTTTCTTGCTGACCTCTCCACTGAGCCGGGCCATTATTGGGATTGGAGATCTTCCGACGGAGATTAGGTAGCCGCTGAGGGTTGCTGATTGGGAACGAGGCACCTGGATGATAATAAGGATATGTTTAAGTAAATGATTTAAATATTCACATATGAAAAGGTATTTGATAAGCTGAGAGGTGGGTATATTAGGTCGGCCTGGGCTTACCTAGCTAGGTAGAACTACAATGAGAAAATCGTGTGAATAGAAGCAGTGCCACCTGGGGATGGAAATCAGTCGCCAATATATCTTAGCCAGCTTGGTGTTTGATTTGAGACCTGAGCCCCAAGGGAGTCCCAACTTTATAGGATGCTCAAGGGCGGGCAATACCTCTGCAGTGTCTGGGTGCATACTCACCAGCTTTGATCATGTATGGACCCATTGAACCATCCACGGGCTTCATCTGTACAAATCAACTCAACACTTAGGGACCGACGAAACATAAGATTGATGAACCGGTATGCGTAAGGAAACTCACTGCCATTGGTTGGTTAATTGCGAACTTCAAACTCACGATTTATTTGTCCCGGGTTGCCGTCCGAACACCTCAAACCCGCGCATTGGCGCATGCATACACTGGGGCTAATCTGATCAAAGTAGGCATCTATGGAGGTGACTTGCGACATGATGGGATTCGTGGTGGACTCGAAGTCGCAATGCTCTCGTCATCTACTTGAAAGATCTGGTTGAGTGCACGAGACTGCGGATGAGTAGGAGGCTATTCCACACCACGGTTTATGGTTGGGATCGCTAAATGGGATGGGTTTATGTTGTCCCACTGGCGAAGTGTGGTTTGGTTAAGTGTAGTATGTTATGATTGGGTGTCGTTGACACTGGAGAAGGTGGTTGGGATGAGATTTGATACCTGAGGATTTGTTTTTCAGCGAATGTGAGAATTTGGTTTGGTGTTCCACTAGTGGTTTTGGGGAGGTCCACTTTGGCAGCTTTTGTCCTCCGCCGATTTAGTCTTTTTCCGGGGTACCCGCGCGTTTCTGAGGTGGGGATGTTTGATACCTGCACAAGCTCTTGTGCCGTCTTTTTCGTTTCTTGGGGGGGGCGGGATTGGCCCAGTGGTTGAGAGAGTCCTTTGCCGGGTTTCCACTCCTGGGAGTCCATATATGCGGCTGAAAAGTACATTTTCTGCATGTGACCAATCATCAACCCCTACTTGAATGGACGAGTGCTAGCAATGTAGAGTACTCGAATTATTGCAATAAGATCTCGATCCCACAAATTAAGAATAGGATCAATTATGTACCTCAACGGGAGCACCGCTCGGGGTCGATGCGCGGAATGTTGATCCCTGCTCACAGGTATGTACTGTATGTTACTGCCCCGCGGTCTACCAATAGTTTTTTTTTCCCTTTTGAGTATATATGTACGTGTACACGCACCGAACAACAAACTGCATAGGAAGAGTCATGCACCCAGACTAATAAACACCCTGCCTCCCGACCCTAAAGCACAAGGGAAACCCATGCTCCTCATCCAGATACACGGAGAAGTCCTCCGCCACACCCTTTTCCCGGCCTTTGATCCGAAATCAACGCTTCAAGATTCCCGGAAGACGTCTCCACCAATTCGATCATGTATTCCCCCCATCTGGGTCCTCCACCTTCTTCACCCACCCCCCCTTTTCACCCATATCCATCTTCCTCATCCCCACCCTATTTGTCCCCCATGCGTACAGGTCAGGCTACGTGCCTGCCTCCGCATATCTGCCGCATCTCCTACACTCGGGGTCCACTGAATCATCCAGCTTGTTCCGCCAGGCTTGTAGGTTGCCTTTGCCAGTCCTGCAGTGGACATAGTTCACCCATGCGTTTCGATTCCATCTAATCACCCTTCCCCTCCCTGTCCCCTCCACTCTTCACTCTTCACTCTTCCTTCTGGCTCTTTCATGTCTACTTTAGCTTCCCTTCTGTGATCGGGTTCTTCCACCTGCGTCGCACGCGGGATGTGTGGCACGGATCCAGTCAAGGGGTGAATGGATGCAGCTGTAGCTCATAGATAACTCGGTGGAACACTTAGGGGGAGAACTTTGCAGGTAGGTGCGAGATATGACCGTCAAAAATTAACCGTATAATCATCCTCAGCGCGGCCCCAGAAGGAGACTATCACTATTACATACTCTATGTGGGAAGTCCAGATACCATCAATTCCCTTGGGTTCTCCAGATAATACATACAAACTGCAGTGGTGACTTGGAAAAATTGCAAAAAAAAACTATGTGTGGAACTCTATTAAGTACAAGATGCCCCCAGCTCTTAGGCAGAGTGCTTATGGCCTGGATTTCTATTGCAGTTATCAAATGGAGCAACTGTTAGTGGGTTCCACAACTCACTAAGTACTGTACCATGGAGCTCTCATCCAAGACAGGGGACTACTTACTACCCAAATACCATACGTATACCCAGCTAGAGTTACATATATAATTGCCCTTGCTTCTATCCTACCCAGTAATGCTTATTACCATCTGAGAACGACTCGGCATCCAAAGGGCGATATACCACATCATCTGAGAATAAAATCATGTACCGTGGGAAGACAGGGGGTCCCCATTATTTTAAACCCAGTCTGAAGTACGACCTGTACATCTTTGCTACCATTGGCCATGGTAAGCACATAAACAACCAGGGTGGGTGATTGGTACCAGCCATACTAGGTACACCTACGTAGATGATTGAATGCCTGTTTCTTGACAAGCCAATGAGAGACTCGCAGGGCTGAGGCTCTCATTGCGAACCACAGTAGATCCAAATTTGTCGACTGATTTGTCAATCCTTTCACCCAGAGGTGGTGTTGTTGATTTTTATTGCAATTGGCTACTGAGCTCAAGGGCCAATGGGTTTTTGGCTGGGCAAAGCTATACCGGCGTAAACACATCTTCCATCTTGACACAACACTGGCACATTCCATGCCGGCGAGTCGCAGCCACGCCTGCATGGCCTTTCTTGCAGTTCTTCTTTAGATTAATTCAAACCCAGGATAATCATGATACAGGCTGAGACAATACCCATCTCAAGCTAAGAATGCCAACCCTGCCAATATGCGCATCTCTATTCCTGGGATATGGAGACCACCTGTTTTCGAGCTATCCAATAGAATTACCTTGAGATAGTTGGTGGGAAGCAATACAACTACTGAAGCGGAATTCAGTCTTACAAACTTGTAGTGTTGTATGCCAATAGCGGTGCACAAGGTTGGAAATTTCTTTTGCTTCTTCATGAAACATTGGGCAGACCGTGAGGGAGTGGTTAGAAATGGTTATATGCTGGTTGGCATCCGATTGCTGGATCAAAGTACAGGCTTGATTTATATCAGCAAAACCGTTTGAGTCGAGGCCTATCATTGGTGCAAATGATGCCATCGTTCGGAAAACTCAGCTTTTTTATACGCCTTTCCTCCGAAGGGAGCCTTAGGCTATGAGGTGGCTATCGTTCGGAAAACTCAGCTCCTCTGGTGAAAAGCGATCTGATGCCGGTAGGATGCTGGCGGTGGGATTGCACTGGGCCTTCATGCCTGTATCGCATGGCATTTGGTACTGTACGAGATATCAAGAGGATAGTATTACAAATTGGCTCTCACTAATAAGCTGGGGCTGAAATCTCCTATCTCCGCCAACGCCAGTGTCCACCGAAATCAGTTCAGGTGTCCCATACTTATTCCTGGAACACCAGATTCTTTGTTTTGGTGTTATGAAGTTCTCAAATTGCCCCTAGCCCAAAGAAATTTAAGCTTACTTGATTCTATATCCCTCAAAATATTATCCTAATCTACTGCTAATATACTAGGCTGTTGGCTCCACTCTACAGATCCGTTGGAGCTATGTTTCTACATGTCACTATCCCCCATTCTTTGTCACCCTATATCCCCTGTCAATGGCACTGTGAGATTATTCATATGTATTTACTATAACTCTAGCTCTAATTTGAGCCTATTTGCATGACGATAGGATTTTTAAAAAATTAAAATATCCGCACCCCGGAAGTGCGCCGGAGTATTAAAGCACTGGAGCATTAAATAGAGTTTTATAATAGATGTTTAAAATCCCAGCGCTCCACATACGTTAACAGGGCATTCTTGATTTAAGTGCCAGTTGTCCGATAGCTGGGCTGGGTCCTCTGGTGGGCTTGGTTCGGATGCCGTTGTGGGTGGCTATCTTAGGGTCGCCCGTCTTGGGCCAGGCGGTTGGCCCCCTCGCTTTTGCGGTGGCAGGCCTGACCCAGTCGTGCCTCGATCTGAGGCCTGGGACGTGTTGATATCATAGTGTGGAAAATTAGGCTATCTCTGTGTGTATGTACTGTATATTTTGCTTATAACAATTCATCGATAGTTATAGGTACGTGGGTTCAGTGGCACGCGGGGGATCACAAGTGCGAGTGCAGCATCGCGGAAAATGTGGTTCACCTGCTCAGGTGTTTTTTTTTTTTGAAAATCATTGCCCATATTCAGTCTACCTAGACTATGACGAGAGACCGCACCCACTAGTAGGTTATCCAGCCTCGGGGCCGGTCTCTGCCCCCTCCTGCTCAGGTGTCCGCTAGTGGGAGGCGAAGGGAGGACATTAGAAGAGGCAAGCCAGGGCCAGGGGTGGTGCAGACAGTGGGCAAGGCCCCTGAGACGCTAGGTAGTTCACTCTGTATGTAGCAAGGGGAGATAAGGGGACAGAGACCGGGCCCCGAGAACGGGTAACCTACAGTCGAACCTCTATATTAGCATACTCTATATATGCATAACCTCCCTATTAGCATTGAGCATGCCGGCCCGAATTTGGGACTATGGCTAGACAGAACCTCTATGAACGCATAACCCTCTAATAGCATCGGATCTGCCGGTCCCGACGCTAGGCTAATATAGAGGCTCGACTGTACCTGTAGGTGCGGCCTCTCGTCATAGTCTAGCTATAGTCCCTGCCCAAAAGAAGCCATGGTGAATCTGCGTGTAAACGAGGGCTAGCTGGTGACTATCAGACACTGTCTTATGCTAAGGTGCTTGCGGTCTCACGGCTTGTGGTCCCAATTGACTTGCAGTTATTAATTCTAGATATACACTACATGACCGAACCAATACTTTCTCGCCATAGACTAGATAGCCTGAATGGTGTGAGGCGGTGGCGCGGTTTTTGCAGTGATGAAGGGAGAGGTGATTTTTTTTTTCATTTTTTTTTTCAAGATTCATTAATCGCATTCGTCCTATCTAGAACAATGGAGAGGTGATTTAACGGGGGTGTTCCTGTAAGTAGGGGCTGGATCGGCCCAGTGGTTGAGAGAGTTCCTTGCCGGGTTTCCACTCGGGGGATGCGGTCCCGTCTACATAGGCTGAATGCGAGTACTCTTTTTCTGGCCTGGTCCATCGGCTGCTGGCTTCCACCCTGCTGTACAGTCCTTCTTAATGTGGTCCTTGCTACCACATTTAATACATTGACCCTCTTTCATTCGAGCTTGCCTTAGGGAGTAATGATTAATTTAAAAAAAATAATAATAAAAAAGGGAGAGGTGATTACGTGCTTTGCCAAGCTCGAGGGTCGGGGGCCGAGACTAAACTACGTGTGGGTGGGCGGATGCCTAATGTAGATAGATGTAGATAGACGAGGAGGGCAGGGACCCGGAAGTTGAGGGAGGCACCTGGGCAACTGGGAGGCTGCAGTCCATCGCCATAGTCTAGATAGTCTGAATACGATTAATGACTCTTTATAGCCTGAATGCGAGTAATAACCTTTTTTCAAAAAAATAACTAATACTCTAATAAACTATGAGAGTTGTGTTAGGCACAGCGGAGTAGTAGGTGTATATGCTAAATGCAGACTTGTATGCTAGGGCACGGTGGGAGTCGAGTGCGTAGATGGTAATGTACGAACGAGACGGTGTGAAGGCTTGCTTGTTCTTTTACCTAACAGAGGGAAATACATAGCTATATATAAGAAAATAATCGAACTACTAATTCGTGAGATAACTCGAAATAGGAGTACGTTAGAGTACGTTAGGGTGTTTCAGACATGACAGTAGTACGACAACGATCTGCATGTGATTAAACATATGCCGATGACCTCGGAAATAGAAACACAACAGGTACAAGAATGTGGTGGATGCTAATGTTCCAACATACTTTGTGTACCATCCATTGGCCTTCATGACCTCTGCTACCTTTCTAGGCATAGAGATATATAATGCTTACCACCCAGCGCACATGAGATGGGCAAGGACCGCGATACGGGGCCTTACATACCTGGTGACTGGCAAGGGTCCCCAACGGAGGGAGATAGGAAAGACGGATGTCCCTACCTGCATATGCGACGGGTGGACCCCGCAGAATGCGGTTCACGTGTTCCAGTGTCCGTGGATAGGAGACGGGATAGGAAGGTTGTGGGAGCGGGCGCATGAGGATGAAGAGTGGTGCGCGGCGGTGGCGAGGTTCATATGTTGATGCGGTAAAGGGGATGGGGTTCATTTGTATATAATGTAGATAGTGGGGAGGGCAGGACTGGACGAGGGAGATGATTTGGAAGGACGAGAGGTGGTGTAAGGATTTGGCGAGGTTTTTGATGTAAACAGCAAGTAGATAGAGGGTGAGAGAGGCAGCTGGCAACAGTGTGCTGCAGTCCATCGTCATAGTCTAGATAGGCTAAATACGATTAATGAATCCGCCCCCCCCCCAAAAAAAAAAGAGGGCAGGACTGGCCTGGGAGGCTGCAGTCCATCGCCATAGTCTAGATAGGCTGAATGCGATTAATGACTCCTTAAAAAAAACGATATCTAATGCTTGCAATAGATGGCAGAATCTCCCCCCATACCTCTTGCAAGGCTGCTGCAAGTAATGCCCCAAAGATCTGCAGCTGGCATTCCAAATGTCTTTTGGTAATAGATTGAGTCGCGAGTGTTGTTTGCCGGTTTATCGCAATCACCTCTCAGATCTGAACTGCAAGTAGTTACTGTAGACAGTGGTGCATTATGATGACTCGTCGGTGAGCGGTATTTTGGCCGTTCCTAACATGCTGATTCCTGGATTCAAAGGCCAGGGAATTAGGGGTAAAGGTCGAGCTCCGAGCCTAGATCCCTAAATCCATCCCAATATGGTCAGGCCTGGACCCATATAGAAAGAAATAATAATAATAAAGGAGCTTGGTTCTAGTTCACCTCAGACAAGCGCCTGGGCGTCTGATTCACCATGACTTTTGGGGCAGGGACTGTATATAGTGGGCAAAATAGGTACAAGCTTGGAATTGTGGTTCCTCAACAAACCATAACTATCCTAAATCTCTCATGGCCCGGAAGTGGTTGAAACTGCAAACAGATACATTGAATCCTCACTTTCGCTGAGTGCCTGTAGCCCATTTCTGCCTCAGATCCTCTGACAGTCTTTCAAACGTAAACTTCTGCCCATGGAAAGTCTCCATTGTTAATATACCCTTAACACAACGTAACCGCGTCCTTTCTGTCGTGCTTTTAGCCGTCTCCGCAATTTTTCTCACCAGGTCAGCCAATTTGCCCAATTGCTCTTGGTGTGTTTCCTCCCAAGCCATAACCGCTGCATCGTCCAAGCTATGCATCTTAACTTTAGAAAATGTTCCCTCCTTGTGCATACCAAATACTAAATGCCGAGTGTTTGAAAACCAAAGCTGAGCCATGTATTGCTGGAGTTGAAGCCCGTGATCCTTGCTATACGCCCGAGTCTTGAGCTCCACGGTTTGCTGCTCGTGGATGAGTTGCCCGCCCTTCACAATCACAAGGTTTGTGTACCTTGCTGACTGTTGGCCCAAAGTGGCTGCTGGAGAACCGCCCACCTCTTGGCCCTGCCATTGACCCTGCGAGGGATGCCCCGGACCCTGGAAGGACTGCCCATTGGGCCACATGATAGCCCAGTTCGTGGACTGCGGGTCATTCGGTGTTGGTAGCACAACTGTAGGATTTTGTGCCTGGGGTGCTGACCCAGAACCAGAACCTTGGCTAACGTTGTGTGGTAAGGCTCCGTCAACTTCAAACCGAAGAAGTATATTCAGTCCTCCCATCATATAATTCGCAATCCGATGATGACCTGTAGACCCCTTTACCGCCTCGGGGGTCTTCGTAAAGGCTTTCTCAAACTGAAATCCATATCCACCGGACTGTCCAGACCTAATATAGGACCTCGGGCGGTTTTCAGCGCGGGTGAATAAGACAGTTTCGTTCACAACCTCAATTATGATTTCAAAATCTTGCTGGCTTTGGGCGCTAGCAAATCGCAATAATCTGCGCAGGTTGGAACGATCCGTAATGATATCAATTTTGTTGAAACCAAATGAAGGATTTGAGGCGAGAACTGCTTGAAGCATGGGCTCCAATGGGGAGGTAGGATGGCGGAATGCATTTTGGTCCACAAAGATGTGTCCATGATCGGGCTTGACGGAGATTGGTAGTACTGGTGGATCCCATATCGATGGGGCCCCTGAGTTTTTCACATTTTTCGTTAGTTAGACATCAGATATTATAGGCACCTGTATTAAGACGCGCAAAAAGTTGGGGAGAGGTAGCTACTGTTGACGAACCGGGGACAACGATAATAGGGCGTTTTGATTCCCACCAGTTGTAAGAACCTAGGACAACAAAATTCTCCTTGGTTATCGGTGATGTGCCAGGCTGCAGGTCCGTAAGTGTCCATTGGCTTAGGCGTTCTGGTGTGACTCTCGATACTCCCGAGCGAGTTATGCCTCCCAACTGGTGGGATAAGACTGGCCCGCGCTCTAGCTTGTCCGTGGTCGCCATGGGTACTGGAAGTTTTAGAAAACCAGTTGAGGATGAATCGGAGGAATGGGAAAAATTCAACAACTTCGAGGGTTCTGGCCTAGGGGCAGCAGTGATAGTCAGAGATAGAAGCCTGCAGAATTCACTCCCAATATGTCGAGGTTGAAAGGTCCCGCCAGGTTTTGGTCATTAGCACGAGTCTAGCTCATGAGTGGGGAAACATCGACGATCAGCTGACTACAATGGTTCGGCCCGCCGATCTGCACTACTTACCATACATGGCATATTCTGGTTACACTGCTCCGTGATACCCCGCTATGCCCAAAGCAAATGGCAAGAAGAGGACCGCAGCCTGTTGACCGTATCTGGCAGGCCGAAGCATCCAGGTGTTTAGTGAATAAGCAAGGGGCACTGTGGTTACTAGGTGGGTGGAAAATGGCGACTGCGGAGGTACACAGTGCCGCTGTTTTTTTGTGTTAAAATACATAAACTAGGGTCCATGAAGTCATTATATTATAAGGGCTCGCGATAACCCAATGCCTGCTACAATTGAGAATAGGCGAAAAGTCTCAGCGGCCCAGGGGAAGGGGTATGTATCGACCTGTGGTGAACCTATGTACAGTCAGGCCTTGCTATACTGAACCGGGACACCTTGCTCGGACGTACTAGCGGTTGCAATGAGGTGAAGAGTCTACAACCGCAGATTTCCTCGATATACTGGATGCACCACCACCAGACTGGGTCACTACATTACGAGAAGTTATCCCCTGCCCTACATACGAAATTCCCTTGCTATACCGGACACTTGCTAATGAAAGAAAAATACACATAGAACTATCTCTGCCAATTCTCGACCAATCTCAACAAGGGGTGCAGTCTCCAAACCATTCAATTGCTATGTCGCCAGTCCTATGCTTCAGCAGCACCAGATCCTTCCGCAGTCATATTAGAAGAGGTTGGCACGAGCCAGCTTGAGAGCAGTAGCTGCTTTTTGTTGGCTTGTTGGTACATCTGAAGTGCAAGATGGAGGTTTTGGAAATCTGAGACTATATTGGATAATTGAAGGCTTGATGCGTAAGACCAGGATGAGGGAGAGTTGATACTGGTAGTGCTTCTAAATACCGTGTCATGTTTACAAGAGCCTCGGAAATGGAGGGAATTGGTGCCGGTGGTGGAAGTGGTGTTGGTGACTTGTCCTCAGATTCTGGATCTGCAGGTTCTTTGTCTACCTCTTGCCATAATACTGGTGCAGTGAGGTGAAATTGATTGATCTAATTCATCTTCATTATCAACCGCCGTCGGCATATTCGTCGCTTCTCACTATAGTTAAAGCTTTCCTCCTCCTAACTCCACTCATTTTGTATATTGTGTTGTGTAAGGTGTGGAGTTCAATTTCCCCGCACTGTTCCACATATTGGTGATGCACAATACTACCTAACTTAAGTTATGCTAGGGTATCGTTCTATATGATATCAGACAGAAATCTCCACAGCAGGGTCTGACTATATACCAGTGTGGTTCCTTACAGTGCTCTAAATCCAACCCACGTTAATCAAAAATTTTTAAGGCCCCCAATCCTTATTCATGTTGCAACCAACCAGACTAACCTTAATACCTACTAGCGCAATTATGTACCATTTAATATCCAGTTCAGGGTAATGCTGACTCTCCAGTGAAAAGAAGTTAAGCTCGTATACAAGGAGTTGTCAGGTACGCAATTTTACCACCGGGCGGAAAGACTTGGCATAATACTTGGGTAATTGCGGAATAAAGTAGGTGTTTTTTTTGTTTTGAGTCTATACGTCTTTTCCCCGAGGGGAGCCATAGCCTGTGAAGGTTTGGGTTTACACACGGGACAACACGCTTCTGTGTGTGGGCCCACTGTGCCTGTCTAACTAATGTGGTTGGGCCAACTGCTCCATCTGCGCCAGTCTAACTCTATGAGGCTGGGCCAACTGCCCCATACCTCACTGCGAGTACCGTACATGCGCCAACTGCACCTACTTGTGTATTGCGGCCACCTGCACTAATCTGGAAAGTCAAGCTAGAGAATAGGAGACTTGCTGTTATATAGGCACGGGATTCAAAGACTCCTTGTCGGTTTTTGGCACACTAATACTAATTAAACATAGAACTGGTGTTGGAGAGTATAGTCTGGTTGGCACAAGCCCCTCATAGTGGAGAGTATAACCGCTAGGACAGTATCTTGTATTAGAAATACTATATAGGTGATGGGTTTTCGCACTCGTTTTTCCATTCTTGTTTGGATAGAGCATTCAGTATTAGCAAGTCAAGTCTTCCGAGTATTCTAAGCTATTCTTCTCTCAATAAAGTCTTGTCTCCGCTATTTGCGCAACCTCCACAATTCAGCCTAGGTACTCATAGCTTGTAATTCTTACAGCCAGGTTTGCCTAGACACCGATGGTATACTGTACACCAACAACTGGTGTTTAGACATGGATCTGCTCAACATGAACGCTACTTTCCCAATTGTCCTGGTATCGTACCTGTTGAGAGACTGCCTCTCTCTCACCTAGGTCAGCTGATAGATGTGAAAAATGCCAGCATAATCCTTGCATATACACTACTTCAAAATTGGAGGGAAAAGACTTTTGTTCTGCACCAAGCCACAACGAAGTCGCAAAAATATTTTTCCCACAAAAGAGATGATTTCGCCCGGGTTCGAACCGGGGACCGCCTGTGTGTTAGACAGAAGTGATAACCAGCTACACCACGAAACCAGATTTATATCTGTAGTACTTAAAGTGTAAATAAGTAATGGTAAAGATATATACACTAGTACCTCTACCTATTTAACCTCCTGTGTATTCTCGTCAGTCCGGAACGCAATTTTTTTGGACGGGGAATTAAAAGAATCAGATAACAAATCTTAGTCTTATCTGATTTGATTGCTCACCAGCAATAGATCGATCGCTAGGCTTGCATATCGACATGTTCCGTTATTTATGTAATAGTGCCAACCAGCCATGATTAACATATGTACCTAGCCTGGTTAGAGCTCAGATTGGCGGGTTTCTGCCCATATCACGTATCAAATCTCAAGTACGGAGTCCTGGTGACTGCTGATTTGATTCTTACATTTGAGTGTAAGTGTATAAGAAGTTACTCCGTGAGTAGTACCCTTGGCGCCCTAGTAGTGACCCACCACCGTCTTATGACCAATCCCTGCACGCACCCTGCAACACCTTCTCCGGCCACAACCCATGATATTTCAT
>Ga0307514_10003031_pt1 | contig 16600 bp, 22 predicted proteins | sample 16_EM_MG_FD_203088 | JGI IMG/M metagenome (GOLD analysis project Ga0307514, IMG submission 203088) | Populus trichocarpa ectomycorrhiza microbial communities from riparian zone in the Pacific Northwest, United States - 16_EM | ecosystem: Host-associated > Plants > Roots > Unclassified | place...
ACCGAACCGAACCGAACCGAACCGAACCGAACCGAACCGAACCGAACCGAACCGAACCGAACCGAACCGAACCGAACCGAACCGAACCGAACCGAACCGAACCGAACCGAACCGAACCGAACCGAACCGAACTGAACCGAACCGAACCGAATCGAACCGAAGCGAACTGAACTGAACCGAAAGGCCAGACAAAAACCGGACCGCTGGCGGGTCACCCGGACCCATTGCTAACACTACACAGGGTGTAATACCCCCTCATCATCCCGTTGTGAAAGTACTCCTGCGGAGACATAATCAGGAGCATCCGTATCAATAATTACCTCTTTCTCATGATCGAAAAGTTGAAGTGCAGGTGCCATTGTAAACTCGGTTACCATTTTCTCGAAAGCCAGTTGTTGTTCCACTTCCCATACAAATGGTTCGCTTCCTTTGTAAGCCTTGTTAATGGTTCCGCTTTTTCAGAATATTTAGAGATAAATCGTCGATAATCATTGCAAAACCCCAGGAATTGTAGTACCTCAAAGAGATTATTCAAGTGTCCATTCTTGGTCTTTTTCTCCCTGCTCCAATTCCGTAGAGTTCCAATCGTATCTTCGTCCATGGAAATGCCCTTTGTTGAAATAATCAACCCCAAGTACCTTACTGTTTCCTTACGGAACTCGCATTTCTCTGGTTTCAGATATAATTCTGCTTCCAACAATCGCTGCATAATCCACTTACCATGGCCAACATGCTCTTACTCTGAATCGCTATATTACAAAACATCATCCAGATATGCTGATGCAAAATCATCCACGGCTTCTCTAATAGCAGTATTAATATTGCCTTGGAAATCCGCTGAGGCATTCTTTGTCCCAAACTGCATTACTGTAGATTCGTATAATCCATATCTCGTCCGGAAGGCTAACTTATGTTCATCCCCTTCCTTTACTCGCAGGAGGTTATATGCCCCTCAGACATTCAATTTTGTATATATTTCATCATTCCCTAAGAGGTTCAACGTCTCTTTTATTCATCGGAGAGGGTACCGGTTTTTTATCGTCTTACTGTTGATATCCCGATAATCAATACAGAACCGCAACCCTCCACCGGGTTTCTTTGCAAACAGAACTGGTGCTGCAAATGGTGACAATGATTGGCGAATAAATCCTTTCGACATATTCTCCTCTAACCATTCTTTCAAGAGCCCAACTAGGTTCTGGACATAGAATATAATGGTCCCCATCTTGGTGTTTCTCCATCCTTCAGGCGTACCTCATGGTCGATACCAGGTCGATGTGGCGGTAGCCGGTCTGGCAGTACCTTACTAAACAAGGGAAGGAATTCATGATATTGTTTCGGAACAATCTCCTCTAACGGGCGTTTCTTTAGATTCTTTGCCTCGATGGCTTTATTGACGTCATATAAGGATGCTTTAAATATTGTAAGTTTTCCTTTTATAACTGTACAGAAAAACGAAGCTCTGTTCAATATCACAATATTTCCCAGGAATGGCCTTGGCGGTCGAATATGTGGTTCAAATATATCTTTAACCTGATATACTGGTTCTGGAGGTTTCTCCGTTACTACGTGTACAGTTACTGGTGCATCATGGCGATGTGTGGTACAATATTGTGATCCAAAAGTAACAGTATTAGATGCAAAGCGTACTGCCACATCATGCAATCGTAGTCATGGAATTCCTAGGACAATTGGATAATGCCCTAACTTTGTAATAAACATCCGTAATAGATCTCCGTGATTCTGTATCTTCATGCCGATCTTACCAATATGGGTAATATCTCCGGATTCAATAGGTCTTCTGTCAATGACTTCAACTTGTTTCTTCTCCTTGAGTTCCTGAAGGGGTATCTGATAATGGCGAGTACAATCTTGATCCATAAATGCAATGCCTGTAGCTCCACAATCGATCAGTGCATGTGTAGGTATCTCTTGGTTATTCACGGTCAATGTGGAGGTTATAACTAAATGTTTCCCTTGCATTGATCCTTCCAATACCTCAACCTTGCTAACTGACAATTGCGAAATTCCAAAACATTTTAAAGCATTTAAAACAAAACTTTTTCTGTCAACCAAAGCGCCATCATGCTTAGGTTGACCTAATCTTTTCCCGAATCCTCAGAATGTTCCTTGGTTCCTACTTCCTTAACTTCTGCTCCAGCCACCTTAAATGTCTGAGCCTTCTTCCTTGCCGCACATTCTGCTGCACTGTTGTTAAAACCAACACAATACAAGCACCTCACGTCCGCAAACCTCTTCGCCCTTTCCTCTGCAGAAATGCTTCTTTTGCCTGCGCTGAGATCCATTGGTGCAGGTCCCGTATATCCGGCAATGGTTCCAGCCGGGGCCGTCTCGGGAGCCTTAGGGGGGGGAGAAGGCCTGGGGGAAGTGAAACCTATCCCTCCTCCTTTATTCTGTGCCGCTTTTTCGGCTCGTCATTGTCGGATCTGAATATCCCGTATCTGGCAGATCATCACACACGCGGGAAGATCATCGGGCATATCGCTATAAGTAAACGAATCCTTCATTTCTTCTGATAGCCCCATCCGCAGGGCATTTTGTAAGGCTGAAGGATTCCAAATCCAAATCAGTAGCGATAACTTGAAACTCAGCGTAGTACTGACTCGTAGTGTTAGCAACGGGTTTTACCACACGAAAACCCGGACCGTTGCGATTGGGCCGGTTTTACCACCAAAAACCCGGCATTTCAACCTCACAACTTTCACTCCAATTAAGTATCTGAGTTCTGATCGTATCGTGACATGATCAGTGCATAGATTGTGTATAATTTGGCGCTCTTTCACCTCCCGGTTTCAGAATTGTGATGCAACCAATATTCATTGTGTTGCTATCGAAAACCCGCGAATTTCGCATCAAATTTGATGTTATTTCACAGCGACTCAACGAATATTGGTCGCATAGCAATTCTGAATGCGGGAGGTGAAAGAGCTGCTAAAACCGCACAATCTACATACTGAACATGTCATGATTCGATCAGAACCCAAAAACTTAATTGAAGCCAAAGAACTGCCAAAGTGGTAGGAACCGTAATATGGGACCGCGGTCCGGCTCCAACCCGGCCAAAAAACCGCGGGTTTATGTCTCGTCCGGTTAACAACCCCGCCAAGACAAAGCAGGTCGGGTTTTTGCCCGGGTCTGGAACCGAACTGAACTGAACCGCTGGCCAAAACCCGGACTGCTGGCGGGTTACCCGGACCGGTTGCCAACAGTAGTACTGAGAGAACTCACGGTTCTTTTGTTTAATCTCCCGCATGTTTTGTTTGGTGGAATTTACTCAGTCCGGGTCCCCAAAAGCTGCTTCCAGGAGTTGTATCAAACCTGGTAGGTCTTCCAGCACAATCGTTCCATCCTCCCGGACGTGCGGCAAGATCAGGCCTAACGCTAATCCCCTCAGGTGGTTGAATGCTTACCGCATCTTCGACTGTTCATCAGGAAAGCTGGCGGGTTTGTGTCGTATGACCATCCGGAGTTGAACAATCCAGCGTCTCAACTGTGTTCTATCCAACCCTGAAATGTCCGCGGAGTCGGGCAATTTCTGGCCTCGATCCTCTAGAGCCTGGGGCGCAGCCGGAGCTGCTGTGACTGCCAACATCGACACATTCGCTAACTGCGTCCTCAAACTCCGGGCTTCTTCTCAAGATTGCTGCGTGTCTTGAGTCATATCTGCCAGTTCTTCTCGAAGCTCCTCGTCCGTGCCTGGTGCTGTGGGTTTCCATCTGGCTTCGTCCCTCTCCCCTGTCAGAGTCCAGATCCGTTGTTCTAACTCGGTATGGTTGCATTGCCGGGACAAAAATTGCTTCGCCTGTAGGTCTGTTAACTGCCGTTGCAGATCGATGATTTGTTGTTGGTGCTCGCACACCATCTGTACTACCCGGATTGGTTGTGAGTACTGTGCCACCCTCGTTGACACCTCCTGTGTTTGTCCGAACGCATTCTTCAGTTCTTCGAATTCTACGGGGTCCCTTTGTAGGTCAAGAAGTGCTATGATGGTCCCTTGGTCCTCGATGGACACCAGGGCTGCTCGGAATTCCGTTGATCCTGACATGGCAGCGGATCAAGCACATCCACCAGTGGCAATTATATGAATCAAGCTTGGAGGGGGTTGGAGTCGGAGGTACTACAACAATCAGCGGAATCCCTAAAGACTTAGCTGTTGTTGCTGCCGCTGCTGCGTGTCCGACAGTCGAGTGGGTCCCTGCGCAGTTATGTCCTTCGCAGTCCGAAGGTTCTTTGGGGTCACAGCGAATCCAGGAGTGTGCTCCAGAATACCTCGTCCAATGAGGTCTGAACACGGGATCGTTAATATCTAGTCCGCCGCCTTCTTGGGCTGCGTCTGTCCAATAAGTATCCCAAGGAGAAGGAACAATCGACTGTTTCCAAAAATAGGCTTCCAGGGGTTCTTCCTCAAAGGTGGCTGCGAGTACGGCTTTGATACTCTTGAAGGCATTTAATGGTTCGGGTTCGAAAACAAGACATGGGGTTCCAGCAACATTAAACCAATTCGTTCGGGATGTATAGTTACTGTCGTAATTGTACATTCGAATATGGTGATCGGTGTGGGTACTGACGGATATGAAATCCAGTAAGTCGGAGTATCTCGTCGACGCAATTCTCGCAAATGTGTATTCAATGATGGTTTGGTGCTAGGTAAACCCAACAGGGAACGGAACAAGGTTCGGAGCAATACTTACACCCTAGTTGAGGAATGTAACCACATTCAATATCAGGTAAGTTATAAGAGGACTTGTTCTAGTTTAACTGGTGGGGTCGGACGTAGGTGATACTGGTAACAGTAATGTAATATCAGGGAACAGGGCAAGGGGCTCGAGGTGCGTTTCGAGAGAATCAAGACAAGACAAGAGTCGAAGCTGTTTCAAAGACGTAACTTGCTTCGCTATACAAGAGAACGAGTAAAGAGAGAAGAACAGGAAATCCTCCACCACCAACAACACTCTCGTTATATACAATTCCTCTGCTACTCTCGAACCATTCCCCATGCTCCGATGTACCATCCAAATCCCATCCCATGATCTTACACACCAACAACTGAACTCCTTATCAATACAACCACGCCATATCACCTGACGTCGCAATACCTCAGTCCACTTCCTTATCTTTCTGAATTATACCGCCACAATCTCGCCGCTTCTTCCGCGTCTCCCAACGTCTTCGCATTTCCGTAACACAATTCCTTCCACACCCTTCGTAACTTCCTTCCATTATTCCCAAGTACCGCCATATATTCTAATAGCATGACAGTAAGTTCTGATTGAAAGAATAGAATTGATTGTATTGCATCCATATATATTCTTTCCAATGGTTTCTTGTCTGTGAAATACGTAACATCACGATGAATTTCAGGAGCGCCGGAATATGAGCCCATCTGCCCAGCTCACTTCAGAGCGACTGAAAGAGATCATTGAGGACGAGAAGAAAACAGACAAAAGTGCAAGGGAGGTTCAGGAACAAGGGGTGGATGGTGTGGAGGTCCTCAATCCAGCAAATACCAGCTCAGTAGTGAATACGGTTCTCAGTACAATCAACAACGAATTTGAGCACGAGTGTCTAGATGAGACAGTTAGGCTACTGAATGCCCATCCGATTTGTCAATCATCAGATGACCAGGTTCCAGGCCACAAGTATTCAATTCCAGGTCTCCCCAGAACTAAGTTTCTGGCACAGCAGGTTTGGGCCATCTGGTTCATCATGAGGAGGTGGGTTTGGGATGCTGATATGCCAGGAGCTCTGGTGGCGGATAAAATGGGTCTTGGAAAGACTTTCACATCGGTTGCAGTGGCAATGATATGCAAATTGGTGACTGAGAAAGTCGTAATGGGGTTGCCACTGTCCATTTTATGGGGGGATACCCATGAAGAGTGGGTGATTTTGGTGCACAACGACTTTCCCAGCATGGTTGGTGAAGAGCGGGAGTGGTATCCGCTCCAGAGATTAAATTCTGTGCCCCGCCGCATGTTGGAGATCCAGACAACACCACCTCACAGCCATCCAGCACTTGTATCAGCTCTTGAACCTATCCTGGTGGTGACAATTCCCGGAGCGGCAGAGACGTTCAAGACTGTCATTGATGAGATGACACATGGAACCAATTTCAAACTCGTCAACTTGTTGCACGCCGAAAATGCGAATCTCACCCATGAGGATCTGAACACCAGTATTGATGAGCTAGAGAACTGATGCAATATCCACCTTGTATCGTATGATACCTTAACATGCAGTGCGAAACCATCAAGCAACGGCCAACTCTCCTACTGTGCATGGAGTTTTGGGATATTTGATGAGTCCAATCGGTACAAGACAAAGAACAGTGTGGGCTGGCACATTGCGATGAATGCAAAAATTGGAATCAAACCTCAAGTCACAGCTACACCGGGATTCCATTCACTTTATGACTGGTGGTTTCAGACGATGTGGCTGTTTTCAGGTGCGCCTGACAATCCAGAGGATGATACTGTAATGGAAAAGCATGGTGCTGAGGCATTGTATTCCACTGGGAAGAATTTGATGCATGCTATCTGGACCGAAAACGAAGAAGCTCAACAAGATGCGGCGCACTGGATGATACAGATTGCAAAGTCATGGACGATCAGGAGGTGGTCGGAATCGAAACTAGCTAAAGGAATACCACTCGTTTGGATGCCGAAGGAGAAAGCACACCTTATCGATCTTGAGTGGACTGAGAACAAGCAAGCAAATCTGAAGACACTTGTGGAGAGATACACTTCGCGGGGTGCTTCAGGAGCAAGGAGGGTTCATAGATGGTGGCTGGCATGTTTCTCGTTAGTGCTGGTAGACACAGAGGATCGCAACGACGTTTCTGGACTATGGTACGATGCATGGCCACTTGATACTTGGGAGGAATCTCTGATTTCCCGATGGCTGAGAGAGACATTTCTGCCAATCCTTATGAAGGACCCTGCAGAGTATCCGGAACCTGACCAGGACGATGAATCAAGAGAGAAGCTCCTTCCAAAACAAGACACAAATGAAAATGCACTCCCCGGTGCACCTTCTCCACCAAAGACGGTGCTATTTTGTCCTCTTCCCGGCCATGTTCGTCACTTGAAGTGGTGGCTAACGAAGTATGTTGTGGATAATGTGGACATATTCCACATGTATGCAGATATGGCCAATGATGAACGCACCGAAATGCAGCTCAAATTCCAGGATTCATGAAATCCCTCTGTATTCATAACCACACTCAAAGTGGGCGGGACCGGCCTAAATCTGACAGCAGCAAACCATGCAGTAATAACTCAGAGGTTCTGGGTATTGAACGAGCAGCAGCAGGGATTTGCACAAGTTGTCCGGCTAGGGCAGAACCGAGTACCATACACATGGTTATTCAATATGAGTCGTGGTGGCTATGATAACTGCGCGAGTGATCTCCATCAACTCTCTGGTGTTGCGCAAATGAGAGTCCTGCATGGCTTGATGAGTCGACCGAACATCACGACGACGATGATTTAACGGATTTTGGAGTCTCGTGAGGACTATAAGAAGCGGCTGACAGAAAATGGAGACACCTTGCAGTCTGATGAACCATCATCTTAGATTGTTAGAACAATTCATCAAGGTATGCCTCTTTAGACAGTCACCCAACATAATCTTAACTGGTACAAATAGTCAAAACGGTCGTTGTATGGCACACTATTGCATAGATGAATCCTTTCTCTCTGTCATTGTTGAAGCGAATCAATGATCTGATGGTGGAATTGTTTGAGGCGGATTCCATTGGCGTTTTTGATTATTAATAATGACGAATATGAGATGAAGTCAATTGATAAGCTACATTACATGTTTCCGCCTGGCCTATCTCACGATAAATGTCATAAGTTGAATATTGTGCATGATACAGTAAAGGGATTTCAATCATTGGTCCGTTGCGAATTTGTGGTGCACCGGAAGCCTGAGGCCACATACGCATTTCGAAGTCAAAGCAATGGAAAATAGGGAAAATTCAACCACTTTCTGGTACACCAGGGAATCCTCAGGATCTGTCATAAGTCTCGTGACAACAGATCAAGCCCCGCATATTTGCCATCCCATTTGGCAATACTATCGGGCGAGGAGTTATTGAGTTGCATTGTGAGAATGCGAGATACCGGCTCGCAGACTCGTAGCAATGCCGCTGCATGAGCTGGCAAATGATCGAAATTCAGGTGCACCGGAGAATCCTCTGCATATGTCTTGAGTCGCGTTATGACAGCTCCAGCACAGCACATTTGCCAATCCCATTTGGCACTGAGACACTCTTGGTGATATTGAGTACTTCGGTTAGAATATGAGACATGCCTCGCTTACTTGAGGCAAACTGGCAGCTTTTGCTGGCATTTGATCGAAGTTCAGGTGCACCGGAAAGGCTCGAGTCCATATCCATATGACCGATCGATTACTGCATTTTTGCCAATCACAGTGGCAATAAAGTCAGTCTAGGGGATATTGAGTACTTCTGTCAGAATATAAGACATTGGCTCACTTATTTGTACCAAAGTTGCAGCCTTTGCTGGCATATCATTGAAGTTCAGGAAAACTCAAGATCCGCATCGCAGAGTGTCGGATACTGAGACACGGCTCAGGTATTCTTAGCTCAGCTGCATCTTTCCCTGCCGGGTGTTTCCTGGCCTCTGATTGAAGTTGTGGCACAACTACAATCTCCCATCCAGTCCAGAATGATGTTCTTGGATTTGTATGAAGCCAACGTTGACAAGCTGCGACTCATTATGGATGTATCATTCCGGCCCCGGTACGCCTTGAGAGCGACACTTCATTCTCATCATGTGTTCTTTGACTTTGAATCAGTGGACACAGTGCACACAGATTGTCATCAATCAAGACACTTCATGTTTAGGTGCAGGTGGCTCATCCCGCTCGGCCTCTGCTGATATATCAAGCTATGCTTGATCGGGATATGCAGGCTGCAGCTAAAATGTCTTGAACTGTCAGCTCCGTGTCAACTTGTCCGTTGGAGGAAGGTCGCCCTGTACAACTAAATCATAAATGAACAGACCAAGCCAATTAGTAACCCACTCAACTTGAGATTGACTAAGTAGTATGCTTGAACCGATGCTTCCAAATCCTAAAATAGCTTCTGCATGATCAGGTTCTGTCAAAAGAGCTGGAGCTGGAGAGCGAGAATCTCAAAAGACAGATTCTGTTCAGCGACTCTGCAAGATGGCCGGCAACTCCAGCTCACCCATGTACCGTACTTACTCAATGAGGCCTAAGTTCTCAATGCTTGAAATGTTGACTTAACTCGATTCTGACTAACTTGTATGTTTGGGCCGCTAATACTCGTATCTGAAGATAGATTATGTGAAACGATTTCCATTAAGAGAAACTTTGAGAGAGAGAATCTTGAAAGCTCGAGTTATGAGAAGACAGCTACAAAGAGTGCAATTAACTCTCAGATTATGGCGAGCCTGCAATCCCCAGCCATTGAATCCAAGCATAGCCATTTAAACTTCAGTGCACCTCAATTTCCGGAACTGTATGCATATGCATAGAATCATCATTCCTCTGCCCGCCGTGAGATGACGTCTCACTACACATTCATATCATTTTAGCAAATAGCTTTCTACCCCAACATTAATTGAAGTCAACATTGTAGCGGTGAGACTCGCAATGAATATGTGATTTAATGGTGTGCAACTCTCTAGATATTAGGTGCAACATCAGAATGTGAGTGAGTATTCATGACCCATTTGTTAGCAATCATGGCATTGCCAAGTCCTTGAATCAATACGATTACCCCTGAATCATCCATCAAACCTCACCATTCTTTCTCTGCGCCTGTATCTCTCCTTGGTTTACCACATTCTCTCTCTCCTCCATTGACTGAACATTGTTGTGAAGGATATTTTGCAGACACGGCCCAGATGAATGCATCAAAGGGAAGTTATGCTTACAATATTGCAGTATCGACCGCTAACTTAGCTGCAGCATACTAATACAATAGAATATTGTGAAAATTCGTATGCCCTTCCGGCAGATATGCCACATACAGAGATTCATATTTCTCCCCGAGTCATGCAAACTCAGTATGAACCCTTGCAACTCAGCTGTCACTCTCAAGGTCCCAAATCTATCGAGTTCTGCAGATTCTAAATGCTGCACCAATTCAATGCCATGCGGTCACCTCAACTGCTCGAACATTCGCGTATAATGACTATATTCAGAGAGTCATATGCAGGGGCACATGTTTCCATTCAGGGTTCTCAGTGCCCCATTTGGCCAGCACTAAGGGTTAGTTAATGTTGCGAGCTTTCTTCCGGTGCGTCTGGTTCTATTCTACCTGGGTTGGTTTTAGCCAACCTCCAATTCTTGCATCCATACAGAGTGTTGTTGATAGGAGATGCTAACATTCGGCCTTAGGAATCCATCTTTTCCGGCGCACCTGACAAGGAATCCCATCCATTCTGGTGTACCTAACATCATCCATCATCGCAACACTGGACTGCCATCCTCAACACAACTATGAACTGTTGAAGTCATTTCTCCTGAACCTTCAAGGCGTGCCTCGAATTGCATCCTCCTCAACTATGTGCAACGTCTTGCTCCACTTTTCCAGATATTCTAGTGCACTTAATCTTATATTTACTGCTTATACATTCTCTTCCATATTCCCCACCTTTCTGTCATCATTATCCCAAATGGAACCAATGCCTTGCCAGGTGAGGAATCACTATTCACAGAAGAATCAAGAAGCACACCTTGAGAGAGCACTGGCATTCAAGAAAGGAGCCAATCTTCGTTGTCCATCAAATGTTTGCCTTCCATCATGCATTGTGTTACTGATGAATAATGTCCCCGATTTCATACTTGAAGCAGGATGACGATACCGATCAGGAGTCCAGTGATGATGAAAGTAAAGACCCCGCAGAGTCCACCTTATTGTCTGACATCGAAGAAGACGATTTGGATCACCAACAGGAGGTCCTACTTCTTGGCCAGGCGCACCGGGAGAGGTCATTATGAACTACAAGAGTTCCACTGCCAAAGAAAAGGAGCCGTGCCGATACTGTTATTGCACACCCTCCGCTTCCAACTTCCTGAAATCCAGCTGACGCAATGGCACCACCACTGCTCAAACGCCAAAAGTCATTCCTCCTCAACAAATCATGCGAGTCTGACCGTGCACCATCCACCCAGGCGCTGCCGCTACACAAGTCTGGTGGAGACCAGGATGTTCCACAACCCAAGTCCAGTGCAGATCAGAACATTCCCCAACACCAAAAGACAACTTTTGAGGTCGCGAAAAGGTCCATGGAGGCAATTGTATTCACAAATACTCCATGGCCAATATCATCCGATGACAAGTACTCGAAGGTTGGAGAAGCTTCGAAACTCGCCATTGAAGCTCAGGATGGTCAGTGGGCATTAGCAGGTGCTCCTGTAGCTATGCCATCTGTGTGTCAATTGCCCAGCGGGCCATCTCTCAAAATAGATCCGCAAACACGAGAAGCTGTAAGTCTTAAATTCTGTTTAATGCTGCTCTATCACATTTCGGATATTGACTACGCACCAAATATACATAGTTGAAACTGAAGATTAGTACCATTCGAGGACGGTTGGCAGATGGGGCACGTCCAACTGTTGTCCGTAGTTACCAGTTAGATTTGCGCTCAGCAACCGAGCTTCGGATCCAGGTTAAGAAGCTCCTGTTTGACAATCCATATGTCTCCAAGGTGGTTGAGGATAAGAAGTCATGGTTTACGCGAATGGAAGTGGTTGATTTCATTTACCACCAATTTTTCTTCACCACCAATAGCTTGGGGAGCCAGCCAACGACATCCCAGTATTTCCAACCTCTCACTCCGCAGACTTTAGCGCTAGCAGCTGCAGCTATTCATTGTGCGCTCTCTGAATATGCCAATGGAAAGAAGGCTACAGTTATGTTTTCTCAAGATGAATATCGAGGTACATTTTGCCCATCCCCTGTGATGAATTTTGCTCCGGAAGCCATGGCACTCATCAATCAGACATTACTGTGCCGCTCGATACCCTCTGCGGTGCAACTCCGCGAGGATAGACGCTCCTCAATTCCCGTTGGCGCTCCTTTGCCAAGATTGACTCTCTTCTATTTCATTCCCCACACAATTCCCCCCGCCATTCCGCACTTCTCAATTCCCACTGCCGCACCTCGGTCTGGATTGTCTCTTCTATATTGAATTCCGCACTCCTTATCCCCACACACCACCCCCCCCCCTTTCGACGCTCCTCCACTAGTATGGGCACTCCTCAATTCCTGTCAGTGCTCCTCAGCCTAGATTTGGCGCTCTTTTTCATTCTGCGCTCCTTCAACACCGTCTGTGTACTCCTCTTTTCCACACAGCACTCCCCGTCTGGCCCTCCTCTTTTCCTAGGTGGTTGCTCCCCTTTTTCATCCTAATAATCATTGCCTTTCACACGCCCATTCAGATTCGCAGCTAGCTAACATCTCATTACACCTTTTTCAGATATCACAAATCAAGCCAAGCAACATTGGAATTCCATTTCATCTACTCGCCAGGTATGAATAATCGGCAAATACAAGGAGAGCCTCCAGCTTCTTTGTGCCATTGATGAATTTTGTGTTCCTGCTTTCATCGGACCTGATGAGATGGGAGCTGGATGTAAGGACACGTACGCCTACGTCAAGCCCCAGACGTATGAGATGGTATACAGTTGCACCCGAGAGCGAGTGAGTATAGATGGAGAGTATAGTGGTAAGATATTCGATACTGATCTAAGTGTCGTACCGGGCGATCTATATACAATGGCGCTTACCCGGCCTCAGGTCATGTGTTGCCGTTACATTATCCCCCTCTCAAGACGCAGACCTCCTGGGATGCCAAAGCCAGAATATAAGAGGAACGAAGGAAAAGAAACAAAAAAATGAAACAATCATCCTACGTACGCAATCGTACAAACCCATAAGTCCCACAACCGGTCGGTACGCTCAATGGCAACCTTTCGGCGGATTCGGCGCATGTGGAAACTCCACCTCCATTGGTCGGTGGTATAAGCCGTGCCGATGCCATTTTCCCGGGCCGAAATCCAATCAAAGGGGAAGAGAAGGAAATGAAGAAACAAAGTACAATGAAACGTCCAAACTGCTTCCGTGTTCTCCGTACCTCCGCCCCCGACTTTATACCCCTACTCGCGTGGCCAATCCGGACGTTGTCAGTGAAACTCGTCAACCAGATCTCGGGCATTTTTAAGATATTCTGCCGGCTCCCAGCTGGTGCATATGTGGTAGTAACCGGCCCATTGGATGAGATGATGCAGCTTCCGATAGTGCCGCCTGGAGTTCAGCATGCGGTCGACTTCCCATTTCTCTGTTTCCTCGACTATCATTGGGTGCGGTTCTGACGATAGCTGACCTCCGACTGGCGGTGTGTAACGATCGAGAAGCGACACATGGATAACGTTGTGATTCCGCATCGTGCTCGGTAAGTCTAGTTTGTCAGCATTCTTATTGATGATCTTACTTACCATATACAGTGCTGTGCGCTTGTAATGGAGCTTCTTTGAAGGTCTGGATGTTTTCAAGTTCCTGGTCGATAGTCATACTTTATCTCCAACCGCAAAAGTCATCTCTTTTCCTCTGGCGGACTTTGTTTGTGGCTCCTGAGCCTCGATTATGTTTTCCCTGAGAATTCGGTGAGTCTCTTCCACGCCTGCCATCCACGAGTCTGCCTGCACCTGTGATCTGAAACTGGGGTCCTTGGGAGGCTTAACCTGCATTGTAGGATGGTAATTGTAGTTTGCCCAAATGGGTGTCATCAGTGTGGAATGGTGGATGGAGTTGTTGTAGGCAAGCTCCGCCAGTGGTAACAATTCGACCCAGTTGTCCTGCTCGTAGTTGCAAAAGGCTCGGAGGTACTGCTCCAACGTTTGGTTCTGCTGCTCTGATTGACCGTCCGTCTGTGGGTGGAAGGCGGTCGAGAGGCGGTGATTAATACTAAGGTGGGAGCAAACTCTGTCCCAAAATCGACTGGTAAACTCTTTGCCGCGATCGGTGGTGATATTGTCCAGTACGCCTCATTTGCAGATCATGTGTGCGAAGAACATTTGTGCTAGCTCTGGTTAGTCAATGTCCTTTCTGCAGGGGAGGTAGATCTCCATTTTAGTCAAACAGTCGACGATTACCAAGATCCCGGTGTATCCCGATGCCATTGACTCTGGCAAGTCGGTAACGAAATCCATTGTAAGTCCCTCCCAGGGATGAGAATGCGGTGACAGAGGCATGTTGAGTACATAGCGTGCGTGACGCGGTGCTTTGATTCGGTGGCACAACTCGCAGCCAGCAACGTACTTCCGTATCTCTGACTCCATCGCAGGCCAATGAAAATTTCGTGATACGAGCTCGGCAGTTTTCAGGGCTCCTAAGTGACCGGATTCGGGGTTGTCGTGGAAAAGGCTGATCACTCTACTGCGGAGTGCCGCAGCCACGTATATCCTCCTCGCATAACGTAGGTTACCCTGCCATGCAACACGACCGGGCGATGCAACACCCGCCCGCTCCCACTTCCGTCCTTCTCTAGCCCAACCAAAAATAAACTGGAAGGGTTAGAACAAATAAGGAGCCATATACAGATGATTTAGAATGATATGGGAGGGAACTAAATTTATTGAACCAAAAGAAAAGTCATAACTCATGAGCAAACCAAAAAAAACCTCGAAATTTCCCTACCTCCTCCTCCTCACAACAATCACATCTTCCAGCTCTGAGTCCCCACCACTCTCAGACTCACTTACAACAATCTCATCATCATTCTCTTCCTCTTCCGCATCCTCATCCCACTCCTCCTCCTCTGTACTGTCCATGCTGGGCGAGGGAGAGGCCGCTTTTTTGCCTTTTTTGCTCCCTTTGGATTTCGACTTTTTTGCCTCCTTCTCTTTTCTCAAGCGTACTATGTCTGTGTTGTCTATCAGACGAGCTCTAGTAAGCATGTGGCGATCTTGCACAGCCTTCCTGGGCTTGTCAAGGACCTGGGAGCGAAGTAGTTTGTGCCTGAAGACCTCAATATCAAGTTCAGCATGCACCCTCTCTCCAAACTTCGAGATTTTTGCAATGCTTCCCTTGATGCGCTGGGAGCGAGGAGAGTTTGAGTCTATGAGACCAAGAGCCTCCCTTCCAAGCCTGCTAGCCTGGCTGCGGGTCTTGGGGGTGGATGGCTGGGGGGCCAAAGAGGGGGGCGGAGTTGGCCGAGTGATATTTCGTGATGGTTCACCGAGAACTTTTCTAGAGTTCAAAGGAGATATACCACAGGCCTCAAATGCACGGAGGATAGAGTTTACATTGTAGGTAAGCTTGCGTGCTAACACCAGAAGCCTAGAGGCATTCGTTAGGCTACAGCAATCCAGTATCAAAAATTTCGAGAGGGGGGAGCTTACTTGTAGAACTCCCCTCTTTTAATGGATGTGAGTCCATGACTAGTCAGCTTGTCAAGCTCTGCACTGTAATGGCGTTGCAGGGTGGCAAAGAGGCCCACATCGAGGGGCTGGAGGAGGTGGCTGCTGTGGGAGGGCAGGCAAAGGACAACTATGTTGTGTTCCACAGCATAGAGGAGGAACTCAATGCTAACATGAGAACCATGGCCATCCAAAATAAGGAGACGCGTAGCCCCATTTGCACTATAAGTGTGAGCTTCCTCTCCATCATGTGGCGGAGGTCTTACACTGCTGCAGTCTGTGGTTCAAAGACCTGAACCAGATACTCCACCCCCAACTCATTGTCCGTCCACCCCTTTGGTGAGTATGCAAAATAGGCAGGCTCATCCTCTGTGACATAGGCATGCCAGCCCATCCAGTGTGCTGCCCCTTTGTCAATGATGAGCGGTGGTAGGAGCACTCCTGCAGCAGAGACACCTTCCAACACAGTAATGAATTTCCACTCTCCATCCTGCACCAATCTTGGATTCCGCCGTGCTCTTGTACAGATGACATGGGCCTTCAGCGCTTTTCCCAGCAGGAAACCTTTCTCATTGATGTTCCATATGTTGTGGACTTCAATTCCATGCTCATCTAGAGCTCTCTTCAGCTTAGAGGAAGTTAATAAGGGTGGTGCCGCATTTTTTGGGGGGGGTATTTACCAGTTGGAAAAATTCCGCCAGCACCTTTGGATCATCTGCCTGGGCCCTCTGCCTGTCAATGCGGCTAGCTATCTTGCATGCAAGGATAGGATGGCGGTTCAGGAATCGTGAAATCCAATGCTTGCCTGGTTGTCTTCGCTTTTCTGGGTCCTGCATATGGTAGGCAAGACCCCTAACATAAGCAAGCTTTAGAGGTAAGCCCCAGCTGTCGAACCGCAGACACAGCTGCACAATGGCCTCCTCCTGCACTGGAGTCAGGAGAGCGCTCTCAGGATGTGCTTCCTGGGCTGGCTTTGTGCCTCTTAGCCTTCTGGAAAGCGTGGTGAAGTCCACCTTGTAGTGTATTGCCGCTTTTCTGATGCTTGGAAATTTGCCACCCCTGTAGTCCCTTATAGCCTTCTGCATAGTATCTTCCTTTATCTGTAACTTCCTTGCTTTGACTCTAGGCATTGTGGTTGTGGGTGGAGGTTGTGGTTGTGGTT
>Ga0307514_10003032_pt1 | contig 16597 bp, 22 predicted proteins | sample 16_EM_MG_FD_203088 | JGI IMG/M metagenome (GOLD analysis project Ga0307514, IMG submission 203088) | Populus trichocarpa ectomycorrhiza microbial communities from riparian zone in the Pacific Northwest, United States - 16_EM | ecosystem: Host-associated > Plants > Roots > Unclassified | place...
GTCAACAGAGCGTCAACAGAGCGTCAACAGAGCGTCAACAGAGCGTCAACAGAGCGTCAACAGAGCGTCAACAGAGCGTCAACAGAGCGTCAACAGAGCGTCAACAGAGTGTCAACAGAGTGTCAACGATTTTGGGTGTTGCAACTTGTGTAATCCAAGGGCTGTGCTATGGCATTTACCTATAATCAAAGTATTGGCCACCTTTAAGGAAAATATGGTTAGAGTCGATTTTGCTACACCTAAAAATGAGCGTCACCAGAGCATCAACAGAGCGTCAACGATTTTGGGCGCTGCGTGTTGTATAATCCAAGGGTTGTGCTACATCATATACGCATAGTCGAAGTTTGGCCGCCTTTATTTGCAATATGGTTATTGTCGATGTCACTACCACCTTTAACTGCGTGTCAACAGAGCATCAATGATATTTGGTAATGCAAGTATGGTGATTGGAATGGACTATGTTTTCTGTTATGTGTAACCAACATATTGGCAGCCTTTATCATCAAAAGAGCAAGCGAAACGATTACTTCCCCATTCTGAAAATGAACGTCAATGGAGCCTTAACAAAATTTGGCCTTTTGAATAAGGTAATTGGTAAGTGATTTGCTCACTGTTATCCATAACCAACGGATTGCCAGCCATTATAGGCAAAAGGGAAAGTGATACGGTCATGGCCCCATTCTGAATTTGACCGTCAACCTCATGTCAACTGAGGGTGATGAATTTCTGGTGATGCATATTGGGTAATGAAGGCATCACATGGATATTTGAGCTTATAATTGAACTATTGACCTCCTCCTCCATGGTCAAAAATACTAATTAGTAAAGGAAAAACATGAATTCAAATGTTATCAATTTTGCACCCTGCAAAACATGCAAAATGTGATTCCTGAATGTCGAATAATCGATTTTGATGGAGTACTATTATCAAATAGCAAAGGCAAGTGCGGTATATGCATTTGAAGATGAACCTGCTGGAGAATCCGCAGAGGACCCGCCCGATTCAGACAGGTAGGGAGATGTTGATTGAATCATACCTGAATCAACAGTTCGGGTTTATTGACAACCCGGACCACCAATTTGGCGGCGTTTTGGTTCCGACCCGGACCCGGACCTGAAGTGATGGTCCAGAACCGTTGCCAACACTATCAGTAAATTACAGCTGTATTATTGTAGGTTACCGAAAACAGCTCTGGGGTGTTTTGCATTATTCGGTGTTATTGGTGTTACGGGAGGTTACGGTAGGCCATATAGTCTATGCTAGAATACACGTAACAGAATATGTTTTTGCTGACGCAGTAGATTACAACTTCATTTTTCAGATAGATCAGAATGGACTGGGAGTCTTAATGGAGATTTCAGCTACTCCATTATTTAACAACATATCAGGTAAATTTAAGAGTATTCTGAAGAACCAACTTGCTCTTGAATATATGTTTGAAGTATCATTTACATCTGCTGGAGCTTTGAATAATATCTGTGAATCCTTTGAAAGCATCTGAAAGTATATCACTTAGCCTTAGTGTGGTTTTGGAGTATCCAGAAACTCCAGGAGCATCAAAGAGGTTAACATGTAGCTCCCGGACTATTTTATATTTTGCTGATGTAGCTATACATATCTACTTCTAAGTACAGTTACTTATCCATCCATCAAATGTTTAGGATCATGGGTTTAGCATTGCAGGTTATGTGCAGTGAATTATATTTGGAGGTAAGGAGGGAATATATACAGTTTACAACATCCGACGCAGCTTGTTCTAATTACTTCGTGGCCGTCAGTGAGCGCTAGCGAAGCCTATGTGCATTTAAGACTACTACTCTATTGAGTACCTCAGTTGAGCGTAATGGCGCTTGGGATCTTCGGAACACCCCGCATTGCAGTTTAGCGTACTATGAGTTTACTTACTTTACTCCACCAACGTCACTGGAACTACAGCATAATAAACGCACTATGTATCAGGAAGATCCAGACTGGCAAGACATTATACCTTTACCGCAAGATGATGGAGACCAACCGCTGGCCCAGATCGCCTACACCGATGATTATGCCGAAGCAATGTCGTACCTACGCGCTATAACTGCAAAGGAGGAGTACAGCCAAAGAGCTCTCCAAATCACTGAACACATCACCGAGATGAACCCCGCACATTATACCGTCTGGTAGTTCAATTGGAATTTCATTCCTTCGTTTTAGCTCACTTTTAATAGGCTCTATCGCGCCAAAGTGATCTTTGCCCTGAACACCGACCTCCGCAAGGAAATCGAATTCCTCAACTCTAAAGCTCTCCGCCACGAAAAGAATTACCAGATATGGCACCATCGGCAGTTGGTAATCGATAAGCTCGATGACCCGACAGGGGAGTCGGAGTTTATCGAACAGATGTTTGAGAAGGATGCGAAAAACTATCACGTCTGGTCTTATCGGCAGTGGCTGGTGAAGCGGTTTGATCTCTGGGATAACGGTGAATTGGATTATGTTGAGAAACTCCTGGAGAGGGATGTCAGGAACAATTCGGCGTGGAATCATCGGTATTTTTTGGTTTTTGGTAAGGGAGGTACACCTAACCAGGACGTGGTCGAGAGAGAAATGAAGTAGGCTTTCTATCAGATGGAGAGAGGAAGGCAGGGCAGTTGACGTAATACAGGTTTACGGAAGGAGCTATTTTTTTGGCGCCACAGAATCCGAGTCCATGGAACTATATGCGTGGGTAAAGACCTCGCATTTCCATCTGGGTTTTGCGGACTAGCCTAATAACTAGTAGGTTGCTATCACGCATGAAGATGCCGCTTTCTACAGTTGAACTACTATGCAAGCATTACGCACCAATTAACAACCCCGACCGCATCACCTCGTCCCATGCACTCGACGTTCTCGCGGATATCTGTGCTGCGAAACCCAATGAAAAAGATGCTGCAGTTCAAGCCCTGGAGTTGCTATCGCAGAAGTTTGATCCAATTCGCACAAACTATTGGAATCACAGGAAAGTGGCATTGCAGAAAGCTGCTGCGGCTTAGGATGAATTAACACGTCTCTTGGTGGTTAAACTGATGAGATTGTGCGCCGTGTCTCTTATCTATCCTTTATGTACTCGAGTACTTGATACTTGATACTCTCTCTTGTACTGCTCTAGCATCTCTATATTGATATTGTTTCCTGTGACAGTTAGTGATTTGCTCCTCGAGCCCACCAAATAAACTTACCACCGCAAACAACCATGACAACCTTACTCTCTGCTGTCAAGTCCGGTATGACCTTTCTCAACCCTAACTCATACACAACCGCCAAACTTGCCCCACAAGCAGCTTCAACGAGCACCCTCTCATCTTCGGCGAATTTTACGCATGCTCTCGCAGCCATTCCATCAGTCACTACCTGTGAGATCACATTTTCTTTCCTGCCAGCCTCAAACGCCTTCACAGCCACCGTCTTCGCACCAAGACTAGTCGCGATGCTAGTAATCGCCGGCAATGTGACCAACCTCCCCGCTTTTAGAGAGGCGGATAGACTGTCGGCACCCTCCGTTTCAACCCCAACCACCTTCACTTGTTTCTCCAGTTCATGTCTTTCTAATCCAATGACTAAGCCCACGAGCAACCCCCCACCCCCAACGCTTGCGATCACGACATCCGGTGCCAATTCCATATCCGCGAGGATCTCGTCGATAAGCGAAGAGTTTCCCTCCCAAACATCGGGATGATCGAACGGAGAACAATAAATACCGTTCGGGTCCTTCTCCACCAGAAGATGTGTGAAGTTGTCTGCCTCAACCCAGGATGCTCCATGCGTAATAACCTCTGCTGCACCCGCAGCGAGGAGCTTCGATTTCATAGGACCACTGGTACTTGAGGGAACAACTACTGAGCACGTCGCGCCTAGGGATTTTGAGGCAGTGACGGCGGCGAGACCCGCATTGCCACCCGAGCTGGAGTAGATATGTGCTGGTACGTCAGGAGAGATAGCTTTAAGTATTAGATTCCCAACCCCACGGGATTTGAAGGATCCAGAGGGCTGGAATAGATCCATTTTCATAAAGATGCGACTGGTGGGATGTCAATGGAGGAGCGGCGGCAAAGGAAGGGTGGAGGTTATTACCAGCCGGCAATCTTTGAGAGGGCAGCACTTTCAAGGAGTGGAGTGTGGATCCATGGAAGTTTGGGTTCTGAGGAGCGTGGGATAATTGTCATTGTGCTTGGAATCAAATTGATATCGTGTAGTTCTGCGTATAGCTCTGTGTGGAACTGAATGGAATGCTGTAAGAAATATATGTGTACCAGAACAGCTCGGGCACTGTACAACTCTGACTCAAGAAAGCCTTCTATGGCAACGAAGGTATATATAGATTTCGAGGCAGGGTATCACCCTCATATCTCCACCTCGCAAGTCCGGCGGGTATAAACGGCGCTCCGATTGTCTGTTCGGCCGTCATTATACATACGCAAGTGCTTAAGTACACTTTAAACGTTAACGGCTAATTATTCCTTGCTCTAGGTGTGGCTAGTGTCATGCATTTACTGTACGAGGATTGCTGATGCTTTCAGGTACCTGGAGGTTCGGGCCATGCAATTGACAATGTAAACGCACACTGCGTAGGTACGTGCACGCGTTCGGACGACAGTCTGCCGTGTTGGGAACGCGATGGATTTGAGATTCAGTTATTAAGTGGGGCCACATCACCAGGTCTGAGTTCTCCTTCAGGGGCACCACTACTGGTGGGCTTGAATATCTATTACTGTGTTGGGGCTGCTCTATACACATCTTTAAACGAATAAAGAAAAGCTTCACGACCTATGTGATGCATGACTACTAGACAACAGTACAGCCTGCAAAATGAATTAGTGATCTGGCTGAGGCCTTAAGGCAACAGATGTGCAACTTGTAGACGGTGCGCTCCCTCTCGTTTCTGGATAACACGGTTGATTGGGATTTAGAATAGAAATTGCAATAGTTGGGCGCTTAAGGGCTAGGTTGGAATGCGAGTTGGGGAATTTTGGCACTGCATGGTTGGCACAGCACGAGGGTCTGCTATGATAAAACGCCGAATTTATATTTAAGTATATCATCCATCATAAATTATAGGGTGTCAGGTGCAAGTAGTATCCCTAATGAACCACCACCAATCACAAGGCCGTCGTTACACATAGGGAATTACTGTGTATGAGTAGTGTTGGTGGCAGACCTTCAGTCAAGAGCTGAAAAATCGGTTAGTGTTATGCCAACAATGTGGACCCAGTCTTGGACGATACATACCTCTAAGCCCTCCAGATAGGCCATGGAATCTTGCTCACTTTTGCAGCTGTTCGGTGGTGGTGAAGGTAATGTGGTAAACAGTACAGCGGTATCTGAGGAGTAACGTTTTATGAGCTCGTTTAATATCAGATGCTGACCACGCGATGGTAGATCATTAAAGGACAGAGCAGGCGTTGACTCAAGATGATCTATACTCTTTGGCTGTTGTGCTTGGTTACTGTCTGCAAACATGATGCTAGGACCTGGGCCATCGTCCACTGCAATCTGCGTATCTGGAATCGCCTTGCACGAAAAGCTGGGAGTGGAGGGGCTCGTGACCAACCGGAGTCTCGAAATTGCAGGACTCAGAAGTTTGCTCCTAGATGGGCTGATATCTTTCAGAGTGCTAGCTGCACTAGAGTTAGGAGCTATGCTCTCTATCATAGGATTCTTCGGTGGCGCTAGTTTTTTGGGAGTACCCGTGTCCCAGGTGGTTAGTCCGTCGCCAGTGCTGGCACGTCTGGGCCGCCCGAAGTCAAAAGCCACTCTGTCGTCATCGCTAAAGTCGTTGATATCATTCGCGCTTGCAGTGCTACTGGCTAAAGATTCATCGTCACTAGATTCCTCAGAATCGGACCCATGATGAAGTGCATCGGGATTCAGTCGCTGTGCTCTCATGTTCATTGTTACCGATAGTCCCAGCATTGCAAGCCCCGATATGGAGTGACGCTTTGCTGAGTTTTTGAGCTTCCGAAGGCCTAAACGCCTTATGGGAGATCGAGACATTTCAGACCGACCCATTTGTTGAAAGCTGCTGCTAGGCCATGACATCTCTAAATCCGAAACACCTCGAATTTGCACAGATGGCGTAGCGCCTTTAAGGCTGTGACGCCGTTCTTGCAGTTCCTTCCACCACGGTTCTTCCCCCAATATCCTTTCCAGTCGACCATCATCGTTTTGATCCCGGTCTGCCCCATTCACAATGAGTTCATAAGTGCGCAACTCTCCGCTAGCAAGCCATACAACAATAACTTCAGCCTGAATCCGAAGATTTTCGAGAAGCTTTTTAACGCGATCACGCTCCTCTGTCACGTCTGCTTCATACTCCACAAAGACCGCCACTCGTAGTACGTATGCCTCTTTCCATGTCCGCACAGTGTTTAGAATGCATCCAAGCTGGAGAATAAGAGTATACGTGTCAAAGTTGGTGGTAACGACGTTTCCATTAGCATCATCCTGGATCTCAGCGGACATTTCTGTACGTCATTAGAAAGGTCTGAAATGAAATGATGGGTTCCTTACGTATCGGCCCTGCAGATCATTAGAAACACTAGTGAGATGGGTGGCAGGATGGGTTGCATACATAAATCAATATAAGACTTTTTCTTGTGCTTGTCTCCTGTCGGGAGTTCCAAACCGTCGAAGCCTTTCGCAATTGCGACATTCATCTGCAGACAAAGCAGAAGGTCCTCCAAAATATTGACATAACTCATCGGACCAACGGCCGATTCTGAGCGCATGTTATCTGTTGGTAACTGGTCCTGAAGATCGTGCCTTATCTTGCGTGTGCTATGTGTTCCGGGTGAGCAGGATGATGGAATGTTGAGATCAATGAGTGGTTTTGAATCCCTATACTCGTCCATATTGAAGAATCCCTAGGTGATACGTTTTAGTAAGCAATCTATCGTTAGAAGTAGGAGTAGTTACAATGACGGCTATATTAGGTCGCATGCCTCCAAGCCCAGCAGATAAGACAACGTTGCGCGCACCCCACTCGAAGGTAGGAGCAATTGCAACCTGTGGGAATGCTTTAATCTTCGAAAAATCGATGTATTTCATCCAAGCTGTTTGCTGTTTTCTAACCTCCGGAAAAGACTCCTGGAACTCTGTAGTGACTATGATATGGCCGAGCACATATAATCCGCCCTTTTTCATGGCATTGCAAAACTGTATCATTTTCCAAGAACGACGGGGGTCGTTTACGAATAGTAAGATCTGCGAGGCATTATAAACATGTTCCCTGACAAGGAGTAAATGTGCTAACTTGTGGTCGCCAGAATTTTACATGTTCTGTCCGGAGTCTCAGTAAATACTTCCTCACTTGATGGTATATCAAACTGTGCACGTCAGTGCGGGATATTGCAAATGGAGAGCTCTGGCAATCTTGTACCTTTGTGACACATCACCCCAAGTTTTGGGAGGAGAAGTGTAATGAATAATCAGGAATAAAGTCAAGATAATCCCTATAACACCTGCAGCATATGTACCGTCGACCTATTGAAGGCTTCAGTCTCCAATTATTAACGCGGAAAACATCTTACTTACGAAAAACATTGTGGCTAGACTAATTAATGCCCCCGCTGCCGCAGTCCACCACGTAAAAAATCTAATGTACTGTCAGACCAGTGCACTCGGAGTATATGGTGGTTAAACAGGGCAGTCCGCTTCTATGGTCCCTTCAGATCCGCAACTTCGCGTTCATTTTGCAAAAGGACCAGCGAACGATCATTACCAGGACTGTCCTGAACACCAATAACATTTCAAAGCTTCCTTACTTGAATGTGGGTCTAAAGTTCGGTGCGCTCCCGATCTTGAGAAGAAAACATGCAAAATTCGTGACCCAGAAAGTTATCAAATATGTCATGGTGACGAAACTGGCACAAAGCATTAACCCTTATATCTCTATCATGAACACCAACCCAACAAGGAGAGCATACCTGGCGATGGAATTGATATCCATAAAGAGCGTAAATTGCGAGAGCAAAAAAGTAAATAGAATTGCTATAGTGGGGTCGTCACTTGATTTCGTCCCTTGACCAAATAACGTTAAACCCGGGAATATATTATCTCGGGCCAACGCCTGGAGCGATTTTGCGGACCCAATCACACCCATCAATGCGGAAAAAAAAGAGGTTGCGAATTCTCCCATGAGAACAAGTGGTGGTGATGCATTGATCTGATACCCGTTAGAACAGCACGCGAGAAACACAAGCTACTATAAAGATTACATCTTGAATCACGTTCAAGTTGGTATACAGCGTATCTCTTGAAATGGTAGCTCCCATTGAGACAATTACCAGTGTGTACGCTATGAATGTAAATAAGAGGCCGTAGAGCGTGCCTGCAGGTATGGATTTGCTGGGGTTCTTGAGGTCACCGCTCATGCTCGCACCAGCAAAAATGCCAGCGGTTGCTGGGAACAGGATCCCAAACAGAGTTTGCCAATTTTCCCTACAAGAAAACGCCATGAAGCATTGCACGATATGAAGCGGAACAGGATTACGTACTCTTCGTTAATACCACTTCCTGCTGCGCCTTTGGTAAACCTAGGCATCATATTATCCTTTAGAGTCTCCATCGATAGACCAGTGTAAATGACACCAGAGCGGTAGTCCTGAAAAGGGCCAACAAAGAGCGTCGAAACCGGAATTGAGAAGGTCGCGACAAGTAGGATAGCAAGCAAGAAGTTTGAAGCTCGAGAAAATATGGCCGACCCCGCAAGGCAAACGACGGTACAAAACACTAGCACTGCGGTAGCATATAGATACCGATGCCACTACACAATCAATAATTCCCAACGTAATAAAGTCGTGGGAACTTACAAATGACTCCGGGACGACCTGTGACATGGTGCCTGAGGACTTGCCGAAGTTATTGACAACGCAGTCGATTAAACCAACCGCGTTCATCCCCGTATTGAAGACAAATCCTAGGTAGAACACAAGACCAATGCTTCCGCCAAACTCCGGCCCCAAAGAACGAGAGATAAGGAAGTACGCGCCCCCCCCACGGACAGTACCGTTCGAAGATATCGCTGAAACTGAGAGAGTCGTAATTAAGTTGATGACATAGCTGCAGCGGTATGTCAATTTAGGTATTCAATTACTTTGGGCGGATACGTTGGACCTTCCAATAAGTAACCCTAGATCAATCAGTCCGTGAACCAGAACAAGTGTTCGAGACACTTACCCATCATTCCCAATACGCCACTTTGACCTAATATGAAGCCGAACCGAAGGAACATCAGGATACTCAACACATTAAGAGTCGTCGGTACCCAAACCTTGAATCACATCAGTTAACACACCAGGGTTCAGGAGAGCCGGAAACGAGTCACACCCCACTAAAAGTCCCAAGCTTCTTCAGTTTCGCGTTCCCCGACCTTGCTCCATCCTTGGATACAGTTGGTATATCAGGCTCAAGTTGGCTACAAAATGGAAGCCAGCTCTGACGAGCTGTACGCCGAAACGTGAGATTCTCTTCGTCTGCGCTCATAGAATTGTGGAGGGCGCTGGGTGGGGATGGTGTTGTCTTTGACGAAAGTATGGTATCGCAGCACGAGTCGTCAGCGTTAGCCAGTAGTCAAGGTTGGGAGCTGTTACGAAGCGATAAGTGGGTGCATGTTGAACGTTTATCAGATTTCGCGACGAACTGCAGTGGTCACTAGTGGTGAGCTCTGCCATAAGTAGCGCCAGCCAGAGCTTATCCGGTCATCCCTACATAATGATAGATTAAAGTTTGCAACCCCGCGCTTCGCTCGGCTCAAGACAATATTCCACGCCAAGGTTCTGCTACAGTAACTTACCCACCTTACGACAAAAGGTGGGTGTTCAGTGTTTATGGTCTTAGAAGTAGCTAAAGTAAGATAGTCCTTAATCTTCAAACTGGTGGGATTCCGAAGTTTTGGAGGAACGGTATATCGGTTTCGATATTTCAGGTCGTCTCCCTAAAGTCATTTTATAAAGCTTATCTTTACAGCTCAACCGATAACCAGAGATATCAGCAGGGTTCAGTAAGACTCGAATGTACTCGGGAAACTGACAGTAAGAAAAACATACCCCTGTGAAAGGAGGTAATGTGGTCACTTCAAGTCAGTCTTAGGAACTATTTATAGCTGAAAAATAAAAAGTACTACATAAAAAATAGCGTACTGTATAAAGCAGATTGCAGTTGTTGAAAGTATCTAACTATTTGCAGACATTAAGAAACTGGTGAACAATCATTTTAAATTCTTTTTGAACTGTTCAATATAGTGTGAACAGGATGGAAATAGACTGGAAACTCTGTCCAAATACCATCCTGTTTTAGTAGCTTGACTGGATTGAAGCAATATCTGATTGAATGTACTTTGATAATAGAATATCAATAGATATTAAATCAAATATACAGTTATTTACTTTATAATTGTAATACTGTCCAATTATAAACTTGAGTTGTATATTTCACAGCAATCTGAGTATTACATCACCAAAATGCCAGAATAGTGTATATTCTATAAATGAAGTTTCCAGAGATTATTATTAAATATTACAAATACTTTAAGTTACTTTGTGATGATTTCACAGCAATTTGGACCTGGGTAAAGTAGTTTGAAATACTCCAATAGTACTTACAGATACTGTTAATAGTTTGTAAAGTTGTGGATATATGTTCAGGATAAATTCAATCAAGTAAGTAGAATGGAGAAATTTTGAAGGTGCTGAGACCTCTATCCAGATTTCCCAAAGTACATTAAACTTGGTCTTGCATTGCTCTGGTGTTTTCTGGAGTTTTATAACAAAAAAGACATTGTATTTGTTATATTTGCCTTGGATAGGTATTTGTATTTTACAAATACAATCAAATTTGGTTTATTCTTATATAGTTAGTATTCTCAATTTGTATCTATCTCTCAAGGAACATATAGTAAACTACACTTCTGATAGTTTTTGAATACACTGAGAGGTATACACAGATATGGCGATCTCATATCTTGTGGTATTTACCACCTGATTACTTTATCACTAGAGGAGAATTTAATCACCAGGTAATTATAAGTGTGTTTGAAAGTAGTGAAAATACAATCTGCCATTGAAAAATTTCATAGCTAATGGAATACTAAAAGTCACTACAAGAAGTATTTTAATTGATTCTGGAGTTGTTAGGGGTCGCTCCATAACAGCGATAATGATACTTGATTATGGGCACAAAATGCATATATATCTGTGATATACACAAACACCTATGCATGTGGTAATCAAGTTGGTCAGTGACATGCTCTTTAGCGGGAGTTCATGCCAGTCGCACAAAGAGATGCGCAGCGCGCTATCTTTGTTCACTCCTAGATACTTTGCAGGATATGCATGGTAAGCATGCACAGCAGTGGATAGTCAATATGCGATTAAGAGGACTCTTCTCCCCTACCTGTAACAGGTCAGGATACGGAGGGGCACGTTCCGGTCCGGAGACAAGTCTTGACCTTAGCATGACATAACTGAGGGATTAATGACGTAGGCATTGGCCTGGAGCAAACACTGCTCATTGGCGCGAGCAGTCTTGATCGCAACGTAACCTCGTATCTCATACGAGCTTACGCGTCAATAATCTACGTTGGCATAGTGTCGGTTGGTCGCCGAGCAAATCTATGACGCGATTAAATAACTCACTTGCATGAGGGATTTAAGAGGCAATAAGCATCATCAACTTGGTTGGTAGATGTTCCAACTACCGACTCGTATGATAGCAAAAGATGTCTGAGTTAGGAAAGGATAAGCTGATATCGTGTGATGGATGGCCTGATTGTTATCAGGAGCGTAACGCGTTCAAACCACATTGCAAGGACGCGACTACCTGAGGGTGTCGTGGTAAGTTATCACCCGGGCGCCAAGGGACGTGGCCGAGATAACACTGTCACACCTGAGGAAGAACGAAGGGTATAAAGGGCCAGCGATGGTAGGAGGTTGAAAGGGCAGCAGCGAACTGATTAGCTTTCAGAGAACACCGAAGACAATCTTAAAATATTATTAAGAATTCTATCTATTCAAAATTACTTCCCTCATACACACAAGAGACTGGGCCACATATGCCTGGACATTATTACACATCAGCCGAGTACGCACTACAGAAGGTTGACGAGAGTTTCGGCAATTTGCTTTTCAAATTGGCCGAGTACTATTTAACCCACACCTACGCTGTGGTTTTCCGTTTTTGCGAACTCGAGAATATCGACCACCTGGTATTGAGATATCTCAACACGGGCACTTTACCTTACGAGGAATTTTCCGAGGAGTGGTTGTACGAAGGCGAGGGTAAATCTTCGTCTATATTGGAGCCGGGCAGTGGCACCGTTTCGATTTGGATAGGTTGGAAGAAGTGGCTCTAGACTTAGAGCTGAACGAACAGGTCGCTCTTGCAAGACAGGCAAGAGGTTGAGTCTTAGGATAAGACGAGGAGAGAAAGAGATTAGATAGGCGGCTGTACTTAGATTCAATAAATAGTGTATTAGTTATTGGGATCTAAACACCCCCATAACAAGAGTATAGATGGCAATTTTGAAAACATCACAAAGTACAGGCAGTATATCAAGAGAGTATTAGAATATGCACACAGTATATTTGAGAGAAACTAAATGTGTGAATAACCGATTATAAACACCGCCAAGTATAATAGTATCATTTAAAGATTCAGATATTTTCTGTTAAAATACTATGGCTGTATCATAATATTGCTTCGGTAAGAAAACTGAGTTACTACTTTTCGCTTCATTATTTCCTCTTACTATCTATTGATCTATCTATATAGAACAAGTTGACAGAATCAAACTGTAGAGATTTTTTGAACTTAGTTGACGATGTACTGCAATACCAGTAAAATAGCATCTAGAAATAGACTCATGGAAATGAACTTGATAATAAAGCTAATGATAGTGCAGGCTACACATAAAGACTATGGTTGAGCTAACTTGGAGATAATAGAGTGGAGTGAACATGGAGATACACTTCGAAATGGAGATAGAGCATATAGGCATCACCAATATCCCCCGTTTCCGTCACAAACACCTGGGTGTTCCGGAGGCTCTGACCTCTCTGACGGAACCTCATACCATCAGACGTAGAATTACCCACGTCCCATCGCCCAGCTGAAAGGTCGAGTTGCATAGTAACCATCTTGGCTTTGTGCCTGGAATGTGATGACGTATACGCACCCTCAGAACAACAGATGTGTTACACTCTTTGCAGGGGCTGCAGTCATGCTGTAGCTATTTACACAAAGCCTGGCGATGTTTATGCCTTTCTTTGGCCGATAGCCACATGCCGCACTCTCCAAACATATGTTTAGCTTTCAGATGCTGTCACATATTGCAATACAGTCTTCGCTTTGGATTCATCGCTTGCCGTTTCATTTGCTTCGCCATTATTGAATTTTACATGTCTGAAACATACTGTCCAATCTTCACACTCTCTAGCACTATGGCCTCAGTCCTCCAGAGTGTGCATTTATCCATCATCGGCTTGTGGTTATTCTTCCTCCTCATCTGTATCTGCATCGTCGCCATTTTCCCAGTCTTACCTGTTGACATCACTGGTTTCCAGATCAAACCTACTATGCCCTCAGTGCTCGACATTCTGCATTGATCCATCATCGGCTTGCGATGCTTCTTCCTCATCATCCGCATCTGCATCGTCGCCATCCTCGCACTTCAACCTGTCAAAATCACTGGTTCCCAGGTCAAAGCACTCGAGTTCAGTCATGGGCCATCGTTGCCAGCTCGTGGTGGGGATCACATTGGGTTTGTCGCTTTCGTCACTATCATCTTTGTAATTGCCGCTGCCCCCTGGCATCCTGAGATGCAATTTGTCATCCGTGCAATTGTTGTCTGTTTGGATGGTTGGGTCAGTGCTTCCTATCTCATGGTCCTCAAGCGCCACTTCGGAGGTCAAATGGTCCAGAAGAATTGCAATGTGAACCCGCACTGCTTCCACGCTAATGACCACGGGAGGGGTTGGGTTCTCCACCTGTTGGATCTGATGCTTGACTGAAGCAAGAGTATTCTTAGACACTCTCGGTTGGTAGCTCTCTAGTAGTGTGTTCCAGGGATTCATCAAGAATGGATATGTGTCTGAAACGCCAGGCAGGGTTAACAACTTGCGAACCGTTGCAGCACAGGAGGATGCATTGTTTCCACCATCATTCTTATAATTGAAGTAGTTTGAGCTATGAGGTCTGTCCGCTGTCAGCTTTGACTTGGAAGCTTTTGGATAAACCCCTTTGTTTGTTTGCAACTCCAGGAGAGCATGGCGCAATGTGGTGCAGGTAAACATGATCAGTGGCGAGGGTATATGACTGTCCTTGTCGTTAAAGATGGAATTATAAAATCCATCAGCATAGTTACCACGGTTATTCTCTGAATGATAAAATTTGATGTAGATAAGCTGCGGAATTGCTTCCGCCAGAAACTAAAGTGGACGCTGGCCATTTTTGAGCAGCTTTCGACTCTCTCTGCATTGGATTTGGGCCGTGTACACCACCTTCCACACCCTCTGCTACAGAAGAATGATCCTTATTGTCTGCCAGAAGGGAATCAATGAATTTCAAACGCTCTGTGTTGAATACAAAGCGGTGGAGATCATGAAGCTATGCAATGTTGTCCCGCACTGATTGAATGGAATGAGATTTAACCTTATCGAATTCTGCTCAAACCTGGTATCAGTGTAAGCTTGCAATATCCAATGTGCACCATTGTTTAAGCATACCGCTTTCAAGATCTCCTTTGTGCGTGCCTTAAATGCTATGGACCAAATGTTGTGTTGCTACATGGTGGAGTTCCAGTTCGTCTCTATTATCTGCCAGTGTGTGGCTTCAGCAAATGCTTTCAAAACACATCTCGTTGCATAACTTACCATCTCCAAGTGGCTTGCACTCATAAATGGCCATCTGTTCAATATGTAGAGCTTCAGAAGTCTGCCCATTCCAAACACAAGACGTGTCATGTCTGAGAGATCAAATCGATAGACGCTGCAACTGCCAGAGACGATTGACCGAGGTGTAGACACCGCCTGTGGTTGCAATTGCCACTCACTCTGTCTCTGATTGTGTTCGGTAGCTCCCATTTGCAGTGGATTTGTAATGATCGTGTGGGCTTCTAGATTAGAGATGGGGGTAGGAATGTTTTGAAGAACGCTGAGAGGAGTGGGAGTGATTGCAATGCCAGATGCGGTGCTTGATAGAATGCAACGCATTGACGTTCCTCCAGATGCTGCTGGGCTATGACTGCTTGTACCCGGTGTGGGGGTTGGAGTATATATTGACCGTCTTTGTGTAGCCGATGGGGTGGGAGTCACGCATTGAGTGATGGCTGCAATGTGAAAATTGTTCAGCGAAGATGAAGGTGGTGGAGTTCTGACCTTGGATTGTAGATGCTACGGAACTTCCTCCTTGAGAGAAATGTCTCTCGCTAGCCAGGACGGAAGCATGTCACTTAGCAGGCCGGAGTTCAGAATTCCCCGAAGGCCTACGCTTTTGTTGATACTGATGATTGGGAACATTTCAAACATTTCATCCAACCAGAGTTGTATCAGGGTGAGGGCTTTGGGAAGGCATAGTCCGAAATAGATATTCGATGTTATAAAGGTAGGAATAATTTTATCTGCATGCATATGCAACAGCAGGCGAGGTAGACTCTTATTTGAGTGACTATTGAGGGATTCAACAGGTAAGGGAGGCGAAGTATAGACCGTGCTAGACTTTTAACCCTGACAATACTTGGGGACGAGATCCCTTGAAAAGTATTCAATTATGGGGTTAACTGCCATCAGATTAAACTTAGCATTGATATTCACTATTACAGCAATGTGTGAAGGCCTATTTGCACCGCTTAAAGAGTGTTTATGCCTTCTTGGCACGGTTATCATTGTATTGCACTTGTTCTTGGCACAATACTTCGAACTATCAATTGTGTATATCTTCAGCTTTCTGGTGGAAATCCCCCATTGGCAGAGGTAAAAGCATTGCAAAGCAAAAGATGACATATTCTCTATTCTATGACTTCATTTGCGTTTGCTTTCTCCACTGCTAGACATGTTGGTAGCCGTGTAGGATGGTTGCACAGTTGGAACAACCTGAGAACTACTCAGTTTGCTGCAAAATGCGTAAGGTCTGAGCAGTAAAAGTGGTGTGCGATGCAAAAGAAACTCCCCACATTGTAAACTTTTCTTGCCGCAAGTACAAAATCTTCTCTCGAGGCTTCTCAGTCATGTGGTGCCTGGTGGTTGTGCAAGATGAAAATCAGCAAAATGTAATTATGTCACTGGGAGCCTCTGGTAGTGTTAGCAACGGGTCCGGGTACCCCGCCAGCGGTCCGGGTTTGGACTGCAAAAACGGGTCGGTTCGGTTCCAGAACAGGCCAAAAACCCGACCCGCAGACTCTTGGCGGGCCAAACCCGGACCCGTACCCGTCAACCCGCGGGTTTCGCCGGGTTTGGCTGGACCCGTCGGTTCCAATCTCCGGTTCTGCGTTTCGGGTTTCACATTTATGGTCGCATTCAGATATGCGACTGTTAATCGTAAAATATTGACCATGGTACGTCACGGTTCGTTTTCGACGTATTAGCC
>Ga0307514_10003033_pt1 | contig 16589 bp, 15 predicted proteins | sample 16_EM_MG_FD_203088 | JGI IMG/M metagenome (GOLD analysis project Ga0307514, IMG submission 203088) | Populus trichocarpa ectomycorrhiza microbial communities from riparian zone in the Pacific Northwest, United States - 16_EM | ecosystem: Host-associated > Plants > Roots > Unclassified | place...
TAGTTGCTCTTCTGGGGTATAATTATCATCTCGGATAAATCGATAAATTGTTGCAGCATAGATGAATAACCCAGCTGCCTTTTCCACCAATTGCTGAATAGTCGGCTCATCTGGCCATGGTGTAGTGCTCAGTTGAGGTTTTGATTTCACAGATGACAGTTTTCTCCGGAAGAAGATGGATATGTCCTGGTTGACTGTCGGGGGTGGGATGTTGTGCAGCACAAAATCCTGATATGCCTCCCCAGGCAAGTTGTGGAATCCAAGTAAAATGGGGGTCTCTGGCCTGCTGGTAACCAAAACTCGGAGCCGGATTGTCTCAAGGCACTTGGCTTGTGCAAGTAGCTTTAGGATCAGTTGAATATCATCTCTGCTGTCACACTCATCCAGAGCATCAATTGCAACGACTAGTTGTATTAATTGCGCAGGTGCTTTTTTTAGCGGATCAAGAATCAGATGTTTCCACTGTTCACTTAATCCTTGCTTCACGATATCGAAATTTTCTTCGATAGCTTTTGAGATCAATGGTCGAAGGACTGGCAGACTCCTTGTGAGTTGAGCGGCAATAGTAGTGAAGAACTGGCCAGCATGGCTGATATCTCCTCGGCCCCGGGAGAAAAAGAAACTAGCTGCAAGCCTTTTCTTTTCCGCAAAGTCCCAAGCGACTGTGCGGGAGATTGTTGATTTTCCAGTACCCGCCATCCCATTAAGCCAGAAGATACATTCACCGTCAGGATCCTCGAACCAGTCCATAATTTTTTGACGTAGCTCCACTCTGGTATCTGGCAAACAGCGGTCTTCATGTTCCCAGAGTCGGTGATTATATGCCGCACCTTCGGCATTTGGTAGCCTCAAAAGATAACTTTCCTCTCGGTGATTATCAAGATGAAGGACAGCCGCCCTAGTGAGATTAGCGTATTAGTCTTGTAAATATAGAGGAACTTCATACATTTGGTCGCAATTCATGGCGGTAATCAGAGTTGTCTTATGTCGCTCAAGTAACTGAATGATTTTTTCCACGTCCTCCTTTTGCAATGGCCACTTCAGCCGTCTTCCGAAAGATTTCAGGATGCTTTGTCTTTTCCCTGGCTCCAACATTCTTTGCAGCATTTTGAACTCCCGTTCAAGTTCCAATGATGTTCTTTCTATAATCTCCTTAGACGCAACGAGCTTATCCGCACCTGGGCCTTTCGCCAAAGCCTCAACTTGCTGAAATAAATTTTGCAGAGCAAGGACGTAGCCCATAAGGCGGTCGATTTCGTGTTTCGCATCCTTCGCATCTGAGTAGTACTTCCAGCATATCGACCAGACCTGGCCAGCGACTTGCACAACTGCAATCACACTAGCAGCGCCACTTAGTGGGTCCATGGTGTCGGGAGTATCGGTAGATAGTCTGGTTTACTGAGTGGTAATTATCGAGACAATCCGGTTGTGTTGTGGTGTATGAGGCGGGGTATCGTATCTCAGCTACACTGTATCATCACGTGATTGAATACAGCAGGTATTGCTGCCCAGCAGCAACGCGTGCCAAGAGTCACGAATGAGAGTCTGCACAGTTCGAAATACCAACCGCATCGTTGGATTTGTGTCATAAAAAGCCCTTTAAGTTCTGATGGTTATGGTTGTCTATACGAGGCCGGGGTGATTACTACAAAAAACAACCTAATCACAGCTGATCAATATCAGCTCTAAATACTAAGTCACGCTGATATATACTATGCATCAAGATACTAGCCCCTTTGGGAAATCCCGTGAGATCATGCAAGCACAGTGGTGAGTGGCTAAATTGAGATATATGAGATCTACAACAAGGCTACCCTCACCTCTCGCCAAATTCAAACTAATACCCAATACCCGCGGCATGCAATATGGCCTCCCCCAAGACTACCCGCCGCCCCTCTATAGGCAGAATACCAGGCGACTGAGCCTATCCCCTTGAGCGGATGCCACAGGGGTTTGCTAAAGAATAAACACCTGTGGCGCACAGCAGAATAGATTTCCTGTGCTAGCAGCAGGATTGTTCTATACACTATAGGTATTATTCCTAAGAGCCTAACCAGTCCAGACAGCGACCAGAAAGTGATATAAAAAAAACATATTCATGGACTTCACTCAGGATTGAAACCAGAACCTTTTGAGTCTCAACAGCCACTTTACCACTCTACCACTTAACTTCCTTAATACTAATATTACCATTTCCTACCCCAATGAGTCAAAGGCCAAGGTAGCATTTGGGGTGAATTCTACCACCTTACGGCGGAGGTGCAAGGGTACGCAGGTATCCAAATCCAAGGCACGGCAAGCTCAACAGCTCCTTACTGCTGGTGAGGAGGAAGCAGTAGTTGACTGGTGTGGGAGGATGTGTGATCTCTAGTTCCCAGTCACACTGCTAATGCTAATATCAATGGCTATCTGAATTCTGCAAGCTCGATTAACTAGCACCTCAGATAAAGTCATTCCTGGTATCTATTGGGCTGAGCGCTTCCTCTCCCAACACCCTAGTATTAAGTTGAAGTATTGTCAGTATTTGGAGAAGACACAAGCAAAGGTAACTGCAACGGTAGAGGAGCAGCGCAAATGTTATCAGACATTGCAAACCCTTATGCGGAAGTACAAGATCACCCCGAGAATTTATGGAATTGTGATGAAAAGGGTATTATTATGGGCCTAGCCATTGGTCGGCAGAAGGCACAATAAGGTTGCATTAACTGATGGGTTTTGTTCTGTGTTGGAAACAATCAGCGCTTCTAGTCACGTGATTCCACCATTTGTTGTTTGCGCAAATAAAGTCCATTGTGTCGGATTTTATGGCGATACTGAGGTGTATGAAAGACCAGCAACCTTTGCTCGATCACCTAGTAGATATATGGTTGACGAACTCTACATCACTAAGCACTTCGACCCCTACACAGCTTCAACTTACACATCTACATAGCGCATGCTTATCGTAGTTGGTCATATTGCATATCCTGTGGTTGAATATGGTCTTAACCATTGCATTGTCGTATATTGCCTTTCACCCCACTCAACCCATCTAATGCAGCCCTTAGATGTTGCATGTTTTGGACCATTGAGCAAAGCGTACCGCACTGCGCTTCAAGATTTCATATACGAAAATCCTGGCAGGTCATTTGGAAAGAAGAAGTTCTGGGAGTGTCTCTGCATTGCACGCGATAAAGCCCTTTCAAAGGATAATATTCTCAGTGGGTTTGAAGACTCCGGAATATGGCCGGAGGAGGTCCTTGACCGCTCTACTACTAGCACTACCACTACCGTCACTATCTCAACATCTTTTAAGCCAGCTAACATGCGATCTACCTTATCAAGATTAACTATGACCCCCAATTCACGCGCAATTATAGATGATGGGCTCATACATCTTGAAAAAAAGGTTGTCCATACCCCAGTTATAGATCCTGTCTCGCAAGGGCTCAAACACCTTCGAAATGACAAGGAGATAAAGCCCTGATCAACAAAAAAGCTTAATTGCCCCCGAGTTCTGGATCGATCCTATGTTGAGAGTGAAAAGGCTCGAATTGCTGCTGCACAACTCAAGGGAGCGGAGAAGGTAGCAAATTGGGAAGTACGGAAGTTGGCCAAAGAGCAGAAGGCCAAGGAAGCAATAGGGCGTGCGGAGGGATTACAAAATACAAGAGGGGGTGCTAAGGTTGCCTGGGGACGTGGCCACAACAATATAGCTCGATCCAGGACTTCAAGACGCTCAAGGCAACGGTCGTGGCCGGCGTCAAAGGAGGGGGGGTACAGAGGGTATTCATGACATAGAGGCTATTGAGGGCTTAGGGTAAATATCGGTATGCTGGCGATGTTAAATTTGGATTCCTTGTGTTATTTTAGGCTATAGTCATTGTTCTTATTGTTACCAGATTACAAGGGTTGGTGGATAGGTTGGGATTCTCCTGCATGCAGCGGGAGATCGATATCCATATTCAATTGTCACGTGGGTCACGTGGTTATCGATCGTTACACAGTTGGGTACCGTATAGTACTAGCCACTCTGGTAATGCTATGATAGCACACTTAAGACCAGTACTAGGTACTGATAGAATTTCCCTATAATTCACTATTCTTGTCCAATCTTTCTAGTATCGTCTCATTCAAATACAATTTTAGACTAATATATACTAATATATGCCCTGTGCCTTGTACTATGTGCTTTCCTGTGTGGTTTCCTGTGTACCACCGGATCCCATTATCCTTTGATTGTCTGGCGGCAGCACAGGGAAATTGCAGGAGGAAACTCTCTGTGTCCTGCCACAGGGCAGAAATCCCTGTGCTATTCCTGTGCCCAACTGGATTAAGGAGGTTTAACCATATAGGTTGAATACCTGTGCGCATACCCCGTGGGGTAGGTAACCAGACAGTAAAAGCACTTCGTACCGCATCAGAGTTAGGTTGTGGAATAGACATGGTTGAATACTACGGAATGTATCGATATCGTATAGCTCCTGGATTGCTTATTTCTAATGTTTAGACTATATCTTGTCCCAGCTTCTTTGATTCGATATAGGTACTATCCATCTCTAAGGACCCAATGCTTGGTGTATGAGATCCCAATAAGGAACTATTACAGAAATTAACCATTCACAGCTATCCGGGCCACGATATCTGGTGAGACTTATAGCTAGTGAAATAAAATCTTTTTCCCTTTTTTTTTTTTTTTTGAGTCTGTACGCCTTTCCCCCGAAGGGAGCATTAGGCTGTGAGGCGGAATTTTTTCAAACTAGGTACTGCTACCGTACTGGCAACTGTTGTAGGCCTGACTGACTCTTGCTAATAAAAATAAAATACCAAAACGAGTTACCCTGGTTCCAAAGGAGGCACGCCCATGCTTCTACCTTGTCAATACTGGAGCTTTCACGGAGCATTACTACATTGAGCTGCTACCTTGGCAGCTAAACTATTGCGCTCTTCGGATTACAGGACATGCGGAAATCCAGCGCTTATATCCTTCGTGTGTTTCTTTGCTATCTCGCAATTTGCCTTATGAGGTCTGCTGGTCGTGGATGCGGGGACGAAGGCAATTGCTACAGGAGATGACACCCTATGGATGCCGTTTGTGCGCTCAGTGAGTGAAAGCTTGGAGATTATATTTCTGCTCTTTCGGTTCATTACCCCTTAGTGTGTAGCTTGGGGCTATTGGGAATGGGCGTATTCTGTCGGTGGATGTTGGTTCTAGGCTCCCCCATCTGTGGAATATATCGGTATCCAAAACTAGTGTGCCGCCGCGAATTACTCGTGGCAAAGCTACAGTTTGAGGGATCAAATGATAATATATATTAGTTACGAGATGTTACCACTCGCTCGCTACCTACGCTCGCTTGAGCCTGAGGCCAGGGCAACTTGCAACACAACCAGAATCCCATGGCTTCCCTGGAGGTTTTTTTTTGTGAAGTCTATACACCTACCTATATGAGGAATCTTTGGCGGAAGATTCGGGAGCCAGTCTATATGCCTATGCACCTAGCATAGCTACATCACCTAGTTCCCGTAGCAGGAAAAAACTCTCATTCAGTAGCTGGCCGCCTTAATGCGATCACCAATCCACAACTGGATGTAATGGCGGCCTTGCCAAATAGTCTCCACATCGATTATCCAAACCTACGTACCAACCAACTCGACACATCCCTTATGAAATCCCACTTTACAATTATGGACTAAAACAGGTATTACTGGCTAAGTTAGTGGGCTTTTGATTAAGATCAATAATGTCCAGTTTATTCATTCTACAGTTTAAGTCCATGGAATTGGAATATAAAGGGATCTAGGCAGTCTGGTGGATGGCAAGGTGGCGCCTGTCTTTTCATGGGAATATTACATTGGAAAGATATGCCTCAGTTGTACAGTTCCGCAGTAGATTGGTGAAGGGGTCTACCGATTGACGAATCTCCATGAAGGTTGAGTACTATGCATACATCTTTGTAATGGGGGTCTATTGTATATATGCCCAGGCTGTATCACCCACTACCTTCCTCCGACAGGGCCAATACTATACCGGCTTTGGCCAGGAGCCCTGATACTTCATCGATCTGTCTGGGAGAGAACCCATTGCGTTCCTATTGAGTCGGACTCATGAATTAGCATACATTTTTTTGGCATTCATGCTAATTATCAATTGAATATGGGATGCGAGTAACGATTTTGTAAAAAAATTAAAAAAATACTGCATGTGGGCTAGCACCAGTTCTTACCCCGAACAACAGGTGAATGTTGTGTTGGTGAAAGTGAAAAATGAAGGGCGAGAGCGGCAGGATCGAAGCACATAAAGGAAACATGACCAGATTGATGACCCATTACTAGAATGTTGTCCTTCACCGCGGAGGAGGATGGTCGATAATCCCAAGGGAGGAATAGTACTTTCTTCCTATCCCAGATCACCCATCCATCAGTAGCATGGAGTGATGGGGGGAGGACGTCCCATGTGGTATTGCTGCGATAGGGGTGGGATGTTAGAGTTAGCATACCCCGGCCTGTATCCAGCTCGGTCACATCAGAAAAGGCTAGGTCCTCAATGTGTCCTCCTGTGTGTATTTCGCCAATTGCCGTCTTTTGGGTAACATCCCATATCCTGACTGTTTGATCAGCTGATGCAGAGGCAACTAACTTTCTATCTGGCGAGAACACAACTGCATTGACATCACTTGAATGACCCTCGAGAACCCCGCATGACCCTCCAGTTGCTGGATCCCATAACCTGACAGTTTGATCATTTGATGCAGAGGCAACTAGCTTTCCATCTGGCGAGAACACAACTGCACTGACCCAACCTGAATGACCCTCGAGAACCCTGCACGACTCTCCTGTTGCTGTATCCCATAGCCTGACTGTTGTATCATCTGATGCAGAGGCAACTAGCATTCCATCTGGCGAGAACGCAAGTGCACTGACCCAATGTGAATGACCCTTGAGATCTCTGCATGACCTTCCAGTGGCTGAATCCCATAGCCTGACTGTTTTGTCACCTGATACAGAGGTAACTAACTTCCCATCTGGAGAGAACACAACTGCTCTGACCCAAGTTGAATGACCTTCGAGAACCCCGGATAGCCCTCCTGTTGCTGGATTCCATAGCCTGAGTGTATTATCACCTGATGCAGAGGCAACTTGCTTTCCGTCTGGCGAAAACACAACTACACTGACACCATCTGAATGGCCCTCGAGAACCCCGCATGATTCTGCTGTTGCTGGATCCCATAGCCTGACTGTATTATCACCTGATGCAGAGGCAACTAGCTTTCCATCTGGCGAGAACACAACTGCACTGACCCAACCTGAGTGACCCTTGAGAACCCCGCATGACCCTCCTGTTACTGGATCCCATAGTCTGACTGTTTTATCACCTCCAGAGGCAACTAACTTTCCATCTGGCGAGAACATAACGGCATTGGCACGATCTGAATGGCCCTCGAGAACCCTGCATGACCCTCCTGTTGCTGTATCCCATAGCCTGACAGTTTTATCATCTGATGCAGAGGCAACTAGCTTTCCATCTGGCGAGAACACAACTGCATTGACATAACTTGAATGACCCTCGAGAAGCCTACATGACTCTCCTGTTGCTGTATCCCATAGCCTGAGTGTAGTATCAGCTGATGCAGAGGCAACTAAATTTCCATCTGGCGAGAACACAACTGCATGAAGATAACTTGAATGACCCTCGAGGACCCTGCATGACCCTTTTGTTATTGTATCGCATATCCTGACTGTATTGTCAGTTGAGGCAGACGCGACTAACTTTCCATCTGGCGAGAATACAACTGCATTGACACCATCTGAATGGCCCTCGAGAACCCTGCATGACCCTCCTGTTGCTGTATGCCATAGCCTGACAGTTTTATCATCTGATGCAGAGGCAACTAGCTTTCCATCTGGCGAGAACACAACTGCATGGACACGACCTGAATGACCCTCGAGAACTCCACATGACTCTCCTGTTGCTGAATCCCATAGCCTGACTGTTTTATCACCTGATGCAGAGACAACTAACTTTCCGTCTGGCGAGAACACAACTGCGGTGACAAAACCTGAATGACCCTCGAGAACCCCGCATGACCCTCCAGTTGCTGGATCCCATAGCCTAACAGTTTCATCACTTGATGCAGAGGCAACTAACTTTCCGTCTGGCGAGAACACAATTGCTTGCACCCAGTTTGAATGACCCTCAAAGGTTTGTATTAGTGGGCTCCACTTTTGTATAACCTTAGGCTCCATAAGAATCCAAGGAATTCTTTTCAGGTATTGTTTCCGAACTAGGCTGGTTTCGGGAGTAAATAACAATGCAGCAGAGTAGACTTGAAGTGGTGCCATTTCAATAATTGACCTGTTGTATAGGATAAATCGCCTGGCATCATATGCAAATTCTAGCAGTCTTTGGCAAACCCCCGATTTCCCCTGTCCATTTAGTATCAAGCCCTTTATCAAATGGATTGCAGCTCAACTTACCTTCAGTGTCACCTCTAAGCCTATCACCATTAGAACTCCATTTGATGCTTCCCTAATCAAGCTAAGCGCCTCTAGCCAGTGCAAGAAGTCCTGCTCCAGAAATCGCTGGATTCGATCCATGTCATCCTGAATGGGGTTGGCTAGTTGGAAGTGGTGAAACCAGTAACGGCATGCATAATGAATATGTGCGGGGATGTACTGCTGGATCACACGCTCTGGTATATCACTCACTGAAACACCTGGCTCTCGGAGGTTACACAAGTCTTGTCGAAGCTCAGCCAAATGCGTCATGCAGCTTCGAAATAGCGTGATGTGTGTCTCTTTCGAGTCAATCGAAAATCTAGAATCAAGACACCTCTGGGGGTCCAAAAGGAAGTCTCGGAATGAAGGATGGAATATTCGAACAGGTTGGTCTTCGTTTTCCGGAACATTCAAAACGGAGTGCAATGAGGCAAGTGTTGTGGAGATGGTTCGTAGGTGAAGTAACTTCGCTATTTCCTTAGCCGCTATAATATCGAACATTAGTATGATCGAGCCAACTATTTTTCGGAACCGTACTGCTAAATGATCATCCATGCGAACAGTTTGACTTCCAACCACCGAGTGTTGCAGCAATTTTATATACATATCATCGAGATGCTTTGTTGGAGACTGTGAAGGAGATTCGTGATCTTCTTCCAGAATCACTGATAATTGCTCTTCGGGGGTATAATTATCATCTCGGATAAATCGGTAGATGGTTGCAGCATAGATGAATAACCCAGCTGCCTTGTCCACCAATTGCTGAATAGTCGGCTCATCTGGCCATGGTGTAGTGCTCAGTTCGGGTTTTGATTTCACAGACGACAGTTTCCTCCGGAAGAAGATGGATATGTCCTGGTTGACTGTCGGAGCTGGGATGTTGTGCAGCACAAAATCCTGATATGCCTCGCCAGGTAAGTTGTGGAATCCAAGTAAAATGGGGGTCTCTGGCCTGCTGGTGACCAAAACCCGGAGCCGGATTGTCTCAAGGCACTTGGCTTGTGCAAGTAGCTTTAGGATCAGTTGGATATCATCTTTGCTGTCACACTCATCCAGGGCATCAATTACAACGACTAGTTGTATTGATTGAGCTGGTGCTTTTTTTAGCGGATCAAGAATAAGATGTTTCCATTGTTCACTTAATCCTTGCTTCAGGAAGTCGAAATTTTCTTCGATGGCTTTGGAGATCAATGGTCGAAGGACTGGCAGACTCCTTGTGAGTTGAGCGGCAATCGTAGTGAAGAACTGGCCAGCGTGGCTGATATCTCCTCGGCCCCGAGAGAAAAAAAAACTAGCTGCAAGTCTCTTCTTTTCCGCAAAGTCCCAAGCGACTGTGCGAGAGATTGTTGATTTTCCAGTACCTGCCATCCCATTAAGCCAGAAGATACATTCACCGTCAGGATCCTCGAACCAGTCCATAATTTTTTGACGGAGTTCTACTCGGGTATCTGGCAAACAGCGGTCTTCATGTTCCCAGAGTCGGTGATTATATGCTGCACCTTCTGCATCTGGTAACTTCGAAAGATATTTTTGCTGGTCCTGGATCTGTACCGAGAGGTAGCTTTCCTCTAGGTAGTTACCAAGATGAATAGCAGCCGCCCTAGTGATATTAGAATATTAGCCTTGTACATATCTTTTTTGAGAGAGTAATCGGCTCCATACATTTGGTCGCAATTCATGGCTGTAATCAGAGTTGTCTTATGCCGCTCCAGTAACTGAATGATCTTTTCCACGCCCTCCTTCTGCAATGGCCACTTCAGTTGTCTTCCGAAAGATTTCAGGATGCTTTGTCGTTTCCCCGGCTCCAGCATCTTTTGCAGTGTTTTGAACTCCCATTCGAGTTCCAATGCTGTACTTTCAATAATCTCCTTGGACGCAACTAGCTTAGCCGCGCCTGGGCCTTTCGCTAAACCCTCAACATGCTGAAATAAATTTTGCAGGGCAAGGACGTAGGTCATAAGGCGGCCGATTTCGGGTTTCGCATCCTTCGCGTCTGCGTAGTACTTCCAGCATATCGACCAGACCTTGCCAGCGACTTGCACTACTGTAATCACACTAGCAGCGCCACTCAGTGGGTCCATGGTGTCGGGAGTACTGGTAGACTGAGGGTAGTCTGATTTATTGAGTGGTAATTATTCGGTTGTGTTGTATGAGGTGGGGTATCGCTGCTACCCTGTATCATCATGTGATTGGATTCAGCCTTCACCTACTACTGTATATACTGTAACGTACCTAGGCTTACTCGTACCCAGTCGTGTCACGATTGGTGAGGATTGCCTTCGAGAGGGGGTCAGACTAATCGCCTTCATGGCGGGAAAGCAGCCTATGCAAATCCCGACGGCATAGTTGGATTTGTGTTATAAAAAGGCCCTACGCCTATGATAGAAGTGACTGCTACAAATGTCAGAGCTGACTAATATCGGCTCTAGTATCTCGGAGTAGCGTGGTAAGCTACAACCCTAGTTCCATATCAAATGTGCAGAAATACAAAAGCTCAATGGAGGGGTATCATATGAGCAGAGATTGGTCTACACAGATGCGCTAACTGCGCCGGTGTTCGTAGTGAAAACAAGTAAGCTAAAGTTTAACCCTGCAGCCTGAGCAGGCCCAATATGTGGGTAAAGAGGTAGCCACTCTCGCATCGGAATTTTGGTGTATATTGGTAACAAATATTGGATAAAATCCCCCCGGAAAATGGGTGCTCCCGCATTCTAAGTACTTTAGTAGCCTTCCAGTCACAACCACAACTAGTAATTTAGAATGGCATGCATTTCACCTGAGTTCACCATAAGTAAACTCGTCAACCCCGCCTCAAAGACTAAGGCTCCCTTCGGGGGAAAGGCGTATAGACTCAAGGGGGAAAAAAGAAAAAAACCTCGTCCACCAGAGGCTCTCCAACATCAACTAGGAGTCAGTACAAAGCTCATCTCAGAAGTGCCTGGCACGAATATCTAGTAGCTAGTGCTCATCTGAATATGGTTCACTAACAGTGATGAAAATTTCCAGCCTGGTGATGAGAGCTCACTTTTGTTTAACACTGCCTTCGTTTGAGGTCTTGTCCTTGACCGCAACTAACTCTGTTCAGGCTTGTGGGGATCGTGCAGAATCTTTTTGTTTTTATAAAGGTACTCATTACTCGTATGCATCCCTGATAGGAGGGAGGGATATGACAAGTCACTCGGAAGCCCGAGTGGATTCCGGGGAAGGCAAGTTGGTCTGCCAACCCCCACCACAGTACATAGGAGATTCATTATTTATATGTAGTCTGATACTTCTAGCAGAGCTCCCAGTATGTGTAATTGCAATGGAAAAACTTGTCCCAGTGTTCCCCCCCCCCCTCCTCCCCCGGTGCAGGGTGGACGACTCGCAGTTCGTTGGAATTTCAAGGGTACTCCAAAACCCTTTTGTAGCATACTTATTTTTTAATTATTGAGTACGGTTGCATGATCAGGTGTAGTCGCATGGTTTTTATTGCACACCACCAAATGCCACGTACTAGCTGAAATAGGATCCAAGTTCAGAACTATGCCTCGAACGTCAAACAAAAGCGAAGCTCTACACGATATTGGAGTTTTATCAAAAGGGCATCATCATCATCAGAAGGGGAGGATGCAGAAGAGCTATGTATACAAGAAGCCCTTGTCTCATATCGTTACTTATCCCGTGATAACGGTGCAGATCGTCATGGTGATGACTCCCCTGAAGCATATATCCACCAATACCCTGATCCTGCATTCCTTGCCATATTCCGCATGCATCGAGCATCATTATCAAGTTGTTGGGCTAACTACTGGGTGAAGCTGGTGGAGTGGAGTACCTATTGATTTCGGGGCTTCTTCATGTTATTTACTTTCTCACTAACCTTCTTCACCGTAATATGCTCATTGCCCTCATTTCCAAACACTTGCGCCTTTACTTTTCACTCCGCTTGCCCCTAGAAACTCCAGATTCTCTTCCATCCATGCAACCAGGTGCTCCATCTCTTCCCTCGTCCATCCTTGATTGCTGCGCCGAAAGATTTCGATATGATGGGTGTCAACGTAGGTGAGTCAATCAGTACCACAGATCCGCATATGGCTGTTCAAGCCTCCTGCTATACTGATTGGGGCTCCCATGCCAAGCACCCCCGTGTCAACGCTGATGAGGACCCCTGGAGGCCCCGCCGTCCACCCGACTAACCAATGCTACAGCGGCCTAGTCCAGGGCTCGCCAGCAGGCTCGGATCCTACCCAGGCAACCTCCCACTGGCGGTGTCCTTCCCCCGCTAATTTTTTGGGGGGCAAATCATTACTCGTATTCAGTCTATCTAGACGATGATGAGAGAACGCACCTGCTAGTAGGTTATCCAACCCCGGGGCTGGCCCCTGCCCCTCATCCCCCCTCTATATAGCTACATACAGGAATGGCTAACTACCGCCCCAGGTGCCTCGCCACTTCCCGGCACCACTCGGAGTCCCGCCCTGAATCGTCCTCCCTCTTCCATCTTCCACCAGCAGGCATCGTAGCAGATGCACCGCGTTCTGAGCGACCCCGCACTCGCACTCACTGTCCTCCGCTCTCCCTATTCTCCATAGCCAATGCTTCAGCAGTCCGCGGTCGGTGGTGGCATAGGCCAGGCCCCGCAGCGCCTCCCTGTCCCACTTCGGATGTGCCAGCCTCGTGTAGGATGGAAAGGCCTGTCGGATGCCAGCCAGTGTTACCATTTCAGACTGTGATATCCATGCTCCTATCCATCCGGTCCTCCTGGCCATTCTGTTTGCTGCCTCATTCCCGGCGATCCCACTGTGCCCTTTCACCCACATCAGGATGTGCCCCATCGCTGCCTTCTGGAGCCTCTCTTCTATCCATGACCGCGCCCTCATGTGGTCCAGCTGGCGGCCCTCACTATGGCGCTCCGGCTGTCCAGAGCAACCACATGCGCCCCCACTATTGGCTTGCGCACGGAGGTGACCTGTCGCCCCAGCTAGCACGTAACCACTGGTAGCCGGGGCGTCGGTTAGTTTTGTGGCAGATACACACCGGCGGCCTATTTCCTCTCCCCGACTTGCAAGTTACTCCTCAAGTGTCTAGACGCCGAGAGATGCAGCTTCCCCGTACGGGGGTCGCACTGCCCGCTACCTTCGCATCGTTCCCGGCTTATACTTGAGTGGTACCGCGTGCATGACCAACGTCCGTGTGCGCGGCAAGATGTCCTCAGCATCGGATAATGCCGGCAATCGTGCTCTAGCCGGCGATCGTGCTCTAGCCGGCGATCGTGCTCTAGGTGAAGTTGGGGGGGTTTTCCAAACTATTCCACAGGGCTGACACACCTAGCGGTTCCATTCCATCACTACTGTGTCCGTTGGGGCACTGTTCCACCCAAACTTGGGGTGGTGGAACTGCTGGGCTCTTTGCTTCCCCTTCCTACTCTGCTTCCGCTCTTGCTTTGGTGGTGCCGCGTGGATGGCGACCTCTGTGTACGTGCGTGTCGGAGGTGCCAAGGGTGGAACTGTGGCTACCGTAGAGGTGGGCGGTCGTGCGGGCTGTGTTGTGACACTATTTACCGCTGGTCTTGACGGTGGGGCTGTCTGGGTTTTTTTGGGAGTCATTAATCGTAGGGCTGTCTGGGTTGTGGCGCTGTTGGTCGCTGGTTTTGGTGAGGAGAGCCATTTTCGGTATCTCTCTGCTGCTGACTCCACTTCTACCGCTACCAAACATTCGAGGCCGTGCGCATTGCTGGGGAGTGTCACTAAGGACGGACGTGGTGGTGCCACCGGCTGCGGTCATGTTGTGCCTACCTCCAGGCTCCGGGGCCATTTGTGATACGACAGACAGAGCATTCTTTGCATCCTCCTCACCCACTGAGTCCGGGTCTTCTGAGACCGAACCGTGCCCAATCTGCTCTGACTCACTATCCCTCTCCAAGCCCTCCCGAATGCCCCGAGCGTACCCCTGCTGCCTATGTCTCCGAGCAAGCTCCTCCTCCGCTCTCTGGCGGCGCCAGCAGTGTGTGGCGGTACCGGTATGTTCGAACTTCCCGCATACTTCCATTGTCATTGTATGATTAGTTATGGATGTTACCAGATGATGCGATAATGTTTTATGGGCTACTGGAACGTTGAGAGAAGACGTCAATTTATACTTGTTGACCAAATGATGCCACTTCACTCGGTATTCTCCGCTGTTGGGACATCAGCCGGGGACACGCAACTACTTGAAACATGGCATAAACGTCTTGGGCATCTTTCGGAACGCAATATTCGAAAGCTCCAATCTATCTCGAGTGGCATGAAGATTGGTACTCCTCCTAGTTGCTCCTTAAACGCTGATTGCATCGATTGCCTCAGATCAGGCCAACACAGACAACTATCGCATATGCCTTCAAAGAAATCAACTCGAAAATTGGAGCTTATCCATTCAGACATTTGTGGGCCTATGAAGGTACCGGCTATCGGAACTGGATGCAAATACTTCATCACCTTCATTGACGATTATACTCGTTGTACATGGGTGTACACAGTCGAGAAACGCGACCAACTTTATCAAGCATGAACACACTTCTTAGCGCACGCAGAAAATGAATCTGGAGAAAGAGTTGGTGCAATACCTACGGTACGCTCAGAAAATGGAGGTGAATACAGGGTTCGCTAGCCTGAGGTATGGTTGGGGGTAGTGTGAGAGTTAAAAGAAAGGGGGTTCGCTGCCGATATCGTGATCCTGCTACGTTAGCAACGCCCTCGATACAGGTTGCGCGGGATGTCGTGCAGGTTATTGCGAACTTTCTGGGCTTTTGTCGAGGGAAAGGAGATTGTTATGTCCGAAAACCCTCCTCCGAGTCGATACTCCCGTTATCTTTGTCACTGCCTTTCTCGTGGTGTTCCCCCCGCACCTTGGGGGGCTCTGGTCGTCGACTTCTGCGATATAATGCTCAGTGGTGGTTGTCGATTCAATGTCGAATGCGCTTCTGCTGTTCTTTATTGACTACCCTTACTATTAGAATTCTTAATGGATGGACCATTCGAGGTGTTATTTGCATAAGTGGGGGCGAAGGATGGATTGATGAGAGCTGGATCGTTAGAAAGGGATAGCAATGACTGATAATAGTGATCTCTTTTCCAGGTAAGTGCTTTGTGATATCTGGTTAGGTTATAGACAATACCTATTCTGATCGATTCACTAATTGGCCGAATTCTGGGACTGAACGAAAAATTAGTCACATATTCAGATGTAGGTGTGGAGAGATTTAACATACCCCCAAAATAAATCGGTCTGGGAACGAGAACAGTGTGGAGAGTAAGGCACAGAGCAAATATATGGCAGAGCAAATATAAATGGTAGAGTAAATATAGGGTATAACGCTGGAATAATGGTATAACGGGGTATAATGCTAGAATAATAGTATAACGGGGTATAGTGGTGGCATAGGGGTATAACCGTGGAATAATGATATAACTTTGGCACAGATGTCTGGCTCTATTTCTAATGTTTATATCTTGTTTCAGCTTCTTCGATTCTCTATATTTGTTATCTCTAATAGTCTAATGCTTGAAGTATGAGATCCCATCTTACAATAAAGGACTATTCCGGAAATTATCCATATTGAGTAACCGAGGTATATAGCAATCCACATGAATGCTCAATGACTACCAGCAACCCCCATAATTGCTAGATGGGTTGGGACAGCAACTAGCAATCTGGGTAATTGCCGAATGCCCCAATGACGACAGGCTTCTATATAGTTATAGCAAACTTATCACAAAGAATTTTTTAACGCCCCAGCGCCAGCCTTTTGCTGGCCACCGCTGCTGCCTCCCGGGACTCCCGCCTTCCACTACATGTCCATCACATCACATTCGCACTCCCTGATTCGCCAGGGCGCGACCCAACTCCTTTGCTTATGATGTGTCTCAGGGCTTCCCGTGAAGGCGACGTGCCATGCGCACGCAACAGGGGCATTCCTCGATCCCAGTGCACCTTTGGTTTCACTTGGCAGCAGCAGCAGAAAGTTTATAGAAATATACGTATATATGTTCTGTTCCATTCAGCAATCTGGACGATTGGTCAATGGATCGATCCATTGGCAAATGGGGCGCTATTTACAGTTGGAACGATCCATTCAGCAATCACGCACA
>Ga0307514_10003034_pt1 | contig 16588 bp, 14 predicted proteins | sample 16_EM_MG_FD_203088 | JGI IMG/M metagenome (GOLD analysis project Ga0307514, IMG submission 203088) | Populus trichocarpa ectomycorrhiza microbial communities from riparian zone in the Pacific Northwest, United States - 16_EM | ecosystem: Host-associated > Plants > Roots > Unclassified | place...
ACGTCGAGAAGCGGCGGCTGTGGCACGATCCGCGCAAGCGGCAGTGCACGCTGGCCTCGCTGACGTCCTTCACCTACCGGGGTGACAAGATCGTCTCTGTCGGCTACACCGAGCCGGCCCGCGACCTCGTCCCCGCCCACCTCCTCGCCGGCGCCAAGCCGGTCAAGGGCAAGGGCAAGGGCAAGGCCTTCGGAGCGTGACGCGGGACCTCGGCACAGGCCGAGAGGCTCTCGCGGTGTAAGCCCTTTCCCTCAGCCTCTGTTACGAAATCCGTAAGCACCGGAGGAACCTCCCCGTTCGACGCCTCCTCTGACTGGGTGACCACCAGAGAACGCGACGAACGGGGATGCCATGCGCACTCTGACCCGCAGGGGAGCACTCGGACTCGGCGCCGGAGCCGCGGCCGCCGCCGGACTCGCCGGCTGTGGCAGCCTCACGGCCTCAGACGGGACGAGCCACCCTCGCGGTTCCGGGAGCGGCCGTCCCAGCAGCAGCCCCAAGCCCACCGCCCGCCCCCTCGGCGACGGTTCCACCTCTTTCACCGGCAAGCAGCCCCACCAGCCCGCGAAGCCCGAGCCGTTGGAACCCGGCCAGACCCCGCCGCAGTTCGTCGTCTTCTCCTGGGACGGCGCCGGCGAGGTCGGCAACGGTCTCTTCCCCCGCTTCCTTGACCTCGCCAAGGAGCACGGCGCGAGCATGACCTTCTTCCTGTCGGGGCTCTATCTGCTCCCCGAGTCGAAGAAACGTCTCTACGACCCGCCGAACAACCCGCGCGGCGCCTCCGACATCGGCTACCTCACCGACGAGCACGTCAAGGCGACGCTGACGAACATCCGCCGCGCCTGGCTCGAAGGGCACGAGATAGGCACCCACTTCAACGGCCACTTCTGCTCCGGCTACGGCACCGTCGGCAACTGGACGCCCCAGCAGTGGCGCAGCGAGATAGACCAGGCGAAGGGCTTCGTCAAGGAGTGGCGGACCAACACCGGCTGGACCGACCTGCCCGCGCTGCCCTTCGACTACGACAAGGAACTCGTCGGCGGCCGCACGCCCTGTCTGCTCGGCCAGAACAACCTGCTGTCCACCGTCCGTGAGCTCGGCTGGCGCTACGACGCCTCCTCGCCGGGCGGCCGTCAGACGTGGCCGCAGAAGCAGCGGGGGATCTGGGACCTGCCGTTGCAGCAGATACCTTTCCCCGGACGCGGTTTCGAAGTGCTCTCCATGGACTACAACATGCTGGCGAACCAGTCGATCAACTCGACCAAGGCTCCCGCGCACAACTACCCGGGCTGGCGGCAGCAGTCCTCACAGGCGTACATACAGGGATTCAAGCGGGCATACGAGACAAACCGTGCCCCCTTCTTCGTCGGCAACCACTTCGAGCAGTGGAACGGCGGCATCTACATGGACGCCGTCGAGGAGTCGTTCAAGCACATCGCGCGGGAGAAGGAGAAGGGCGAGGACGTACGCCTGGTCTCCTTCCGGCAGTTCGTGGACTGGATGGACGTGCAGAAGCCCGAGGTGCTGGCCAAGCTGAGTTCGCTCGAGGTCGGCCAGGAGCCCGCCGGCGGCTGGAAGGAGTTCCTGAAGGAGACGCCCGCGACCGGCTCGACAGCCTCAGGACAAGCCGCCTGAAATGCGGGTTTCCGCCCGCAAGGGGGGTGCGCAAGATCCCCAGAACGGGCATGCGAAACTTTTCACATGAGTGCCGCCCACCGCGCCCCCCTGCGCTCGAAAGACTCGTCCACCGCGCACCGCACCAACCGCGTCCGTAGCCGCGCCGTCCTGCTCACCGCCGGTGCCGCGGCTGCCGCGCTGACACTCTCGGCGTGCGGCTCGGGCGGCACCTCGGGCGGTGGCGGCGACACCAACTTCGTCACCGGGACCAACGGCGTCTCCACCGCCGCGAAGGGCGAGCGGGCCGACGTACCCGACCTGTCCGGCAAGACCGTGGACGGCGGGCAGGTGGACGTCGCCGACTACAAGGGCAAGGTCGTCGTCCTCAACGTGTGGGGCTCCTGGTGCCCGCCCTGCCGTGCCGAGGCGACGAACTTCGAGACGGTCTACAAGGACGTCAAGGACCAGGGCGTCCAGTTCGTCGGCATCAACACCCGCGACGCCAAAGTCAGTCTGGCCAGGGCCTTCGAGAAGGAGTTCGACGTCAGCTACCCGAGTCTCTACGACCCGACGGGCAAGCTGATGCTCCGCTTCGAGAAGGGCACGCTCAACCCGCAGGCCATCCCCTCGACGCTGATCATCGACCGCGAGGGCAAGATCGCCGCGCGCACACTGCAGGCGCTCAGCGAGGAGAAGCTGCGGGCCATGCTCAAGCCGGTCCTCGCGGAGAAGTGACGTGACCGCGGTGTCCACGCTCGCCGCCGAGGGCCTCAACGGCACGGTGCTCAACGGCGCCCTGCTGGTGGCCCTGCCCGTCGCGCTGCTCGGCGGCCTTGTCTCCTTCTTCTCCCCGTGTGTCCTGCCCCTCGTCCCCGGCTACCTCTCCTACGTCACCGGCGTCGCCGGGACCGACCTGGCGGAGGCGCGGCGCGGGCGGATGGTGGCCGGTGCCTCGCTGTTCGTCCTCGGCTTCACCGCCGTGTTCGTCTCCAGCGGGGCCCTGTTCGGGTACTTCGGCGACACGCTCCAACAGCACAAGGACGTCACGTCCAAGGTGCTGGGCGTGTTCATGATCCTCATGGGTGTCTTCTTCATGGGCCTGATGCCCTGGATGACCCAGCGCGAGTTCCGCTTCCACCAGCGGCCCTCGACCGGTCTGGTCGGCGCCCCCCTGGTCGGCGCGCTGTTCGGCATCGGCTGGACGCCGTGCATCGGCCCGACCCTCTCCTCCGTACTGATCCTCTCCCAGGACCAGGGCAGCGCGGGCCGCGGCGCCATACTGACCGTCGCCTACTGCCTCGGCCTCGGCGTACCGTTCGTGCTGGCCGCGGTCGCCTTCCGCAAGGCCCTCGGGGCCTTCGGCTGGGTCAAGCGCCACTATGTCTGGGTCATGCGGATCGGCGGCGGCATGATGATCGCGACCGGGCTGCTGCTGCTGACCGGCGCGTGGGACAGCATCGTGCAGGAGATGCAGACCTGGTCCAACGGCTTCACTGTGGGGATCTGAACGATGAGCGCGACTCCGAACACAGCGTCCGGCACCGCCGCCGAGCGGTCGGACGACCAGGACCTGGGAGCGGCCGGCTCCCAGCTGTCCACCGCCCCCCAGGAGGACGCCCCCAACCTGCCCACCATGGGCGTCATCGGCTGGGCCCGCTGGTTCTGGCGTCAGCTCACCTCCATGCGGGTCGCGCTGCTGCTGCTCCTGCTGCTGTCGCTCGGCGCGATCCCCGGCTCGCTGATCCCGCAGAGCGGGACCGACGAGACGAAGGTCGCCGCCTTCCAGCAGAAGCACTCCTTCCTCGGCCCGGTCTACGACAAGCTCGGTCTCTTCCACGTCTACAGCTCGGTGTGGTTCTCGGCGATCTACATCCTGCTGTTCGTCTCCCTCATCGGCTGCATCGTGCCCCGCAGCTGGCAGTTCGTGGGCCAGCTGCGCGGCCGCCCGCCGGGCGCGCCCCGGCGCCTGACCCGGCTGCCCGCCTACACGACCTGGCGCACCGAGGCCGAGCCCGGCCAGGTCCGTGAAGCCGCCCTCGCCCTGCTGAACAAGCGCCGCTTCCGCGCCCACGTCGCCGGTGACGCGGTCGCCGCCGAGAAGGGCTATCTGCGGGAGTTCGGCAACCTCGCCTTCCACATCGCGCTGGTCGTGATGCTGGTCGCCTTCGCCTGGGGCCAGCTCTTCAAGTCCGAGGGCAACAAGCTGATCGTCGAGGGCGACGGCTTCTCCAACACCCTCACGCAGTACGACGACTTCAAGTCCGGCACCCTGTTCAGCCAGGACGACCTGGACCCCTTCAGCTTCACCCTGGACGACTTCACCGGCACCTACGAGACGTCCGGCCCGAACAAGGGCACCCCGCGTCGCTACCAGGCGACCGTCGACTACAGCATCGGCGCCTACGGCAAGGACCAGAAGACCACCGTCAAGGTCAACGAGCCGCTGCGGGTGGGCGACTCGAAGGTCTACCTCACCGCCCACGGCTACGCGCCCGTCATCACCGTGCGCGACGGCAAGGGTGACGTCGTCTTCCATGACGCCGTACCGCTGCTGCCGCTCGACTCCAACGTCACCTCCACCGGCGCGATCAAGGTCATGGACGGCTACCGCGACGCCAAGGGGCAGAAGGACCAGCTCGGCTTCCAGGCCGCCTTCCTGCCGACCTACGGCGGCGGTACCTCGGTGGTCTCGCAGTTCCCGGCGCTGACGAACCCGGTGCTGAACCTGGAGGCGTACCACGGCGACCTCGGTGTCAACGCGGGCATCCCGCAGAGCGTGTACCAGCTCAACAAGACCAATATGAAGGGGTTCAAGGACTCCAAGGGCCAGCAGCTGCGGAAGAACCTCAGGCCCGGCGAGACCATGGACCTCCCGAACGGCGCCGGCTCGGTCACCTTCGACAAGGGGATCAAGGAGTGGGCGAACTTCCAGGTCACCCGGCAGCCCGGGGCCGGCTGGGCGCTCGGCGGTGCCGTGGTCGCCATCTTCGGTCTCGCCGCCTCCCTGTTCATCCAGCGCCGCCGGGTGTGGGTGCGGGCGGTCGAGGGCGCCGACGGCGTCACCGTCGTCGAGATGGCGGGCCTCGGCCGCAGCGAGTCCGCCAAGGTGCCCCAGGAACTCGGCGACCTCGCCGGGATCCTCTACGACCAGGCACCGGGCGCCCCCGCACCGGAAGACGCCTCCGACGACACCCCCACCCCCACCCCCGACACCCCCGACTCCGAAGTCGTAACCGCCGAAGGGGCTGAGACCAAGTGACTCTCGCCGCCGCAACCGATCTGGCCGCCGCAACCAACGAAAACCTCGCGAACCTCAGCAACACGCTGATCTACTCCGCGATGGCCGTCTACACCCTGGCCTTCTTCGCGTACATCTCCGAATGGATCTTCGGCAGTCGCAGCAAGACGGGCCGCACCGCGGCGGCACTCACCGCCAAGGCCGGAGGCGGCGCGAAGGCGCCGGAGGTGACCGCGAAGAACGCCGGCGGCACCGCCGTACTGGAACGGCCCAAGGTCGTCGTACGGGCAGCGGCCGGTGCGCGGGACGTGCCGGACGGGCCCGGGGCGCACGGCGGGGACGAGCAGGGTGACCTCTACGGGCGTATCGCCATCTCGCTCACCGTGCTCGCGTTCCTCATCGAGTTCGGTGGGGTGCTCACCCGGGCTCTGTCGGTGCGGCGGGCGCCGTGGGGCAACATGTACGAGTTCAACATCACCTTCTCCACCGTGGCCGTCGGGGTGTACCTGGTGCTGCTCGCGCTGCGGAAGAACGTGCGCTGGCTCGGGCTGTTCCTGATCACGACGGTCCTCCTCGATCTCGGCATCGCCGTCACTGTCTTGTACACCGCCAGCGACCAATTGGTTCCCGCCCTCCACTCGTACTGGCTGTACATCCACGTATCGACCGCGATCCTCTGCGGCGCGGTCTTCTACCTCGCGGCCGTCAGCACGATCCTCTACCTGTTCAAGGACTCGTACGAGAACAAGCTGGCGAGCGGCGGCAAGCCCGGCAGCTTCGCCACGTCCTTCCTGGAGCGACTGCCGTCCTCCGCGTCCCTGGACAAGTTCTCCTACCGCGTCAACGCGGCCGTCTTCCCGCTGTGGACGTTCACGATCATCGCGGGCGCGATCTGGGCGGGCGACGCCTGGGGCCGCTACTGGGGCTGGGACCCCAAGGAGACCTGGGCGTTCATCACCTGGGTCGCCTACGCCTGCTACCTGCACGCCCGCGCCACGGCCGGCTGGAAGGGCCGCAAGGCCGCCTACCTGGCCCTGATCGCGTTCGCCTGCTGGCTGTTCAACTACTACGGCGTGAACATCTTCGTCGGCGGCATGCACTCGTATGCGGGCGTGTGACACAGGCTCCCAGAGCGGCTGTCAGTCCACCGTGATCGAGTCCAGCTTCTCCCGCAGATACACATGGGAGTCCACGGGTTCGTACGCCACCCGCCCCACCGGCGCCGGGACGGACTCCACGCGGGTGCCCGGCGTGCACTCGCCGAAGTAGACGAGGGACATCAGCTCCTCGGCGGGCGCGTCGGACGGCGGGGGAAGTACCCGGTGGCGTCCCGACCGCCAGCGGTCGCCGGTCCAACGGGCCAGCAGGTCACCGACGTTGACGGTGAACGTGTCCGGGTCGTAGGGCGCGTTCTCCCAGCCGCCCTCGTCCGTGTACACCTGGAGTCCGCCCTTGCCGGCCTGGCGGTCGAGGATGGTCACCGTCCCGAAGTCGGTGTGCGGGCCGATGCGGAACTGGCCCGGCTGCGGGTCGCCGACGACTTCCGCACCCGGGTACCAGTTGATGTTGAAGCCGTACGTCGGATGGTCCATGTGCCGTGAGAAGAAGTCCGGTTCGAGGCCGAGCGCCTCGCCGAGCAGGGAGAGCAGCTCCTTCTCCAGGTCGGCCATCCGTGCCAGGTACTCCTCGCACAGCGGCTGGAGCTCCGGCGTCTGAGCCGGCCAGACGTTCGGCGCGTACCACTCCGCGTTGACGACCGGGTCGTCGAACGGCTCGTGCGTCGCGAACGTCAGTGACTCCTTCAGGTCCGGCGGGGTCTCGGTCCCCTCCGAGTACCCGTTGGCCTCCGCGCCCGGCCCCAGCCAGCCGCGCCCGCCGACCTTCGCCGCGTACGGCTGCTTGGCCTCGGCGGGCAGCGCGAAGAAGTCCCGGGCGGCCGCCCGGATGCGGGCACGCAGGGAAGGGTCCACGCCGTGCCCGGTGACCAGCAGGAACCCGGCGGTCTGGAGAGCCTCGTCCACGGTCCGGGCGATGCCGGCGCGGACGTCCGGGGCGCCGTTCAGCCAGGGGCGAAGGTCGATGGTCGGGATGCGGGGGTTGGGGCGGGGCTGGGGGCGGGTCTCAGGCACCGATGTCCTCGTTCCACAGAGCAGGGTTCTCGCCGATGAACTCGCGCATCATCGCGACGCACTCGGGATCGTCGAGCAGCACGATCTCCACGCCATGATCCGCCAGCCAGTCGTGCCCGCCGTGGAAGGTGACCGCCTCGCCGATCACAACCCGCGAGATGCCGAACTGGCGAACCAGACCGGAGCAGTACCAGCACGGGGACAGGGTGGTCACCATCGTCGTCCCGCGATACGTCCGCTGCCGTCCCGCCGCCCGGAAGGCGGCCGTCTCCGCGTGCGTCGAGGGGTCGCCGTCCTGGACGCGCCGGTTGTGGCCGCGCCCGAGCAGGGTGCCGTCGGCGCCGTACAGGGCGGCACCGATCGGGATACCACCCTCGCGGAGCCCGGCGCGGGCCTCCTCGACGGCGGTGGCGAGCCAGGTGTGTGCCGTCGCCTGAATCAATGGGGTCCATGTCCTCCCTCTCTTGTGACCACCCTCCCTCGACCACTCTCCTGTGACCGGACCACGAGGGCAACGAGCGAAAACACCTGGCGGCAACCGGGGGCGACTTCGACGGGCGGGCATCGGACGGTGGTCCGAGCGTGGGAGAGTCTGGGACACTCCGCACAGCGGCAGCCGAGAAGGGCACAGCGCAGAGGTGCCTCGGGGGAGCAGGGGGGTCGCGATGAACGTGGGCTGGGTGTTACTGATCGTCGCCGGGGTGGTGCTCGTCGGGCTCCCGGCGAGCTGCCTGAAGACAATTCCGCAGGCGAGCGCGGCCATCATCGAGCGCTTCGGCCGCTATACGCGGACACTCAACGCGGGCCTACACATCGTCGTCCCGTTCATGGACACCATCCGCAATCGCATCGACCTGCGTGAGCAGGTTGTGCCGTTCCCGCCGCAGCCGGTGATCACCCAGGACAACCTGGTCGTCAACATCGACACCGTCATCTACTACCAGGTGACCGACGCCCGGGCCGCGACCTACCGGGTCGCCAGCTACATCCAGGCGATCGAGCAGCTCACCGTCATCACGCTCCGCAACACCCTAAGCGGGATGGACCTGGAGCGGGCCATGTCCTCCCGCGAGGAGATCAACGCGGCCCTGCGCGGTGTCCTTGACGAGGCCACCGGCAAGTGGGGCATCCGCGTAAACCGCGTGGAACTGAGGGACATCGAACCGCCCACCTCCATCCAGAACGCGATGGAGGAGCACATGCGCGCCGCCAGCGAGAAGCGCGCCGCCATCCTCCGTGCCGAGGGTGACCGGCAGGTCGTGTTGATCCAGGCGGAGACGGAGCGGGCCGTGGCCGCGGCGCGCGGCCCGGAGCAAGGCGCACGTGAGCACGTGTCGGCGTACGCCCCGGCCGCCTACGCCCCCGTACACCAGCCGCTGCATCGCGACGACCCGCGCCGACTGGGCCGCTACCGGCTGACGGAACCCCGGGGAATTGCATCAGACGCATGATCGGCCGCTGGTGCCCGGCGCCGAACTGCGGGAAGTGTACCTTCTGGCTACCTGACGTACCTCTGGCCTGATCACCGTCTTGACCTGCGGGTTTGTTCAGAATCATTCGTTTGATGCATGATTCCATCCTCTGGTGAGAGAGGGTGGGGAGTGTCCGACGGTACGAGGGAAGTGCACGGGGCCGCACGGCTGGAGCTGGTCTCGGGGGTGCATCTGTTGCATCCCGAGGACGTCGTGCTCGACGCGATGCTGTCGGGCTGGGCACGCCAGCAGTTGGGCGGCCGGGGGCTTCAGCTGGCGACGGTCAACGGCCGACGACGGATCGTCGAGGCGTTCGGGGAGTTCACGAACGAGTTCCCATGGGGCTGGACGGCCGCGCACATCGACGAGTGGATGGCGGACCTGGTGATGCGGCACGACCGTGCCAAGTCGACGCTCCGCACCTACCAGGGGGCCGTGAGCCTGTTCATGGACTACCTCCTCAACCCGGTCTACGGGTGGGTGGAGGTCTGCCTGGAACGGTTCGGCACGCACCCGACGCCAATCCTCCACGACGGCAACCGGCGTGAACACCTCGTGGATTACGAGGGCGAGCAAGAACGTCGGCCGATGACGCGGGACGAGTGCCAGCTCTTCTTCGACCACATCGACGACCGGGTGGACCGGGCGATCAAGCGGGGCCGCAAGGGGGCTCAGACCGCCTACCGGGACTCCACCTTGTTCAAGACGATCTACGGCTGGGGCCTGCGGGCTTCGGAGGCGTCCGGTCTGGATGTGGTGGACCTGTACCGGAACGCGAAGGCTCCGCAGTTCGGCCGGTACGGCATGTTGCACATCCGCAAGGCCAAGGGCACCAAGGGCTCGGGGCCTCGTCGGCGGAACGTCGCCAGCATCATGCCCTGGGCGGTGGAGTCCCTGGAGGACTACGTCGTCAACGTCCGTCCCCGCTACGACTTTCCGACGCATCCGGCCTTGTGGTTGACCGAACGGGGCGGTCGGCTCCGGACGCGCGAGATCGAGGACCGGTTCGCTCTCTACCGCGACGAGCTGGGGCTCCCGAAGGAGCTCGTGCCGCATTGTCTGCGGCATTCGTACGTCACGCACAACATCGAGGACGGCGTCGATCCGAAGTTCATCCAGGAGCAGGTCGGCCACCTCTACGCGTCCACGACCGCCCTCTACACCGCGGTCAGCGACGACTTCGCCAACACGATGATGCTCAAGGCCATCGACCTGGCCTTCGACAACGACCCCGGACACCGGGCCCTGGAACGGAGTGGACGACGATGACGGCGAAGCTCGACTACAAGTGGCACCTGCGTGAGGTCATGGCCACGAAGGGCATGTTCTCCACCACCGACCTGCGGCCTCTGCTGGCCGAGCGGGGCATCGATTTGTCCGCCAGCCAGATCTACCGGCTCGTGGTGGAGGTCCCGGAACGGCTCAACCTCAAGGTCCTGATGGCCCTGCTGGACATCCTCGACTGCTCGATGGACGACCTGATCGTGCCGGTCGCCGCAGGCAGGCCGAGGGCGAAGAAGGCGGCGGACGGCACCGAGACCACCGGCGTCGGCGACTTCCGGCCCAAGCGGGCCCGGATCACCCGGTCGTGACTGCGTCTGACCGGACCGCCGTCGACCCGCACGCGGTGATACGCGAGCTGGTCGCCGCGATCGAACCCGATCTGCCGCCGGAGACCGTCCAGGGCGCGATAGGCCAGGCGGTCCGGGCCAAAGCGGCCGCCGTCCGCCTGGCCCAGGTCCTCGAAGGCGATCCCGAGTTGCTGACCTCGGGCCGGGCCGAAGGCCCGGCGTCGGTCGAACGCCTGATCCGCCTCCTGCAGGAGGGCGGCGCCGTCCACGTCGTCCGCCCGCCCTGCGCGCTCTGCAGCCAGCTGGCGCCGCTGACGAGTACCCACGACTCCGGGCTGCGGATTTGTTCGTCATGCAGCAACTACCGCACCAGGGCGAAGGGCTGGGCCTGCATGGCCTGCGGCAACGGCGAAACCCCACGCTACGGGCTGGACCGCTTCGGCCGTGAGGTCTGCCGCTTCTGCTTCAAGGCCGACTGCACCGAGAATCCGGCCGCCGACCTGCTGAGCCACCTGTCCGGCCTCGGGCTCGGCCAGGCCGTGCTCCAGACGGTGATCACCGATGTCACCGGAGGGCAGGCCGCGGTCGCCCGCCGTCTGCTCTGGGATCTTCAGAACGAGCCGGGCCTTTTGACGGGACAGGTTCCCCACCACTCGCCGCGGACCGTCGTGCTGGTGGACCGGCTGCACCAGGCCGGAGGCGACGGTGTCCCGGCGTCGAGGTGCCCGCACTGCGACCGCGAGGTCCGGCTGACCCACTCGATCACCCGGATGAGGGTCTGCGGGACCTGCTACAACCGCTCGAAGTCCGAGCCCTGCAAGTGGTGCCGACGCCACCGACCGGTCGCCGGCCGCGATGATGAGGGCGCCCCGATCTGCGTCACCTGCCGCCGGGAGGAGCCCGCCTACCAGGAGAAATGCGGTGTCTGCGGTCGGCTCGACGCCGTCGCCGCCCGCACCACCGACGGGCCCCTCTGCGCTGTCTGCCGCAAACTGCCGATCGTCCAGTGCGGATCCTGCGGCAAACTCCGCGGCTGCATGTTCGCCAAGACCGACTTGCCTCGCTGCCGGGCTTGTTCACGCAGACTGGAGCCCTGCACCGACTGCGGACGCCCCTCCCGAGTCACTGCCCGGACCACACGCGGACCCATCTGCGAGAACTGCTGGGAGAAGGCCCCCGAAGCCCACAAACCCTGCCAGCAGTGCGGCACGGTCGAGCGGCTGTTCCACTTCGGTCTCTGCCGCCGATGCGCCGGCGAACGCCAGCTGCGGACGCTGCTGACGCCGCCCGACGGCAAACGCCGTCCTGAGCTCCACAAGGTCGCGGCCGCGCTGTTGGACCTCAACCCCCGCCGGACCCTGCTCTATCTGCGGGAGTCGGACACGGCCACCCGCCTCGTCACCGACCTTGCCGCCGGCACCTGCGAACTCACCCACGAAGCCCTCGACGCCCGCAGGAGCCACCAGCGGGACCTGGCCGTCGACTACTTCCGGGCCGTCCTGGTCTCCGCCGGCATCCTCCCGGTCCGGGACGAGTACCTGGCCCGGCTGGAGCGATGGATCGACCAGAAGACCGCGGCCATCGACGATCCGGAGCACCGCCGCCTGATCACCGCCTTCGCCCGCTGGGACCGCATCGCACACATCCGGCGACGAGCCCGCGGCAAGCCGATCTCCGCCTACACCAACGACATCGCCCAGACCCAGATCGCCAAGGCCATCACCTTCCTGAACTGGCTCAAGGAACAGGGCGAGACCATGGACACTTGCCGACAGCCCCTCATCGACCTCTGGCTCGCCTCGGAGAATCATCAAGGCCCTTACGCTGCAAGGCCGTTTGTCCGCTGGGCGGTCCGCAGCAAGTTTGCCTCCGGGATCAGCATCCCGGCCCGGCCGCGGCGGATCTTCCACCGCCCGCTCGACGCCGACGAACGATGGGCAACCGCCCGACGGCTTTTGAACGACGACTCCATCGAGACGAGGGACCGCGTCGCCGGGCTCATGGTCCTGCTCTATGGCCAGTACCCCGCGAGGAGCTGCCGTTTGACCACAGCACACGTCATCCACGATGAGAACGGCGTCGCCCTCCGCCTCAACAGGACCCCGTTGAGGTTGCCGCCGCCCCTCGACCGTCTGGTCCTCCAACTCGTCGACATCGCTCACAGCCATGAACGGACAGTGATGTCGAACGAGCCCAACGCACCCTGGCTCTTCCCCTCGGTGCAGATGCCCGGAAGGCCGGTGACCAGCAGACAACTCGCCCGACGCCTCCGCAACATCGGCCTTCCTCCCGAAGCCGGACGATGCGCGGCCTTGCTTGACCTTTGCACACAGATGCCCGCAGCCGTCCTTCAACGCCTGCTTGGGATCAGCCCATCGGCTGCCGAGCGATGGGCGGCCGGGGCCGTCAGGACGGCCTACGCGGCCGAGGTGGCCCGCCGACCTTAAGAAGCCGTGCGAGAGGCATTGAGAAGAAGTCTTTGCATAGATATCTTCTCGTAATGCCTGAACTACGACCACGCGTGCTGTCTGACATCGACGCACTCAAGGCCCTCGCTCACCCGCTGCGCCAACAACTGGTGACTTGGCTTCAGCGCCATGGTCCGGCTACGTCCGCCGACCTGGCCGCCGAGTTCGGTGAAGACCGCGGCGCGACCAGCTATCACCTGCGGCAACTGGCCCGGTTCGGGTTCATCGAAGAGGACACGGACCGCTCATCCGGGCGTCGCAAGTACTGGCGAGCCATCCCACAGGACGTGCGGCTTCCGCGCCGCCCGACGGAACCCGAGGTTGCTCTCGCCGCCGAGGAAATCCACCGGCAATGGATGGAGCGTGCTGATCGTGACCTGACCGCCTACCTGTCCAACAGAGAAGCGTTCGGCGAGTTTGCAGCGAGCGCCATGCACTCCTTCGGCAGCACCATGCTCACCGCTGAGGAACTGGCCGAGTTCGGTGAGGAGTACATCGCCTTCCTCAAGCGCTGGGACCGGGATCCCAGTCAGGCGCCCCCCGGCAGTCGGCACATCTCCGTGGTGTTCCATGCCTTCCCCACCCCTGACAGCGGGGACGCATCGTGACCGCCCCGACCGCCGAAGGAACCACCGAACAACCCTCGTTATGGCGCAACCGCGAGTTCGTCGCTCTGTGGAGCGGTCAGGTCGTCTCGACCCTGGGCGCCCAGATCAGCGGGACGGCGATGCCGCTGCTTGTGCTTGCGAGCACTGGATCGCCCTCCGACGCCGGGATCGTCGGAGCCGCTGGCACGCTCCCCTTCCTCATCGCTCACCTGCCGGCCGGAGCGCTGGTGGACCGGTGGAACCGGCGCAGGATCCTGCTGATCAGCGAACTCGTCGCGGGACTGGCACTCTCCACCGTCCCGATTGCCATGTGGTGGGGCAAACTCACGGTCGCGCACCTCGCCGTGATCGCCTTCGTGCAGGGACTGTGCTTCGTCTTCTTCGGGCTGGCCGAGCGCGCCGCACTCCCGAAGATCGTCCCTGTCGCGCTCCTGTCCACCGCAGTGGCCCATAACGAGGCCAGGAGCCGCGGTGCGGCTCTGGCCGGTCCTCCCCTGGGCGGCATGCTCTTCGGCATCGACCGCGCCATGCCGTTCCTGGCCGACGCGGTCTCCTACATCGTTGCTTCCATCGGGCTGCTGTTCATCCGAAGCGACCTGCAGAACCAGACAAAGCCTCCCTCGGAGCCTCTGTGGCAGGCGACCACCGCAGGTTTGCGCTGGGTCTGGCGCCACCCCCTCATCCGCGCAGCGATCCTGTTGATCGCCGTCAGCAACCTGGTCTTCCAGGCCCTCGTATTGATCCTGGTCGTCCTCGCCCAGCGCCAAGGCGCCACATCCATCACCATCGGGATGATGCTCGGCATCTACAGCGGTGGTGGTCTGATCGGCGCACTCGCGGCGAGCAGGCTCCATCGTCACTTCAAGCCCAAGACCGTCATCGTCGGCGTCAATTGGATCTGGGCAGCGCTTCTGCCTCTGTTCGCACTCACGTCGAGCCCTCTGCTGATCGGCGCCATCGGTGCTGCCACCGCGTTCATCGGACCGTTGTGGAATGTCGTGATCATCACCTACATAACCGTCCTGGTTCCCAACGAGCTACTGGGGCGTGTCACCAGCGCGGCCATGACCCTGTCCTGGGGGGTCATGCCGCTGGCCTCCCTCGGTGCCGGATACCTGCTCACCACCATCGGACCCATCGGCTCCGTGTTCGTGCTGGCCACGGTGATGCTTGTTACCGCGGTCATCGCCACCGTCAGTCCGGCCGTCCGTCATGCCCCGCCGATTCCTGCGCACGACAAGTCGGCCTAACCTCGACCGCCAACTGCGGGAGCCCGCCGCCCGGTGCCTGGCTCTATTCCGCACCCTCGAATATCCGAACCTGCCGATACACGGCTGGGTCAGGGCGGGATGGGGACGGTGTATCTCGGAGTGACCCCGGGGGAGCGGCTGGTCGCGGTCAAGGTGATCAAGAAGGACTTCACCGAGGACCCCATGTTCCGCAAGCGGTTCCGCCGTGAGGTCGACTCCATGCAGCGGGTCGGCGGATTCCACACGGCACCGGTGGTGGCCGCGGCTCCCGAGGGCGACCCGCCGTGGCTGGCCACCGAGTACATCCCCGGCCCCTCACTGCACGACCTGCTCAGACAAGTCGGCGCGCTGCCCGTCCGGACCCTGTACACCCTCGCGCTCGGGGTAGCCGAGGCGCTTGGCGGTATCCACGCCTGCGGCATCGTCCACCGCGACCTCAAGCCCAGCAACATCATCGTCTCCGGCATGGGGCCGCGCGTCATCGACTTCGGTCTGGCCCGCGCCCTGGACGGCTCCAAGCTCACCCGCTCCGGCCATGTCGCCGGCACTCAGGGGTTCCTCGCACCCGAGCAGCTCACCGGGGGGACGGTCACCCCGGCGGCCGACCTGTACACGTTCGGCATGGTGCTGTGTCACGCCGTGGGTGCCGCGCCCCTCAAGGACGGTGAGTCCCTGGAGTCGGCTCTTGAGCTGCTGCCGACCCGGCTGGCCCGTGTCATCACCCGTTGCCTCGATCACGATCCGGCACACCGGCCGACGCCCGCCCAGGTCCTCACGGATCTCTCCCCGAGCCCGGCCCCCTCCGAGGACTGGCTGCCGCCCCACATCCGCGCGATGGTCGACCTGCACAACCGTCCCACCGCGTCCGCGTCATGAACCGCCCCGTCCGCAGCACCACCGCCCCCGCTCTGTAACCTGACCCGATCACCGCCGCACCTGCGGCAGTTGGGCCCCGGGTGTGTGGGAGGGACGGTCATGGTTGGTGCTCCGGTTCTGGAGGAGCTGCGGGAGGTCTGCCAGCCGCGGGCCAAGCTGGCGAGCCGGAACGGTGAGCACTGGGCGGGGCGGCTGTACATGCGGCGTCTCTCGTTGCGGTTCACCCGGCAGCTGGTGCGGACACCGGTCACCCCGGACCAGCTGACCTGGACGATGGTGGTGTGCGGGGTGGCGTCCGGGGCCGCGCTGATGATCCCCGGCCTGACCGGTGCCGTACTCGCCGTGATCCTGATGCAGCTCTTCCTCCTCTTCGACTGTGTGGACGGCGAGGTCGCCCGCTGGAAGGGGCAGAACAGCGCGTCCGGCATATACGTGGACCGGCTCGGCGCCTACCTCGCGGACGCGGCGCTGCTCGCGGGCGCGGGCTACCGGGCCGCCGAGTCGGGCGTCGGCGGCTGGCTGTCCGTGGGCATCGCGACCGCGCTCGGCGTGGTGCTGCTGAAGGCCTCGACCGACCTCGTGGACGTGGCGCGGGCCCGGCGCGGGCTGGGTGTCGTGGACGACGAGTCGACCCGGCCGCGCTCGCAGGGCGTGGCGACGGTACGGCGGCTCGCGGCCGCCTTCAAGATCCACCGGGTCACCAACGGCATCGAGGCGTCCCTGGTGCTGCTGGTCGCGGCGATCGCCGACCAGGTCACCGGCGGTATCGAGCCGACCCGTTGGGCGCTGGGCGCCCTCGCCGTGATCACGTGGGTGATGGTCCCGGCCCATCTGCTGTCGATCCTGTCGTCGTCCCGGCTGCGCTGAGGCGGCCGTCAACGCGCCCGGCCCTTCGAGCCCTCACCGCCGTTCCAGCACCGCGTAGTCCGCGAAGCTGCGGCGGTAGCGCAGGTGCCGGGTCTCCTGGGTGTGCCTGCGCTGCCACTCCTCGACCTCGTCCGGTGCCTGGCACGGGCCCGAACCCGCGCCGCAGTCCGCCTCGTCGCCCGAGACGCAGTACGCCTCGTACTCCGGCTGCGCTGACGCGTCCTGCACGATCGAGTACGGCACGTACCGGAAGATCCGCCGCCCGGCGGCCGGCGTCCCGCCGTGCTCACGGCCCTGGTGCTGGCGCAGCAGCACGTTCGCGTCCGTCACCGCGCTCCCGTCGAACGCCGCCCGCGCCTCCTCCTGCCGCGTCGCCAACTCCTCGCAGGTGACGCACCCGGTGACCGGCACGGGCGGGACGGGCTGAGACAGCGTCAACTGCCCATATCTCGAACGGTCATTGGCCGCCCGTACGCCCGCGCCCAGCCGTTC
>Ga0307514_10003035_pt1 | contig 16588 bp, 17 predicted proteins | sample 16_EM_MG_FD_203088 | JGI IMG/M metagenome (GOLD analysis project Ga0307514, IMG submission 203088) | Populus trichocarpa ectomycorrhiza microbial communities from riparian zone in the Pacific Northwest, United States - 16_EM | ecosystem: Host-associated > Plants > Roots > Unclassified | place...
CCCTATACTGTGTAGCCATTTCAATGGAAAAAAATTCAGCATACAGAACCCCAAAGCGAGATCGTGAGAGGAAAGTGAAGAATCCGGCGTACATTGAACACAGCCTTGGCCCCCAATCGTCGCATCAGCCCATGATTGCGTGGAGACGCTGTGGTGACCACCCTGAAGCCAGACAGACGGGCAAGTTGAATTGCGTAGTGGCCGACTGCCGTGCTTCCCCCATATATTAAAATCTGTATCAAAAGGGTGTGGTTACCAGACAAATTCAAATCCGGAAGGACTGGACGGAGGGTGTGGAGACGGAGGGGGAGCACAATACGGGAAACATACCCAAGGTTGATCCAGTACCTGGCTCGGATACTGAACGAGACCTAGCCGTTTTGGATGGAACATTGCCTGGATACAGGTGAGGACGCCAACTGAGACCGTCACCGCCTCCTCATAACTGATAGAGTCTGGGATCTTCCAGGTAATGGCCGCGTCGGCTCGAACATACTCGGAAAAAGCACCTTGGTCCTTATGGACACCTGCTCCTCAGGAAGAATGATTGCGTGAGTACCAAATTGAGCCAGGGATTCGAGGACAGTCGGCTCACCCCCGTGGACGATGCCCGCAACACGATCACCAACTTTCAAGGAAAAATTGGGGTCTTGTCTTGACCCAATCTTGACAACCTCGCCCGCGTAATCCGCTCCGCAGATTGTCCCGACATCTACGTGGAAAAGAACAAGAGGGTTGACGATGTTTAGCTGAGGAGTACGGGCGAAGTAGACGCACTGCAAATGAACTTGAGGTCTGTTGAGAGGGAGGGAGTGGTTCAAGTCAAGTTCTGGGGGTCCCGATAACGACGGACGCACGCTTCCAATCCGTTGGGTTTATAGCTACGGCGTTGACTTTGACCAGGATTTCATGATCACCGGGCATGGCGACGGGCACTTTTTGAACCAGCGCGGAGCGGTTCTGAATTCTGGTTGTCATCAAAGCCTGAGGTTAGGGAATGGGAGCGGAGGAGACTTACCGGTTGGGTGACCACCGCATTCATGAGAGGCGGCACGTCTGGGGAAGACATGGGGGTGGCAGCGGAAGGGAGCGAGCAAGCGCGGGAGTGGATTGCGGGACGACAACTTTATATTTCTTATAAGGAACGAAATTCTTATAAAGGGCGGACGCGGGAAGGAGGAATATCAAATTGATGTCGACGAGTTTCACACTTGCCGTTAGCTCATCCATTCGCACGGGGATTTTGAGCGTCCAGTTGCCGGGATCAATACAGCCGTGGCCGCCCCACTACACATCGCAGGAAAGCCGAATAAAAACACAAAGGAGCCACTGTGGTCAGCAGTAAGGAGACCTGGTCTGACGGTATTTCCGGTGCAGCCGATGGCCATCCCGTCAATCCGGATAGGCGAAGCCCCAGGAAAAGGTTCGGTTAAGGTACCTGTGATGGGCCGATCACCAACAGAAAAAATCGTGTGCGACCGGGTCTAGCCGTTTCCCGGGCTTCCAACCAATGTTCAGAAGGGTCCGCGAGCGCGCGAGTACGTTAAGAGAAGAGGTCCAAGCAGATAGGGACGACGAGGTTCTTTTCGTTCTACACCGGAAATTGAAATCATTTCGAACGGAGTGAACGGAAGAAGTGTAGAAACCGGGACTTATGGCCGATCAGGATCTTACGGGTTGCGGATCGTCTTCCCTTGGATAAAAAAAACTGGGGGGGAGAGTTTTTTTCCCCTTCACTTGGGGGCATCCAATTCAACGCCTGGGTTGTGTATATCCACCTTTACGGATCAGATCTCAGATCTGCCAAGTATACCACTGGGATCTCCGCTCACTGACTGATAATCGGCTTCAGACGGACGGAGTTTGGGAAACAACGATGAACACGCTTTCGTTCGCCCCTCAGCCTCAGGAGGTGACTATTCAAGCGACCTGACGCATTCTAACGCATGATCCTAAATAGCCCGTCCCCATGAGAAAGAGATTTTATGGGGTTTGTCCTGGGTCTATATACATCCGCGTACCTATAGCTCCGCCTCTACGAAAGGATTATCAGATTTGAACCCGTGGCGGGTTCACCACCGTACAAAGACCTCCCCTCGTTTTTCACGCATCTCCCGAATTGTCCCTATCATTTTTGACCGGCAGGGTGCGGCAATCCGGGAGCAGTCTCTCTTTTACGTAGGTACACCCCTCACATCTCGGCCAATTCGCTCAGGTCGTCAAATTCTCTCCCCTCGGCTTCTAGCATTCACTCCAAACGTTCAGTCTGAGCTAGGCCATAATCGACCAATAATCCTGGCGGTCATTGCCTTCTCAAGGGTAACGAGGTTGTGCTTCTCGAGAAGAACCTCTTTCCTCCAGAGGCTCTGATGTTTGTGTGCCTTTACAACGGCCGTAACCTGCTAACCTCCGTCCGCTGGATGACAAGAAGCTCATGGCGCGTATCCACTTCCATTCCTTAAACGATGTCGGAGAATGAAAAATATCGGAATAGCGAATCAGAATCTGACCCGTACATTCGGTGCCTGGGCTCTCTCACAAAGCATCGTCAGACCGTATGCAGCGATATCTCCGTACACGAGGTTCCTCTCCAACAGGCGCGCTCACGTTACCCAGACAGATCCCTTGCTATCCTCGTCTAGCGGCAAACATAGAGGGCTTTTCTTGTTATTACGCCTGTGAGAGTGACGACCTCGAGCGGCTCTCCTAACAAAGATTCATATTCAACCATTCTTCCTGCCAAAGTGCCAAAAAGCTAGCCGCAAGAACGAGCACTGCATCGGGGTGACGTCCCGCATGAAACTCAGGGGAGAGAGCTTCCGTTGACCCATACGGCAGACAATCTATCCCCATACGCCATCCGGGGTCTGCCTTGCAGATCACAAGGTGCGAACGGGAACACACTCAACCAAGTACTCCATTGGACGATCATTGGCCTTGTGGAAATCGGGAGAGCCGATTAACCGCGGCTTATCGCCATATTCTCATCCCCTATCCTATCGGGGACTATAAACGACAAAGGGAGGAGGAGGGGAGACTCGTGGACTTGGTTCAATCAGCTGAACTGCTCACCAGCGCGCTCAAGTGGAGTGAGTGTCAAATCTCGGTGATCGGTGGTCCAATAATCCCAACTGCTGATTGGCTGTATCTTGGACGCGTATCATCCCTGATTTCTTGCATCAGCGACACATCGATTGGAAGACGGAAGGCTTGTTGGCGTACCTCTTCACGAGCAGACAAATTTCCTCTGGTTCGTTCCAAAATAATTTCTGAAAGACGCGATATGACGTCACAAGCTCCCTCACGTGTAACCTCCTCCCCAGGCCACAATGCAGGAGGAAACGGGAACAAAGGTCGGAGTTTCGCCAAAAAGGTGGTTCCCTTTTTGGGGGAAACCACGGGGACCCGGGAAGAGATCCGACCTATGGGTGACGACCTGTACAATCTTAGAATTCGTGAAACGGAGGCAGAACGACCAAGTAGCGACGGGTACCTGGAGGACGGCAGGCTCTTCGCGCGATGACTAAACGATGTCCCGACGTTTAACAGCCCAAGAGAGGCATATTGCGTGCCATGTTCTCTAAAATACGAAACCTTCGCCCGATTCGGTGACGGCGGTCATCTTCAGCGCCGCTTGGAGCAGTCACCCGTCGTCCTGTTTATTACCTTCCCTTGACCACCCCCCATTGTTGACTGGACTTGGGGCAAACTCCAGCTTGGGCTGACCGAGGGATATGGGGTGGGGAAGAAGGGAAGGGTCTGACGGGTTTCTCCCCACGCACCGGGCGTGATTGAGTTGATTTTTTTCTGTTCAATGGTGGAAAAAAATTGCCAAAGGGTTCTACTTGAATCCCCGTCGAACAAAGGGTTTTTTTGGGGCCCCGAGGATAGAGGATAGGAACGGATTTGACCATCTCCAGATCTGTTACGTTACATTGACGATTCCCTTGCGCAGAACGGGACGCACCATGAGATTCATGACAAAGGACACGTCCGGGGATGAGACACTTCCACGTACACGAATGGGGAACAAGTAGGCGATTTAACGGGACAGAGCGCTGTCGCTGGAGGCCACTGACTGGTCAAAGGGGACCGTCTTTTTTGGGCGCAGAAAATGTGATGCGGGAAAAACATCCTCCTGTATGAGTCTCGGAACCACCGAATCGTAGATTTATGGTTACGGCATGCACCAGGAAGTACGGACGGTTAAAAAAAACCTCAGGAAGGTCACCTGAATGGATTGGCGATCTTATCACCCAGGTTCGGCGTCGGTGTCAACCGATTCAATACTTTCGACTTCGCGACCCGCATCCCGGACTCGGAGCTGAAAACGCCCACTTTAACCCGCTGCGCCAAGTGTTGCACACTTTCTGATATCCCAGGTTGCGACATGCGAACCAAGGGACGCCAAAAAGAAGTCGACAGTACATCACATCCGGATGTGGAACGGCAGCTCCTCCCTTGAATAATCTGTTCGCTGGGGTAACCAACGTCCTGCACCGCATCTGCGCAGAGTCTCAAAATGATATCTTGTGAGGGTTCCCCTCATGGTCGGACGCCGAGTGCATTCTGAGCTTTTGGCAAACGCGTGGGAACGAAATCACATGGCCAGCGCCCATTAGCCGACTCGCGGAAATTGGGTAAGCAAGTTTTATTTCCTAAAAAGGTACTACGTTTGCTGACATAATCTACGCTTTTGAACCCTCGCCCCCCACAGAGCCTCACAAGCTCGGCTAATGAGGGAGGTATTCTTTTGGTAACGTTGAGCTCCGGAAGCGGGTACGGGAGAGAGGTGATGTGAATCCAGGCGCCCAATCCCAGAAGTTTCGCAATCCCTTTTGCCAGAATAAGACACCGTCGATCGCTCGTCTGCAAAGCATAACCTCCGGCGTTGTTGGCCACCATTACACACTGACGGAATCCCACGAGTTTTTTGTAATTAAGGCGACTTTTCAGTGTGATTAGCCACGCTTTCCCCGGACCAAAACTGAGAGAGTTCCTTCAATTCGGCCATCAGCAAAAGGGGAAAATACTTTTTCTCACTTTTCTCACTTATTTCCACCTTTTCTGTGGGTTTTCTGGCTCTGGCTTTTATAAACCATGTCCCCAACTTTTATAAGTAGACGTGCAATTTACAGTGAGGGACCCACTCGCATTTGGCTGGCGGGAAAATGGGTCGAAGGACATGTTGCTGATGTATCATGCTTTGGAGGTTTCCCATTTCTTTTTAGTTTTCCCCGTCGCCTGAACTAACTATTGAGATCGCATTCTTTCTTTGACTGGTGTATTCGTTCGGGTGGTCTCCGCGCACACGTTCGGACGCGATGAGCATGAGCTGTGCTCAAGTCTAAGGATTTCAGAAACAAGGTCTGCCGAGCCGCATGCCGAACCCTTGTCGATCAGGGTGGCCCGGGGCAGTGTTGTGTGGCAGTGCGAATGAAGGCTCAATGACCCAAGTTTGGTTCTTCTCCATCCACGTTCATCGAAAGCAATCCATTGGAACGCTCACCAACAGAACCCTCAGTAAGTCACTCCAAATCCTGTGTTGAGCATCTGCAGCAAACAATATAGCGTCAACAGTTAATCGGCCGCGCAGGACCCGATCAACAACACCGCTTGGCTGAGGGTCATCCTGTGTTTGTACACCTGTTGCCCTCCACGCCAGTTGGTCCAGACGCGACCAGCCAGAGGTTTCGATAATCTCCCATGGTCACATAACAAAGAACGTCGTGGCCTAGAACGTCCAGGCGTACCCGGGATCCTCCTTTATGTGCGCGTGTAACCGTCGTCTTCACCATTCTGAAGCATGACGACGTCTAGAACCGGGTGGACACTCTAGCGTTAGGCCATTGCGGTCTTCCGAATCACGGCGAGCATGTTCCGACCCAGATATCCTTACCTCACGGAGGCAACAAGAGCGACCAGCGAGTGGCTGATGGGATATCCTATTCAGTTCTCAGCCTCGAATTCGAAACTTCACTAGCCTTCTGATGCACCATAGGATCTTCCATGATGTACCTCCCGCATCGCCTGCGCGGCTGGGAATCTTGGAATGAAGTCACTCTGATGTGAACGGTAAATCTCTGGGTACTCGCATGCCGCACCCGTGATGCTCATCACATCGCCTGCGACTTCAGGTGAATCGAGGAGCCATTTGTGCGTATGGTTGATTATTCCGGACGCTCGGATATCCAACCAACTATTGTCCAGAGGACAAAATTCGGGCGGCCTTTTCCCGCAGAGGAAGGATGGTTGCCATCGAATGGCTTCGATAGATAAGGTATTTCCAACGTACATCCAATCTTCCCGCTTACGGCCGTAACCGGGGGACAATTTTGGTTATTCTAACTGTGATCCTCCATCCCAGGTTCCCAGGATCAGAGCTGTGAGCTCACAGAAGGGGGAGAAACGACCCAGGATTGGTGTGGAAGTTATGGCATAGTTTGTCGGAATCCGAGCACGGCAGAGGATACGTACGTTCAGCCGTAATGTAAATCGAGGGCTGACTCACATCGAGTGTTGTAGGACTCCAAAGGGGATTCGCTTTCTGACTCAAATGAACGATTCGCGATTATCAGGCTTCCTTCAGCTGCTACTCCGTACTTGTTCTGCTTTTTTTTTCTCGTGTGACTCTTCTGATGAGCCAAAGCATAACTAGAAAATTCAATGACAAATGATCGTCTCCGGCGGTTTCCTATAGTCGTCTTCCTTCCCTTGTCGGTGCTGCGCAGCCCATGTTGCCGTGATTTCCACAAACGCTAAAGTAGAGGGGGTGAGGCCTCGTGATGGGGGGCGTTCGGCTTTTGGGAACCCACCTAACGTTATAGCCCTCGCTGATCCGGGCATTCATTCCGTTTGCCAGAGCCACTGCCGTCCCATGGGTGCGATTCGACGATTCCTCCGTCGTACAGAAGGCAAAGCTTTTCTCCGAGGATGTGTCTTCGAGGTAATAGGAGAGGTTTGGGTGTTGTCAAACGGTAAGTATGTAAAAATCCATGCTGATGCGCGCCCGGCACAGCATCTGGTACAGTTCCAAATAAGCTTGCATACGGACCGTTCCGTGCGATGCTGGCGTTTTTGGGTTTGCACAGGTGTGTGAGAATAATGTCTACAATTTTACGTCCTCTAGCTACTACTATTCGGTTCGCGGCCTGCCTCTTTCTCTGGCAACCAGATTCCTCGATTCGACTACGTGGACGAGTGGTGTTCACACCTTCCGTTGGACTTGCTCAGCGGCACCGGGGTGACCTGATCATCTCCGAAACGATATTTGGTTGGCAGTTAGGTGAAATGGCCATGAGGGACTGGTTCCGCCTCGAGGCTTGGGAGGTACCCACAGAAAATCGTATATAAGCGTCCAGTCACCTCCTTCCTTCTTCCCGCGCCCGCAACCATGCTTACAGAGTATCTTGCTTCCAATGACACTTGCAACCCGTTTGCCCATTGTCAGCCTGATGATCTCATAGTCCCAGGAGTTAGGCCGTCGTCCTTTCCCTGCGACGCGACCATCAACCCGGCGTTGATAATGGGCGGAGATCACGGGCTCCTCCCGCAGCACAACCCTTCCCCGCATTCCATGTACATCTCCCGAGGCAGTCACTATCAGCCCCCGCCCCCCGACCCCTCCACCTCCGATGTAACTTGGGCGGATCATTTGGGTTACGCGGCTTCGGCGTCCGTGCCCAGCCCCATCAGCCCCATCATCGGCGACATGGTAAGCGCTCCCCAACCTCAAGGTGCGACTTTTCTGTGTTGATGGGATGTCTTCAAGGATGCGACATATGGCGTGTCCATGGAGTACTGCATCTGCGGTTGTAATGGATGCGCCTGCATTCCACAGCGCGAATACGACAGACAACGAACAGATCCCCTTTCGTATACCGATCTGCAAGAGATGATAGTGTTCAAAGTGAACGGAAAGTGTGGTTACCCCCTTAAAGACGCACTGAGGAAGTACTACACGGGCCTGAACGGGAGAGATGAGAAGATGTTCACCGATTTCAAGTCGTCCATCTCCATCAGGGTTGAGGTGCGTCTAACCTTGTCGATGAGATTTGATGACGGTCATGAATCATGTTCGCAGTGGCTGCCGTACGGAAAGTGGACAAAGCAGGTCGGTACCGAGTCCTGCGTTTCATTGCATAAAATTGTGTGGATATTAATGAGTCCAATAGATCCGAACGCTGACTTGGAAGAAGGATCCTGATCATATAACCCGTTCAAAGCTTGCTACAGAAGTGGCGAAGAGGATGAAGCTCTTCTTTGAGGTAACGCCTAGCATGTGACTTGAACGCGACGTATTGACCCTTGGGTGGAATCAGGAAATGCAGAACAAGCCGCCAGTTCCGTCGCACTCAGAGTATCGCGTCCAACCTGGAATTATTGACCTCGACCACCTGGAACTCGTCGCGCTCAAGAGAGTCGCCAAGTCCTCATACATGCCGCATTTCCGTTTAATTTCTCCATCGCAGTCGCAGTCGCAGTCGCAGTAACCTTCCCCCCTCCCCCCCCCCTCTGATCGGAACCCGCCATAGTATATATCGCTTAGACACCACAACACGCACCGGTAGGACCCTCAGCTCTTGGGTTCAACGTCTAGTTTATCAAGCTCGCAGCGGGTCGTGACATATCATTTCACCTCTACTGCACTCGGCCTACCTGTATCCTCATTACATTCCGCATAAGTCACGTTGTAACGTATGGTTAATCTCTTGTTATGTTCTTGTAAGAATACAATGTTTTGTTGGTTCGAGTTGAACACACTGGACAACGACCGAGCCACGGCAGATCGACCGGCGGCTGAGGATGTGTCGTACAAGATAGAGGTAGCATATGGTGGGTTATGAAGAAGAAGAGGGTAAAAAGAGATGAGCGGGAGTAGGGGGGCGATGAACGTCGGCCGTTTGAACAAAGAAATATCCCCGTCGGTGCTGCTGGGTCAAGGTGCCAGTTCAATTCACTGAGTGGCGAACAAAGGCCGATAAAAAGTTGTTAACCTGAGGGTTCAAGCGATGACGACCGAAAAAAAAAACCTTCTCTCCTTCCTCGTACAGATTCTCGCCTCACCTGCTCTCTTCCAGCCAGAGTGTTGTCGCCACAGTCGCAAGAGACAGTTCTCGGACTTTGCCGCAACGATCCTCCCCTGATCACACCGACCACTCTCGTCGACTGGCTTTAGTGATTACTAGGAATCGTACCCCGCGTCTCTTATATTCTGAGGTTACCACTTACCGAGGTAGTGGAGATCCAACCCGTGATGGTCCTACGAATCTCGTGAACCTCTGGGTGGCTTTGTCTGGAATGCCGGTCACAGAATCTGGGATGGCACCTTAAAACAACGTGTGTGATCCGGCGGTACGGCCCTCAAGATGGCACATCTACATAGAACGCACTTGGGTCATTTCACACCAACATCCCACAGGAGTTTCCTCAGAAAACCGAACACGCGCAGACTTCCTCAGTACTAAAATCAAGGTCGCTCCTCCTGATTGCCGTCTCGGAACGTTCGGATATTGCGCTCCGCCATGGCTATGCTATCCGCAAAGACGTTTATGGCAACCGAATATTCTGTTTCTCTCAACCAAGCACCGTTTCTCCCTCTGAAAATGGGGCAATTCCTCAGGATTATTTGTTTTCTGGTATTTGCCGCCCTACCCTCCCACAAATCCTATGGAATTTGTTGCCGCCGTATACGTGATCCCAAGTATTCGATTATCTCTTAGGCTATGATTTACATTTCCCGGTGAAGCTCTCTTCTGTATGCGAAACAAGGTTGATACAAGACCTGGAATGGGGTATTTAATCCAGTCCCCGACACTGCAACGACATATCCCCTCCCCTTCGACTTCCCGATGAGCGACGTCCCACAAAATGTCTTCGACCGCCTGATCAATAACATCAACTCAATTGCGCCAGAGCAAGAAGAGGTGAGTGGCTTCACGAGTTGCTTCCCGGGTTATTCACCCTCCCCATTTCTACAGGTGCCTCATTCGAGAACAGATGGAGCATGCATCCCCCAGAAGAGGTATAAGAAGGGCGCGGGTCGCAGTGCTGCGCAAAACAAGGGCCTCCTGGTATTCGCTCTGGAGGGCGAATCCTATATCCCCGTCACGGCAGCCTTGGGAGGGAACTACTCCGGGTTGATCGGCCGTGACGCCAGGGTGCTCGAGGAGGTCGGTTTGACCATCACGCTACGATTTGAGGTGAGAGGATCTCACATTCTCGGAGACAAGCTGATACTCAATGGTTGTGCAGTGGCCGGGTTATCCCTCTGAAGATTTTCAAGTGAGTTTATCACTTTGGCGCCATCGGGAGGAAGCTGAGCTCGAAGCATTTAGGTGCGGACGGTTGATTGGCGGGAGCCCCCACAGAAGATCACGCTGGGAAAGCTCGCAACGGAAGTGAGCAAGTTTGTCCAGCAATTTGTTGGGGTGGGTCACCGTCCTCTGCGGGATAGAACCATGCACTGATCACTCGTAGAAAATGGAAGGGCAGACCATCGATGCTCAGCATGGGTCCTGGATGATAGGACCCGGCGGAATTCAACTTGAACACCTCCGCCTTGGCGCGTTGGAACAGGTGTCGCTTGGGAGCTGGCAACCAAGGCTGTTTTACAACCCGTAAATTTTGACATCCGCTTGCCCTCACGTCACTTAGACGATGGGCAAGGGTCTTTCCACATTCGCACCATACCACGCTAATTGTCTTTTAACCTAATCTTTTCTCTTTCTAATCTTTTCTCTTTCTAATCTTTTCTCTTTCTACCCTTTTTTTCTTTTTGAATCAGTACTTGAGATCGATATTCTAATCCCCTACCGTACACCCCACTGTATCGTACTATACTTCATTAATCTAATCGTCCCCCCACTCCCCACGAGTCTCGCAGCGCCCTTCCATTCTCGATTGCAGATCCAACACGCAGTGATCCTTTCGCGTTCGGATGCGGATCCGGTTAAAGACCCGTGCCCGCGGTACGTATAACGCCGCGTGTAACAGCGTATCGAGATGTCAATTGGGAGAAACGATCGGCAGTCGCAATGTCCTCCCTTAATTTTTAAGGGTTTCATCATCTGGTACGGACCGTTTCACAAGTGAGAGCGTGCCCCACTGCAGATTCCGTCCGCTTCGTATGATGTGTCTACAGATCGGCCGCATCACTGTTACAAAGCTTGTCCGATTGCAATGCGAAGGATCAAATTTCAAACCTCTGAGCGATGCCCTCGCACTGATCAACCGACACCCGACTCACTTCCGAAAAAAAATGCGCCCCACCTACCCCTTCCATGTCCTCTTCCCGGCGCGGTAGAAACGAGCAGGACGAGCATGTCAATTCGTTTTCAGCGGAACCCCAGGTCTCACTGGCGAGGACGCTGTTCATCTCTCCCGACCATCAAAACATGATCGCGTCAGAAATATGGTGCATTCAATGTCACATCCCAACCGCAATTACTCTTGATGCATGATGTGGAACGACGGCGCTGGCATCTTCTTATCAATATGGTCCTTTGGGCTGTGTTTGCGGGAAGCCATTCCGACGAATTAGAAAAAGCACTGTAGCCTTCAGAAGCATCTCGCTCTCCCCATCCCTTTCCCTTCTCTTCCTCTCAACTTCGTTGCGGCGCACCGGCTCAAGATGTCCGACGTTGAAGCCACCACCGTCGTTCATGCCAACACAAAAGGGAAGGATAAGGACGACGGTTCTTCGTCTAACGGGGATTTGTGGCAAAAAGCTGGGCGGTCTCAAGATCCGGTCGATTTGGTCCAGCGTCGTCTGAAACAGAGGCATATTCAGATGTAAGCACCACGTTCTACTTTATATCCCGACCCCCGGAATCTCATCGTTCGTGAGGTAGGATCGCCATTGCCGGAACGTTTGGTACTGGCCTCTTCTTGAACTCTGGCTTCGTCCTTGCAACAGCGGGTCCCGCTGGTGCATTGATTGCGTACATCCTCGTCGGTACCGTGTCATACGCGTGAGCTTCTCGAGTGACTTGATCGACCATTGGGGAGGACTGATAGGATTCGCCTGTAGGACTCTTTGTGCCGTGAGCGAGTTGGCCGCGTACGCTCCGATTTCTGTGAGTGGCTGTTCTCGCTTTAGAAGCTTACGTTTACCGAACATGCGTATCACAGGGTTCTTTTCCGCTCTTCGGTAAACTCCCCTCTTGTTCACGAGACCTAGAAGCTTCGTCTCATCAAGTTATTCATTACAGCCGCACGATGGGTGGACCCTGCTCTAGGGTTTGCTGTGAGTGTTTGAATAACACGCGACTTGGCACGTGAATTTCTAACGGTATGATGCTTTAGATTGGATGGGTGGGGTTCATCAATTCATTTGATGTGTACTCATTTGACGCTTTCCCTTCCTTCCAAACGATCAGAACTACTTCTACGTGCGCCTGCCTTCTCTCCACTTCACTTTCCCAAGTTACCAACGGCTTTCCTCAGACCGCCGCTATCGGCGTTCCTGGTGAAATCACTGCTACATCGATCTTGGTCACATACTGGGATACTGATGTGAGTTGCGACCCGGTTTTTCTTTTTGAATGCCAGTTTATCGTTGGAAATTAGTTCAACCACATGCCCATCTACCTTACTGTTGTGATCCTTTTCGTGATTGGTGTCAACTTCCTCGGTGCTAGGTACTTCGGCGAAGGTGAGAGTTGTCTGTCTGTCTATTTTGAGAGACCGTCTTTCTCACTAGAGCCTTAGCCGAGTTCGTGTTCGCCATCGTTAAGCGTAAGCCTTGTGACCTGTTTCGGTACACGGAGCTTGGTACTTAAATTGTTACAGTGGCGATGATAACCGGTCTCATTCTGCTTGGTTTAATCATTGATCTCGGAGGAGGACCAGATCATCAAGTCCATGGCTTCGGCGTAAGTATACCCCGGTGTTGTGTAGTGGGTTTCAACCTGAGCTGTATTATCTTGCAGTATTGGCGCGACCCTGGTGCTTTCAAACAAGCGGGACTCGAACCAACCAAACCCCATCTGGACCGGTTCCTCGCCATCATGTCTTCAATTGTTCAGGCCGCCTTCGGTTTTTCTGGTATCGAAATTGTGAGTCCTTTGCGGTAGCCATCTTCTGATTGTTACCGATCGTTGAGCGGTATCTATCGTAGGTTGCTGTGTAAGAGTTTTTCGGAATCCACCTATCCGCCAGGACATCGATTACTGACTTGTGCCATCGTAGCGCTGCTTCTGAGACTGAGAGTCCCCGCCGCAACGTTGTAAAAGCCGTCCGTCGTGTCTTCTGGCGTATTTTTATTTTCTACATTTGCGGTACCTTGATTATCGGAATGACTGTCCCATCCAACGATCCCCGCCTTCTTCAAGCAACCGGGACTGCCGCTCAAAGTCCTTATATCATTGCCATGGAACGCGTTGGCATCAAGAGTATGCATTTGCGATACAGTAGTCCCAGTATCGGTGAATGACTTCCCTGCTCTTTAGTCCTTCCTTCGATTGTCAATGCCGGTATTTTCACGAGCGCCCTCTCCGCGTCGAGCAGTTTCATGTTTACTGCCTCGCGTATTCTCTACGGGCTGGGTCTCCGAGGACTGGCTCCAAGATGGGTTTCCTACTGCACCAAAAACGGAGTCCCCGTCGCCGCCCTTGGTGTCTGTGTATGTGGATCTCTGATCAGCATTCGGTCTGTGACTCTTAACGCGCCAAAATTTAGTCTTGCTTCCCCTGGTTAGCCTTCATGGTCGTCAAGAGCGGATCTTCAAAGGTTTTCACGTGAGTCTTTGCAAGCGGCAGTTGGTTGTGGCGTGTTTTCTTATGAGATTCCATCCAAAGCTGGTTCGTTGGCATCTCGACTCTCGGTACCTTCATTGGTTGGTGGACCATCAACTTGACCTTCCTGCGCTTTTGTGAGTTCCATCGTCAATTTCCTCGATCCGTGGACAGGTACCGACCTAGCTTCATCAGGGGCTGCTTGCCGAGTTCAGCATATGGACCGTCATGACAAGACGCGGTTCGCCTACGCTTCGCCCTTCCAGCCATACCTCAGCATTTGGGGAATGGTCTGGACTACGTTCTTTATCCTCATCAACGGCTTCACCGTGTTCTATAAGTGGGATGTTTCAAAGTTCCTCACTTCATGTATGGGTTTTTTGCTCTCTCGTTGGCAGTTTATCGACCCCGTTTCCCAGACATCAACATCCCAATTTACATTACCCTGTACCTTGGCTACAAAATCATCAACAAGACCAAGATACCCAAGTTAAAGGATGTCGACCTCGTGACCGGCATTCCTTCGATGGAAGAGACAGAAAAGCCAGAGATTCCCCCAACGACAATCTGGGGAAAATTTGCCGCTGTGGTTTTCTGAGCTACTGTTTCTCGGTTTCTCTTCTTTCACTCTGGGGCACGTTGTAGGCGGGCAGCGGTCACGACATTACACGACCCGTATTTCTTCTAAAAGACCGTCAGCCTGGAGACCTCCGAGTCCTGGGCCGACGTTGTATTTATTGTAACGCTGAGGCACAACTTGCACATAAGACAGATTTTGCGGGATATGAGCGGGTGATGCTGTCAGTGAGACCTCGTGGTCTGGAATTTGCCGGTGGTGGTGTGGATGTGTAGATCCGTATCCAACGGGTTTTTTTCTTCTCTCTTTCCCTCTCACCTTCGTCATTCTTTTCCCGCACATCCTTGTATTTCTTCCACGCATGCTATAGTTATTCGTCAGCTTAGGCCATAATGCTTCACGGAAACACCATCCGACTTCTTGCCGGTACGCCTCTCATTCTATGCGTAGGGGGTGGTTGGCCACCTCAGCCAGCGCAGAGGGGGCTCGTGCTAATCTGCGCATTTCATTTGATAGGGAACAGTCACCCTGAGCTCGCCCGGGCCGTGGCTGAGCGGTGAGCTCAAACCACCCCAGACAATTGTTCTCCCGCGTCTAGAATGACATGACCTCCAGCCTCAACGTCCCCCTCACCCCTTGCACGGTCAAAAAGTTTTCAAACGGGGAGATAAACGTCAAAATAGCCGAATCAATTCGAGACGAAGACGTTTTCATCATCCAGTCTGGGTCCAACGATGTCAATGATAACCTCATGGAACTTCTCATCCTCGCTTCCGCTTGCAAGGGAGCATCGGCCAGGAGGGTCACCGCCGTGATACCCTGTTTCCCTTATGCGAGGATGGACAAGAAGGACAAGTCAAGGGCCCCGATCACGGCGAAACTGGTGGCTAACATGCTCACAGTCGCTGGCTGTGATCATGTCATCACTATGGACTTGCACGCCAGTCAGATCCAAGGGTTTTTCGACATTCCTGTCGATAACTTGTACTCGGAACCTCTGATGATCTCGTACATCAAACAAAACATTGAGGGGTGGCGGAATGGGATCGTCATTAGTCCGGACGCTGGCGGTACCAAGAGGTGGGTGCTCGTTACTCCTCCATTTGGCTCATGGACGGAAGACTTATGGACCGCATCTAGGGTTACTGCTATTGCGGACAAGCTCGGGCTTGATTTTGCGCTCATTCACAGGAAGAGAAGCGTGCGTGGCGTTGAAGCGCCTGAACAGATGGAACTATTGGTCGGTGACGTCCGAGACAAGGTAGGAGATCGCACGTTTGTCCCTTTTGTTACGACCGTGCCTATACAGACCGTTTTGATATACAGGTGGCAATTCTCGTTGACGATATGATTGACACGGGAAGAACCCTGTCGTTGGCGGTCCGCACTCTGAATGAGAAGGGCGCTAAAGCCATTTACGCGCTCATCTCGCATGGCCTGCTCTCGGAGGTCAACATGAGCATGCTCGACGCCCTTCCCTTAGAACGCCTGGTCGTACGTACACCCCGTCCGGATCCTGATTATGAGGTCTCATGCATGTTTCAGGTGACCAACTCTATTTCACAATCAAGGCATGACTGCCGAAAGCTCGTCCAGATTGATACTAGTCCCACAATCGCAGAGAGCATCCGGAGGACCCACAACGGCGAGAGTATAAGCCTCCTATTCGGTGACTTGCCACAGTCGATGGGCCACATGAATGGTTACAATGGATACTGAGGGGACTTTCAAAAGTACAAAGTTTATAGACATTCCCAACCTAGTTAACGATGTTGTACCGAGATCTATCGTAGAGGGTAATCAACTCCCACGGCTTAGTGCCATCCGTCCGACCATCACCTCTTCCGCGCCGGCCACTATGTTGTATGGTTTGCTTCCGTCCGCTCTCCAATTTCTCATCGCGTCTCTGCTGTGGAAGGAGGAACGTGCACGGCCGCAGGGTAATTCCCTGACCTTTGAGCTTCGTCACCAGCACGCAGTCACCGACCGTTCCCTCCTCGTCTTCTCCGACGTTCCAAAGTTCCGACAACTTGCAGGCGAAGACGATCGCCTACAATACTCAGTCAAGACTAGGGTCACTCAAAGCCACGTTTTTTCCCAATTTCTGGATTCCTGGGATGAGCTCGAGTTACCCGGACCAAATGTGACGGATCGGGAGACTTTGCACACGTTGGCTACAATGACCAACAACGCGTATTTTCAGGATCCAAAGAAGAAGGGATGGTATGATTTAGGTCCGGACTGGAACTCGGTGGGTTTTTGGCGTATTTGTGGC
>Ga0307514_10003036_pt1 | contig 16588 bp, 10 predicted proteins | sample 16_EM_MG_FD_203088 | JGI IMG/M metagenome (GOLD analysis project Ga0307514, IMG submission 203088) | Populus trichocarpa ectomycorrhiza microbial communities from riparian zone in the Pacific Northwest, United States - 16_EM | ecosystem: Host-associated > Plants > Roots > Unclassified | place...
TCTGTAGTGCCAAGCCAGGGGGGTGCATTAACATTGTGTATTGTTACATGATGCTTGAGAAAAATAGTTTCATATCCACTAGGAAGTGAATGGGTGATCAAGCCTTTGTATTTTGTGGACAGAAGTAGCATTAACTTATTTTTTCTGGGCTTATGTCTAATGCAATCTACTTTTCAAAACCATTGGCAGCAACACCCAGCTAAACTGGTACGCCAGACTATGACGCCCTCAGGCGCGAGGCTACTCCCTAACTCCACCACATGTATCGTAGGCCAAAATCAAAAAGATATCCTTCATCTCTGAAACTAGACACTCCATTCTATAGGTACGCATTTCAGGCACCAAGAAGCATGGTTTGGGTAACTATCGGTTCCCGTTAATCATCAGCTCACTTGGGCATTTAGATCATGCCTAGCTCTAACCATACACACCATCTATATCGAGTCTCAATATTGGTGGCATCGAACCAGGCCCTTTGAGAAGACTCACTTATTGCCCGCAGTTAATCTCCAAAGTGCTTCATAAAGAGCGGTAGATATAAGGCCCACAAAAATTGTAAAAAGCAAGAAGTGAAGTGACAACAGCCCCTTTTTTGGGGGAAAAATCTCGCCTATGGCGGGAGAGCGCAGAGTGAGGGACTCGGCGGATTTTCCAATCCTCGGGTCGTTCTCTACCCCGTATCTGCACACAAGAGCAGATAACCCCTGGAAAAAGAAAAACTGTAGAAATCGTTTCTACTTCGGGCAGTTTTTTATACGAGAGTAGAGAGTATATTTGCTATTGACAAGACTCGGCTTGTTTAATTCATAAGAGACAGTAAGGAAATCCTCCCCTCTACTGACGTCCCGCTCGTTCCATCCAACTGACCCTTACTCCCCTCGCAACATAGGAAGCCTCGACATGTACGTAAATGTGGATGAGGGAGCCCTGGGATAGAATAACCTGTTGGAGACTACTCTCAGATACCGGATCACGGGATATGCGAGAGCCCCGAAATGGCCAGTTTCGATATGAGAGAGGAAAGGGGATGCCTATTTCGTCAGGATGCGTAAACCTACGCAACCAACATGTAGGTGTGGCCTCACCATAAACTTAAAAAAAAAAAGAGTCACGCTAGTGCCAGTACATTAATACAGATTGGTGAATAGTATTGCTGCCAGTGTCAGTTTTTTTTGCACGAGACTACAGTTTTCCGTACGGTACTGGGACTGGACTAGGTAATAGTTTGGAATAGCTTCCACCTCCATCCATATGTATCGCGACCACTTAGCGACAGCTATTCCAAACAACTTCGAATGAGGAAGCAAGCCCACACTACGAAAGTAGATTTTCGCCCACAAGGGCGATCAAAGGGCTAGTCTATATGGTGACGGACAAAGGACCACAGCATGAGTGGCTACGGGAGCTCGGGGAGACAGAGGAACCTTAGTGCGTGTGCGATGGATGGACACTGCAAAATGCAGCGCATCTCCAACGGTTTCCCTGGGTGCATGGGAGACGGGAAAGGAAGGTCGACAGAGCAGATGTGGAGTGACGAGAAATGGTGTGAGAAGGTGCTGGAGTTAGTTTTGTAAATTAATTTAGACAGAGGGGAGGGCAGGGACTGGCCCGTGGGAGAGAGGCCACCTGGAAGCTGCAGCCCATCATCATAGTCTAGATAGGCTGAATGCAATTAAGGTTCCTTGAAAAAAAGAAAGTAGATTTCCCTTGACATGTGCTCTCGTGCCAAGACTCTTTCCTAGTCCTATGGTCTAACGGTATACCTCGCTAGGCGACCATGGTGCATCTATATCAATCATGCACACGGGCACAAATGTGTTTATGGCTTTGCATAGGGTCTTTTTTTTTAAAAATTTTTTTTAAAGAATCATTAACCGCATTCACAGTATGGCGATGAACTGCAGCTCCTGGTTACCAGGTGGCCTCTCTCCTCCTCACGGGCCAGTTCCTGCCCTCCTCGTCTCTATATACAAAGTCATCAACAGAATGAAATCCGCCACCGCCTCGCACCACTTCTCATCTTCCCATATTTGCATGCTTGTGCGTCCCTTACCATCTCCTACCCTTGAACACCCTAGCAGATGCGCCCAGACCCTATGCAAAACACCACAAAACGCGGGACAGACTAAGTCTGGGCCAAATACGTTAAGTCCAAAAGTAAGCGAACAGGCCATTACCTATGCTGAACCCAAACCTTTACCATCCCACTGTAGATATCACACCTTGAGCATACTGTATCAACCAACTGTGCACATGATGCCAAAGCCCCAACCAAAGAAGTAAGGAAAACAAAAACGGCCTAAGAGATCCAACTGAGCCAATAAAGAACATTCCGTAGTACCTCCTTTTCCCCCAAGCCCATCCTCCACTAATTGGTCGCTTTGCCTCACACTCTCAAATTCAGGGTAGTTTTGGGAAGTGATCCCGGAAATCTGGCAAAGGCACTTCTTACTTATTGCAAACACTGCAACCCCCGGGTAATTGACCCTCATATACCCGTAGCTTTTCTGCACTTTCCTGTTGTTCCTCTGTCGTCTTCTTGAAGATCCTGCATCTTGGCTTACCCAAAATCACCGCAGCGCTGAACATAAATTGAACCGTGAGTGCACTAAATATCAGTGCAGGCCAGACAGTTCTCAACTTGACCTTGAAATACTCCTCAATGAAGATTGTTACAGCTGCCTTCTGTGGTCCACGAGAAAACCAAGCCGCCCAGCAAAAACACCTGTTGTAGAAACCCGAGAAGGCAAGACAAAGCATCGTAAGATGGGTAACTGCGACCAGAGCATCCTTAATAATAATACAAGGGTATTGGTATGTGCGAGCCTGGCCGTGTATGAGGAAGCGTTGCATTAGAAATGTTCCTCCGTGGCTTAGAATAAAGAGGAACAGGAGAGATGCTTGATGGAGGCTGCGGCACCCGAGGCCCTGTGTAGGTGTGAACCAGCTGATGAGGAACCCACAGAGAGTGGAGGCAACCAGGGGTATTATGGCAACCCACGTCCTACGTGGGGGTTTCCGATCAAGTTGTGCAAGACTACATGTAGGTTGACCCCCTTTGCTATCTTGTTCTTCTTGAGGCCCAATTCCTGGCTCATGCTTGGCAATGGCGGAAGCAGTGGGCCTATAGCCATAGTTCATTCCAGTTGCCCCCGCCTCTATCCCTGACTTTGTAGTCCCCAATTCCCATGTAGGAAGCCCGAGCTCCGGAACCTTTCTCTTTAGCCTGTCCAAGATCGTCTCCACGGAATGCTGATTTGAAAACCCTCCGGCAGCTGCACTCAGAATAACTGCGGAAATAAGCCACGAGTAACTTATAGCAAAAGCGATGCTATGGGAGGTCCTGTTGTTGAACCCCGCTTCCGCCTGTGGAGGTACACGGTGTACCCCCATGTCCACCCAAGGGGGAATCCAAACATAGCCCTCCTCCGAAGGAATGTTACGTAGATTCGTTGAATATATTTCGGGTTGTGTATCAGGGTGTATGGTCCTGTAGTATGCTAGTACCACAGCAAAGACGTAACTTCCCAGCGCCGCGGCTGTGCGAAGAAGCTGGTCTGTCCATGCCTCTGAGAGCTCGATAGAAGCCTCTACGATTGCCTTTTTAGCTAGTAGTGTCTGAGAATGGCTAGCGGAACGAAGGAAGATCCAAAGAGCCTCTAACATCTCTTGGTATGGAAACAAGTGCCCCAGGTCGTCGTAAGCTGTGCAGACGGCTGCGAGATCAACGGCGGAAAATTCAAAAAAACGACTCTTGGCTATGGCGTTGTGAGGGACACAGGTAACTAGTCCTGCCTCATGGGATTCATTATATTGACTGCGCACCGGTTGCGGAACCTGTCGTATCTCCAAATCCGGATCTTGGGGAACATCTAGCATTTTGCTGGGTCAGATGGGGCTGGAGTAAGGTTGGGAGAATTACACTGACTTACCCTGCAGTCCGTAGTGGTGATCAGGAGGTGCATCGCTCGGACCAGGTGAATTTAAATCTCGCCCTACGTTTGAATTCCTCGGTTGAGTTTGATCGCTGTCGTTCCCCAGAAGCTCCGTTGTCTTATGTCCACTACGATGTCTCAACCCAAACTGCTCCAACACAAAGTGCTCGCTGTTAACAGCGCTTTGCTGCCAATGCCTATAGTGCTGAGATCCCACCTCTAGCCTTGTGTTTAAGCTGGCTATGAAGTTGATCGGATCCCCCAGCACATGAGCAGCGACACAAAGAGTGTTCAACCACCCGAGCGGAGCAAAGTGAATGTTGGCTAACAGCATCAACAAAGGAACCTTCCACATCCAAAATCGAGCGAGAATGTCGTTTGTGGGGTAAAGGATCCAGCCACTTTTACCAGCGCAAAGATGTTCACAAACCCAGACTGGGATTTGAATGTGGAACGCTCTCAAATGTAGGTACTGAATAATGTCCTCTAGCTCTCCGCCGAATCCAAGCGGCACAGAGGTACTGTAGGGTCCTGGGGGAGGGAGCCTGGTCAATTCTTCCACGACTCCCTTTGTTATGTTCTCTTTGACCGTGGACCACTCTGTGAAGTTAACCCATCGGCCATTGTTGATCCGCGCCCCGCACTTCTCAAAATAGTATTTATCGCCCTTCACAAAAGTGTAGTTGTTGCCCTCCTGGACGGGGTATTTGTCGTCCTTCTGAGCCTGGGTAAGGATCGCCAGGACAGAAACCACTATGATAGAAAGTAAGAGTGCGTGTGACTGCATGGCACAGCAGGTGCAGGTGAGTATAAGATCGCCGAGTATGTTTGTTCTATTGCAATGGCAAAGACCGGGAAGGCAGTTAATATTGCTGTTGATACTGCGGATTACTTCATTATCATGATCAATCCTCATGTACACTGGGGTGTATTACCAGCTAAATAGGCTGTGCAGGGGGGAGACTCCCCGATTTTTCAAGTTAAAGCCTGTCTAATCCCGCTCAATCTTGCAGGTTTTACAAACGGATGTGAATGTGAATCAGCTTTAGTGTTTCTTCTATATATATATAGCTTCGAATTCCATCGGCGGTATTCAGCTCGCGGTGTCCGAACAGTAGCCCTATGGGGGCTTCAACAATCCTACCGTAGAGACTCGAGTTATTTGGTAGCGCTATCACATACATATGTGGTGTGCGCATATATTTTGTATGGCAAACTCGGGTGGCTTCTGTACGCTCTCTTGGGTGAAGAGGTAGGTATCTCTACTGAATAAGCTAACCGAATCACAATCACATGACCAAGTGACTGCCGGCTATGTACGCTCAAGCCTTGATCCCCAGATCTAAACCTATTGGAAAGTCAGATCGCACCCCTTCTGGTAAAGTTTCTTAGGTAAGCTCAGCACAAACACTTGAGATACTGCATTGATGTGATAGCTCTACTAAATAACTCGAGTCTCTACGGTATCAGCAATCATAGAATTTCCCTGGTAACAGCTCTTTGCGGTAGCTATTTGTGAGGCGGTGAGCTGCATTAGTGGGTGGTTTTGTAACATGTTCCGGCTGTCAACTCAGCCGCACCTGTCAAGTCTAAATCAGTCCTATATAGCGATGTAACAGATCCAGTGTTACCACTTATAGCAGCCATTCATGTCAACCCGATGTGACTACTGCGACGTAATCCCCTTGAGAAAAAGCTACTATTTATGCGGGCTGGCGCCACCAAATACTCTCATTTGGTGGGCATCAGTGTATTCGTAACTCGCGGGGCATTCTAGAACGTACTTACTGGACCCTGAGAATGACATTTTGTTTCTGCAGATCACTATAGGTTCGGATAATGGGCTACTGGGGATCACCAGCACATGGATGCATGGGAATAATGGGGGGTACAATATACTTCGCCTACTAGGTTTATGTGTGGCTATATGTGAATCAATGCAAGACCCATGATCCCCAGAAGTTGCGATGTCTATACCATGCGTAGATCTATATAGTGAGTCGTTCTCAGGTGTCTTCACAAGTTTCAACAAGACCTCGATTAGGTTTGAGCCACTTCCCCATAGGTCTGCCCTGATTGACAGTCTATTGTATATCAATTCAAGTGACTTTTCAGCAGACTGAGCTTGAAAGGAACTTGGGATCTCATAAACAGTTGCTTTTTGTACGGAATAAAAAGCCGCAAGGGCGCACGTAACACATACAGTAGAGACTCGAGTTATTTGCTAGCGGCGTCTCATATTTAGCTACATATGCGGGTTTAAAGATATTATGAGACATGCGCATGCTCAATGTAATGTAAACGTCCTCTAGGAGATGGACGTAAGAGATCGCGTTCTAATCATCCATCTACGATGCCATAGGAAACCTCTACAAGCGCTGTCCGTGAATATAGCTGAAGGTTAAGGTAGTTTCCGGTGGCAGGCTTCCCCCCACTGGTCAAAAACTACCACTCGATATGGGCCAAAACCAAAGCCATTAGCACACAGCGAGTGTTTAAACTGCGTGCTCATCCAGTAAAGCAAGTGAAGAGAAGCTATAGCAAGAATAAGAAAATTGAAGTTTTAATAAGGCATTTCGGGACCATTTGGAACAGGTGGTACTGGCATCTTGAATGACTCCAATGAGTTACCTGAGGAGCCGGCAGAAGTCTTAGAATTCCATAGTTTTTACCCTTCAAAGCGAACCTTAGTAGCAAATACCTATGTTTCACTTCAGCCACGGCCTGTGATCCGCGTGTACGGTACTATGTTACTTTCCTGAGACGCCGCTAGCAAATAACTCGGTAGGTTATTCTGTACCTAACATGAAGTGATTGGAGAAAAGCAACGCAATGCTGCATACATAGTTACATATATACCATGGGCTGTCAGAAGGATGGCGTACGTGCCTAGTACATTTTTGGAGCAGACTACCCGATACGGCTAGTCCTAGTCCAAAATCGGCTAGCTCTTGTCCAGGTCTGGTAGGTAGGTAGGTAGCAGGGGTTGTGAAACCAGACTACTGTACCTAGGTACCGTGGTCTACCTAGGCGACCATGGTGCATCTACTATATCTTGTTTTATGTAGCCAATCATAGGCCTCGATCAATCTTCCACAGTGACTTACGGCGCCGTATTCATATACGTAGCTTGGACACTCATGAATCATACACACGGCACAAATGTGTAATGGCTTTGCATAGGGTCTGAGGGGGTCGTGCCAACCAGACTAGGTCTGGACCAAAAAGTCTAAAAGTAAGCGAACAGGCCACTGCCTATTCTGAACCCAAACCTTTACCACCCCACTGTAGATACCACCCCTTGAGCATATCAACCAGCTGATTACATGATGCCAAGGCCCCAACCAAAGGAAAAAGGATAACAAAAAAGGCCTAAGAGATCCAACCTAGCCAGTAAAGAACATTCCGTAGTATCTCCTTTTCCCCCAAGTCCGTCCTCCACTGCTTGGTCGCTTTGCCCCACACTCTGAAAGCCAGGGTAGTTTTGAGAAGTAATCCCGAAAATGCAGGAACCGGCTAATTGGGCCCCATATACCCGCAGCTTTTCTGCACTTTCCTGTCGTTGCTTAGGTACTCGGTGCCGTAACAATTCATATGCGTAGTTCGGGCACTCATGATTCAGCACACGGGCGCAAATGTGTTTATGGCTTTGCAAGTAAGAGAAGCAGGCCATTGCCTATGTTGAAAAAACCACTCGCTATTTTTGCAAATGTTTAAAATAATTTATTTATTTAATGTGTACACAGTCTTGCATATTGCGGAAGGCCTGTAAGTGAATGCGCACCATACCCAAACCTTTACCATCCCACTATAGATATCCCACCTTGAACATATCAACCAGCTGAGTACATGATGCCAAGGCCCCAACCAAAGAAAAAAGGATAACAAAAAAGGCCTAAGAGATCCAACCTAGCCAGAAAGAACATTCCGTTTTCCCCCAAGCCCATCCTCCACTGATTGGTCGCTTTGCCTCACACGTTCAAAGCGAGAGTAGTGTTGAGAAGTGATCCCGAAAATACGGCAAAGGCATTTCTTACTTATTGCAAACACTGCAGCCCCCAGGTAATTGGCCCCCATATACCCGTAGCTTTTCTGCACTTTCTTGTTGTTCCTCTGTCGTCTTTTTGAATATCCTGCATCTTGGCTTACCCCAAATCATCGCTGCGCTGAACATAAATTGAACCGCGATTGCACTAAATATCAGTGCAGGCCAGATGTTTCTTATCTTGTCTTCAAAATACTCGTCAATGTAGAGTGTTACAACCGCCCAATCTGGCCCACGAGAAAACCAAGCCGACCAGCAAAAGCACCTGTTGTAGATGCCTATGGAGGCAAGACAAGTGAACGTAAGATGGGTGACTGCGACCAGAGCATCCTTAAAAATAATACAAGGGTATTGGTATGTGCAGGCCTGGCCGTGTATGAGGAAACGTTGGATCAGAATGGTTCCTCCGTGGCTTAGAATAAAGAGGAACAGGAGAGATGCGTGATGGAGGCTGCGGCACCCGAGGCCCTCTGTAGGTGTGTACCAGCTGATAAAGAACGCACTGAAAGTGGAGGCAACCAGGGGTATTATGACAAACCACGTCCTACGTGGGGGTTTCAGATCAAGTTGCGCAAGACTAGGTTGACCCTGTTTACTATCGTGTTCTCCTTGAGGCCCAATGCCTGGTGCATGATTGGCAGTGGTAGAAGCAGTACGCTTTGAAGTTTCCCTAGGCCTATAGCCATAGTTCATTCCAGTTGCCCCCGCCTCTATCCCTGACTTTGTAATCCCCACTTCCCACGTAGGAAGCCCGAGCTCCGGAACCTTTCTTTTTATTCTGTCCAAGACCTTCTCCACGGAGTGCTGGTTTGGGAAACCTCCGGCAGCTGCACTCAAGATAACTGCAGAAATAAGCCATGAGTAGCTTATAGCAAACGCGATGCTATGGGAGGACCTGTTGGTGTATTTTGCATTCCGGTTTTCATACATATTGTCCGCCAAAGAAATGGGTATATAACGTTTTTGCGAAGGAATTAGACCTCGATGAGTTGAATTTGTCGAGGAACTCGGAGGGCTTGTTCCTGGAGCAGGGTACATGGTCCTATAGTATGCTACTACCACAGCGAAGACGTAACTTCCCACCGCCGCGGCTGTGCGAAGAAACTGGTCTGTCCATGCCTCTGAGAGCTCGATAGAAGCCTCTATGATTGCCTTTTTAGCCAGCAGTGTCTGGGGAAGACTAGCAGAACGAAGGAAGACCCAAAGTCCCTCTAACATCTCTTGGTATGGAAACAAGTGCCCGAGGTCGTCGTAAACTGTGCAGATGGTTGCGAGATCAACGGCGGAAAATGCAAAAAAACGGCTCTTGTCAATGGCAACACTGGTAGCCCCATGGCCTTCATATGCATGATATTGACTCCTCCCACACTTGCAATCTCGCATAAGGGTGCGTGCCGGTCGTGGCACCTGGTCTTGGGGATCTATTATTTTTCTGGGTCAGATAAGGCTGGAATAAGGTCGGGGGAATTTCACTGACTTACCTTGCAGTCCGCAGAGGTAATCAGGAGGTGGATCAATCCAACCAGATGAATTTAAATCTCGCACTACGTGTGCATCGCTGACGTTCCCCAAGTCCACAAACTGCTCCCAGGATTTGTACGCAAAGTGCTCGCTGTTAACCGCACTTTGTTTCCAATGCCTATAGTGCCGAGACCCTACCTCTAGCCTTGTGTTTAAGCTGGCCATGAAGTCGATCGGATCACCCAGCACATGAGCAGCGACACAAAGAGTGTTCAACCACCCGAGAGGAGCAAAGTGAATGTTGGCCACCAGCATCAACACAGGAACCTTCCACATCCAAAATCGAGAGAGAATGTCGGCTATAGGGTACATAATCCAACCACTTTTATCAGTGCAAAGATGTTCACAAACCCAGACTGGGATTTGAATGTGGAACACTCCCTCCTCGCTAGTCTGGCTGGCACGACCCCCTCTCGTAGCCACCCCCGCCCCCTTGTGTCGTTCTTTGACAGTATCCTGGTCCCAGACTATGATGTCTTCCCACCGGCCACTGTTGATCCATGCCCCGCACTGCTCAAAAGCGTATTTGTCACCACTCTGAGCCTGGGTAAGGACCGTCAGGACAGAAATCATAATGGTAGAAAGTAAGAGTACGTGAGACTGCATGGTACATCAGGTGCAGGTGACTCGGTATAATGGGTGTGGCCGATTATGATTGTTATATTTCAATGGCAAAGGCCCGGAAGGCACCTAATATTGCTGTTGACACTTGGAATCCTTCACTCTCATAGTCAATCCTCTGTACACTGGGATATATTATTAGCTAAATGGGCTAAGACTCTCCGACTGTTCATGTTAAAACCTTTCTAATCCTGCGTAAGCGAATCAATGTTGCAGATTTTACAAAGGGGTGCGAATGTGAATCAGCTTTAGTGTTTCTTCTATATCTAGCCTCCATCGGCGGCATTCAAAGTCTCCAAACAGTAGCCCTGCCGGGGTTTCAACAAGCCTATCGACAATCATAGAATTTCCCTGGTAACAGTTTCTTGCCGTAATTTTGAGGCGGTTAGCTGCATTAGTGGGTGGTTTTGTAACATGTTCCGGCTGTAAACTCAGCCGCACCGGTCAAGTTTCAATCGGGCCTAAAGATGCAACAAACAGGGCCACTGGTGTTATTGCTTCAGATTACCACTTATAGCAGCCATTCATGTCAACCCGATGTGACCATGGCGACGTAATCGCCTGGGGAAAAAGCCAACATTTGTGCGGGCTGGCGCCATCAAATACGCTCATTGAGTGGACATTAGTGTATTCGTAACCCGCGGAGCGTTCTAGGAAGTACTTACTGGGGGCTACAGATACTCCGCCTAGGTTTACGTGTGGCTATATATGAATCAAGGTAAGGCCCATGGCCCCCAGAAGTTGCAATCCTGCACCGTGGGTAAATCTATATAGAGAGTTGTTCTTAGGTGAATTCGCAAGTTTCAACAGGACATTGATTAGGTTTGAGCTGCTCGTCTGCCCTGGTTGGCAGTCTACTGTACCTATACCATGACATCAATTCAAGTGACTTTTCAGCAGACTGAACTTGAAAGGGGCTCAGTTACGCGGGATCTCATAAACAGTTGCTTTTTCCTATGTAGCAAAGCCGACGTAACACGTAACTTATTCTGTATAGCTGCCATGAAATAGAGAAAAGCAACTCAATGCTGCATATACTGTACATACTATCAGAAGGTGCACTAGTACATTTTTGGCGTGGACTACCTGATGCGGCTAGCTTTAGTCCAAAATGGGCTAGCTTTTCTATGCCAGTTTGCCAAGTCTGGTTGGCACAGCCCACTACCATAAACCTCTCTGTGAGGGGTTTGTGCAACCAGACAATATAGATAGACCGATAGTGTGATATTCAACTGGAAGTAACAAAACAGAACTGACCATGACTCTTCTGCACACACCTCCGAGTCATACCTCCAGGTTAATGCCATACACAGGGGCGCAAAATGCGCAAAGTGTGCAGAGTCGTAAGAAGTTCTCAAGAAACTCTCTGATGAAAAAAACCTATGGATGCAATCTCGCGGACTACATACGCTCGCTTAAATGACACTACTTAGCGTCAACCTTAAATTAAGCGAGCAGACTAGTAAGGATTTGGATTTTGGGGAATATTATTGGACAAACATTATTAGAATGGCAATATCTTAATTGGGAGGCTGGCGTGAACCATGAGAGGTATGCGAGATCATAGCAGATGAACTATCTACCTGTTGTGGAACTATTCACCAACTGCTGTACTGTCATGTCATAGTTACTATACTAATATTCTGCAATCCCTGATTACCTTCGTCCGTAGTTCTTGCAAATAACTACACGAATACTGTATAACTTGGCCTGAGGCAGTATAAAATGTTTTATATATAGTACAGTGGGCAATGCTTATGCTAAGCAGTCTGGGTTCCACCCCATTTGTTCTGTCTCCTTTTGCCACCGTGGCCCGCATGAAGAGTCGAGGGGGTATGGGAGGCATGCGCCCTTGTTGTGGGAGTGTGGTGTCCACCTAGTTACCGGTAAAGGATATTGGTATTGTACAGATTCTCATTTCTGGAAGACAGCGGGTATACGTACTCCCTGAAACGTTGTAACAAAGTGGGATACCTCCTTTGTCGGCAACCAAACTAAACCTTGCCCACCACTTCTTCATTTCTACAGTATTTTTATTTTGCTGGGAGTTAAAGGTTGGAAATACTCCCCCCTACAAGGATGCCACCATTACCATGCTAGTAGAGCGCCGCAGACTATAAGCACTGATTCTCACATGTCTAGAGTCCGTTTTACCATACCCCCGAGACGCAAGCTTGCTATTGAGAAAATATAATTCGATATCTCTCCCACAGTTTCTCAACTCGTAACTCCTTCTTGCAAGATAACTACCGAATATATATTTGGGTATCAAGACAGGGACTACTCGTAACCTAGAGCCCCTGCTTTAGCCGAATGTATGAGATAAGCTAAATAATAGGTCTGGGAACGAGAACAGAGAGCCCTTGCAGGTGTTGCTTTGTGTAAGATTACAAAGCCATAAGGAGAGGAATCTTGCTGACTTGCATTGGAGTGATCAAACTATCGCTCTGAGAAATTCTCTCTAATGAACGGAACTCTAAACACATGCGGAAGTGCAAGATCCTCGCCCGCTTTTAACAACTCCCCATCGGGATACCTGATATTTCTAGTTTAACAGTTATCCCTATGAGGACACTGGTTAGTGTATGTAGACCTTCGGTGCATATGCATAACCTGAAATGCTCAGCGTGGCTACAGCAGACACTGATCCACCCAGCTGGCACATCCTTCGAGAGAACGTTTAAAATTTCGACCAGCGTTAGCTGTAACAAATAAAATCAGTAGACTAAACGAATGAGCAGACCAAAAAATCACTCCCGCCCCCTTTCAGAAATGAAGTGAAAAGGAACCAGACCAGTAGCGTTGTTTTGCTTTCTCGGGGTGCTACGTGAGTCGGGTAGCCACCAGGGGTAGACAAGCTGTTCATTTCCCTCAAAAAACAGACCCGACCTCTCTCGTAATATGGCTGGAAATACAACTATACAAGCTCCCATTTGTCCCCACCATTGCTGGACAATGGTAGATTGCATTAGATATAGAAAGGTAATACTATTAGTGTCCATGAAATGTACAACCTTCACCATCTATTCACTTCTCGAGGGGATATGAAACTATTTTCTAGATCATCATGTAAATGTAATACTAGCAAGGTAACATATTTACACAATGTTGGCGTACACCCCGCCCCATACCTTGGCTTGGCACCACAGAGCCAAAGGCAACTCCTATAAGCCGATCCCACTATGCAACCCTAACGCATAGCAGTGACTTGACGGTGAAGCTTATCTTCATGCACCCTAATCAGATTCTGCATATAAGGGTTGCAGTCCCCCCTGATTCCCACTAGCCCTGGTGCCCTCCCATGTAGCCCTAGTATGATTTCCTACTGTACCACTCAGGGCCTTGTCTTGGCACTCCACAGTCAACTGCAGCTTTTAGAATCTGATAAAGCCTAATCAGTATATCTGTAAATACCTTACAGTAGGTCGGGAAAAACCATTCCTTAGCTCAAGACTAACCACGGCTATCAGGTAGTCTGGTTGCTATCGGGTTCTACTGGCATATCTAGTCTGGTTAGCACAACACCCTTGTTGGCATATCCAAGGGCACACGTGCCTAATCCGGTAGTGGCGCCTCCCTAGTTAGCACGCCCAAACAACGTCGTGAGCTTTGGTGGTGCTGTGGAGCTAAGCAAGGCGTCAGTAACATACAGAGAGTTCAGGGTAACCAGGATCTGGTTCCAGCTTGTTTTTTGTTTGAAAACCATTTCTCGCATTCAGACTATTCTAGACTATGACCAGAGACTGCAACTACATGTAGGTTGTTCCACCCCAGGGTTCCGTCATCCTCATTTACATACAAAGAAAAACTACCACCTGAGAAAACTTGTCACTCTCCAACATCATTCCGCCGGCAAGCCCACATGATTCGTGTGTGGCCCGATCTACGAGAGGATCAGCATGTGAGTACAGAGAAATGAAAACAAAATACTGGGGAATTGGTGTAACAGCTTGATTGAGTATTTTTTTTGTTTTTTGAGTCTATACGCCTTTCCCTGAAGGGAGCCTTAGGCTATGAGGCGGTTGATTAGGTATATTTCAATATTTAGAGGCTACCCCGCGCGCTCTGCGCGCGGCCGTTTGTGTTGCCAAGAATTCGGTGGAATATTTGTATGAACATAAGGGAGGGTGGCAGGTTAGGTAGCGTAGGTAGATTTCAATGTTTAGGGGTGTTGGAATGCACGATTAGATCAGAGTGGCAGCGGTACAGATACCTATGTGGCCAATGAAGGAACACTTCACCTCGATCATATATATCTGGACGTTATGCGTTCTGTAATTAAGCAGCTATAGAAAGCGCTCCATCACCTATCTACTGTATATACTGTACATGATTGAGTGCTATGTTACGTCACTCAGGTATCATCACTCACATGCTGTGAGGTAAGTATACCGGTATGTTGGAGTTGATACACATTCCAACAACGGGCGCTCGGTCGTTTGTATTGCCAAGAGTTCGGGGTAGGTAGATGGAATAGGTATATCTCCGTATTGTATGGGCATACGGCTGCACGCCGAGTCGACGGTAGTTGTATGCTCGTGAAAATTTGATTGCGAATCCACAGGGGTGTTGGGTAGATTGGTCCGAACACTAAATGTATGCCCACGTAAAATTTGTATGGGTAGACACGACGCCGCACCGGCGTCGGGCTGGGAATAAAGGTCAGCCTACAAGGTAGAATCTGATAAAGCCTGGGAAAAAACATACATGGGTCTCATTGTCAACCCTGGACCCTCGCAGCTTGGTCTGATTCACTTTTAGGTTCTTTTATGTACTTAGTACCCTTGCTGACCTACTAGCGGGCCAAGACGGGCCCCTGCAACCCTCCCAGAAAGACGTGAGATATGCAACGATGAACCAAATGCTATTATACTTTGGTAGAAGCAGGGCTAGATATTTTCAAAACAACGCATGTAACAACGAATGTCTTGGCAAACATACATAAGCAGTGCAACGGGTGTAGAAACCACGCCCTGGGAACGAGGCTAATTATACTCACTAAATATACAACTACGGAATCAAGTACGCTCTACAATATGGCCAACCTCATACCCCACCAAACTGAGTCCAACACCCAATATCCCCTTCTCCCAGTATGGCCTGCCTGATCACCGCTCTTCCTCCCGTCTACCCTCCCATACGCTGAATATCCTGCCAATTTGCTTAGGATCACTAGCAGGCCTTTACCTAGCATCTATATTTATATAAAACCAGTGCTGAAGGAGGAGTCCGTAATACAGCAAAAACGGCAGGGTCTAACTTGATACAATAACTGCTACAAAATATACAATATCATGAACTTTCCCAAATCTACCTTATGAATGCCCCCATCAACCCCCCCTCCTTTCACGTCTCAATCCCCTGCAATCGCCTCCTCCGGAGCATCCTCAACTACCATGTACAGGTCCACAATAGAACCTAGGAGCTCCATTATGGGCTACAAGAGTCGCTTCAGTTTGGGGGGTATGGTGGCGTATGTTGGCCCTTCCCCAAGCGTTTCAACACCCTCCATATATAGCAACCATTAACTTGCAATTGGAATCTAACATAACATCCAACTTAGCTACCCTAGATCTCCAAACATTCAGCGCCAAACTCAGTATCAAACTTAGCAGATTTGCCAGTATCCAATACAGCGTGCAATCCGGATCCAATCCAGCACCCAATCCAGCACCCAATCCAGCACCAAATCCAGTGTTCAATCCAGCGCCCAATCCAGTGTCCAATCTATCGCCCAATCCAGCACCTAATGCAGCGTCCAATGCGGCGTCCAATGCGGCATCCAACCCACCCCAGCATCCAACCCACCCCAGCATCCAACCCACCCCAGCATCCAACCCACCCCAGCATCCAACCCACCCCAGCATCCAATATAGCATTTAATCCGGTGTCTAGTCTAGCATCTAATCCAGTGTTAACATTAACGTTAAATGCAGCATCCAATTCAGTGTCAAATCTAGTGTTAAACTTAGTTTCCAATTCAGCATCAAATATAAAGTTCAACTCAGCGCCCAACCCAGTAGCAGTTCAGAGACTCTCCCAGCACGGCAAACATCTTACTGTAGTATCAGCCATATTTAGACTGAACACAAAGTTACTGTGGGGGCATTGAAACACTCCTGAAAAGGCCAAACGTACCGTGCCAACGGAAGCAATTGTTATAGCCCATAATGGGGCTCCTAGACCCTATTGTGGACCTTCCCATAGTGGTTGAGGATGCTCCGGAGGAGGCGATTGCAGGGGATTGAGACGAGGGAGGAGGCGGGGTTGATGGGGGCATTTATGAGGTAGACTTGGGAAAGTTCATGATATTGTGCATTTTGTAGCAGTTAGTGTATCAAGTTAGACCCTCCCATTTCTGCCTTATTACTGACTCCTCCTTCAGCACTGACTCTATATAGATGTAGATGCTAGGTAAAGGCCTCTTAGTGATCCTAAGCAAATTGGCAGGTAGAGGGGGGTTATC
>Ga0307514_10003037_pt1 | contig 16587 bp, 14 predicted proteins | sample 16_EM_MG_FD_203088 | JGI IMG/M metagenome (GOLD analysis project Ga0307514, IMG submission 203088) | Populus trichocarpa ectomycorrhiza microbial communities from riparian zone in the Pacific Northwest, United States - 16_EM | ecosystem: Host-associated > Plants > Roots > Unclassified | place...
CCTTCCCCCCCCCCCCCCAATCCCCCCCCAATCCCCCCCCCCACCCCGGGAGTACCTACAGCGTCTGGCAGTGCAACCAGACAGGCAGTGGAACCGGACAGCTAAACTTGGGTGGGTTAGCATGGGCATGGCAGTCAGAAATGGCGATAGAACAAATGAAGAAAAGATCAAGACGGGTACATTAAGGTGTAAATAGAAAAAAATGAAGAATTGATTTGATAGTACTGTATGCGATATACGAACTGAAGATATGCCAGTCAGCCAGGAAACTTTGCAAGAGGCCTTGATACCTAGGCATAGCGAGTTAACCTTCAGGTTAGCTGTCCGGTTGCACTGCTTGTCCGTTGCACTGCCAAACGCTGTATTACCCTGAGGAGAGAGAGAGAGAGAGAGTAAAGTTAAATCCCTGCTAACCAGCGCGCGAACCAGAAGCCGACTCGTTTCTAGAGCTCGAGCTCGAGCTCTCTCAATGCCACATGTACCGGTAATAGGCAAAGCTGGCATATAATGCGAGGAAATTCAAAAAAAACTGTACAAGGGGGCTGGCTGCAAGGTAATTTAAAACCGGTTAATATATATGTATGTAGTACCTAGTGTTTAAAGACCGGGAGCGAAGTTTGGTTTGCCTTGCTGCATGACTTGCTCCCTTTGGAAGGAGATTATGCACATAGATGGTACCGGCCTTCCTGATGCAGCTGTACCGGGTATGTGCTTATATCTGCCTGACGCGTAATCGCAATTTCCGTTTACTCGGCTCCTTCACTGGGTTGTTTGGCCACCACCACAACAACTTTATCTCTTATGTCCCTCACTGGTGAAGCAACACACCATAAATACTCGGAAATACCTATTCCTCGCGATAGGCAATCTACGGGAGCAATTGGGTTGACGCCAGTAATAAACACCGTCTTGAGTACCTCCCAATGCATGTAGTGACTTTAGAAACGTACGCCTGATATTGCTGTTTTACTAAACATAGCTATTGCTGGAAGGAGTAGTACTCACCAGTCATGATGTAAAACCCTCACTCACACACACTCCATGTTTGTCCCCCACCCCTTGCCCAAAGCGGTTTCCGTAAATGTTATGAAGCTTACCCGCACTGTTTGGTTATGTGGATTCGGGATTTGTAGGCCATCCACTCCCGGCTGCTCTCTATAAATAGCATGATCTGATTATTGGTCATGTCAGGCACCCAGTCCCAGATTAACACGGCGCCCCACCATATGTAGAGATACCAGATCTTCAGACTCCATAGTTGTTTGAGACAATCATTTGTTTTGTAATGGATTTGTTAGCCCAAGGTTCCCCCAAAAAACTTCTTATATTGATGTTCTTATTATGGTTGATGGGGAATCAATGCATAAGAATCAAGAACAGGTATAGAGCTAAGCTACATCCGTCTCATGAGTCGACACGTAGTCACTGTTATCAGTGGTTGGAACTAGCTGATACATACCCTTAAGAGCCTGTGGAGATTTTAGACTGGTAGGCATGTACTACCGTAGATAAATGCACCTGTATTGGCAGGAAAGTGACCAGGTTTTCCCTTCAAGCTCCTAGCCGATGGTGTTAACGCAGAAGTATTATCACTGGGGAAACTAACCTGATCTGATTTGTGTACAATAGGTACAGCATGTTTGGTAACAGCCAATTGAGACAGCACTCCAACTCAAGGATAGGTAAGTATCCAACCCAGATACGACTGAAGACGTGTACCAGCCTCTCGTAGAGAACTGGAGACCACTACGAGGGGTACCGCAACCTAAGGAGCCCTCTCTCGTATGAGGGGTTTCTGCAAAGACAAGAGTCATTGAATGTTAATTCCAACAGTCCCCATTACTTGTTTGTATTTGGTTGAGTTGGACTGAATGAAGAGTTCCTCTTGACTGGAGTCCAGCTCCCGCATTGCTACCAACTCTCAGACTAATCAGCTCTTCACCCCTGTCTTCACCCCCCCCAAATCCCTCCTCATGTAAACTCCTCATTTTGTTATACGCGGTTGAGAGGAGTACAATTCTCAGTGTGATATCTAAAATATTTGGCTTCATATTCCATAGTTACCCTGAATACCAAGACAAAACTGAGATATCTCACCCCAAAGACCCTATTGGCTGATTCAGGGTATCTAAGCTATGTGCAATACATTGCCTAGGTGTATGTAGATTGCTCAAGTTGCTGATTATGTAGCATGATCCACTCGGCAGTTGGCTTGCAGATCTCAATGGCGACCTGACGAGCCAAGGGCTCGGGTGTGGGGTTCGCCGAAGCATCAACAGCTGCGCTAGAGGATTTCACGGATGGGCCGAATTCCCCGTTTCTCGGACTCTGTAGTTTAGCGGCCCCAGACTACGGACTCTGGATCCAACATTCACACCAAAAATGCATCGGCCACCAGGCCACCAATCGTTCCTTAGTATTGTGAACGTTTAAACCTCGGTTTCTCTATTGCCACAGCAAGTCCTTCTTTAAGGTTTGTGAAGAGTGTCACCTGTTAAACTCAGTTTAACATTAGGTACGACAAACATCACCAACGTCTTGGGCCTATGGTCATACCAGAATTAGGAATAAGTGGTTGTAAGCGAATCACCTTGCAAGTAGATAAGGCCTATAAGGTCTGCGCACGAGAACAGTTTCCAGAAGAAATCGCTGTAGCCTCGCCGACGTTGAAGCTATCTATGGTATGGTGTATCAGCCACACAGTTGCAAGAAACTTTAATTCTGGGTCACTTATCTAGGTTTCTCCCCCTCCACTCATCCTTGTCACCCCGTACATTTCCGAAGCTAATCGAATCGCCGACCGGGTATCTAGACAGTCACGTGGTGGCCCTGATAAGGGAACTGGGTGGCCATTACCCAGTTCTGGTCCCTGGAAAATTCGCTTAAATGCTACAATGGCAAATCAAATTATGATGCCAAGATATCCATCCCAAACCTTGGGTTGCACTGCAGTATCTTCACTATACATACTTTGCGAGAGCGTGATGGCTTACTACCAAGTACTCGCCGATGATATTAAAAATGCTTCGCTCAGATGTTTGCTGTTTCATTGGTCTTACCAAACGCTTGAGTGTGGAGGGTGGTGGCGCTAGTTCATGATCAGCCAGGTACAGTAAGGCCACATGAGACCTACATACATACGGGAGGTTTAATTCCATAGAGACTACCATGTTGGCACGTGTATTCGCATTGGCCGAGACATCAGATGTGCTCAGTACAGTGACGCAAAAACCTATACACGGGGGTGTATGAGAAGTAGGTACTTATGCAAGTCTGGAGCGGCCGTTTAGGAGGTAAGTGGCTGCTGCTTCTTTACTCTTCTAGCTCGGTAGCACATCCGTAGGGAATGAAGAATATGAGAACCCTGAACTCATGGAGAGTTGCAAATTAGATTGGCAATGGGCATGGGGCATGGGTCCATACTCACCTGTAACTTCGAACCCAGTCGCCGTTCCAATCTCGATCAGCCAGTCCTAAGGTACCAACAATATTCCATCGATCTCCCTCTTTATGGGGTCTCGCAACCAGACTACAAAACACCATGTGGTACGAATATCAACTCTACAGACCAGGGGCTAACCCACTTCAACTTCGAGCCCCACCCCACTGGGACAGCAGTTCGGGGAACCAGACTAAGTTCGGGGTGGTTCTTACCCTGCCCCACGCGGCAAGCCCGGCTTTTCACACCCGTATCTGGCAGGCCATCCTGTTACAGGCTGGGGGGCTTTAAATTTAAGATGTCTGCTCCCCACTGGCCATTTGGTTTGTCCCCGTTCCCCCAGAGTCGATTCGACGGAGCAAACAAGTTTGTCCGTACAAGACAGACTCACGGTTGCACAAGTCCAATTGCAAGGGCCTTCATCAAAGCCACTTCACTCAAGATAGACGAGTGGACCCGAGCCTCGACAAAAACGCCGCGTTCGTTCCTCGTTAGCCTTCTCGTTATCTTCCCGGGACGCACTTGGGCACCATCCTAACTCGCTTAGCTCTATTCTTATTTTCGCTGTTATCTCTCGATATTCCCAGCGGACAAAAAATATATAGAACGGCCACCCACCCCCAGTTCGCTCCACTTCTTTCACTCCCAGCTGAGCAGTCAACTCGGTTTCTACCCCAGCCAGCCAGCCGAGCCATATCAGCACCAGCAAGCAACTACAATCATGTCGAAGACTAACTTTGGACCTCCAGCGGATTTCAACGCTACACAGTCCGATGGAGGTGACCCAACCAAAGTCAACTTGTAAGCCTTCCTATAGCTGCCACCAGAACACCAGTCTGTTGCTCACCTGCTAACACCAAACTCAGGAACCAATGGTACACCACTGGTGACCAAGCCTACATCATAATATCGGCCGCCATGGTTCTCATCATGGTGCCAGGACTGGGTTTCCTCTACTCCGGTCTTGCACGACGAAAATCGGCACTCTCATTGATTTGGGCGTGCTTATGTTCCTGTGCAGTGGTTACATTCCAATGGTACTTCTGGGGGTACTCTCTTGCATTCTCCCCTGGGGCATCGAACGGCTTCATCGGCAACTTGGACCACTTTGCACTACAAGGTGTTTTGGGCCAACCCAGCCCTGGCAGTGCCTTGATACCAGAGCTTTTATACTCCTTCTACCAGGTACGCTTCACTACTCAGAATTAATTTGCAAAATTGATCGGTCTGGTAGCTGATTTGAATAGATGAATTTCGCCGCCGTCACTGTTGCCATTGTCATGGGTGCGATTGCTGAGCGTGGGCGTGTCTTGCCAGCGATGGTTTTTACTTTTATCTGGACCACAGTAGTGTACTGCCCCATCGCATGCTGGGTGTGGGGGATTAATGGGTGGGCGTTCAAGTACGGCGTTCTGGACTATGCTGGTAATTACCCCTTCTTTTCAATGCCTCTTTTTGCGGGATTCGATGGTGTGGTCGGCGTTCCAAGCGACCAGATTTTATCCCTACCACTTCCGCCGGGGCTTCGCTCTAACTAGGATTGGCATAAAATCATCATTGCAGGAATTACCAATTATTGTTGCTAACGAAAGCTTGTTTTGCCGTTGCGCAGGTGGTGGCCCAGTCGAAATTGCTTCTGGTGTTGGCGCCCTCGCCTACTCCTTAGTCCTCGGCAAGCGCCAAGAGAAGATGTTGCTCAACTTCCGCCCACACAATGTCTCACTGATCACTCTTGGAACCATTCTTCTCTGGTTTGGATGGCTTGGGTTCAATGGTGGTTCTGCCTTTGGTGCAAACCTCAGAGCTGTTATGGCCTGCTGGAACTCCAACATTGCCGCTGTCATGTCTGCCATAACTTGGGTTCTCCTTGACTTCAGGCTTGCCAGGAAATGGTCTATGGTCGGTTTCTGCTCTGGCCTCATCTCTGGGCTTGTGGCAGCCACCCCTGCCTCTGGTTTCATCACCCCACACGCCGCCGTTCTCTTGGGTATTTGTGCTGGTGTTATTTGCAATTATGGAACTAAGATCAAGTACCTTATTGGCATTGATGACACCATGGATGTCTTCGCAGAGCACGGCATCGCTGGTATTATCGGATTGCTCTTCAACGGACTCTTTGGAACTGACCAAGTTATTGCTCTTGACGGCATGAATCCGGCAATCCCCGGCGGCTGGGTCGACCACAATTGGAAGCAGTTGTATATCCAGGTTGCTTACATTGTGGCTGTCTGCGCCTACACCTTTGTCGTGACTATTTTGATCTGCTACGTTATCAACATTATACCGGGTCTCCACCTTCGTGCTAATGAAAAGGCTGAGCTCCTCGGTATGGATGATGACCAGTTGGGAGAGTTCGCGTACGACTACGTTGAAGTCCGCAGGGACTACTTGGCTTGGACACCTGCTAAGGAGCATCACGACCAGCACACTCCGGTTTTTGCTAACAACTTGGTTGGTGTTCCGGAACACTCGGAGATGATTGAGGGCCATGCACCTCAGAGCAGCAGCCACAACTCTGAAAACATAGGGGGAGGGAAGGCTATTGCAGAAAAGGACGCTTAGCTTCCATGTACTTCACGTTTTTTTTAATGATGCGGTTTCATGGGTTGAGAATGGCTGGTTGGTTCCTTTACTCATAGGGAACGCGTATGGGTTTGAGCACTTTTACATTTTGGGTTTGGGTTTTTTTTTTCCTTTTATGCGATGCGATCCCTCTTTTTTTTTTAAAAAAAAAAAATCAGGTTTGTTCGCTTACTTGCTTGCTCCTTTCCCTTCGATCTTGGGTTTTCTGTTAACGGCGGGTGCAATTATTACATTACTTTAGCTTTATACCTCTTCGGCTTTCTTTTCTTCAGGTATCTTCTAGTTTTCTCTGTTGGTATTATTAGTATATTTTAGTGAGCTGTGATGTATAAGATTCTGTGGGTATGGTAAGGTGGGACAAGCAAAGTGAGCGAGAAACAGATCATACAGGGTTGGAGGTGTATATACCATGCAATAAGAGATACAAGGTATGAATATCATGATCCTCATGTTCTTTGTGCCTTCAGTTTGCATTGCGTGAATACCTATTGGGGTTGATGTATGGGGACTTGTTAATCAGGCGGATCTTCATAACGGGAGCTCCTCACTCTGTGGTTGGACGGTGCATCTGCGGGTTCGGTTCCCGAATCTCACCCAATATGTACAGATGTGCATGCTGCTCCAAGATGTATGTACTTTAGGTACTGTACTCTAGATACCATGGGTGATCACTAATATTATAAAGATGACCACAAGACTACGGTACTCCAAGCCCACTACATACTTATGTATATCCAAGGGTCATCCTAAAGCTCATGCATAATTTAATTGCTTGCTGGGAACATGGATCGTGAATACATACTTGTATGTATGTATATATAGATATACAGTATAAGCTAACCAAATGCTCTAATTATCGATGTCCTACCCATCTTGTGATCTGAAAATATAAACCAACATGCATGTAAAGTAGAGTGCTCGTGGGGGTACCCTCCCCTCACAAGGTACGGTAGGTAGTCGGCTCTATAGATTACACTCCCGTCCCCGTGGTTAAGGTACCGAGTTTTTTGGGGGTTTTTTTTTTACGTGAATCCAAATACAACACACATGCATACTCGGTACCTATTGAGTATTCTGGTGCATGCACTCACAAATAATTTACAGAGTAGAGTACATACTGTACAAGGGGTCGAATGAAAAAAAACTTTGGTAGGTACTTAAGAGGCACGCCAAGTTGGGAATCTGGACTAGGCAGCAGAGCAACTACAGTAGGTGGGGATTTATATTGTACCTAGTTTTTTCTTTTTCTTTGAGTCTATACGCCTTTCCCGCGAAGGAAGCCACAGTCTATGAGGCGGTATTATAGAGTACTACTCTACGGTAGCCTGGAGCCATATAATGTATATGATATGCCCGTGTATATATGGTATTTATTGGCAGCATGCTTATACGAAGAGCAGCTAAACTCTATTCATGGAGAGAGTACCGAGTCGTTAGGTTTCACTGACTGTACCTTCACCTGCTGAATCTCACGATCTACTGTAAGTACTGGCCGTCTCAATTGTCTGCGGGGTCCCAGTCGGACTACTTAGATACTATATACGCTCAATGTCTCGGACGCATTCGATATAGGTATCTGTATAGTTCCTCCCCGAGGAGTGTCTCCTCCAGTGGATGATGACTGGCCAGACTGACACTATGTACCGGTCGCCCATCACCCATCGGATTTCACATATAACGGTGCCGAGCATCATTGTCTCACGATGTCCTATCAGCTGCTCACAATTAGGTCATACAGATACGGAGTACAGATACTAAGTATGCGTGGAGTGCTTCACGCATGAGCATGACGTGTGGGGGATCCTGGTTGAGAGACCCCTGCAATACTTTGGACCCCTGTCAGCACTAGTGGCGCCGACGGCGAGCCGTCAGTTATAGTCACGTAATATCCGCAATGATAAGTCATTCACTTATGATAGGCTATCTCATCCATCTACTGATACATCCATTTCTCAAGACTGTGGGAGCACAAGACGGGTGAACCTGGTTGTGGGAGAAGAGATTCAAAGAGTCGGGAGCTCGGCGACCTTGAGATCGTTCAGGCAAACAAAGGACCTTATCTCGAATATATTTGGTAAGTGCATCTCAATCTTCATCTAGCCAGAATCAGTATCCTTGTACAAGGAGCTTGTCGACACAGCCACATGCTGCCTGTTATCTTGGTTCAGTGGCGCTGGTCTGGTAATATTGATATCCTCAATAGTTTTCGTGGCCAGAATAATGTGCAATTATGCTCGTGTTGACGTTGAAGAACTTGGCTTCAGCACATACGAATTGCTCCAGCAGTCTGTGCTTCTCAATTGGTGTATTGTTTGTCGTGATTAGGACACAGCTTGGTCCAGATGTTAGGAAAGCTCATCACGGATAATCTAAAGTCCGCAACAGCAATACTCGGTTCATGAAACGTGTTTCTCCCTTTGGGAGCCGCAAGTCCGCGAGCGGAGAATGGTGCGAGAGTTGGTAGGCCTTTCCCTTCACCTGTGGCATAGCATGGAGGATGTCGCCTATCCCATGTATTATTGTTCATTTTCGCAAGTTGCGGCAGCCAGAAAGGTTGTGGGTTCGATTGCTTCATTACCCTGAACCCCATCAGTTAATGCCAACGTCACACAGCATGCCGGAGTGCTAGATAGGGGAATGTCATAACTTCACAATATACCTTGGTCTAGCCCAGTGTTTTATATCGCCGTCAAAATTTCCGCTGTTGAATTGTGGGTATAAGTAACGAACCACGTTGTGGATGTGACACGGTGCAATCCAGTGTTCAATCAACGTAGCCTGCAGCTAACAGAGGGGTTGTGGTGAGAAGATTGAATTGGGAAAAATGGTATATATATATATATATATGATATCTCTCAGGTATGGCCGGATAGATAGGCACGTCTTTTGTTACCAGGGTTCTAAATCAATGCGGGTCATTGGGGTTGGGGTGTGTACCTCACATATGCATTGGCTGTTGATAGTAATTACCTGAACCTGGTTCAGCATATGAAGGGTTGATCTCTGTTTGATATTGCACGTTAACACCCACTCATGAGCTGAAATGAGACAATTATAATGAATGGGATAGGGAGATAAGGGAGTGTAGTGTAGGTATGTATACTCAGTACAACGGTAAATTATTGCGGTGCATGCAGCATGCAGCAGGCTAATTATCCAACCAGACTTCTAGTTATCACAGATTGACCAATGAATTCTAAGCATGCACTGCAATAATTTATCATTGTACCGAATAACGTACACACCAATCTTATCATGCAGGCACTAGAGTGGGAAGCGTTCTGGGCAACGGTCTTGATACATATCGGGGATTTAGAATTGAGATAACCATGTTCGTTCTTCGGGAGAAAGGCGTATAGACTCCAAAAAAGAAACCCATGTTCGTTAGTGACAAGGCACCATAGTTATGCTTCGCCAGTTTCGGTAATCAAATATGCCTCATCTTGTCTGAGGGAATTGGGAGTTGCTTTTCTACATTTCCCGGTGACATACCAGTAAAACCTTATCTGTCTTTGATATCTACAAATGAGTACCTGAGGTCACTTGATGTGCCGTCGGCCATAAATTGCACGTGACTTCACTAACAGTGAGATTAGGTAATGCGTTTGTACCAGTATCTCTGGTGCGATAACTGCCTCACCAAATCGAATGAATTGTATACTCTATAGCTATCATATAAACCATACCATATATCATCAATTCAGTTCCACCACAAAGTCTAGCGGAGATTGTAGAGGATAGGTGGGTGGAATTCTAGCCTGCAATTTTAGACTTGGTTCTGATTATGAGGAGGTGCAATGTACTACTTAGTAGGCTGACGAGTCGGGGCGGTTGATCAGGTCTCTCTGTTCATCAATCATACCTTTTTTTCCGTGGTGGTTTACTTCTTCCTGATTTTGGATTGCAGAAATTGAGGGTAACTGGTTGCATGTACGACATTCTCATTTACTTGCTGAGTCAGGTACGGACAGCAGGAGAGGCACATTGTACAGTGCTTGGGGATTGTGGGAAGCCTGGTACAGAAACCACAGGAGTATCAAAGCTCTAAGTACGAATACTCTCCAATATATTACTATTAATATTATGGCTGCTGCTTTATAAAGTACAGTACATGATTTTGATGAAGCCTAAGGGGCAGCATGATAGCATCAATGTGGAATTTGCACTCATTGAACAACAACCGCAATACCCACCAAGTGAACAACTACTCGACACTCCGCCGTGTCTCACAGGTGCGTTGTCGAGCCGCAGTGCTATGGTAATTGTGCGTTCTCCTGCTTTGCTAACATTGCCAATTTGTAGGAAATACTCGTTACTCCGAATCGGTATGGTGGGAAGAAATTGACAGTCTTCACAGGAAGCCCCTCGCCATGGATCCCTCGCTTTCCTTCCCAAGAAGCGTGCCGCCAGGCACAGGGGTAACGTCAAGTCCTTTCCTAAGGATGACCCCAAGAAGTCCGTCCATCTCACCGCCGCTCTCGGATACAAGGCTGGTATGACTACCATTGTCTGTGACTTGGACAGGCCAGGTGTTAAGATGCACAAGAAGGACATTGTTGAGGTAGTTACCGTCATTGAGACTCCACCGGTAGGTACCATTCCGCGAATTTCGAAACACGGAGAATGGTATACTGAACTGCGGCTTTTCTAGATGCTTTGCATTGGTGTCGTTGGATATGTCGAGACTCCCCGTGGGCTCCGATCCCTCACCACCGTCTGGGCTCCGCACCTTAGCGAAGAGGTCAAGCGCCGCTTCTACAAGAGCTGGTACAAGAGCAAGAAGAAAGCTTTCACGAAGTACGTCAAGAAGTACACTGAGGGCAGCACTGCGCCAATCAATCACGAACTCGATCGTATCAAGAAGTACTGCTCTGTCGTCCGTATTCTTGCTCACACAGGTCCGCACGACTCCCCTTAAGCAAAGGAAGGCCCACCCCATTGAGATTCAAGTCAATGGCAGATCTGTCGCCGACAAGGTCGACTTCGCTAAGGACCTAAATTTGAGATGGGGATCAGCATTGACACCATCTTCGAGGCGAACGAGATGATCGATGTCATTGCCGTTACCAAGGATCACGGTTTCTCCGGAGTCACCTCCCGTTGGGGAACCAAGAAGCTCCCCCGCAAGACCCACAAGGGTCTCAGGAAGGTTGCTTGTATCGGAGCCTGGCACCCTGCCCATGTGCAATGGTCTATTGCACGTGCTGGCCAAAACGGTTACCACCACCGTAGTTCTTGCAACCACAAGATCTACAGGATCGGAAGGGGTGACAACGAGGCCAACGCTTCCACTGAGTTAGATGTTACCAAGAAGGAGATTGTACGTCCCACTTTAAATCCCTCGATGGTTGATGTGTGGTTCTAATTGAGTATCTTACAGACCCCTATGGGTGGCTGGGTTTGATATGGGATTGTCAACAACGACTACGTTATGATCAAGGGATCTTGCCCTGGTGTCAAGAAGCGAGTCATGACCCTCAGGAAGTCCATGTACATCCACATCTCTCGGAGAGCCTTGGAGAAGGTCGAGCTCAAATGGATTGATACCTCCTCCAACTTCGGTCATGGGGGATACCAGACCAAGGCGGAGAAGTCTGTATTATTGGGTGCTCCTCTCAAGAAGGATCGGCAAAAATTCATTTCATCAATTTCCTGGTTGTCTGTTTTTACTGCCTAGTGTTATCTCATGGTTTTGTTTCTGTTCGGCTGGGTCTTTGTGGTGAGGAAATATTGGGGAAGATACGATTTCATGAGGTGGATTGGGTGTATTCAGAAGAAATGAATTCTTCAAACACCCGCTTCGTCTGGCAAACCGAGGTTGGCTCTGAGATTACTCCACACCTCTTCATTGAAGTACCATCAATTTAATCAGTCCACCATACTTCCCAATCTCGTGCATAGCATACCTCTCTCCGATCATCTCGTGCCCGGACCCACGTTCCTCTAGCAAAACATATTCTACAATAAGCCACCGTGGCATACACCAATTGCGGGACCAATGAGGGTAGCCTACAGCATGGCGCTGAAAGGTGAGGAGGAGCAGGCCAAGGTGTGGAAGAGTCCTAAACAGGGTCTCAGGGTAGGGTCACGGCTGCCGTAGCATTAACCCTTACCGCTGATGATTTGTGAACACAGGACTCTTTATTCAAAGGCAACTAGAAGCGCAAAAGCCGAGATAGTGGGAATGATCACTTAACCAACTTTTGAGGGTAATTCACCGAATAGAGCAAAGTGCTCACTTAGGATTCAGGGTAACCTCTGAAGGTTGGGTGAAGGACTGACTATTTCCTTTTAGGCTCCCCATGTGATTGCGCCTCTCCAATCCAATATTGTGTGAGATATTACTAAATATATACAATAGCCTCAACTCACCCTCTAGTTACATCTCTTGCTGAATTTATGGTGGGGCTTGCCCGGGAACACTTTCTATGGGTATGTTTGTGGTGTAGATGCCTTCTATTGGCTGATTACTGCTTTTGTGCACTATTTAGGAGGTTCCTTATGAGATGGCACCAGAAGAAGGCATGGTCAACTGCTGGGCACTTAGCTTTAGGTTGCTTTCAGTGGACAATGGCAAGTTTTGGGAGTTGCCTGTGTAAACTGCCAGCTCAGTACTAGTATGCTACACCGTACCATGCTCAGTCTCTCTATGCCGTATAGCTATACTGGAACTATCAATATTAAGGGTTTTAAACATGACTAGGTATGTTTGGGATTGTCTTGGCAAAGACCATTTACTCTATTGGGTGGTCTAAGTATGTAAGTACATTACCCTGAACTCTTTCTCTAATGAGCGTTTAAATTTGCATTCCTCAAAATCACCATTTCAAAGCTCTTACATACTCTGGTATTCGATTACGACCAAGCTCAGGTATGTGTGTCCTCAAAGCTTGTAAGGGAATACTTGAAGGCCTTGCTCTAAACAAACAGATTTATGTAAAGCTTTTTTGGCTTTACATATATTTAAATTTCCGACTTTCCGAGGATGAACCTGGAGTTCTTGGGGCAGTCAAGTTGCACCGAAATCTCCTTGATTGGGTGTTCACAGAGGTACGTACAGCCAGACAGGTAAGCAGATTGGTTACCCTGTGATAACCTTCCTCTTTGCATAGAATAGTATGGCCCGATTACCAGCACCAAGGCTCACTTGTATACACCAGGGCGCTCCGATTATCTCACTGGAAAACATTTATCATAAGGCCGGCTTACTGGCGAAACGATGAACGCCTCCCGGGGGGAAGGCGTCACTCAATAGTGTAATAGCCCTCACAGATTTAATTAATTGAAAGCGCTGCAACACAGGAAGGGGGACATGACTTAAAGGATCTTCTGTATGTGAACCACGTAATCTCTCAAATCCTAATAATATAGATCTAAAATCCCAGTTCCGTTCTTCAATATAATGAATGAGCTGTGAGACCAAGAAAAGGAATCCGAGTAGGAGAAGACCATGTATCTAATGTAAAACTATCTTTTCCACCTTCATCACACTGACCTTGTAAACATTTCAAGACTTGTTGTAATAAAGTACTGTATAAGGCTTGTATATCTCCCGTCGAGAAACAGTTCGGAGCTTTGGATTACAGTATTGTAACATGCGGTGGAAATTGTAATTTTCCACAATAGCTAATGGTGAATTAGAACTGATAACGAAGGCTGCTAAATGCTCACGGAAAATCTATACCTATATTAGCTTTTGTTACAATAATGAATTAACTATTGTACCTTACTATCAAACTGAGAAAAACCACTTCGACTCGGTGCTTGTGCTGCAGCAAGTACAAAGGGGGTAGCTGTAGCTGCTGTGCTTGCACTAGCAGAATCTAGCTCGTGCAATTTTGCATCTCCTTCTGCTTGTGTTGTTGGAGATGACAGCGAGGGTGACATACAGGGTAAGATGCTGGGGGTTCTTTGCATAGTAATTAGTAAAGCTTCCATAATTGATAGGGCCCTTACGGGGGTCCTCGGGCCGAAAGTACTCAAAAAGAAGAGGTAAAGAAGAATTCGGGTTGATTACATGTTGCCGGGATCTGGTGCGTTACCGCCAATATACAGGGCTTTGCAGATGTATGTTACAGCTGCCCATAATGTTAGGCTATCCGCATGACTGATATTGTGGACGTCTGTTCATAGATGAAAGAACCCAGATCGAGGTTCCAGGTAGCAGAGAGACGTGAGAAAGAGCTTGAGGGAAGGATTTGGGCAATCTTACTTGAGAATGGGGCGAAGACCGCACGGAGCTACAATGAAAGCGAGTCTGCACGTAACATAGTGAGGGGAGTCCTTCGCAACTCCCCAGTTTATCTTCAGTTCAGAATGAAATTGCTCAAGGGATGGATCTTGTGGGTACAGACAGACGTTGGGAAACTATATTACAACGCCCACGAAAAAAGCATTGGAGAAGGGGTTGAAGCGTTCAACGACAACTGCTAGAAGATAATGCCAAAGATGCAGAACGATTGGCAAAACTCAAACAGGAGTTGCGGGAACAGTACAAGAGGATCGAGCATAAAGAGGAGCAAAAGAGGAAGACAATTGAAGCGAAGAATATGGAGCTGATGCAGGAGATTGAGGATCGTAAGAGAATGTGCTAGAATTAGTACCTGAGTGAGCAGGAGATGTTAACGTAGCCAAGAGGTAAAAAGGATAAGAGGCTATAGTGTCCTTGGTATGGCCGGTTTTTCGCCTCGTTCTACGTTTTCCTTTTACAGTTTGATTTTATCTCAATGTGGCAAACAAAGTCGTGCCATAGTTGCCCAACACGAATAAAACCAGGTAGAGAGGTGAAGAGAGGGACCATTGCATGAAAAAAAGAATTGTTTAGTGGGGTTGGCGTATTTGATGCTGATTGGACTCACCCCCGGGATCTCCGGTATGCAGTTAGTTAATCGTTTTAAAAATCCAATTGTAGTCCAAATAGGCTCATATCAAAGTCATGACATTAGAGATATTGATGCTGTTTTGAGGATACACCTGTGGAAGACATGGGCTCTTGATAGATGTTCTATCTATGATTCTGAGAGTCACACATCAAGGTGAGTCATTACCTTACATGAGTGGAAGTTGTATCTATACTGCAGTTAAACGAAGGCTATTGCTATCCCTTTACTTTTTTTTTCTTTCCCCCGAAGGGAGCCTTAGGCTATGAGGCGGGCTATCCCTTTACTTTTTTTTTTTTTTTGAGTCTATACGCCTCTCCCCCGAAGGGAGCCTTAGGCTATGAGGCGGTATCCCTTTACTTCTTTTTTTTGAGTCTATACGCCTTTCCCCCGAAGGGATATCCCTTTACTATCATTAACGTAAAGTCCCCATATGCATAGTGTATGAAGCAAACCTTCCCTGGCATGAATCAATGTCATGTATAATGAACATAGGGAGTTCGCTAGAGCTATCCAGTATTAACACTAAAGTGTATATTGTAGAAATACTCACTTCCACGTAGTATAACGTGATTAAAGGTCAGGATGCCAAAAGGGGGATTTGTAGTGGGGACAGCGATGTTAAAAGATGAGGGATATTCATGTAATTACTACTAAGTATTTTCTTGTCCGTACCAATCCATAGAGTCGTCGCTAAAAGCGACCATAATTAATACAAAGCTTTCTCTCTCACGCGTGTTTGTACGCATGCAGATTATATGTACTGTAGCTACTCCATACTTGCACTTATTTAGATATATTATTGACCGCCAGGCAAGGACATAATGCGCAAAAGAGCAGTTACTAGTACCTACTCCTGTGACGTATTCGTGTTAAGCTACATCAATGTTTACTACGGATACTTGCGGGCCCAATCGGTGTTGCTTGTCTCTTCTCTCTGATCACAGGCAATAATATGTGCCGAGACTATATAAATAGCTATGTGCATGACGAATGAAACCAAAAATAAAAGTAATAGATTGAATACACCATTGCACATAGACAGATTATGCAGATTACTTACCGGGAATGATCTTTTTGATTTTTGTTTAAATTCCTTGGAATTTTTGTGTATATAGGCGTAGGCGGTGATTTGTTTGATTAACTAATTAACGAGTATCGCATCATGTGACTGAGTACATAGATGAGTGGCATAAATTATGCATAAAGTATGCATAACGGTTCACGGATGGGGAATAAAATAAGCAAAATCGCTCACGAGTAGGAATAGTGGTTGACGAGTAGGAAAAGTGGTTCACGAGTTAGTCTAGTGGTTCACGAGTAGAAGTTAAAAACTTACGAGTCGTTAGTGCGTTGACGGAGACGGATAAGGTTTTGGGATTGACGGGTGCACTAAGCGACGAAAATGGCAGAAATCAACGGGGTAGTTATGACCCAGATATCTTTCCATACCAGTATCTGTTGAAATGTCTTCGCCGCCATATCATGATCATCACATAACCTCACGTGCCTACACTAACATGTGAGTCATCCTCGTTGTATCACACGATATGATGTGACATACATCCTATCGTGTGATACACCTATATGTCACATCATATCGTGTGATATACCTATCGCAGTCATGTATATATGCATACGGATGTAGTCTCTAACTCATCCATCTCTTTCATCATTTTTTACGTC
>Ga0307514_10003038_pt1 | contig 16586 bp, 26 predicted proteins | sample 16_EM_MG_FD_203088 | JGI IMG/M metagenome (GOLD analysis project Ga0307514, IMG submission 203088) | Populus trichocarpa ectomycorrhiza microbial communities from riparian zone in the Pacific Northwest, United States - 16_EM | ecosystem: Host-associated > Plants > Roots > Unclassified | place...
TAGTTTAGTTCAGCTGGGAGAAAGCGTTTATTGCAGAATGCTAATGAGTGCCAGCGCTTATCTGGTTCATATTGAGACAGGATTCCGGCCTTGGCTAGATCTGAGGCATCTGTCTTGATTTGTTTGCACTGTTCTGGATGATAGTGACATAGTATAGGAGCAGTCGTGAACCTGTGTTTTAACTCCTCAAAGGCTTCTTGACATTGCTGTGTCCAATTCCTAATGGTGCCATTGTGTGTGAGGGTTTGTATAGGGAGTATGAGTTTGCTAAAGCCTTAGATAAATCAGCGATAAAAGTCAGCAAACCCAATAAATTTTTGGATCTCTTTCATACTTCTTGGAGCTGGCCAGTTAAGAATGTCTTCGACTTTCTTCTGGCTCATTTGGACACCTTGGGTACCTATCTGAAACTCAACAAATTCGACTTCTGGGACATGGAAAATGCACTTATCAATATTGACATAGAGGCCATTTTCTGATAGCTTCTTAAGCACCCAATGCACGAGTTCTACGTGCTCTTCTTCAGTCTGAGTGTATATTAAGATATCATCTATATATACGACCACACCACAGTCAATTTTCTCAGATAGAATATTGTTGAGATGCCATTGAAAAACAGATGGAGCATTCGTCAGCCCAAAGGGCATTACCGTATACTAGCACAAACCGTAATGAGTTTTGAATGCTGTTTTCCATTTGTCTCCTTCAGCCATTCATAGCAAATTAAATCCCAACTTCAAGTCAAGTTTAGAAAAGACTTGAGAAGTTCCGACTTGTTCCATTAGGGTAGTCATCAGACGTAGAATGTACTTGTCTTTAATAGTAATAGCATTGAGACCACGATAGTCTACCACTGTCCGCAGCTTGCCGTTGGCTTGTTTGGCAAAAAATATTGGGGCTCTGGCACTGCTCTTACTTGGCCAGATTTTGCTAGTTCTCAATATCTCCTCAAGGTATTCTTTAAGCAGTTCTAGCTTATCAGGGGACAGAGGGTACAGTTTCCCAGAAGGTGGCTGCTTACCAGGTTCGAGATCTATAACCATGTCTTGAGGTCTATGTACAGGCAGGGAAGCTTGCACGGCTTTTCCAAAGATTTCAACGAACTCTCTATATTGGACTGGCAATCTTTCAGCCAGTGTCTTGAGGTCTTTGTCCACGATAATTTGTATTATCCTGCGGACTTTACCAGTTGACAAATGCGTAGATTCCCACTTGCCTACACGTATTAGACTGATATAAGAACTCTGTTCTAGAATTTCATCAAATTGTGAAAAATCCGTCACCTCCGAGTCTTCTATCTCTAGCGCTCGGTTTAGCTCCAGGCTATAAGGAGTGGTGACCCTTAGCTTATCATATTGCGGCGTTATCCAATCGAAACCTCAAATGAGTGGGCAACTTGGTTCCAAGCACGCCACTTTAGTAACCTGGTCGAGAGTCTTCTTTTTTCCTGATCTTGCATCTGGCACACACATCTCCACGTTCTTCACCTGAACTGTATCCGATCTATTAAGTATTGAGCCGTCGGCGCTCTCCAATCTCAATCGAGTCTCTCTCTTCACCCAGGGCATCATTGTCTGTTCCACAACATCAGTATGAAAAATCGTTGCTTCTGTACCAGTATGAACTAAAGCATTAATGAAAAGTTCCCTTGTATTTCCTTCATCTAACCAAGATAACTTAACAGGAACCAGAAATTTCAATTTTTCACGCTTGAATACCTTCACCCGTGCATTCGCTTTTCCAACCAAGAGGATATCCGACACCACTACCCATTGTGGTCTTTTTTTGTGGTCGCTAAGTTGAGGAGCCAACTCTTCCTCAGGTTTTCTCTTTTTTGCTGTTTTTGTCTTCTGTATTAAAGAAAGAGGAGAAGCAGGAGATAAATTTCGAACACAGGAACAAATAGAAACTGGATCAATATCCATAACTTTCTCCTCATATTCCTCCTTCCAATCACTAACAAAGATGCTCTTCTTCATAACACAGATGTTAAACCAATCCTGCGATACTGTCTGACCCGATGTACAAGACAGCCCGCATCCCTAATCACACTCGTAGTCCAACTCGTCCTCCGAAATGATACGACCCAAGGAAACAGGAGATATAACTGAAGAAATTAAGTCGTCTGCTGCCTGTACCACCACAACCTTCTTGTTGTCCACCTTGTCCTTCCCTTCTCCCCTGCTCTTTTCTTCAGCCATCGCCTTCCACCTCGCTGTGCAGTCCTTTTTGATGTGGTCTTTACTACCACATTTAATACATTGACCCTCCTTTATTCAAGCCTGTCTTATACAGTAGGTTACCTTGTCTTCACCTGGTTCCTTGGGTTTCTTTTCGGAGATCTTGGACTTCTCTGAGCTGACTGATGACTTCTTTTTCTCGCCCTGCTTGCTCTTTTTCTTTTGAACACTAGAGGGTCTGGGAGCGTCTGGTTTCTTGTCAGCTTGGGGTTTCTAGTCTGGCTTCTTACCTCTACCCGCTGCCTGCGTTTGGTCTTTTAACTTTTGAGCATTACGCATAAATTGCTCTTGTATTCTCTCGTTCTCCACTTCCATTCCTGCGCTTGTTATAGCTTCCAAACACATCTCAGGACTGGCTGGAGCTATATCCAAGGAATCCTTATTTGTCTGCTTCATGTATTCACGTACCTTAAGTTGTAAACCTGTAATGAGGTATTCCCATAACAGGTCCCGTAGTAGATTAGCAATTATATTAAGGGTATGCATTCTGGACACATAATCCTTTATCAATTTGCCAGCCTTTTGGAATTCCATTTGGATATTTCTCTTGGCCTCTCGTACCTCGTTTCTGTTTTCATGTACGGCTATGAAGTCCTCTAGAAAGTCTTCATATCTAGCCCATACACACCAACCTGACTGAGGGTCGAGCTTGCGCCTTGTCTCGTTGGCAAGGTACCATTGCTTCGCACTTCCAGTCAGGAGAGCTGCTACATAAAGGGTCTTGTCATTTGCCGAATCGTACGTGATTGGCATGCGTTCAAATACATTAGCTACATCGTTGAGGAATGGTTTGAGCTTGGTAGAACTCCTATCATATTTGTCAGGTTGAGGAATATTCCAGAGTTCCTTTTTGGTTTGGGAGGGTGGTAGAGACTCCAAGGAAACATGCACCTTGAGACAATTTGTCTAGGGATGTGATTATTTGGTAGGCGTAGGAATGTGCTGTGACTGGCGCATCACTATCCAACATATCGTTGTCAGCATTGTTGTTTGATTCTGAGCCAGAAAACGTATTGTGTCGCATTATAGCTAGTACTACGGCTCTTGGGGTAGCTTCGTCAAATTCAAGGGCTTGAAAGGGCTGGCTGGGCCCTGCTCCACCAGGAGTTTGAGGTAGAGACATAGTGATGATATATGTATACAAGTGCAGAGATACTTTGGCTACAAAGTAATGTTACGGGACCACTATTATCCCTTTATACTTGAACTTCAGCACATAAATAGCGGGGCCGAATCTTAATCCCACAACAGAAGTAACCCGCAACTCAGGTTAAGTCTCTCAGGATATAAAGTTCGGTACGACTTCAATACAAGTTGAACTCAACAAGTATTTTCCTAACTAGGTGAAATCCGTATTCCAACATTAACTTAGAACTTTGTAAGCGGTGTGTTTCTCGAGACTTGATTAACACTTGTGGTGGGCGCCATCCCAACCTCCAGCTACTTTCAACTATTTATAATGCGCGGTTGGACAGTAGTATTCTTATTCGCGCGGTTTGTTGAATTCCAATAATAGTCACTTCACACCATCTTGTATAATTCTCAGTCGCTGACATTACCCCTGCCAAAAAAGTCATTGTACACACTTGACTTAACTGAGAACTAATACCCTGTTCTTGCATTAAGTATTCTGCAACTGTTAAGTAGTTACGAATTAATTTGGAAGTCATACGCGATCCCACATTATTTTATCTATTGGGTCGGATATATGAGGTATAAGCATCACTGCTATGGATCTATAGCTACCCAAGGACACTGAATATCACTTGCTAACCACTGGTAGAGCAGGACGGAGAATACACTGTGAGCTGCAGTGATGAGAAAGTGAGGCAATGTATTCCTATTGTTTCAACGTGGCTAGCTGATTACATGGAAAATGTTACCATCCATGGGATCAAAGTCAATCGCTGTCCTATTTGCATGGTGACTCCCAACGAGGTTGGCAGGGTCCCAAAAGCATCATATAAGATGCGTGATCATGGGCAGTATGAGAGGCTATTTCAGGTAGGTGATTTGGATAAGTAAGTATACTGAGGACCTCTGCTATGGCAAATTTGAGCTGATCCAAGGAAGGCTAGGAAAAGAGGGTATTAAACCATTCGCTAATGTACTATAGACCCTCAAGAGCATCATGCCGCACCTTATCGTCCGCGGTGACATTGTACATAATATTGTCCTCGGAGTGATGAAATATCTAATAGAGTGGACCGAGGGCTTTTTGAAGAAACATATGCGACTTGATGTCTTTGATAAGATATGGGATAACATTCCACTATACCTGGAGTATCGACAGCTCGGGAAGTGATATTGGCAAATTACGATGTGTAGTGGTGTGGAAATGCGGGGTGTCAACTGGGTCTTGTTGGCATGCTTTGTGGCCACTGTGTGGCAAACGAAGGAGGCTCTGCGCCTGTCAGTAGCTGCTCAAGGTGATTGCAAAGTTTCAATTTGCTGTGTACGTGCAATCACGAATTTCTGCCTCATTGTACCATACCGAAGCCATACACCTGAAACTATTATATACATGAAAAAATATCTGGAAGAGTTTTATGAATGTATGCACGTTTTCGAGGAATTTCAGGCAAGGAAAGCAGATCAGGAGAAGGCAGCAAGGGCTTCTAAAGAGCTAGTAGAGGGCCAGGCATGGCAAGCAATACTAGAGCAGTATTTCATGCTGACACCTAGCTAGCGAACAAAACCGCCAGCAGCCGACAAGAATCAGAGACAATAGCTAGTGCGTGACATCCTACAGCAGGGCACGTTCAACTTTCTCAAGCTACACCTGCTAACTCATTATGACTCGCAAATCAAGGATTTTGGGACGCTTCTGCAGGACTCCACGAAGATCATAGAGGGCCTTCACAAGCCATTAAAGCAGGCCTATAGGCACTCAAACTGAGTAGACACTATGGAACAGATTCTGGATACGATCTTGAGAGACTATACAATTCGAATGAGGGAATTGAATCTGATAGCGTGGAGCTGAGATGTAAAGGTTTCAGAAGAGATCCTGAAGATTGCGGAGGAGGCTGTCAGGGATAGAGAGCATGAGGACAAGCGGGGAAAAATTGAGAGGCCTACATTAGTAGGATGGCAATGAGAGGACAGGCCTACGGGAACAGACCTATCAACATGGGCAGCAAAGTTAGATATCCCACTCTTGTTATAGAGATTCAGTGCTTATTTGGCGCTGAATGTGGCTGATATGAGAGCGGCACCAGACCTTGAGAGTGTATTGTGGTACATGGCATATTACTACAATACAATCTCAGTTACGGTTGAGGGGTTTCAAGGGGACGGCGATGTTATGCATAAGGTCTGATGGACAGGAAAAGATGGGTTTAGACAAAAGAAGAAACCAAGAGCAGATTGGGTATGGGTACGACGGCGGGAGTGTGCGCCGGAGAACAGGGGCATGCGTCAACTCGATGAGTGGATAGTGGAAAGACTGGAGAGGCTTTTCAGTGTGCAGGAGGATACGGGTAGGATACACGAGTTGGCATTAGTAACACTGCTGAGAGTGCGCTGATCAGCGAGGCCATGGGGAGAGAAGGGAATGATACGAGTGGAACAAAGAGAGGATGGGAATAGTATGCATGTGATCAGGATAAGAGATATAGAGGGGATGGCGCATTTGACGCCATTGGAAACTGGGAAGATATGGTTGGTGAATAATAGAATAGATTTTAGTACGTGGAATGAGCTGTATGCATAGCAAATGGAATAAGGATTTCTGTGAAGCACATCAGGAAAAAAAGTGAAAAAATGAACATTAGGAATTAAAAGAATCCTATGTAATTGGGGTAAATCGGGAGCGTATCGGGTGGCGTCTGTCACTTTTCCAAAACTGTCTCCAAGAGGAAAACTGCTAGCTCCAATGCCACTAAAAGACACCAGGAAACACCTGAGAGACACCTGAGAGACACCAGGAGACACTAATGCCACAATGACTCACGATGACTCACGAAGCCGCGCTTATTTTTTTTGCTGATGAAGTGAATGGATAGCAATACATAATTAAGATAGAATGTCGGAAGTGTGCAAGGGATCAGAGCTGAATAAAGAAGGCTGAGGAGAAGCTGAGCAAGGGTCGTGTAATCCTCTGTGATGCGACTCTTTAGATCCTTAACATTCATTGTATGTCAACTAGACTAAAGCAGTTGATGCTATAGGTAAAGGGGTACGTGGAAAATGGCAGATATATGGGAGGCGAGGTGTAAAAGAATACTTGTAGGAGAAGTTAACTAGGAAGGGCCTGAGAGGATGCCAGTGAGAGATGGGACTGAGAGGAGATTGTACAGGATGCAGGGGAGACACTGGGAGACCATGGGAGGCAGGCAAAAAGGGATGGCGTCAGGAGACACCATAGTGGCATCAGGACGTCAGATAATTTTTGCTGATGAATAAAATAAATATAGATATTATTAAGAGCATACACTAATATTGAGATCATAATATGAAACTCAAGCTCTAATCTAGTATATAATATAACTTAATAAGATTCAAAACTCATATGAATTACTTATACTTGTATAATCAAGTTATAATATAAAGATTTTGCTTAGAAATAATATAAATAATACAAAACCAGTAAAAATAATAAGATAAGAAATTGTAGAAAACTTAGGTTTCTTACATCATAAATACATTCTCTATTTGAGGATTGTATTAGTAAAACTAATAGAACAATATACTTAGTCTATTTGGAGAATTAGACTAATAAATATTGCATATTTCAAGATGAGAATCCTGCTTGCAGTCATGCAATTGTAGATATTTATATAACTTATCTAATCCCTATTGACTTAATACTAATCTATGTTTGTTAAGCTATATATATTAAGATATATGAGCAAAACCTTTCACTTATTAGTTTGGCCGATATGGATGTCTAGTATAAGGATCAGTATAGAGTGTCACTTACTTCTATTCAGAAGAGAAAGCAGTGAGTATGTACTAGTAAAGCAAGAATTCAGAATTCCACACATGGTACATGTGGCGAAGCTAGGCAGTTGTCGGTGTCCTTACATATAAACTCTCTAATTAATCATCATCATATAGCTGCAGTCTATTTGTATTACCTACTCTACTCTTCTTATTTGTCTCTGTCACAATGTTATGAACTGTGCTCTCACGCTCAGCCATATGACCCTACAACCCCTGTAGATATTAGTGAACAACACCCCTGCCGATATTCATATATACGTGTGGCTAAAAAGTCTGTTGCCTTGGCAGTCACTTCTCGTATTGCATCCGACGTCGGCCGAACTGTCATGACATCGCCGACCGCATCCCATCTTTACCCAGATTTGGTATTCGTACTTGAACGTTATAGGAAACTCCTAACGTCCTGTCTGCATCTTCGTATATTCCTACAGTATTCAGAGTCGTGTTGTATTATCCGTGATATTCTCATACTGCTGTTTGTTCTTCGTAATTCTGATATTGGATTGTTGCATGTGAGATTTGGAGGCGTAGTTAAAATATGCCTGATTCCTCTTCCTGTTGTTCTTCCCTTTCTTTCCTCATGCAACAACTTGTTCACCTCCTGTGTCTAGTTGTTCTACACATATATATCGGATACTGCTGAAGTAGCTCAGACTTCCTACTTCCGTGCCCGCCCCCTACAAGGGTCGCGTACTACATGACTCTTCATATCCCACCTGCTCATGGTTTGTTCCTTGCCTAAGAGTCGTGGCGTACCCCCTGGCTGCGACTCTCTATATATCCCTAATACTTTGATGTATCTTTATAGTCTGCCCTACGACATGACTAAGCATATCGGACAACGCAATGGTAGAACCTCTCGACACCACAATGGCTGGCTCCTCCGCTGGCAACATCTCCTGACACACGACTTCTGTACCTGACATCAATAATCAATGGAAGCCCCTGATGATTCATCTGAGAGCCAACCCCCTCACTCCAGGTCCCACTCCCATCATCCCAGTAGGTACTCCAATCGTCTTCTTTGGTCCCATCTATGCAGCACATATAGTAGGGATGATGACCACATATGGAGTCCCCACTGCACTCCTGATTCCACAAACAACAACTTCTACCACCGCAGAAGCCTGCTGGACATACTACAATCAGGGCATTCAGCCTGGTATCTCCTTGCCCTCTCTAATTCCTGGAAACGCCACGCAAACACAGCAGGCCCCAGCCTCAAGACTCCATGAACCTGAGAATTTTGATGGGACCCGTGCCAAATTCTCCAAATTTATAACCAAGCTTGCTCTCGTCTTCGCCTCGGATCCTGCCTGTTACTACACTCATACTGCCAAAATCACCTATACGGCATCTTATCTCTCTGGTTCCGCAGCCGACTGGTTTGAACCACATCTTAACAGGGCCACTAGGCAAATCGGTTTTACTACGTATGAGGCATTCATTCACTCGCTCAAAAATGCCTACGATGATCCTGATGCTCGCGCCACCGCTGAGCACAAGCTACATAACCTGAAGCAAGGAGATAAGGATTACTCAGTCTATCTTGCTGAGTTCTCTGCTTACGCTACCATCTTGAACTGTAACGATATGACTAAGATCGCCTTTTTCTCAAATAGTGCTAATCAAGGGTTGAAAACAGCCCTTTTATAGTAGGCATCACCTCCCAACACCTTCGACTAATTCCTCCAACTTTGCATCAAGTTGGACAACAAGGCCAAGCTACTGCGATCCCAGAGCTCCCGCCCCGCCCACCAGAACGCGCCAGCCTACGCTGCGACCCCAGCCACTCAACCCGCCCCATCCACCGCCTCTGGCACAGCTGCCGGTCCTATGGACCACTCCCAAGCAGCTCGAACCCCAGGCAAGCATGGTCCTATCTCTTCTGAGCTATGCATGTACTGACACGAAAATCAGCTGTGTATGTACTGTGGGGGCTCGGGACACTGGGCCTCGGTTTGCCCCGTGTCGACCAAGCCAAAAAAGCTTAATATAGCTCAAACGGCTTCTCCCGCCTCTCCCGCTCCTCTGCCGCCAGAAGCTTCTCCTGCCACGGCTAGCCCCCTCTACGAGGTGGCACAAAACTAATGCTCTCCGTAACCAACGATGGCCGCTTACGGAGCACCAGGATGCATCCTGGTGCCATCAATCATATCTCTCCTATTTCGTCTTTTGTTCGCGTTTCTTTTTCAGTTCCCTCTCGTTTCTCGGTATTAGGTAAGCATGGTCTTTGAAGGGACAGGGAATAAGGTGGTTGGAATTTCCTGGAAGGCCCATCGGAGGGCTCGCCAGCATTTGGGTAAATCTCGTACTTTGAGGATTTCGTCTGTGTCTGTGTTTGCATCTGTGTCTGTGTCTATACCTGTGTCTGTGCCTGTATGTACGTCTGTGTTGCTGTCAGGAGATTTGGGGTCGGAGGACCCCCTCACATTGTCATATGTGATGAATGAAAACATTCCCACTACCTGTATGATAGACTCGGGAGCTAGCTCCCAGTTTATCGATGTTGACTTTGCCTTGAACATGATCTTGCCTTTGGTCCCCAATGGAAAACTTGAAGACTTGGTCCGTGACGATGGAGCTCGCTCTATCGTAGTACAAATCACGCATACATGTAAGTTGAAACTTGCCATTGACCAACATATTTAAGAACTTACCTTCCAGGTCACAAAACTTGCCGGATGGAATCTGATTATTGGGAAACCATGGCTCCATCACCACAACGACTCTGTTAATTAGGTGGCCAACACCATAGTCTTTTCCTCTGGATATTGTCATGCCCATTGCCTCCCTGTCAGGCCGCCAGCCAAAGTGACTGGCATAAATTCTAGATCTCGTTAATATCCCAAGCTGCTCTACATGTAGCATTGAAGGATCCTGATTCCAGGTTTTGTATCATGGCACTCTACTACACCCCAGATGAAAAAGTCACATACGTACCGCTACATACACGTGTGGTAGAGCATTAGGAAAAAAACTCGTACGTTGCAATATCTCACCAAGCTTTGCAAGGCCACCGTCACGTTATATATGTTCCTGTCCATCTCAACGTTCCTTCTCCTTACGTCCATTTTCAATTACCTTCTCGCATGACTTTTCTTTGCAATGCGCTACACCTAGTATCAATGTAGTAAAATTTGGGATCTTAGATTTAATTTAGTATCGCCACTTCTTATATCTTCTAAACTTCTCTTTATGCCATGCAAGCTCTATCGCTGAATTTTTATTCGCACTTGTGCACATATACACTCATTTTATCATGACTGGCAGTTTCCGCTACACACCCGCTGGCCTATATTGTACAGCCCCTCTCAACTCGCTTATATAAAACTCTCCATCTCTCTCCATTTACTAATTGTACATCCCTTTATTTCCTGTGGCTGACTTCTATACTACCCATTATTCATTTCATTCCAAACATGATAATCTACACGGTTATTCACTATCCAATTCCACTCCGCTTCTAGAGGTATCAAATGTACGGCCCCCTCTATCGTACTTAGCCACACAATACTGTACCCACCTCCTCCAGCATATCCTTCGACTCTTGACATTCCTTCAGGGCCATGTGGTGTCGGATTGCCTGCCCAATTCAGTAATGTCACATGGGCCAACTTCAATGACTTGCGATTCATCCCTTGTAATATGAACAATGTATTCAAAAACCCTACAGCCCTCCCCTGATAACATTCTGACCACCCACTGAGCAGCCTTATAGACCCTACTCGCACCCATACCGTATCCCTCCTAGATTCTCCACCTCTCCAACTTTTTCGCCCAGTTACACGTAAATATTGCACTTTGTACATATTGTTTGCATCCACATCCTGATCCAGTACTGGGATTTCCAGAGTGTTGTATGTCTCCACTGTAGCATGCAACATCATTCTTTCTGCGTCTAATAGTGGATCAGCTCCGGCCTGAGAGACATTCCATTCTAAAAAATGTTTCACATGCCTCACTAGGTCTGGAATCATGAATGCCTCTACTATGTGTGCGATATTGTATATTTCCTTAATCGACTGCTTGCCATGCAATGTTATGAACATCCTGGTTCCTTTCTTGATGATTAGTAGATTATTGGTCCGTTTCGGACATAATATACTCTTCATCCTTTCCTTTATGTCTAGGTTTTACACTGCCCAGGCTTCAATATCAAGCTCTTTCACTGCAATGCTATGCACTCGGCTATACTCTTGGATTATTTGTGGGATGCTGTCAATGTAGTTGCTCCGGCAATATGCTTCCTTCAATGGCTTGTGTGAAACTTCACATATCTTCGTTGAAAACTATGGCAAGCTACTGTATTGTGAGATTTGGTCACTCCAGTGTATTAGCAAATGAATCTTGGGAAAATTGAAGTGTGAATCCTCTATTAAGGCCTGATTCAGCAAGTATGCCCATTCTTCTCTATCTTCCGCTAGTGGGCGAGCCTTCTGAGCTACTGTACATCTATTAGCCTTATCTTCGAGTCTGCGAGCCGTAGTCTGTGCCGTCAACTCCTTTGAGACCATGTCACCTTTTGCCTTTACCACTTTATCAGCCCGATATCTTAAAAACAAATCTTTGGTTTTGTGAAATTGTTGCAAGTACTCTTGCATATACCCTCTGGTGCTGTCCGTATAACTCCAATATCGGGAGAGCAATGCAAAATCTATCAAATACTGCACACAAGTGATTGCTTTCCTGAAATCTTGTTCTTGCCCCGCAGTTGGACATGGCGTACTTGTTTTCTGGGGCAGAGAAGCCGTGAACACCCCTAAAATAATTATTAGGATTAATCACATTTCCTTGCCAGAAACCTGACTTAAAAGCCCATATGACTTCCATGGCACATAACTCACAGGGTAAGGTGCCATCAAACTCCAGAAGCTGTCAAATACACTTAGTCTATCATGGCTGTCAAGAAACCCCTTAATCCAATCTAATAAATGTTGAATGTTTCTCAAAGGTATCATGTGAAGAATGTCCGATCGGACGAGTTCCCAAGATATCACATCCCTCAGTGTCTACAGGGTATTCGTAATGTACTTTATCCCGCTCATGTGCAGACTTTCCGTGTCTGATTTGGCAACCCATTCCCAATATTGTTGTGCATCATGCAGGGGATATTTCTGCAGATCACCCAGCCAGTCCTGCGGTAATTCGCACAATGTGAATTTGGTAGTATAAATCCCATGTATCACTGAATTTTCCATATGGTCAGCAAGCCAGCCTGCAACCCGGAAATAGCACTTCCTGACAACGTCGTCACCACACTTGATATCGTGTCCATCCCGTGCAGAGCTTGATAACGAATGTAGGACAAACTTTAACAAATCGTGGAGTACCTGCAATGCCTCATGCTCTTGCTTCTCCTCTGACCATCCAGGGACCTTTTTGATACACTTGGGAGCATTCTGCAAAATTGCTACTGGTACCCAGGTATAAGATGTTGGTTTGTTACGGATACTACTAGACTTGATATTCCCAATAGTCATGTACAAAGGCCATACTTTACCATCACCAGAAAAGTTCGACAGGTGCCTAGCATCAGAGGCGAAGAGTACCAGAACCAATGTAGAACCAATGGGGAGAGTCATCTGTGATTTTCTATCAATATCAAGCCAGGTTATATTTTTGGAGTGGAAGTCGTACCTGGCTATCCCACCACCATGAAGCAGTATTCATTTCCATATACACTCTCTTATACTGTCCGTCAAAGTTCTTCACTGGGGCCCAAAGTATATGCTGAGCAAAGGATTTTTGACGCAGAAGGTACTTTAATACTTGCAAAATGTCCCAGTACCAGAACTCAGTACCCTTGGCCAGCCGGAAGTCTACAAAACCATTTTTCTATGCCGGGTCCATTATGTTATCATCCAGTTTCTGATATAAACCATATGCAGAATGAAATGAGAATGTTGTGCGTAGAATTGGGGCAAGAGGCAACTCTGCGGCATCCGTTTTCGCTTCCAAGAAGCCATCTTTGAAGAACTCCTCGATCCAAGCCTTCGGTACATGTGCTGAGTAGAAAAACCTAGCGAGTTTGAAGTCTAGTGCATTTCGGAAGTATAGAAAGAAGTTGTATGTTGGGTGCTGTTGTCTTACAAAAGAGTAGGCTGCAATCGCCTTGCCTGCCTCACATTCTGGGGGAAAGCTTATAGTCCCATCTCCTATAGATTGGTTTGCGTCCGATAGCTGGGGATCCGAGTCCCTATTGTCTTCGCCACGATCCTAAATAATTTCTTCACATAGTACTTGCAGTAGTTTATCGCCATCATGCCGTTGCGAGGGAAGGATACCAAAATCTGAGAATAGCTCCATCAACCTTTGTTCCAAGTCTTGATCAGTTATGCACTCTGTTTCCCTCACTGACTTCTGTGTCGTGTCCGTTTCTTTCTGGCTTGAGGCACTATTAACATGTTTTCGTTTCCTGGGTTGGTCTTGCAGGTTTGGATGTATTTTTTCCATATGATTCTTGAGTGCACTAGCCGATTTGAAAGCCTGATTGCAAAATGGGCAAGCACCCAGTGCTGGGTAAGAATGCATCAAACAAGGTAGAGAGGCTCAGAAGAGTTGGAAAATAACTGTTTGAGTAACTGTTTCTTAGAGTGGAATGTCAAAGACTACATATTTCCCCCCTGTTTGTTGCTCGCACTAGTTGCACGATTGCACTTGGTGTCCGATTTAGTATATATGTAGGTTTCTGATCCTGGACATTATTGGTCAAGTGTGTTTGTAGCTTGCAATTGTTTCTCTATACGTATTTCCCCCCTATTCGCTTTATTAGCACTAGTGACACGATTGCATTTGCCGCCCAATATAGATTGGTCAAGTTGTTTGTTGTTGTTTCTCACTTTATTAGTGGTAGTTTCACAATGGCCCTTGGCATCCGACTTAGTCCATAATAAGGTAGGCTTAGCGCCTAGGATAGACTATTTACGATTGGTCAAGTCGATTGTTGCTATCAATTGTTTCGCAAAAACATTATTGTTCTCGCTTTATTAGTGCTAGTTTTACGATTGCCCTTAGCATCCGATTTAGACCATAATAAGATAGGCTTTATGCCTGAGATAGACTGTCTGTGATTTAATGGGCTTTGTTTCCGAATTTGTTCTGTACAACCATGCTATTATAGAATCCCAAAGCTGACACAGGAAACTGAGATGTTTGTACAGTGTCCCTTTCTTCATTCATGAGGCCATAACGTTGCACTCCCACACTAGGCAGTCTCCAAGAAAAATGCCACGTGTACCCGTACAAAAGGAGGAACAGGCCACCTCCCATGTCAAGACTCAGCTAGGATGGGGTGATAATAATATAGAGGATTACAAAAAGTGGAGGAGGCATCTGAAGGCATATGCACTTATGAACAATATTACAGGTAGGCGGGGGATATCAAATGCTACTTGGAATGCATTCAAAACCTTCACCATGAAGGCCAAACATGGACTCCCAGCATCTGGACGAATATTGTTGAATACTCCAGTTAGAGATAAAGAAGGTGATAAGGCAAGGGACCGATTTCACCATCTCGTGTTGGACAGCCTAAAGAAAGATCATGAGACTGGTGTAAAGGAAGGTCTAGCATCACTGGCAAGACAGCGAGAGAATGCTGCCAACGACTTGGACGGGAATGAGGAACGTCCGATTATCCTACCATCAGTGCTAGTCCGAGTAGCAATTGTCAATCCCAACGTAGCGGAGGATAAGAATGCAGCTGGCAAATACGTATGGGCTACCACAAAAAGGAAGCAGTTTATAGCATTGAAAAATGTTGCAATTGTGGAAGTCATCAAGGGGATTAAGGACTGGATTCCAGCTAGGAAACATGTTCGGGCAATTTGCAGTACTATCACTAAACCCAATGCAGATGGCAGTAAGCCCGATAATCTAACATGAATTGTATCAGACGAGGACTTGACTAACTTCCTCACCGCTGCCAATGGAGTATACAGACCCATTATGCTCCAGGTCAAGTTGGTCAGGGCTAGGGGGGGCACAAACTCTCCCACCTGACGAACGACCATACTTTACGGTGGCCGATTGGGCTGCCAGGGAAGTCCCCTATGACCCTCCCCTGTCCGATTCCGAAAACGATTTGTACATTATGAAATTCGGGAAGCGCAAGGCCAAAGCATGGCCAAGAAGTGACCATAGCTTTGAGCATGAGAAGGCAAAGGTACGTAAGTGTATCAGGCAGATGCAGAAGCACATGAAGGAGCTAAAGAGACACCACTGGGTGTTCAAGGGCCCGGCGGCGGGTGAAATTATCAATTCGGATAATAAGGAAGATTTCAGCTGGCTGAAGTGGTTAAATCCACAGGATGGGAAGGAATATATGATGGCGTGAGCGGCAGTGGTGGCTGGTGGGCAACACTACTAGCAAACTAATGATGAACAGATGGCAGAGGGGGTTGTACTTGCTGCATTCGGTCCCCGAGGGGTTGGGGATTTCAATTATGAATCAGAATACAGAGCTGGGGAAGAACATCCGGTATTGCCAGTCCGATTATCAGTATAGAATAGTTCCAGGAGAGTACATAGTGAAAGATTGGTGATGGAGGCCAGTGCATATATAAATACATGAATGGATTATGATTGGTTTGAAAAAAGCCAAGATTATATGCACGTGATTTGCAGGTCAATGCAAGCTAAGAAACTGCATTAGCATCCATTTCGAGAGACTGGGTGTACTTAGCTAAGCATGTGGGTGATAGGTACGACAACAAGAGAGCAGGTGATCCAAGCTGAGCAGAGAGAAGTATATAGGCCTGGTCCCTCCAGGGCCAGAACGGACATACAATATCCATTTTCTCCCTCCCCCTTGCTCTATTATTCTCCCTCCCACTCGCTCTATTATTCTGCCTCTGCCATACTTTGTTTTTTTCGTTCCAGCCGACTATTCTCTTCCACTGGAAAAGTAAAACACATCAACATTATAGGCTGGACCAGCGACCGAAACAGAAAGGCAACGATGAGCCGGGCCTGTTGGGACATGCATTCTGCACCCGTTTCTTGTGTTATTTCCCCGGCTTATACCGTTAATTGTCTTGTTTTTTATCTATTTCCAGTATCTATTATCGTTATCTCTGTTATCTATTACGATATCCCGGGTTGTTCCTATTCTTATTCGTCTACAAGGATATTCATTACGCATCATGTTCACATGCTTCTGTTCACATCCTTGTTTCTATATGCCACACTGTTTCATACAAGTCTGACATGCGTTTGGCTTTACTGTTTACGGACTTCTCTGCACTACTTCCTATCACAGTTAGTCTCTTCCACTACGCTGTTCAGCCGCTCCCTCTTGTATTTAGTCACTGGCATCTCGCACTTAGTTAGAAGAATAACGACGCTTTCTCCTGCTCATACGCACTGCTCGCTCGAATATCTACGCTCGCCTGCTGC